>Ga0209396_1000048_pt1 | contig 176711 bp, 148 predicted proteins | sample GOMGulsemesocosm_6_FD_184638 | JGI IMG/M metagenome (GOLD analysis project Ga0209396, IMG submission 184638) | Methane-oxidizing microbial communities from mesocosms in the Gulf of Mexico - GOM8C Gulf of Mexico (SPAdes) (version 2) | ecosystem: Environmental > Aquatic > Marine > Cold seeps...
GCATCTAAAGCTTCGTAATATGTAGCTGTATATTCTGAAAGATCGCCTCCTGCATCAATAATTACGGTATATAAATCGGTTAATTCATATGATACTAAATCAAAGAATACGAATCCGTCAGTAATATCAGGTGTTTCCTCACACTGCTGGTATACTAAATCATTACTTGGTAACTCAGGGCTTTTAATAACCAATAAATTAACTGGTACTAAAGTAACACATGATAAACCTGAAATTGACAACTGTGCAAAAATTGTTTGAGTAGCAGGATTACCGTCACCATCAGCATCAGAATTAACATTCTGATATAAAACTGAAGTGTCAATAACACCTACGCTAGGTGAATTTATAGCACTGAAATTTGCTTCAGCCTCGGTTTCGAAAAATTCAATAGTTACTCCTGGAATGTTTCCTGTTAAATCAGCAACAATAGTAGTTAAATCAAAATATCCTACATCATCATTATCGGTATCACAATATTGTAAAGGATTGTCAAATAAAAATGCTTGAGGAGCTGTAACAGCTTCTAAAGTTAATGTTGTATAATTAACGCATCCAGTTATAGCATCTTCAACTCTTGCATGTATAATTTGCATATCCTGAATAATATTTGTGTAAGGATTTGATAATTGACTAACATTGTTTTGTGCATCAAGAACTGTTTCGAAAAAACTAACGATATACGTATTGGTATTTTGAGTAATAGCATTAATAGCTATTATTCCATCAGGGCTATTAAAGTCAAATTCAGTAAAACCATCAATTATATCTAAATCACATGCTTTAAAAGAATCAATAGGACTTACGATGTCTGGTAAGGCATCAACTTGCAACTGTAGTGAGCCTATAGAAAAACAAGTTGTATTGTCATTATTACTAATGGAATAGTAGATGGTTTGCGTAAACGGAGCGACATTGGTTGTTGTAGACGTAAAAGCACTTGCATTTGTAAATGAAATTGCATTTGCAATAGTATTTGTTATAGCATCTGATTCATCTAAATAAAAACTTACAGTAGCGTCAGTAATTAGTACACCAGCACCTAATATAGTAGGTATTTGGGCGTTTAAATTAAAGATTTCTACTAAATCACCTGTATTATTGTAATCACATTCAGTAAGATTTAAGTCGACACTAGGTACGGCTGTTGTGTAAATAGGATCTCTGAAAATAAAGAAACTAGTTGTTGTGTTACAGTTTGTGTTAGCGTTATTAGAGACTGTTGCGAAAATTTCTTGAGTTAATGCAGGTGCAATAGTTGTGTGTGCAGTAGGATCAGTGATTGCAACATCAATAGGTGTTGTAGGATCAGTGTTGTCTATCCAATAATAATTAACGGTATACATTGTTGGGTCTAAACTGCCTAATATAGTTGTGCTTTGTAGTGTTAAATCAAATGTTTCTTCTCCAAAGGGAGCTACATCACAATTGCGCATTTCTAAAGGCTGTATTGCTACAGGAATATGATCTAAGAAAATGGTTACCGTAGTTGTAGCTACAGCACATACATTGGTTGCATCATTAAAATCAACCTCTATGGTGATAATTTCTTGTACTAATGTTCCTGCATATGCATTTGGAGTTGCTATTACTACATTATTTCCATCGTAATAGGTGACTGTAGTGTTGGTTTGAGTTCCTACTACTTCTGCTTCAAATTCTGCTACTAAATCATAAAACTCTGTCCCATCTGCTCCAACATCGCATAACCTCATTTCTGGAGTTGCTATGGTATTTGCTAGTGGACTAGGATCAATATCTATTGTAAAAGATATTGTTGAAAAACAAGTAGTGTTTGCATCATTCTCTATTCTAATAAATATTGTTTCAGGATCTGATACATTAGTATAAGGACTTGTAATTAATCCTGTTGCTGTGCCAACATCTGCGTCAGCCTGACTTGTATAGTAAGAAACTGTCATTCCTGTTTGAGTTCCTAAAACGGCTGCTGAATTAGCAGTAAAATCAAATGATTCACTTCCATTATTATCAGTATCACATAATCGTAAGTTTGCTATTGCGTTGGTTACTGGAATAGCATCTAAGAAAATAGTAAATGATGTAATTGCATTACAATCAGCATTGTTATTGTCTTCTACTCTAACCCAAATAATTTGTTCAGCTATAGTTAAAGCGTAGGGATTTGTGTTTGTGATAGCATCAGTGCCGTTAATAGCTTGTGCTTCTAATAAATGATAAGTAATAGTATAATCAGCATTAGATTGTGTACCTAAAATTTCAGCGTCAAATTGTGTTAGGTTAAAGTTTTCGGTACCATCATTTAAATCATCACACTTACGAACAATAGGATTTGTAGGTTGCGTAGCTGTTGTTGATGACCCTACGGATATTGTAAACGTTTCTGTAGCGAAACAAGTAGGGTTTCCAATATTTCCAATTCGCACAACAATAGTTTGAGGGGTGCTGGTGTTTGTGTACGGACTGGTTAAAGGGGAAACATTATTATCCGCATCATTTTGGTTAATGTGATATGTAATTATAAAGTTCGGGTTCGTTTGTGCTAATAAAACATCATCGTCATTTTCAGTTAAGTCAAAAGGTTCAAAACCAGTACCAGTTGTAGGACAAAGAATTAAGTCCAGCGGTGGGTTTGCAACGGGTATAGCATACCTTATAATAGTTATATCATCTGATGTGTCAGAGCAGGTAGCACCATTACTAAGAGTAACAGTAGCTGTTAATGAGTAAACTCCAGCAGTTGTAGTAGTAAATTGCGGGTTTGTTTCTCCAGTAATATCTCCTGCTGCGTCGTGCCATTGATATGTAACAGGGAAAGTACTATCTACTTGTCCGTTAAGTGTTACAACTTCTCCTTCGCAAGCATTAGCTTCTCCATTTTGAATTACTATACCTCCAGATTCTCCGTTGACATTTATCTCTAAACCTAAATCAAAACTACCTCCTTCAATAAATACAGCAGAATCTAGTGAAGAATCACCTTGATCTGCTATAACTAGTTTAATGTGGTATAAACTTCCGGCATTTACCGAAGAAAATGCAGTAAGGACTACGGTTTGACCATCATATGCAATTGGTGAGTTCACTGCAACAGTAGGGTCAGTATTGTCAAAGTTATATTGTTCAAAATATTGCTCATTAGCAGGGGTTGGACAACCAGCGGCCACACCAGGTCGTACATTGGTGCAAGTTACAGAAAAATCACCAGTATCAGTTGTTGGAAGTACTGCTAAATTAGTAACGGTTCCTGTAGCAACTTCAGTTAATACAAAAGCAAAAGCATCAGAAAAGGTGCATTCAAAATTTTGATTATACTCTTCAGAAACAAATAAATAATCAAATTTAATTTCGTTTGTTGGTGGCACAAAGTCAAATTCAATAAATGCTGCGTCAAAAGTGTTTGACACACCTGCAGCATTGTTTAAATCGGTGTCATTATTATTTACACCGTGACTAGTTGATCCATTTATAGTTGAAGGTCCTGGAGCCTGCATTACATTACCAGTACTCAATACAATACCATTTTCAAATGGGAAGTTGTTTATTTGAGGAGGAATATAACCGCCAGCATCTCCATCTCTTTCAAAATAAGCTACTCCTAAGGGAGATGTTGTTAATGATGAACTATAGTTGGAAGTTTGGGCACAGTCACCAGTAACTAAAATATCATCAATTAATTGTTCTGCTGTATACGTAGTATTATCAACAGTTATTGGTCCTTGTACTTGTGCACTAAGAAAGGCGGTAAAAAACAAGGCTATAATGAATAAATGGTATTGCTGTTTCATATGTAATTATTGGTTATTTAAATGTGTAAACGATGTTATAAAATAAAATTAATGTTTAATATACTGTTATTTATAACAAATGGCAAGATAAATACCCTACCCTTGTAACGCAAAAAAAAAGTTAAAAAACACACATTAAGTTGTATATATGAATAGATATAAGAAACCCAGCTAAAATTGAAAATAAATATTTAGCTGGGCCTAGATGAAATAAAGGTTATGTTATAAATCTCTCTTCAATAATAACCTGTACGAACCATAGATAAACAGGAACGACCAAACTATTACAATAACTATTTCATACCAATGCACGGCATAGTCAAAGTTAAAATTTTCTCCTACTTGATTAGCAACTGCTTTAACAGCAGATAAGCGTGAAAATGGTTCGTCAATTAAATTGCTCATTGCTCGGAATGGGAAAAAGCTTGCTATGTTGTCGGGAAGGGTACTTCCTTTACCAAATTTCCAGAAAAGGAGTCCGTATATTATCCATTCGATAAAATTCCAGATCACTAAAAAACCTAAAGCAAAAGCAGAGCGTTTGATAAGCATACCGATAAACAAACAAAATGAAAAGAAACCAATGTGTTTTATGAAGTAAGCTAGAATAAACTCTAAGTCAGAAAATATAATTCCAATTTCAGTGAAATCGGAATACACAAGACCTAGTATTAATGAGATAACAAAAACGAATATCGTTGATAGTATAGAGAAAACAACTACCATTAAAAACTTGGAATAGACAAACTCTTTTTTACTTAATCCGTCAATCAAATTTTGTTTTAGGGTACGGTTGCTAAATTCATTAGCGACCATTGAAATAATTATGATGGCTAAAAATAACTTAAAAAATGAAGCTATAAAGGCATTAAAGTGCCATATGTATGGGAAGTTGAATATTCCTTGTTCGGCTAAGTGAAATTTTATAGGGCCAATATCAAATTTTATTACTGCAATTAGTGCTATGGATGTTAGTAAAAAAAAGTAAGCAAGAATAAGAAACCTACTTAGTTTATTTAACCATAATTTTTGAAATTCTATTTGTAATAAGCGTTTCATGGGAGGTTTATTTATTGTTGGTTAGTTGTAAAAATTGATTTTCTAAGCTTTCTTTTCGTTTTACTAAAAGCGAAAGATAAATACCTTGTTCTAATAGTGTTTTGTTTAACTCTTCAGCATTTAATTCCTCGTTTAAAATAGCGATTATTTTTCCATCCTCTTCTTTAACAGTTCCAAAGGCTTGATGTGAGTTTAAAAATGCTAATAATTCACTTTTCTTAGTTGCATTTAATTCAAAATATCCTTTTGAAGCTATTAATTCATCAACTCTTCCTTCGTATATTTTAACTCCTTTGCGTAGTATAATGGCATGTGAGCATACTTTTTCAACTTCATCTAATAAGTGAGAAGCTAATAAAATAGTGGTTCCTTGTGAGGCTATTTTGGTTATGAGTTCTCTTATTTGGTGAATTCCTTGTGGGTCTAATCCGTTTGTAGGTTCGTCTAAAATTAATATCTCAGGGTCGTTTAATAAAGCTGAAGCAATTGCTAAACGTTGTTTCATTCCTAAAGAAAAAGCGCTAAATTTACTATCCTTTCGGTCAATTAATCCTACCAATTCTAATTTTTCAGTGATAGCTTTTGTATGGATTCCTTTTATTCTACAAACGAGCTTTAAATTGTCATAAGCTGTCATGTATGGGTAAAAATTGGGGTGCTCAATAATAGCTCCAACTTTTTTTAATGCATCGTGCGTGTTTATGGTGTTATTAAACCATGAAAATTCACCAGAACTTTTATTTACAACATTTAAAACGATTCCTAAGGTGGTTGATTTTCCACTACCGTTAGGCCCTAGTATTCCATAAACATTTCCTTTTTTAATTGTAAAGGATAAATTACTTACTGCCTGAAGTGAACCATAGTTTTTATTCAGGTTTTTGATTGATAAGATTGTTTCTGACATATTTTTGATTGATTATTAATACAAGACGCAGTTTGTTAAGTTTTGTTACATTTTTTATTATTTAAATTGAAATTCATTTTTTTTATCAAAACCTTGGAGGATATGATAAAATTAGTATATTTGAATTGTAATTACAATAACATACTGTGAGGACATTAGCTATAGCCCCATAAGCTTATCTAAAGAGAGTAGTTTGAATATGTACTTATAAGAAAGCATCTTAGCATTTAGGGTGCTTTTTCCTTTTTAAGATTGTTTTAAGAGAGTGCTTTGTCCTGTTATTTTGATTTTAATCGAGGTGATTTAGTAAAGGTGTTTTTACCTGGATATTTGTTAGTTTATCTAAAATCAGTAATAAAAAAATGTTATTTATAGAGTGTCAAGTTGATTTCGAGTAAATTATATAAAAAATTAATATATATATTAATTTGGTTAAAAAAAGGCTTTCTAAATATTTAGAAAGCCTTTTTTTGTTGTGTTTTATAATTAACTTTTTTGTTCTTTATTAAAATAGACTAAGTAGTAATACATTTGTTTTTCTTCGTCCCAACCTTTTTCAATAAATTTTTCAGCAGATTCGGGGTTAATGAAATCCATCTTAATTTGAATATTCGTATCCAATTCAATGACGTTTTTTATCTTTTTTCTGGATGCAGTAACTGCAGTATTTGAAATAGGGAATTCAGTTAAATCCTCTACACTAAATTTTTGACCTTTTTCTTCTTTATAGTGTTTAAACTCTGGAATTAATTCAGGATTATCCACAACGCTATTTAAGAAACTTGTTTCTTCAAAATTATCATTTTTAGCAAAGTAATCCATTGAACGGTTCATGAACATTACTTCTTCCTTTTTGTCCTCTGCTGGAAAAACAACGTCTTTAGCAAAGTTCTGGCATAGCTGTAAGTATTTTTTAGTCATGAAATTATCATCAGCCAAAGCATCTACTCCTAAAAATTGCTCCAACCAATATTTAGTATCATATTTATTAGAATCAGCAGAAAGTATTTTGTAACCACTTTCTTGTTCCGTATTAAATATAATACACCCTTTGTCTAATTTTTTAAGATTAACGCCTTGTTGTAAGATAGCATTTAAGCTTTCATCTTGTTCCTTAAACTGTAAAAAATCGTGTTGTAATTCACTTTTAAATATCCCAATACCATCAACTTTTTGGTTGTCAATCACCAGGTTATTTAGGTAAGTTACATATACTTCTCCATTTTTAATATGCGGATGCATGGATTGGTCGTATAAATGTGTCGTTATTTTTTGTGAAGCTTCATGTATGGTGCTTGGGTTTAAAAAAACTTCTGTTACAATTTTATGCAGTTCATTAAACTCTAAGTCTACTTCGTTTGCAAACTGAAAATAATTCTCTTCTTTTTCTCTAAAAGGTTTAAAGAAAAAATCTTTTAAAAGTGGCATTAATTCATCGTCTAAAAGGTATGGTTCTTTTGATAAATATGCGCCTTCAGTTTTACTTTTGTTTCCAACTCTATGAATTGAAAGACTTTCTATGTTAGTTTGGTATAAGTTAATCATTGTAATTAGTTTGGTTAGTAAAACTGCTCTAAACTGGGTTTAGTTAATTTATAATTTTATAATGATTAGTTCCATAAATCATCATATTCATCAAAAGGGGTTTCATCCAAACCTTGGTATTCATCAAAATCATCATCCCCATTTTGTTCGTTCTTTTCTGCTTCAAAAACTTTTTCAGGTGGACTGTCTGGTAATTCACCATGGCTATACATTAAGTTAGGATAACTGGTGCTTTCTACTGGATCAGCGATTTCCGCAAGTTCTACTAAAAACGTCCACATTGAAAAGAAATCATACACATATATCAATCTTCTTTTGTCTTCTGTAATGATATCATCTAATGCCGTTTCGTTCATTACGCGAACAGTTTCATCAGCTTCATTCATGTCAAATAAAGCAATTTCTTCACCTTGAGTCCATTCTTCATCACTTAAATAAAAAGAGGCCATTTCACCACCATCAAATCCAAAAGCTTGAACAATTGAGTTGTGAAAATCTTCTGCAGTAGCATTTGCTTTTACTTCGATGTCTCTAAACACATCATCTTTGTCGTCAAGTATAACTCTAAAACGGTATATCATTGTAGTAGTAATTTATTAGAATGCAAAAATCGACAATTATTTTATCCCACAAGTGAGTTTGTCTTTTTATTTATAGTTTCAATTATTTTTTTTAGTTATTATTTACTGTAGCGATGTAGTGTAAAAGTCATTGCTGATAGTAGAAAAAACGCACCTATTTGATGAGCGACTCCTAGCCAAACAGGCACCCCTAATATCAAAGTTAATACGCCTAATGTAAATTGTAGTCCAACAAAAATAACCAAACTATTTACACCTCTTTTTTGCCAGATTGTTTTAGATTTTCTCTTTGTTTTTTTCCATATTAAAAAGATGAAAATAACAACAATATAAGCTAAGGTACGATGAACGAATTGAACACCACTTTTTCCTTCAATAAAGTTTTTATACAAAGGGTTTTGTTCAATATAAACAGTTTCATGTATTAGTTTACCTTCATTCATTAATGGCCAATGGTTGTGTATAAATCCAGCGTCTAATCCTGCTACAAAAGCACCATATATAATTTGAATAATTAGTATAACTAACGCAAATCTGATAAGATTACGAAGGGATTTTTGATGGTTTTTTCTTTCTGGAAACCACAAATCAAGGGCTACCCAAAAGGTGTACGCAAAAGTGATGAATGCAGTTGTTAGGTGCGCCGAAAGTCGGTAGTGGCTTACATCAGGTTTGTCCACTAATCCGCTCTTTACCATATACCAACCAAGGAATCCTTGAAAACCACCTAAAATGAGTAATAGTGTCGCTTTTTTTATTGTGGCTTTGGATAGCTGTTTGGTACTTATGAAGTATACGAATGGCAAAAAGAATACTAGTCCGATAAACCTTCCTATAACTCTGTGTAGCCATTCCCAAAAATAGATGTCCTTAAAATCCTGTAATGAAAAGTGATCGTTTATTTTTTGATATTCAGGATATTGTTGGTATAATTCAAATGCTTTTTGCCATTGGGCTTCTCCAATAGGAGGGATGGTACCACTTATAAGTTTGTAATTAGAAATAGAAAGTCCGGAGTGAGTTAACCTTGTAATTCCACCAACAACGACCATAATGAAAATTAAAATACATCCTGTAAGCAGCCAGTAAATTACTTTTTTATTATCCTTTTTCATATAAAATTTAATTCGCTAAGTATGATTTAAGCAATAGAAATATTGTTTTCATTACTTTATATCAAGCATATTATTTTTTAACCGGTTGTAAGCCTAGTTCTATACCTTTTTTTAGCATTAAAGCTTTGGCTTCCTCGTGATTGTTAGCGATAATCCCTTCTAAAATTGCTTCTTTTATTGCTTCTTTAATCTGCCCAATTTCTCTACAAGGCTTTAAATTAAAAGTTCCCATAATTTCTTCTCCTGTAACAGGAGGTTGGAAATTACGCACTTGATCTCGCTCTTCTACTTCAACTATTTTATCGCGAACAGTTTTGAAGTTGTTGTGGTAACGTTTGAATTTTTTAGGATTTTTTGTAGTGATGTCAGCTTCACAGAGTGTCATTAAATCCTCAATGTTTTCACCAGCGTCAAAAACTAATCGTCTCACTGCGGAATCGGTTGTGTTATTGTCCGCAATAACGATTGGTCTAGAACTCATTAATACCATTTTCTGAACGAATTTCATTTTATCGTTTAATGGCATCTTGAGTCTTTTAAATAACTTGTAAACCATTTTGGATCCTACAAATTCATGGCCATGAAAGGTCCATCCCACTTTTTTGCTAAATTTTTTAGTCGGAGCTTTTCCGATATCGTGTAATAATGCAGCCCATCGTAACCAAAGGTTGTCAGTAGCTTTTGCAATATTATCAACCACTTCTAAAGTGTGATAAAAGTTATCTTTATGTAATTGCCCTTCAACTTCGTCAACACCTTTTAGGGCTGTTAGTTCAGGAATGATATGTGCAAGTAATCCAGTTTCTTCAAGTAATAAAAAACCTAGAGAAGGTTTTTTACTACTCATTATTTTATTTACTTCATCAATAATACGTTCATTAGTAATGATGTTGATACGTGCTTCATTCCTTGAAATGGCTTGTAGTGATTCCAATTCAATTCTGAAATTTAATTGGGTAGCGAATCGAATTGCACGCATCATACGTAAAGGATCGTCAGAATACGTAATGTCTGGATTTAATGGTGTTTTTAAAAGTTGTTCATTTAAATGAGTTATACCATCAAAGGAATCTAGTAATTCACCAAAGTTGTGTTCCGAAATACTTAACGCTAGTGCATTAATAGTAAAATCTCTTCTGTTTTGATCGTCCTGTAGGGTTCCGTTTTCTACAATAGGATTTCTACTGTCTTTAGAATAAGACTCTTTACGGGCGCCAACAAACTCAATTTCTATGCCTTCAGTTTGTAACATTGCTGTTCCATACGTTTTAAAAACTTGAACTTTAGGTTTGTTAGGTAGGAGTGAAGCTACTTTTTGAGCAAGTTCAATACCGCTACCAACAGCAACAATATCAATGTCTTTAGCGTCGCCTCTTTTTAAAATAAAATCTCTTACAAATCCACCAATTACATAGGAATCAATATTCAAAATAGCAGCTGCTTTTTGAATAGTATTGAAAATAGGATGCGTAAGTGCTTCCTTATAGTTTTTTTTTTGTGACATTATTTTCTGATGATTGTCACCAAACCGGCACTACTTAATTTAATAATGGATGAAGGCTTGGGTGCTGTTTTTTCGCGATGCAAATTTACAACATAGTCTACACCTTTTAAAATATCATCACTTATTTCTGAAAATGATTTTGGACTCTCTTGGCCAGAGATATTTGCAGAAGTAGAAACAATTGCTCCGTTAAGTTTTCGAATTAACTGAAAACAAAATTCATCATCAGGAATTCTTATGGCTAATGAATTATCACTTGCAATTAAATTAGACGCTATATTTTGTGGGTTATCATAAATAATTGTAGTTGGATTCTCAGCTACGTCAATGATATCTAAAGCAACTTCAGGAATATCCTTAATGTATTTTGAAAGCATTCTTTCATCAGCAACAAGGCAGATAAGCGATTTACTGTTTGTACGTTTTTTTAAAGCGTATATTTTCTTAACTGCTTCAGGTTTGCTCGCGTCACACCCAATGCCCCATAAGGTATCAGTAGGGTAAAGGATAAGTCCCCCATTTTTTAAGTGCTCTAGGCAATTTTTAAGTTCTTGATGCATTGGGATTGTTGTTTAGTCAATGGTGTTTTTCTTGATAACTTTACAAGGGTTGCCGTATGCAATAGAGTTTTTGGGAATGTCTTTAGTTACAACGCTTCCAACACCAATAATGCAATTTTCTCCTATATTAATATTGTCTTTGATTACCGATCCTGAGCCAATTACACAGGATTCTCCTATGGTTACTTTTCCTGAAATAGTAACACCGGGGTTTATATCAGTAAAAGCCCCAATATGGTTATGATGACCAATTAAGCTACCCCTTTTAATAAAAACACCAAATTCTATTTTTGATTGCGAACTGATTACAACATTTGGTTCAATAAGGGTGCCTTGTTCTATAACAGAAGAACTTGCAATGTATGCCGAATGGTGAATTATTTGATCGTATTGTGATTTGGAAATATCATGCTTGTTTAAGAAATGGTTAAAAATGCCCTTTTTATTTTTAGGGCTTGCTAATCCGAAAAAAAAAGTTTTATTCTTAGGTATATCTGTATTCAAAGGCATTATTTCATAATCTATTTTCTTATAAGGCGTTAATGGTTTGACGTTAGTTTCAATATTTTGATATATTAAAAAGCTAGATTTGTTTTTGACTTCAAATAACAAATCAAAAATAAAAGTAATTGTATCTTGTGATATTCCTAAAAGGTATGCTTTGGTCATTTAAGTTATTTCTTAGTGTTATAAAAACTAGCGTCACCAAATTCTTTTGCAGTAAAAAACTCCTTTTGATTTAATTCAATTAAAGCATGAATACGTTTGACTAAATTAATATTTGTAGCTTTCTCTGTACGGTTATTATCCCACCAGATGTTGTCCTCTAACCCAATCCTAACGCCATAATTTAACGCTATGGCTGTTGCGTTTACGGATAACTGGCAGTCTCCGAGTCCTGCTAGGCTGATGTATTTGTATTCAGACAATTCAGATAGAGCGGTTCCCATTTGCATTAAATTAGGTTGAAAACCGGCAATATTTCCAAAAAGTAAATTCCAATATACGGAACCTTTAATGACGCCTTTTTTAATTAGATATTTCCCGTAATTGATCATACCTAAATCAAAGCACTCTAATTCAGGAGTAACGCCATATTCATTCATTTTTTCAGCTAACTGAATGATCATGTTTGGTTCGTTTAATGAAGCTTGTTTCATAAAGTTTAAGCTACTTAATGTAAGAGAACACATGTCAGGCTTAAGTTCGATAATTTCTGATCTTTTTTGAAATTCAGGAAAATCTCTTCCAGAAGTACTTCCGCAAATAACTAATTCGGGACAGTGTTTACGAACACCTTCAAAAATATCACGATAATAAGTTTTTTTGTATGTAGGAACCCCGTTTTCTAGCCGAGCATGTAAATGAGCGGAAGTGATACCTATTTCATAAGCTTCATGTGTTTGTTCTATGATTTCTTGTGGAGATATAGGTACATGAGGAGTTGTTTCCTTTTTAGGAATCATTCCTGTGGGGCAAAAGTTTATTATAATTTTATTTTTCATGACGATACTCTAGTTAGGTTAGAATTTTGATAGTAAACTTACAATATATATGTACAAAGTTTTTTTAAATATTAGAAATTTCTAATGATTGTAGCTTTACTAAATTAGTGTAAGTGCCATTCATTTTTAACAGCTCAGTATGTGTGCCTTGCTCTACAATACGCCCCTTTTTCATTACAACAATTAAATCAGCATTTTTTACAGTAGATAGTCTGTGTGCTATTACCAATGATGTTTTATTTTCCATCATGTTCTCTAAAGCATCTTGGACTACTTTTTCTGATTCCGTATCTAAAGCAGATGTTGCTTCGTCTAAAATCATAATAGGCGGGTTTTTAATAACTGCTCTTGCGATAGCAACACGTTGTCGCTGACCTCCAGATAGAGAGTTTCCTCCATCACCTACATTAGTATCGTAACCTCCTGGGAATTCGATAATGTAGTTATGTGCATTTGCTATTTTAGAGGCTTCAATGATTTGTTGATTACTAACGTTTTCAATTCCTAAAGAAATATTACTAGCGATAGAATCATTAAATAAAATAGAGTCTTGTGCTACAATTCCCATTTGTTGCCTCAAGGATTTTGTGGTAACATCCTTGATGTCTACACCGTCAAAAGTGATGTTTCCTTCATTAACATCATAAAATCGCGTAATTAACTTTGCTAATGTAGATTTACCACTTCCAGATTCGCCAACTAAAGCAATTGTTTTTCCTTTTGGAAGGGTTAAAGAGAAATTTTTTAGGACATATTCTTTATTGTACTTAAAAGAGATGTTATTAAATTTGATTTCTTTTTCGAAAGTAGAAATAACTTCAGCATTTTGTTTGTCTTTCAAAGGGTTTTCGGCTTCTAAAATAAACTGAACTCGATCTGATGCAGCATTTCCTCCTTGAATGGCATGGCTGGCTTTAGCCATTGCTTTAGCGGGAGTTAGTATTAAGTATGCCATACCCATGTAGGTGATAAAAGCACCTCCAGTAATACTTTTTTCTATTAAAACTAATGATCCTCCATAGACGAATAATACTGAAATTACTAAAACTCCTAAAAACTCACTTAAAGGGCCTGCCATTGCTAGCCTTGCGCCAATAATATTGTTCATAGAGTTTATTTCACCTACTGAGTTGTGAAATTTCTTTCGAAAGAATGTCTCAGCTGTAAAATTTTTAATAACACTAATTCCTCCTAAAGTTTCTTCAATGTTAGATAATAAGTTTCCTTCCAATGCATATATATTACTTGCAATACTTTTTATAGTTTTTCCTAGTCGGGAGATTAGAAGACCAGAAAGGGGGATGAAAATTAACACAAAAATTGTCAGTTTCCAGCTTATTACAAACATAGCTATTAGGGTTGAAATCAGGGTTAACGGTTCTCTAGTAACCATGATAATTGCACTCATGAATGAAGCTTTTATAGTTGAAATGTCAGCAGTCATTCGTGAAATTAGATCGCCTTTTTTCTCTCCAGAAAAAAAAGAAATATTCAATGTTGTAATTTTATGATATACATCTGTTCTTAAGTCTTTTAAAACCCCGTTGTTAATATATGTCATATATACCATAGATAAATATCCAAACAAGTTTTTAAGAAAAAAGGCTATTAACATGAATCCCATCATCCATAATAGCGTAGTTAATGTGTTACCTTCATCATTATTTTTAGTAACCCAGTAATTTAAATAATTACCTAGTTTTTCTTCGTTTAAATCGCTGAAACTATTAATAATAGGTTTTTCACATATTTTTACGGTTTCTTCTTTAAACATTATGTCTAAAACAGGCCATAGAGATAGCATTGAAAGCGATGAAAAAGTAGCGTATAACACGGTAAAAATGATATACAGTGTTACATAAAGTTTATAAGGAATTAAGTATTTTAAAAACTTCTTTAAATTTTTCATGAAAATATTTTATAAAAGGCAAATATAATTAATCTTAATCAGTATAATCTATATTATAAATAGATATTAATCTTATTTTTGTGAGTTGAATATATCTAATTGTAATACTATGTCTTTGCCTGTTTTTGTAACAAAATCATTTTTACCTTCTCAGGAGGAATATCATAAAATTCTCAGTCGAGCTTGGGATGATAATTGGATTACAAACAGAGGTAGTTTAGTAATAGAATTAGAAAATAATATTAAAGCTAAATTTAATATCTCAAATATGATAGCTACAACTAATGGGACATTACCATTACAGATAGCTATAAAAACGTTAAAATTAACAGGTGAAATAATAACGACTCCTTTTAGTTATATTGCCACAACATCTAGTATTATTTGGGAAGGGTGTACTCCTGTTTTTGTTGATATTGATGCGAATACGTTTAATATTGACGCTTCAAAGATTGAAGAGAAAATAACAAGTAAAACTACTGCTATTATAGCTACTCATGTATTTGGTAATCCTTGTGAAATTGATATGATAAAGGATATTTCAAAAAAACACGGGTTAAAAATCATATATGATGCAGCTCACTGTTTTGGAGTAACTTACAAAGAAAAATCAATTTTTGAATATGGTGATGTTAGTACCTGTAGTTTTCATGCTACTAAAATATTTCATACCGGAGAAGGAGGTGCTATATTTACAATAAACAATGAACTATATAAAAAATTATATTATCATCATAATTTTGGTCATGATGGACCGGATAGTTTTCAAGGTTTGGGAATTAATGCTAAAATGAGTGAATTACAAGCGGCTATGGGCTTAGCGGTAGCTCCTTATTTTGATAATATATTAGAGAAAAGAAAAGAACTGTATTGTTTGTATGAACAAAAATTATCAGGGAGAGTCCAGTTTCAGGTAATAAACACAAACACGGATTATAATTTTTCATATATGCCAGTAATTTTTGATAATAATGAGGAAGTGAACTTAGTGATAAAGGAACTAAATAAGAATAATATATTTCCACGCAGGTATTTTTATCCATCATTGAACACTATTGAATATGTAAATGGAAATGCAATGCCGGTATCTGAGTCTTTATCAGAACGGATATTGTGTCTTCCTTTATATTTTGATTTAACTAGGGATCAGGTTACGTTTATTTGTGAATTGATAATCAAAATTATTTAAATGAAAAAAGAAATCTATTTATTTGGAGTAGGTAATTATACAGAGGTAATAATTGAATTAGCAATGGATTGTGGTTATGAGGTAAAAGGATTATATCATTACGATAATTTACGCACAGGAGAGGAGAATTTAGGAATTCCAATAATAGGAAGTACTGAGGAATTGTTTAAAACCAGTATAAAGAACATTAATTTTGGAGTAACAGTTGGTGACAACAGATTACGTCAAGAAATAGCTCAACAAATAAGAAAAAAAGGAGGGTTAACGCCAACATTAATACACCCAAGAGCTTATGTAAGTCAATCGGCAGAAATAGGAGAAGGTTGTTTTATTCATTTAAATTCAAAAGTAAGTACGCAATGTAAATTAGGAGATGATTGTGTGGTAGATTTTAGTTGTTTAGTAGGACATCATGCAGTTTTAGGTAATGCAAGTTACTTATCTTCGGCTGCAACAGTGGGGTCTTATTGTAGTATTGGTGAACGTGTTTTGATGGGGATGAATTCACTACTATTGCCTTTGAGATTAAAATTAGGAAAAGATTGTATTGTAGGAGGGAAAGCAAATGTTACCAAATCTTTTGGTGATGGAAATGTATTAATAGGAAACCCTGCTAGAATATTAAAAAAATAAATATGAAACCAGTAGTAAGTATTTGTTGTACTGCATATAATCATGAAAAGTATATAGCGCAAGCAATAGAGGGTTTTTTGATGCAAAAAACAACATTTCCTATAGAAATTATTATTCATGACGATGCTTCTACAGATAAAACAGTAGAAATAATAGAACGGTACGCAAAAGAAGATGCAAGGTTTGTTACTATTTTTCAAACTGAAAATAAATACTCAAAAGGAATTAAGCCTTGGGTGAATTTTGTTTTTCCAAAGGCTCAAGGGAAATATATTGCATTGTGTGAAGGAGATGATTATTGGGTAGACCCATATAAACTCCAAAAACAAGTTGACTTTTTAGAGCAAAATGAAGAGTATGTTGTTTGCAGTCATAATGCAAAAATCATTAACGATAAGAATGAAAACATACAAGATTTTAAAATTCCAGAACTTTTTGAAGATAAAATATATTCAAAAATGGAATTGAAAAAAGGAGCTTATTTATTAACACTTACTATGTGTTTTAGAAATGTAATTAAAGAGTTTCCAAATGAAATGCGTAATGTAATAAATGGCGATACATTTTTAATAAGCCTACTCGGTCAACATGGAAAAGGAAAATACATACATGTTATTACCCCAGCTATGTATCGTGTTCATGATACCGGGGTGTGGAGTATGATAAATGCACTTAAAAAGAATGAGCACCGTATTTTGTTTTATTATAATTTAAAAAAATATTATGCTAAAAGGAATGATGCTGAGGTTGTTTTTGATGCTAATTACAAAGTAAATTATAACTATAAAGAATTATTGATTAGTTGTTTGCAAAAAAGAGATCTTCAAAAATTTATTGGAGTTGTGTACAACTGGGGATTAAAAAATAAATTGTTTTCAGATAAAGAAAATTATACATTTACTAAAAAATGTTTAAGTAATTATTTGAAAAATAAGCCTTTAGTTAATTAAAAAAAAATAATAAAGTTAAACATAAAATACTGTCAGGGGGTAGTTTTAAAAACGAAGACAAGTTATGTGTGTTGAAATGATCGGCATGATGTCAAAGCATTATCTTATTGCACATATAACAAGGAAGGAGATAAATTATAGTTTATAAAAATATAAGGAAATATGTTGATAACTAATGGTTTGACTTCATTGGTAATTAAATAATTGTTCAGTAATATGCTAAAACCAAAATTAAGTATTTGTTGTATAACATATAATCATTCTAACTTTATTTTAGATTGCTTAAAAGGATTCGAGTCGCAAATAGTAAACTTTGAGGTTGAGGTGATTATACATGATGATTTTTCTACCGATAATACAAGAGAATTGCTATTAGAATATAAAAAAAATAGTAAATTTAAAGTTACACTATTGTTTCCCGATTACAATAGGTACTCAACAGGTGAGAGAGTATTTTTACGTACATTAAAGGAGGCTTCTAGTGAATATATAGCTATGTGTGATGGTGATGATTTTTGGGTTGATCCTTATAAACTCCAGAAACAAGTCGATTTTTTAGATAAAAATAAAGAGTATGTAGTTTGTTGTCATAATGCAAAAATGATTGATAAAAAGAATAAACAAATACAAGAATTTAAAATCCCCGAATTATTAGAAGATAAAACATATTCAAAATTAGATTTGAAAAAAGGAGCTCATTTGTTAACACTTAGTATGTGCTTTAGAAATGTAATTAAGGAATTTCCTACAGAAATACATAATGTAATAAATGGCGATACATTTTTAATAAGCCTACTCGGTCAACATGGAAAAGGAAAATACATACATGCAATTACCCCAGCGAAGTATAGAGTTCATGATACGGGAGTTTGGAGTATGGTAAATGCGCTTAAAAAAAATGAACACCGTATTTTGTTTTATTATAATTTAAGAAATTATTACGTAAAACAGAATGATACTGAGGTTGTTTTTGATGCTAATTATAAATTAAATTACAATTATAGAGAGTTGTTAATTAGTTGTTTGGATAAAAGAGAGCTTCAAAAATTTATTAGAGTTGTGTACAATTGGGGGTTAAAAAATAAATTATTCTCAGATAAAGAAAATTATACATTTACTAAAAAATGTATAAGTAGTCATATTAAAAATCAGCCTTTAGTTAATTATAAGAATTAATAAAATTATGTTAAAGAAAATATCAGTAATTATTCCTTGCCATAATCAAGGTGAGTATTTAGAAAACGCTTGCAACTCTATTATTAATCAGGATTATGAGAATTGGGAGGTGATTATTGTTGATGATTCAAGTACTGATAAAACTAAAGAAATTGCTAAAGAAATAGTCTTAAAGGATAGTCGGTTTACATATATGTATTCCGAAAATAAAAGCTCTTCAAAATCAAGAAATGACGGGCTAAAAATAGCAGCAGGAGATTATATTCAGTTTTTAGATGCAGATGATATCATCAATTCTAATAAGTTTTCAGAATCACTTAAGGTAACCAATCAAGCCGATATCGTATTAACTAATTTTCATTTGTTTGAAGACGATGTGTTGAGTAGAATCCCTCCGTATTGTGATTTGTCTACTGTAACTTTTGATTATTTAAATATTTTAACAAAATGGGATGTTGATTTTTCAATACCTATACATTGCGCCCTATTTAAAAAAGAAATTGTAAATGAACTCCTGTTTAACACTGAATTGAAAGCTAAAGAAGACTGGGTGTTTTGGTTAGCTGTTTTTAATAGAAATCCTATGGTTAAATTTATTGATAAAGAATTGGCCTTTTATAGACTTCATGCGAATAGTAAAACACAAAACAAAAAAGAATTTTACAATAAAGCCATTACAACGGTTAAGCATATATATAGTACACTAGATTTAAGTGATGCTAAATTATTTTCTAATCGACTAATTGAGGATTTGTATCATGAAAAAGATAAGGCAGATTACTTATATAAGCTTAAGTTAGAGAATGATATTGAGTTAAAAAACAATAAAGAGGAACTAGAGTGCAATCAAAAACAATTACAAAGTAACAAATTTGAAATATTAAGTAATTTAGAATCTATTTCAAAAAAAGAGGCTCAAATGAGAAGGCTGAAAAAAGCAATAACTTATAAAACATTGGTAAAGTTAGAATTGTTTATTCGTGGAATAAAAAAAATAAAGTAACAACAAACCTTTTTAAATTGAGGTTGTATAATATAAATATTATTTATTTTTGCAAAAAAAAACTAAGCCATGAAAGTAACTGTAATTATTCCTTGTCATAATAGAGGTTCTTTTTTAAAAGAAACGTGTTTGTCTATTATGAATCAAACACATATTAATTGGGAGGTATTGATTGTTAATGATGGTTCTACAGATAATACAGAGGAAGTAGCTAAAGAAATATGTGATAGTGATGGAAGATTCAAGTATTTTTATAAAATTAATGGCGGGGTAAGTAGTGCTAGAAATTTAGCTTTAGAAAACGTAACGGGGGATTATATACAGTTTTTAGATTCAGACGATTTATTGGAGCCTACAAAGTTTGAAAAATCAATTAATTCTAAAGCTGATTTGTGCATTACAAATTTTGAAATGTTTAGTACAAAACGTGAAGCTCCTTTTTGTAAATTAGAAGGGGTGGAGTTTACGTATAAAAGTATTTTGGTTAATTGGGATGTTAACTTTTGCATTCCAATACATTGTGGTTTTTTTGACGCTAAAATAATGAAAGGGATACGGTTTAATGAAGAGCTGAAAGCTAAAGAAGATTGGGTTTTTTGGCTTGATTTTTTAAAAAATAAACCTAAAGTTACATTTATAAACGAAACTTTAGCGCTTTATAGACTTCATAATGCTAATATGACTAAGGATAAAGCTCATATGGAAGATAATAGTAAGGTTGTTTACGGCTTTATTTATTCATCTCTTACAGAGGGATATAAAAAAATATTTTTTGACAAAGTAGCTTTGGATTTTGTAAATGAAAGGAGTAAAAGTGACTATATTTATGATAGATACAAAAGAGAGCAGGTAAAGAGAAAAAAAATAACTACAATTCTTAGTGTGTTTTCTGGAGCCTTACTAATTATATTAATTTATATGTTTATAATAAAATAAGTATGAAGAAAAAAGTTTTGATAGCTAAACATGAGTATTCAGCTATATATAAAAATATAACTTGGGATTTTGAGGCGAATAATTATGAAGTATTCCCTTTAGTTTATAAAGTCTATACAGTAAATGAATATAGAAGTTTAAAAGATAGGCTTGTAAAAGCGTTTAGAAAAACTATTTTAAAAGATAATACGTATAAGCAAAAACTTTTTTTAAAGTATTTTGAAGATGATTATTTAAACCAATTAAAAAGCTATCCAAATAATCATTTTGATTATTCACTAGTTATAAGAGCAGATTTTTATACAATACCTGTCATAAAAGAAATAATTAGAGTTTGTAAATATAACATTTCTTATCATTGGGATGGGATGGAACGTTTTCCGGAGATACAAACAAGAGTTGCGTTTTTTGATAAATTTTATGTTTTTGAAGAAAAAGATTTTGATAAATACTCAAAAAAGTTTGTAAACTTAGGATTGGCTAATAACTTTTATTTTGAAAATAATAAGCCTGTTAATTCATATCCAAAAACTGATGTGTTTTATATTGGTGCGTATGTAGAAAATAGAAATGAAGATCTTCTAAATCTTTTTAGTTCCTTAAAAAAATTAAGTCTTAATGTTAAACTAATGTTGTGTTGTGAAAATCAATTAGTAATTAAAAAGAATGAAAATATAGGTATTGATTTTTTTAAAGATCCAATTGATTATAGTGAAACACTTGAAATGTCAAAGTCAAGTAAAGCTATATTAGATTTTCGAATTAAAGGAAGTGTAGGGCATAAAGGGTTGTCATTGCGATTTTTTGAGGCATTATACCATGAAAATAAAATTATAACGGATAATGAAGAAATTTTAAAATATGATTTCTATAAGCCTGAAAATATATTTATTTTAGGAAAAGATAATAATGAAGATTTTGAGCGTTTTATAAATTCAAAATATGTTAAAGTAGATAAAACTATTGTTGATAAACATAGTTTTATTAATTGGTTTGAATCTAAATTACCACAATAGAATATTTTACATTTTATAATAAATGATGAATACTATTAATAACAAAATATCAGTAATTGTTACCTGTTATAATCAAGAAGAATTCTTGTTAGAAACATGTAATTCTTTAATTAACCAAACTTATAATAATTGGGAAGCCATTATTGTAAATGATGGCTCTACAGATGATACTGAAAAAATTGCTTTAAAAGTGTGTAAGGATGACTCAAGATTCCGGTATTATTATAAAAAAAATGCAGGAGTTAGTTCAGCTAGAAATTATGGCTTAAAAAAATGTTACGGAGATTTTATACAATTTTTGGATGGGGATGATAAATTAGAAAACTCTAAATTTGAGTTGTCAATTAACGAAGTAAATAAAGATAAGAATTTAGAAGTAATTGTTACAAATTTCTTACGTTTCAAATCAAAAAACGGAAAACCTAAAAAGGATCACTTTAATTTAAATGATTATCAAATTAATTATAAAAACATTCTCTTAAGTTGGGATATAGAATTCACCATACCAATTCATTCAGGGTTATTTTCTGTAAAATCGATGGAAGGGATACTTTTTAATGAAAGCCTAAAAGCCAAAGAAGACTGGGTTTTTTGGATTCAGTTATTTAAGAAAAACCCCAAAGTGTTTTTTTTAAACAAAAGATTAGCACTTTATAGAGCTCATAAAAAAAACATGTCAAAAAATAATGACAAAATGTTTTTAAACGGTAAAAATGCGAATGAAATAATATACGAATCTTTAGATGAAGCGTATAAAAACGTTTTTTTTAAAAGATTAAATGATGAGTTGTTAATGAGTAAAACAACATATCATGATTTTAAAGACAAGTTGCTTTCAAGACGGATAATATCTAGTTTGAAAAAGTTGTTTTAATAAAAAAATAACACACATAAAAACAGCGTTTAAAACGCGAGTATAATGTTTTCCAATGCTTTCTTCCTTCAATAATATTACGATCATGAATGCGATATTTTATTAAGACTTCGTTTAGATGTATAACTTCATTTTTGATTATGCTAAAAAAGCACCCCACAAATCGTATGGTATTAGTTCTAGGAAATTAAACTTATTGTTTAAAGGCGGTTTACTAAATAGCATTGTATGTCCTGAAATACATTTTTTTACTGCAAAATTAATCGTTTTTTTGAGCTTACAAAGGTATGGACTGTAGACATGTTTTTCTCCAAAGAATTTAAGTTTGAATCAACTAATTTGGAGTCGCAGTAAAATCATGTCGAAATTACCAATAGCATCGATTAACTTTTTAGTCTTTAAAAGAGATCAATAATCATCTTGGTCTGCAAAAGAAATAAACTCGCCTTAAGTTAATTTCATCCCTCTTTCAAAGTTTTTTTATATTGCCTAAATTAGAAGTAGCTTTGTGTGAGTATATGTTAGTATGTTTGTTCGTATAACGTTTTATTAGAGAAACGTTATCGTCAGTTGAAAAACTATCTATAATAAACTACTTCAATGTTTTTTAGATGATACGATTTAGTTAAACCTCGATGTGTTTTTATCTTAAAGTCAAAAATTAACATTTAAATTTATTTAAGAGAATTACGTCTTTATTTTTAGTTAATGGTTTCTTCTAATTTAAGATTTTTCTTTGTAAAACTATAGTGGTGTTTTTTTTTAAAATAAAAATTCATAAACTAAGTTAAAAGAGTAGTAAAAACATTATAAAAAAGATGTTTAACTTTGAACCTCATAGGATTCAATACACGAAAACAAGGTGTATATAAAATAGCTAACACCTAGCATTTCCAATGTTTCTTCAACTGAATACAAAAAGAAAATAGTAAAAGAATTTCTTAATTCTTCAGGTGTTAAAAGGGTGTTTTTTTCAATAAATACCCCAGCAATCATTTCAAAACCTACAGCACCTCCAATAAATAAAATACCAGAAACTATCATGTTAATTCTGACTCTTGCAGGTAATGAAAAAAGGGATTTAGTATAGATGAAAATTAAAAATAATAATAATATACCGTAAGGAATAAGCCATTCATAGTTAAAAATACCTTCACCTTTAATATAGTTGGCAGTAAAATCCCCTATTTTTTCATGGATACGTAAAAGTTCATCAAAACTTAAGAATAAAAAAATAAAACTTAAGGATCTCCAAAAAACATTACTAACTTTAAAGGTTAACACTTTAAAAGAAATGTATAATAAAGTAGCGCTAGCCGCTAAAAGTAATAGGAAAGAAAAAATTGATGGAATGTTTTTTTCTTTATCAAAATTAAACTTTTTAAAAAAATAGGTTCCGTATTCATAATTATAATATGTTACTACATTCATAATTAACAATACGACAATAACACTAATTAAAAATAAAAATAATTTTCTAGGATTAAGCATATAACAAACTTACCTCATTCTCTTCTAATAAACTAGCTCCATCTAAAATAAACTCTAAAATAATTGGTAACACCACTGTGATTTTTATGATATTAATTTTAACAGTTTTATTTAATAGCTCTTTTAAGGTAAATAAGGCAAGAGTATTTTATTTTACGCTGGTTCATGATTAGTTTTTTTGAAACTATGACTAATAGTAGCTGTAGTTTTATTTAACAATAAAAAATATTGTTTTATTAAAGCCATTTTGTAATTTTTTTCAATTTCAGCTATAAATTATAAAGCAGGTAATTGGCCGATTGTATTTGTCAATTAAAACATGTTTGAAAAACACACACACATTTGTATTCGCGCAAAATAAGGTGTTACTATGAATACTATGATTTGTTTTTGGTGCTACTAATAGGGAATGAACAATAAGTTGTTGACACTATTTTTTGGTTAAATATTTCTAATTATGTACAAGTTAATTTAATATCATGGGTAAAAAAGGTAAAAGAATTATTCAAGGTAGTTCGTTAAGAAATATTCAAATAATTAAATGCCTTATCAGCAAATTTGAAATTTATTTCTCTACACTCTTCTAGCAGACCGGAATATGATTGTGCTTTAGAAAGATCGTTTTCAAAATTATTATATGTTGTTATAACGGGTTTGTGTTTAAAGTCAAAAAATTTAGATGTTGTAGGGACAGCTAGTACCTTTTTCCCTAAAAGAAAAGACCAATACATCGCATGATAACTATCGGTAATTATTGTGTTTGTTTTCCCTATAAAAGAAACGATTTCTTCTAAGCTAGTAATATTAGAAGTTGATGGGTAATTTTTTAATTGTTTAAGAAGATTTTTATTGTTTTTAACTGTTTTTTTACCAAAAATAATTCCAACCTCTTGCTCTACATTATGATTAGTGTCAAAAATAGGATGCAAACAGCTAACACAAGGCACCCAATTTTCACCAATGCTATAATCCCTTGTGCCAACCAATCCAAATTTATTAATATCTACATTGTAGGAAGGTTTTTTATTATGAACATCATTATGTCCAGCGCCCCAAATAACTATTTTTTTACCTTTTGAGGATAGCTCCTCAAAAAGTTTCATTTGCATATCAAAATGCCTTATATTCATTAGTCCGCCTCCGCCGATAATCAAAGATTTAGTTGACACTTCTTTTACCCAATTATCAGTTGTTTTTTTTCGAATACTTCTAAACCCTGAAATATCAAGATGTGTGTTAGATAGGTTTTCAAAATAATGATGTGGTGCACAATAAAAGTCTCCAACATTAACTTTGTCATATCTATGTATATTAATAATTCCGTTATTGGTTTGAATATTATTTAAAATCTTGTTGGCAACTAAGGTTTTCCGTTTTGTACTATTAAAAATAGGTGAAATGTTAGAGATTATATTTTTAATTACCATTGTTTTATATTTCAAATATTATTTTATGTAAATCTAGAATTCTAATTTTAATAGTTAATTTTGTTTAATTTTTTAAAAAAAGCTTTGGGATCTAGAGGGGGATTTATAACGCTAAGGTTTTTAAATTCTTTTTTACTCAGTAAGAGTTACAATTTCAAAAATAGCACTTTATATTAAGCTTATCAAAGTTTTTTTATATATAAAACATTATAGAGTTCAATGTTCTAACGCAATAATTCAGTGTATTAATACCAAGCAGCTAGGATGTATTTAGTATTTTAACTCATGGCTCTCTGTAAATATCCTCAGGAAAAGCACTTTTTTTTTGTAGTAGTACTGAGCATTAATACTATTATGTATCTTTGTTTAAAAAATATTATGGTTATAGTTTAAGTCATTAATTTTTTGAGTTTTCTAATAGAGTGAAAATTCTTAAGGGAATTATATAAAAAAATTACAATAGTATTTGAGCCAAAGTTACAGTATTTATTATTTTGTTGCTAGGGTTAAAAAAACTAATTAAAATATATAAAATGAAAACGTCATTAATTATATCAACTTACAACTGGCCAGAAGCATTAGAGCTAGTTTTGAAGAGCGTTTTAAAACAAGTGCTATTGCCGAGTGAAATTATCATAGCTGATGATGGATCTGATATTGTTACGAAAAAACTAATTGAAAAATTCAAAGAATTATTTGCAATTCCTTTAATACATGTTTGGCATGAAGATAGTGGATTTCAAAAAGCAATAATATTAAATAAAGCAATAGCTAAAAGTTCAGGAAACTACATTATACAAATAGACGGAGATTGTATTTTACATGATAAATTTATTAAGGATCATGTTGTTAAATCTGAAAAAGGGGTTTATTTACATGGAGCTAGAGTTAATATAAAGCAAAAGTACCTATTTGAATTATTTGAAAATCAACAAGTTAATTTTAATTTTGGGTCTAAAGGAATTAAAAAAAGGACAAGGGCTTTATATAGTAAAACGTTAAGCGATAAGTACAAAAAAAAATCGCAGTTTTCAAAAAAATACAGAGGATGTAACACCTCTTTTTTTAAGAAAGATTTTATTGCTGTAAACGGATACAACGAAGAGTTTAAAGGATGGGGACGCGAAGATTCTGAATTAGCATTGCGTTTTCATAATTTAGGTTTATTCTCAAAAAGATTACGTTATAATGGTATTGTTTATCACATTTGGCATAAAGAACTTTCAAAAGATAATTTAAAGGTAAATGACAGTATTGAAGTAGATACGATTAAAAATAATCGTAATTGGACAGTCAATGGAGTAGGGAAATATTTAACAAACAGAACAAAACAAGTAGAGAATAAAGAAGTTTGTGTGGTAATACCCATTTATAAAACCGATTTAACTAAAATTGAACAACAATCCCTCAAACAATGTCTGAAAATATTAGGTAATTATGATATTTATTTTGTGCAACCTGAAAAATTAGATTCGTCTTCTTTAAATAATAGTGAAGTAATCAAAATCAAAAAATTTAATAATGCTTATTTTAATGGGATTTTAGGGTACAATAAATTATTACTCTCTGAGGAGTTTTATAATAGCTTTAAAAAGTATGAATACATGCTAGTGTATCAATTGGATTGTTTTGTTTTTAGAGATGAATTAAATTTTTGGTGTAATAGAGGATATGATTATATAGGAGCGCCATGGATTTCAAGTAAAAGAACAATAGTAAAAATGCTATTAATGTCCTTTGATAATATTCAGAAAAAGAAAAGGTCAAAGATATTTTATAAAGTTGGAAATGGTGGGTTTTCTTTACGGAAAATTGAAAAATTTATCAATATTACTAAAAACTTTAAAGGAGATATAGCAAATGAACTAAAGCGAAAAACAGATGATTTCAAGTTGATGGAAGATGTTTTTTGGTCGTTTAAGGCTCCTAAGTTAGATTCTAGTTTCAGTATACCAGAATATAAAGAAGCGTTGAGCTTTGCAATAGATAGGAAGCCGGATATAGCATTAAAGTTAAATCATAACAAGCTCCCTTTTGGGTGCCATGGTGTAAATAAACCTAAAGTAATTAAGTTTTGGAAAAGAAGAATTCCAGAACTTAGGTAATTAAAAATTAAATATTTAGTTGTTTTATGAATTCAAAGCATCATGAAAAATATATAAGCTCAAAGCATTTTTTTGACGATATTATAGTAAACTATGCTGTAAAAGGAGAAGACTATGGGAATCAAGATAGAAACTCTTTAAAACTTTTTGATTTTGAAGGGATATTAATAAATGTAAAATCATTTAAAGTACCCAATTTAGTAAATCAAATTGCTTATAGGTTTATTAGGAGTAGTAAGGCACAGCGCTCTTTTGAGTATGCGAATAAATTGAGGAGTATGCATATTGGTACGCCTCACCCTGTGGCCTATTATGAGTTTAAATCTCTTCTTTTATTTAATAAAAGTTATTATATAAGTGAACATTTAAATTACGATTTAACCTACAGGGAGTTAACTACAAATATAGCGTACCCCAATCACGAAGAAATTTTAAGAGCTTTTACACGTTTTACTTTTGATTTACATGAAAAAAACGTCAACTTTTTAGATCATTCTCCTGGTAATACGTTGATTACTAAAACTGAACTAGGGTATGATTTTGCCTTGGTCGATTTAAACAGAATGAAGTTTCATACGATGAGTTTCACGGAGCGAATGCAAAACTTTTCTAGGTTAACTACTAGTAAGGAAATGGTGTCAGTAATGAGTGACGAGTATGCTGAAATCAGTAAATTTAATTATGAAGATGTTTTTTCAGAAATGTGGGAGTTGACTCAGAAATTCCAAGAGAAATTCCACCGAAAACAACGATTAAAGAAGAAAGTAAAGTTTTGGAAAAAGTAAAGTTTTAGTTTTTATTAAGCTTATCAAGCTCAACATAACGTCTATATACATAGTAGGAACTTAAATAAGCTATTGTTATCCCTTTCTTTCCATCAAGAAATCCTAATCTCATGAAGTAGTGATTGAAAAACCTGTAAAAAGGTTTTATGTAAAAGTGAAAAACATTCGGTTTTAGTTTTTGTATATGTAGCTCCCTAGCTCTAAGTGTGGCATAATGAATCATTTTGTTTTTATAGTCACTATAGTTTCTAAATGAAAAATGCTGTAATTTCTCGTTTAAAACACTAGATTCCCCATTGATATTGAGTAATTCATGGACAAATAAATTATTTTTATAGGAAACGTTATTTTTGTTATACAGCCTATAAACTTTATCTGTTTGCCAACCACTAAACCGAACTAGTTTTTTCTTGTAATAGAATTTTCGGTACATTTCATAAGCCATAATATCATTATTATTGATGGCTAATTTAATTTCACGTTTTAATTTTGGGCTAATTCTTTCGTCTGCATCTATAAATAAAACCCAGTCATAATTAGCAAATTGTAAAGTATAATTACGTTGTTCTGAAAAATTTGTAAACTTACGTTGGATTAAAGTTACATTTTTATACTGCTTTATTTTTTCAATAGTATTATCAGTACTGAATGAGTCTACAATAATAATCTCGTCAGCAAAACTTAAGTTTTCAATTAACTCATCAATATTATTTTCTTCATTGAAGGTAATAACTAGAGCGGATAGTTTTGTGGAGTCATTAATTAGTACTGATTGATCCAATGTGTATTTTGATAAATCTTTGTTGTTTAACTTCTGGATAAAAGAATTCAAATCATCTTTTATAAATTCAGGTTTGAAATGTTGATAAAGCGGTATAGATTTTTTTTTGAGAACTGCGTCGTTTAGATTATTAAATAGCTCAGGTAAATGATCCTTTAAGTGTGTTGCTTTGTGAAAAATGCCATCTTCAAAAGTTGCCCAAACCTGTTTTTTAATCCAAGGAGAAAAAATAATATATGAGGGTTTATTAAGCGCTTTAGCCATATTTATGGCTCCGCCATCATTACCAATAATGTAATCACATTGGTTAATTAATGCTATAAACGACCTTAGGTTTTGGCCTAAAACATCAAAATATATCTTTCTTTTAGTACTAGTATTACATTTGTAAAATATTATTTTAGCGTCTTCTATTTGGTTAGGAATGTAATTAAAAAAGATGTTACAATCGGTAGAATCAGCAATATAATCTACAATTTTAGACATGTAGCTTAATGGGTAGGTTTTGTTTTCTGAGCTACCAATAATACTAACCATTATATTTTTTTTTGAAAGATCAACCTTATGATTCAATAGAAGTTCTATCGCATTGTTGTTTTCTTTTTCAGTGACGTATAATTTAGGGAAAATGTTAAGGTCTGTATCAATTCCAATTTCTTCCAATAATTGTTGTCTGTGTTCAATTGCTAAGCCTAAATTTGAAGTGGCTTTTTCTATAGGTTTAACGGGGTTTGAATAAATGAATTTTGAATAGTATTTTTCAAAAGATATTTTCTTTTTTGCACCACTAAATAATGATATTAAGTTACTCTCAAGTTTTGAATAGGCATCAATAACTATATCGTATTTTTCTTTTCTGACAGAAGATATAAACTGAAACAAAGCTTTTTTACTCGCTCTTAATTCTGGTTTAAAAAGTACAATTTTATCTATATAAGGATTATTCTCAACTACAGGCAAGGTGTTTGAGTTGATAAGGTAATGTACAATATAGTTTGGGTGCTTTTCCTTAATCAATTGGCAAAGAATTGAGCAGGTGAGCACATCTCCAATCATTTTTTGTTGTATAATCAATACCTTCATTGCTTAATTTATGGTTAAAGAATTGTTAATCATGTTATTGTTAAACGACTGTAAGTAAGCTTTTAATTGCTGTTCTAGTTTTTGAATAATAATTGATTCTGTTTCTATTAAGTTGTTTTTTAAAGTAATGTCTTTTTTGAGATGATATAATTCAATTATTTTTTCTCCATTGAAAATAATGTAATAATTATCTATGGTGATGTGGTATGCATTATTAATGTAGTTAACAATCAAATTAGTATCGTTTTGAAAGCTATTTCCGTAGCTAATGTATTTTTTCTTATAATTTAAATAATCTAAAATACTAGGTAAGATATCTATTTGTTGAAAATTTTTAATAGACTCTCCTTTTAGTTTTTCATTTGACGGATCAAAGAAAATATGAGGGATGGAATATTGTTGAATTAAGGATTCGTAAAACTTTTGATTAATACCCGAACAATGATCTGCGGTTATTACAAACAAGGTGTTTTTATACCATTTTTGTTTTTTAGCGTAGGTAAAAAACCTCCTTAAAGAGTAGTCGGTGTATCCAACTGTTTCTTGGAACTGGGTTATCCCTTTTTTAAATCTACCTTTATGTTTTTTGGGAATTATAAAAGGTGTGTGTGATGAAATTGTAAAGATACTTGAGAAAAAAGGTTCTTTGAAAGTTGTTAGTTTTTTACCAAAGAATTTTAAAAATTCCTCATCAAAAACGCCCCACTTCCCGTCGAAATGATCAGGGTTCTCATAAGGATATTCATTCCTGCCATAATATTGTTTAAAACCTGCAATTTTAGAATATTGATCAAAATTTTGACTCCCGTTAAAGGCTCCGTGAAAGAAGGATGTATGATATCCTTCTTTGTTTAAAATCCTAGGTAAGCTATTAACGTCATTGAAGGCATAAGTAGACACTATATATGGTTGATTAAGAATACTAGGTATTCCTGAGATAATAGAAGGAACTGCATCAGCAGAAACTCTACCATTGGCAAAACCATTTTTAAAGTATAATGATTTTTGTATCAAGGAGTCTAAAAAAGATGTGTTTCCTGTTTTAGGGTTTGAATAGCTAATACTTTCGTCACCAAAACTTTCAAGAATAATGACAACAATGTTTTTTTTAGTAAAAGCACTAGTGTCTTGATGTTGTTTTAAAGGTGTGTATAGTTTATTAAGTTCCTTTTTAGTGAAATAAGTTAAGGGCTTTAATTCTTTCTTTTTATTTATAGTCTTTAAAATACAGAATGGCGTGTTTAAAACTAGTGGCGTGTTTTTTGATTGTGCATATTTAATCGCATCTACTCTTCTTATAGGTTTTCTTTGTGTTCCGCCACGGCCTACTAAAATAAAACTAGCTGTAGCTATTAAAAAAATAAATACTTGTATAACAACCTGCTTTTTATTACTTACCTGTTTTGTTAGTTTTTTTGCTTTAGGAGTATATTTCCAAAATAGGCATGCAAAAGCAATAAATAAAACTACGACATACCAGTATTGTTTAGCAAAAGAGGGGAGAAGTCCACCAAGCTCTTGTTCCATACCAGAAGCAGTAATTAAGCCCCAAGTACTCCGTTTTCCTGTAAAGTTAAAATAGATGAAGTCTACAAAATTAGTACTCAAAAACACAAGGTTAACCCAATAAAAAACGTGCCTGACTATCTTTTGATAATTAAAATTATATTTAAAATTACCTGGAATTGTATGTAGTATGATGAGCAATACATTAGAGTAAAAAATTACTGAAAGATCAAAACGCATTCCCCCAATGAAATTAATCAGTTTTATATTAGAAAAACTATTCCATTGAAACAAAAGAAATAGTAAGCGCATTAAGCTATAAAGTAAAACTAAATAGCTTAAACGCTTTAAAAGTAATTTTAAATTTTTTAAATAATTCCCCATTTAAAAACTTGAATTTAAATATCTTAAGGTGATGATTGATTACTGATAATAATAAAACTAAACTACAATTTTAAGTTCAAAACACATTATTAGTTAAAGTGTTTTATGAAGAAAAATTGTATCCAGATACAGCATAAATTTAGGGAGCAATGTTGATGAAATAAATATTCAAAGTTTGTAATAGAGTTCTTTTGTATCTATGCTATTTAATTCATCAACACGTATAATTTTTGTGCTATCTGAAAACCCAAGTTTTTACATAGTGGTATGCCCTTGGGAAAACCTTTTTACCTTCAAAACTGATTCTATCAAAAAAGGTAGATTTTACTTTTTTCTTAGGTCGTATTTGTGATTTAAACCCTTTTGAGCTAGTAATAGGAGGTGATATGTTGAATATTTTTAAGTTGTATTTCCAAGGCTCTTGAAGTGCGCAATCAATAGGCATTTCAATAATACAAGCTTCGTTTTTAACGGCGTTTTCTAAAAATAATTCAGCTCCTTTTCTAGTCCATATTGCAGCTAAGGTAGTAATGGCAACTGCACCACTAATAAGTGAATAGTTTTCATCAATGTCGTTAATCTTAATCATTCTTTTTCTTCCATGAGATTTTAATTTTAAAACATCCCATTGGTGTTTTTTAGGTAATGATGAGTGCTGTCGAACAGCTTTTTTTATAAGCTTATCAAAATCTTCTGACAGCAGAATGTCATCTTCCAATATAATAGCAAAATCATACGTTGATTTTAAAAATAAACTTTTCACTTTGTAGTGACTCAAAAAACAACCTATTTCAGCAGGAATAAGTGGTTTTTTGTATTTATTAACGACTTGATGTTTAATTGTATCAATTGAGTTTTTGTCAACTGCGGAAATAAATTTAAAAGGAATATTAGTTTTTAACAATTCCTCTTCAATTGACTTTCTTCGTTCAATGGCTGTATCTAAATTGATAATGTAAATTATAGCATTCACATCTTTTTTTTCTGTACTATTCACCTTGTTTATTTTTAGCTTATAATTTTATTAGCAACAACGATAAGTTCTGAAAAGTAGATAAGTTAATAATTGACTTATACTACTTTATACATCAAATATAAATGTTTTTTTTTGTTATTTTAAGTTTTTGATTCGAGGGGTTTATTGAGCTACACAGCAACATTATATTCTCTTAATGCATCATTTAGCGATGTTTTTTTATTGGTACTTTCTTTACGTTTTCCAATAATCAAAGCGCAAGGTACTTGAAACTCTCCAGCGGCAAATTTTTTAGTATAGCTACCAGGGATAACCACAGATCTTGCAGGAACAATTCCTTTAGTTTCAATTGGTGTGTCACCGGTTACATCAATTATTTTAGTACTCATTGTTAGTACAACATTAGCGCCTAAAACTGCTTCTTTTTCTACTTTCACACCTTCTACAACAATACATCTTGAACCTATAAAAGCACCGTCCTCAATAATTACTGGGGCAGCTTGTAAAGGTTCTAAAACGCCTCCAATACCAACTCCACCGGATATATGTACATTCTTTCCAATTTGAGCACAACTACCAACAGTTGCCCAAGTATCAATCATAGTACCTTCATCAACATATGCGCCAATATTTACATAACTCGGCATTAATATAACTCCTTTTGAAACATAAGCTCCATGACGCGCAATTGCGTTTGGTACTACACGAATCCCTTTTTCAGCATAGCCTCTTTTTAAGGGTATTTTATCATGGTATTCGAAAATACCAGCTTCTAAAGTTTCCATTTTTTGAATTGGAAAATATAGTACAACTGCTTTTTTTACCCATTCATTTACTTGCCATCCATCAGTTGTTGGTTCGGCAACACGAAGCGTACCTTCATCTAATAAATCAATTACTTTTCTTATAGTATCTTGAGTGTTTTGCTGACTTAATAAATCTCTATTATCCCAGGCTTTCTCTATAATTTGTTGTATATCGTTCATTATTACGTGCTAATTTTCTGTAAATATAAGTTCTTTCGAGTTAAAAAAAATAGCTTTTATATAATTGTAACATTTTTAATGTTATTTTTGCCAAAAAAGTAGAAGCTTACAATATAGTGACTATCATATGGCAAAGGTATTAGCGTTGGATTACGGACAAAAAAGAACAGGTATTGCTGTTACGGATGATATGCAAATTATTGCATCTGGTTTAAAAACAGTGGAAACAAAATCATTGTTCAGTTTTTTAGCGAAATACTTTACTGATGAAGATGTTGAGGTTGTTGTTTTGGGAGAGCCAAAGCAAATGAATTTTGAAGCATCAGAAAGCGAAGTTTATATTCAGAAGTTTGTGAAATTATTTGAAAAGAAATATCCCAAAATGCCTTTAATAAGGGTTGATGAGAGATTTACTTCAAAAATGGCATTTCAAACAATGATTGATAGTGGGTTGAGTAAAAAGAAGCGACAAAATAAAGCATTGGTTGACGAAATTAGCGCAACCATAATTTTACAATCATACTTATATAATAAAAGATAATGATATTACCAGTAATAGCATACGGAAATCCGGTATTAAGAAAAGTAGCAAAAGAGTTAACTAAAGATCATCTAAAACTAGATGAAATAATAGCAAATATGTGGGAAACCCAATACAATGCTTCTGGTGTTGGTATTGCAGCACCACAAGTTGGTTTGTCAATCCGTTTATTCGTTATTGATGCAAGTCCTTTTTCTGACGACGATGATTTATCTGAAGAAGAGCAAGAATTTTTAAAAAACTTTAAGCGTGTGTTTATCAATCCAACAATAGTAGAAGAGTCCGGTGATGAGTGGGCTTTTAATGAAGGTTGTTTAAGTATACCTGATGTTCGTGAAGATGTTTTTAGACAAGAACAAATTGTTGTTGAATATGTTGATGAAAATTGGGTGAAACAAAAAGAAACCTTAACAGGATTAGCAGCTCGAGTAGTGCAGCATGAATACGATCATATTGAAGGAGTGTTGTTCACGGATAAACTATCAGCGTTGAAAAAAAGATTGATAAAAGGAAAGTTGGCAAATATTACGAAGGGAAAGGTAGATGTAGATTATAGAATGCGCTTTCCACTAGCAAAAAAGAAGCGATAAACCACACTATAATTCCTGTTAAAATTATATTTGTTTTACTATATCTTGTTGATTTACAAGGTTATGTGCTTGGTGTTAGATTGGTTTTTACAAAATGAAATTGAAAATAGATTAGTATAGCGTTAGTTATAGTAATATATTTTATGAAAAAATTGTGAAAATAAGTGATATACTAAGGAATTATAAGATTAATTTAGTGTTAAATTTACTATTAGAAATTAAGTCCGTTAGGATATAAAAAATATATATTATGAGTTTAGAGAAAATTTTAGCAATTTCAGGGAAACCTGGATTATATGAATTAAAAGCACAAACAAAAGCTGGTTTTTTAGCAGAATCATTAGTTGATGGAAAAAAACTTTCTGTAGGGATACGACATAACGTAAGTGTTTTAAATGAAATAGCTATATATACGTATTCAGAAGAGGTTCCTTTAAAGCAAATTTTTAATAATATTAAAGAGAAAGAAAACGGAGGGGAGTCTATTAGTCATAAAGTACCAAAGGTTGAGTTAGAAAAGTATTTTTCTGAAATTTTACCTGAATACGATGAGGATAGAGTTTATGCTAGTGATATGAAAAAAGTTATTCAATGGTATAATCTATTACACAAAAGAGGAATTGTTAATTTTGACGCAGTAGCTGCTTCAGAAGAAGAATAGTATTTTTTTAGAAATTACAAGAATAGAAAAACCTACAAGAGTATTGTAGGTTTTTCTATTTAAGAGCATAAATCATTAAACTAATTTATACTTTTTATATGAATAGTAGAGCGCAACAATTATCGGCATTTGATAGGTTATTAACAATAATGGATGAATTGCGTGAGCAATGCCCTTGGGATAAAAAGCAAACTATGGAAACCTTACGCCATTTAACAATTGAGGAAACGTATGAATTAGGAGACGCTATTTTGGATAATGATTTACAAGAAGTCAAAAAAGAGTTAGGTGATTTATTACTTCACATTGTTTTCTATGCCAAAATAGGTAGTGAAACTGACGATTTTGATATTGCCGATGTGCTAAATACGGTTTGTGAAAAGCTAATTTTTCGCCATCCGCATATTTATGGTGATGTTGTAGTTAAGGATGAAGCAGAGGTGAAAAGAAATTGGGAAAAACTGAAGTTAAAAGAAGGGAATAAGAGTGTTTTGGAAGGCGTTCCTAAAAGCTTACCTGCTTTAGTAAAAGCGAGTAGAATTCAAGAAAAAGTTGCTGGTGTTGGCTTTGATTGGGAAAAACCAAGTCAGGTTTGGGAAAAAGTTGAAGAGGAATTACAAGAGTTTCAGGATGAGGTTAAATTAAACAATCAAGATGAAATGGAAGCTGAGTTTGGCGATGTATTATTTTCGTTAATTAATTATGCAAAACACTTAAATATTAATGCTGAAAACGCATTAGAGCGCACTAATAAGAAGTTTATTAACCGATTCCAATATTTGGAAACCAAAGCAAAAGAATTAGGAAAAGAGTTGTCCGACATGACATTGAAAGAAATGGATGTCTATTGGGAAGAAGCGAAAAAACAATGAAACAATAAAAGGTTTAATTATTGATGACTAGTTTAAGGTTTTTGTGCCAAATTTATTTTAAGATATTTTTTTAAATTTTTGATTAGCTAGCAACGTTATTTTTGAAGCATCCAGTAATAACCGGAGTGTGCTAGTTAGTTCTTCTTGTGAGCAATTTAATTTTTCGTGTAATTCTCTTGAATTTAAAGGTGTTGTATGTAAAGCTTCTATTATTCGTTGTTTTAAGTTTGAGTTTTGTTCTCTTTTATTAATTTTTGAAGCGATACAATAGGAGCATACTCCACAATTTAGGGTTGATTTTTCTCCGAAATAATTAAGCAACAACGTTTCCTTACACGAATTTGTCGTTTCAATATAATTAGCAACTGCGCTTAATTGTTCTCTTTTTAAATTGTTTTGCTGTTGTAAGTGTTTAGCAACCCTGCTAATAGTTCTGTCGTCCTCCCGAGGTTCAAGCAATGTAATATTAATGTCAGAGTCAAAGAGTTTTAAATCAATGATATTATTTTTTTCAATGCTCAGCAGTTGTTCCTTAATGGCTACTTTTGTACTGTTTATTTGTGTGGCAATATGATTCAGGTCAATAGTAATGTTGCTTTCAAAGGCACCGCCGTGTTTTCTTAAAATAAAGTTTATAAGTGTATTATGTTGTTTATGGCTACTGATGTATTGAATTAAATTATAATTATCGACTAAAAATTGTAATGTAGTTTTGTTTTTAAATTCTTTAGAAAAACGAAGCACTGCCTGTCTATCCAAAAAAGTAATTGCATTTACAGTTTTAGTTATGTTTAAGTTGTTGTGTTTACAAAAATCATAAATATTAAAATCAAAGGTAATATGCTCTCCTTCTTGATATGCGATACCCAAATAGCTACACAGTTTTTTATAAATAAACTTTAAATCCTTAACCTCGGGTAATGATTTGTCTAATTGATTATTTAAAGCTGGTATGTCGCCTTTACTATTTAGTATAATGGCAAAAGCTTTGTTTCCGTTTCTTCCAGCTCTTCCTGCTTCCTGGTAGTAATTTTCAATATTTTCGGTAGGAGTAAGGTGAATTACCGTTTTAACATCTGGTTTGTCAATTCCCATTCCAAAAGCATTTGTAGCAACCATTACTTGTGCATCATTTTGCATCCATAATTTAAAATGGGTATCTTTTTCTTTAGTACTTAATCCGCCATGATAATATGTTGCAGTAATTTGCTGCTCAGTTAAATACTCACTTAATTGCTTTGTCTTTTTTCTGTTTCTAACATAAATAATTGATGATTGTTTATTTTTTTTGAGTATACGGAGTAGTTTGCTGTATTTGTCTTCCGTATTAAAAACCATATAAGCAAGATTTTCTCTTTTAAAAGAACTCTTAAAAATTGCTGGTTTTTTTAAGTGTAAATTCTCAATAATATCACCAATTACAAGCGGTTTAGCGCTACCTGTTAATGCTACTATTGGCGTGTCGGGTAATAAAGCTCTTACTTTTTGTATGTTATTATATGCAGGTCGGAAATCATTACCCCATTGTGAAATGCAATGTGCTTCATCAACAGCAATAAAATTAATATTTAATTTGCTTAAACGTTCTATAACCAATTCTGACTGTAAACGTTCAGGAGATAGATACATGAACTTGTAGTTTCCGTATAAGCAATTGGTTAATTCTCTATCTAAATCCTGGTAATTGAGTGAGCTGTCTAAAGCAATAGCTTTAATTCCTTTTTTCAGTAAGCTTTGTACTTGATCCTTCATCAATGCAATTAAAGGAGAAACAACTAGGCATATCCCGTCTAAAGCAATACCTGGTATTTGGTAGCAAACCGATTTCCCCCCACCAGTTGGCAGTAACACAAAAGTATCCTGTTGTGTTAAAACACTATTTATGATCTCTTCTTGTAACGGACGAAATTGATGATGATCCCAATATTTTTTTAATATGTCAAGAGGTGATTTTGTCATCAAGAATATTCAACAACATTTAAGATGTAATTGGTGCGCTCATCGATTTCACCTACAGGGACTTCGCAAATTTCATATCCGTATTCAGCATATGTTTTCTTTAAATTGTCTTGAATTTTTATAGCTTCGTCAAAACTTTCATATCGCTCATTATCGTTTTTGAAAATCTTTTTCCAGGCAGGAAATAAAAAAACAAAATCGTAAATTAACTCCTTTGATGCTTGAATTACATCATGGGCGCTTGGCTCATTAATATACTCATTATATGCAATAATATCAGGTAAGCCTCTGTCAATAAAAGCAAAATTATCTTTCAGGTTTTCACACGCTTTAAATTGTGCTATTCTACCAGAGAGTAATTTTTGGTTAAATTCATCGGGATTAGTTAAAAATAATTGCTCAATACCTCGTTCTTGAGCTTCTAAAGTAATTTCTCTGGATACTTCTTGAAAACAAGCGTATCCTCTTTTTCCTAATTCAGAAAGTATGGTTGTTTTCCCAGATCCAGGGCTTCCTATTAAAAGAATTCTTTTCATTTGTGTAAAATCTATTGCGAAACAACAAATTAACTAAATTAACTAGTAATAAAAACAAATTTAGCTTGATAATATGCTTTATATTTGTAACTTAAATAAAAGTACTACAATGAGCACAACTCCAAATCAAGAAGAATTTTATACAAAGCTGAAATCTCAATTAGAAGAAATGACAGTTTTTCCTGCATTATATTTATACAAATTTATTGTTCCTACTGAAGATAACGATGATAAAGTTATGGAAGTCAGTAATAAATTTGATAATTTAGGAGCTGCAATAAAAACAAGAAAGTCTAAAAACGGAAAGTATACGAGTCTTTCAATTGAAGTAAAAATGAAATCGGCCCAAGCTATTATCAATAAGTATAAAGAACTTACCGGAATTGAGGGTATTATTTCTTTATAAAATAGATGCTTAGCTCATTAAAAATTATTACTTTGCAAGAACAGTTTTCTTCCAGAGAAAAACAAAGAGATTTTCTTTATATTAAAAAAGCAGATACATTTTGATTGAAAATATAGAATATAATACTGAACGTAATAAATTAATTATACCAGAATACGGAAGACATCTCCAGAAAATGATAGCGCATGCTATTGCTATTGAAGACGAAGTTGAACGTAATAAAGTAGCTAAAGCAATTATTGATGTAATGGGGAATTTAAATCCTCATTTACGTGATGTTGCAGATTTTAAGCATAAGTTATGGGATCAGTTGTTTATTATTTCTGATTTTAAATTAGATGTTGATTCACCTTTTGACAAACCAACAAGAGAGGAATTGGCAGCCAGACCAGAACGATTACCCTATCCACAAAATTTCCCGAAGTATCGTTTTTATGGGAACAATATAAAGAGGATGATTGATGTTGCTTTGCGTTGGGAAGAAGGAGAGCTAAAACAAGCACTTATTGTTACCATAGCAAATCACATGAAAAAATGCTTCTTGAATTGGAATAAAGATACTGTTGATGACGCAGTTATTTTTAATCATTTATATGAATTATCTAATGGAGGAATTGACATTACTAAAAATGATTTAGTGTTATCGGAATCTAGTAGGTTAATAAATATTAAGGGGCGTCAGAATACAAGTAAACCTCATGCAAATAAAAGTCACAGTAAGAATTACAAAACTTCAAATAAAAACACTAACCGTAAAAGGTACTAAACCAAACGAGCTTTAATGGGAACATTTCAAATAGAAGGAGGGTACAAATTAAAAGGTGAAATCCAACCTCAAGGGGCAAAAAATGAAGCATTACAAATATTATGCGCAGTATTACTAACTCCTGAAAAAGTAACAATAAATAATATTCCTGATATTATAGATATCAATAAGCTAATTAGCTTATTAGGAAATTTAGGGGTTAAAATTCAAAAATTAGCACACGGTTCATATTCGTTTCAGGCTGATGAATTAAATTTAAATTATTTAGAAACTCCGGATTTTAAAAAAGAAGGAAGTTCATTGCGTGGTTCAATCATGATAGTTGGTCCGTTATTGGCTCGTTTTGGAAAAGGATATATTCCTAAGCCTGGAGGAGATAAAATTGGACGTAGACGTTTAGATACACATTTTGAAGGTTTTATTAAGCTAGGAGCTAATTTCCGTTACAACAGAGAAGAATATTTCTATGGTGTTGATGCTGAAAAATTAATAGGTACAGACATGTTGCTTGATGAAGCTTCAGTTACTGGAACAGCAAATATATTAATGGCAGCAGTTTTAGCTGAAGGAAAAACAACAATTTATAATGCCGCTTGTGAACCTTATATTCAACAATTAAGTAAAATGTTGAATAGTATGGGAGCAAAAATAACAGGAGTAGGATCTAACTTGCTAGCTATTGAAGGTGTTACAGAATTAAGCGGGTGTACACACACTGTATTGCCTGATATGATTGAAATTGGTAGTTGGATAGGCTTAGCAGCTATTACTATGAGTGAGATAACTATTAAAAATGTAAGTTGGGATAATTTAGGAAATATTCCTTCTGTATTTAGAAAGTTCGGAGTTACCCTTGAAAAAAGAGGTGATGATATTTATATTCCAGAACATAAAGATGGATATGAAATTCAAAATTATATTGACGGATCTATATTAACTGTTGCTGATGCACCATGGCCTGGATTTACACCAGATTTATTGAGTATTGTATTGGTAATGGCTACTCAAGCAAGAGGAAGTGTTTTGATACACCAAAAAATGTTTGAAAGTAGGTTGTTTTTCGTAGATAAATTAATCGATATGGGCGCTAAAATTATTTTATGCGATCCACATAGAGCTTCGATAATAGGGCATGATTTCAAATCGCAATTAAAAGCGACTACAATGGTGTCGCCAGATATTAGAGCTGGTATATCATTATTGATTGCTGCACTTTCTGCAAAAGGAACGAGTATTATACATAATATTGAGCAAATAGATAGAGGTTATGAACGTATAGACGAACGTTTACGTGCAATAGGAGCTAAAATAGTTAGAACCGCATAAATATATTGTTCACAAAATTATAGTATTAAGGTCGCTTTTAGCGGCCTTTTATTTTTTTAATACTTTTAATTCAATACGTCTGTTTTCTTTTTGTATGGCAATAGTGCTTTCTGGAAAATCTAAAGGTCTGGTAAAACCATATCCTTTATAAGCAAGTCTGTTGGCTTTAATTCCTTTTTTTATCAAGATGTTATAAATGTTTTTTGCACGTTTTGTAGATAGTGCAAGATTTTCTTGTTTTGGGATTTTAGAATCGTATTCTTCTTTATCACCGCAGCATACATGCCCTTCAATTATTACCTTTAATTTAGGGTAGGCCTTTAGTATTTTAACAATTCCTTCTAAATCTTCTTTTGATGTGTTCGTAATGTTAGAGGAGCTAATGTGAAAATAGGTGTGTTTAATCCGTAGTCTTTCACCAACAGAGAGTTTAGGTAATTCTGATAAGTAGCGTTGTTTTCGGGTTAAACTTATATAAACGTCTTTTGGTTTTTCGTAGGATAAAATTAAATCTACTTTCCTGTGTTTGCTATTGCCTCCTTCAATACTTGCTTCAGGAATTTTATCATTCAACTCTCCTAATCCTTGTTGAACAACAGCTTTAAATTGAAAGTTCTGTGTAACATAAGTATAAATTGCTTTGGCGCGTTTTTTAGATAATTTGTTGTTGTATACATGGTTTCCTATAAAATCAGTATATCCTTTTATGCGAATTTGTAGAACTTCGTCCAGCTCAATTTTTTTGAAAAATGTTTTCAGTTGTGTTTGGTGCGTATCAGTAATGCTAAATTTAGCACTATCAAAGAAGAGTTGTAAGCTATCGGGTTTTTTAGTTTGCGAAACCCCATAAGTGCTAATCAGTAAAAAAGCAAGTAGTTTTAGCTTCATGTAGTTTATTTCTTAAGCAATAAAATTTCAATCCTATTTATTAAATTGTTCTAAGTGGTTGTTGCTAATTACAGCAAGTTCTATACGTCTGTTTTGGTATCTGTCGGTATTATTTTCTTCAGGATATATTAAAGGTTTTGTAAATCCATAACCTTTATGTTGCAATCTGATAGAGTCAATACCTTTGTTTATTAAATAGTCATAAATGGTTTTAGCTCTTTTTTTAGAGAGCCACTCATTTTCATATGTCATTTGCTGTGATTTTACTTCTTTGTCAGCTCCGCAACATACGTGTCCTTCAATAGCAATATCTAAATTTTCATTAGTTGTCAATATGCTTATTAATTTATCTAATTCAGGAACCGATGCTTTTGTAAGTTGTGCAGTAGCTAACTTAAAGTTAATGTTTCGAAACCTTATTTTATCTCCTTCTTTTAAACTATCAATTTTTTGTAAGTATATATATATTGTAGGTTAATTTTTTAGGACAGATAAAATACTAATTGTAGTTTTTCGATGTTCTTGAACGCCTTCATTTGTAGTGTAATTATGAGGCTTTTCTAATTCTCCAAAAATTACTTGTTTAATGGGGGTATTGTGTTTTAATTTTAAATATTCTGTAACATTGGAGGTACGTTTTCTAGCTAACTTAGTATTGTATGCAGTACTTCCAACAAAATCAGTATATCCTTTAATTGTAACCTGCTGTATTTGGCTACTATCTTTGTTGGTCAAAAAAAGGAGTAGTTTTTCTTTTTGAATATCATTTAAAATATATTCAGCAGTAGGATAGTACAATTGAATACTATCAGTAATAATTTTCTGAGAAAAACTGAAAGTACTGATAAATAGCAATAGTATAAAGCGCATTATAAGTAGGTTTAGCTTACAATATAATAAAGTTTTGATTATTGATTGTATATTTGCAGTCCAAAATTTAGGTATGAGAACGAAATCACTTAAGAAGAACAAAATTAATGTAGTTACTTTAGGTTGCTCAAAAAACGTCTATGATTCAGAAGTTTTAATGGGGCAATTAAAAGCTAACGGTAAGGATGTTGCACATGAAGAGGAAGGTAATATAGTGGTTATCAATACTTGTGGTTTTATCAATAACGCCAAAGAAGAATCTGTAAATACGATATTAGAGTATATGCAGAAAAAAGAATCAGGAGAGGTTGATAAGGTTTTTGTAACAGGATGTTTGAGTGAACGTTATAAACCAGATTTAGAAAAGGATATTCCAAATGTTGATGAGTATTTCGGAACTACACAGTTGCCGCAATTGCTAAAAGCATTAGGAGCAGATTATAAGCATGAGTTAATAGGAGAACGTTTAACAACAACACCTAAAAACTATGCGTATTTAAAAATTGCAGAAGGATGTGATCGTCCGTGTTCATTTTGTGCTATTCCTTTAATGAGAGGAAAACATAAATCAACACCGATTGAAAATTTAGTTATAGAGGCAGAAAAATTAGCTGCTAATGGTGTTAAAGAATTGATTTTAATAGCTCAGGATTTAACCTATTACGGGTTAGATTTATATAAAAAGAGAAACTTAGCAGAATTATTAAAAGCTTTAGCAGCTGTTGAGGGTATTGAGTGGATTCGTTTACACTATGCGTTCCCTACAGGTTTCCCTATGGATGTGTTAGAATTGATGAAGGTAGAGCCTAAAATTTGTTACTACTTGGATATTCCATTACAGCACATTGCAGATGATTTATTAAAATCAATGCGTAGAGGAACTACTCAAGAAAAAACAACGAAATTAATACATGATTTTAGAGCTTTAGTTCCTGAAATGGCTATTCGTACTACGTTAATAGTAGGATATCCAGGAGAAACTGAAGAGCATTTTCAAACTTTAAAAAAGTGGGTTGAAGAAATGCGTTTTGAGCGTTTAGGATGTTTTACGTATTCTCACGAGGAAAACACACATGCGTATAATTTAGTTGACGATGTGCCTCAAGAAGTAAAACAGCAACGTGCCAATGAAATCATGGATATTCAATCGCAAATTTCATGGGAATTAAACCAAGAGAAAGTAGGGAACACCTACCGTTGTATTATTGACCGTAAGGAAGGGAACTATTTTGTAGGTAGAACAGAATCTGATTCACCAGATGTAGATAATGAAGTATTGATTGATGCTGAAAAGTATTACTTAAAGCAAGGAGAGTTTGCTGATATTAAAATAATAGAAGCAGCCGATTTTGATTTGTATGGTATTGTAGAATAATCGAAATAAAATATATATTTAAAAGGCTGTCTGAAAAGATGGCCTTTTTGTTTTCTTATTAATTAACGTTAATCTAGATAGGACAATAATACTTTTTTTTTTAAAATCAGGGATATAATGGCTATAAATTTAGTTTTTTAGTCAGTTCGAGCGTTCTCGATACGTTTTTCGTGTCTCAAAATACTCGAATTGACGATTTACCCTCTTTCTTTCTATCCAATTTAGTTGTTTTAGAAGAAGTATGATTCTGCTCTGGTTAATGTTGATTAGATTAAATAAGGATATTTTTATTTAATAAAAGTAGCAAATACTTTTGTTATCCTTTATTGAAATATCAGACATATGATTTAGATATTTTTCAAAAGGAAGTATCTTTACCAAAAAGACGATAGATGCCAGTAACAAATATTCCTTTTAGAGAAACAAATTATTTTTCAACAATGATATGTGATTATCTGGAGGAGCATAGTAAATTAAAACCTTTTTATAATCAATTCCCATCATTAGGTAATTTTGCTGCTCAAATAGAAGAGAAACAGCTTTCTGAAGCGCATCGATCTGTTTTAGTGAATACACTTCAGGAACAGTATAGGACTTTAGAAGCATCGGAAACAACAAACGGGAATATAGCTTTGTTACAGAAACAAAATACGTTTACCATAACAACTGGTCATCAACTAAATTTGTTATCTGGACCCTTATATTTTTTATACAAAATAATATCAACTATTAATTTATGTGAGGAATTAAAAGCAACATACCCCAAACAAAATTTCGTTCCCATATACTGGATGGCTACTGAAGATCATGATTTTGAAGAGATTAATTATTTTAATTTTAAAGGAGATAAAATAAAGTGGAATAGATCGTTTGGAGGAGCAGTAGGTGAACTATCTACAGAAGGTTTGGACGCTTTGTTTGCTTTGTTTTCTGACAAGTTAGGTCCTGGTAAAAACGCTGCTTATTTAAGAGAGCTGTTTGAGAAGTCATATATAGCTCATGATAATTTAGCGGATGCTACTCGATATTTAGCAAACGAGTTATTTGGAACTTACGGATTGGTGATAGTAGATGCGAATGACTCAAGCTTAAAACAATTATTTGTTCCGTATTTGGAACAAGAATTACTAGAGCAAACATCCTTTAAAGCAGTATCCAAATCAATAGCGGACTTCCCGAAAGAATATAAAATACAAGTAAACCCTAGAGAGATAAACCTATTCTATATTGTTAAAGGTATTCGCGAACGAATTATTTTTGAAGACGATATCTATAAAGTAAATAACACTTCAGTTTTTTGGAGTAAGAGTGAGTTACTAAAAGAAGTCAATGACTTCCCGGAACGTTTTTCTCCTAATGTGTTGCTACGTCCCTTATATCAAGAGGTTGTTTTGCCTAATTTATGTTACATAGGTGGAGGAGGAGAGTTGGCATATTGGTTTGAAATGAAAGAAATGTTTACAGCTTTTAAAGTTACTTTTCCGATGTTATTATTGCGTAATTCGGCATTGATAGTTACGGAAGCACAGCAGAAAAGACTTTCAAAATTAAAATTATCTGTTTCAGAATTATTTTTAAAACAATCAGATTTACTTGCTAAAAAAACAAAAGAATTATCAGAATTAAATATCGATTTTTCTACACAAAAGGAGTTTTTAAAAGAACAATTTAAGGAGTTATATGAGATAGCTAAACAAACTGACGAATCATTTGTTGGTGCAGTTGCTGCTCAAGAGCAAAAACAGCTAAAAGGCTTAGCTACTTTAGAAAAACGTTTGTTAAGTGCTGAGAAGCGTAAATTAAGCCAGAAATTAGCATTGTTTACTAAACTTCAGAATGAATTGTTTCCCAAACAAAGCTTACAGGAACGAAACACTAATTTTTCAGAATTGTATTTGGAGTATGGTGAAGAGTTGATTCCTATGCTTAAAAAGCAACTCAAACCATTGTTGGGAGATTTTACAATTATTAATTGTCACTTGGAGTGAAATTATTTGGAATGCAATGGAAAAGTAATTTTGTATCGAGAAGTCGCATAATAATAATATCAAGCACTCAGGCAATATGATGTTCTTTTTATAAAATTATAAAATACTATATTACTGCTTTTATAATGAGGGTATGGTTGATGACTTTAGATTTTTATAAGTGGAAAAGAATAGTGTTGTAAGTAAAAATACATTATTTCCGTTGCTCTAATTCAATGATTTCCATGTTTTTAATATTGGCGCCGTCAATTTCAAAGCGCAACATGGTACGTACTTTATGAAAGCCATGTTTACCACATGCTCCAGGGTTGAGGTGTAGGCATTGTAATTTTTTGTCGTATTGCACCTTTAAAATATGTGAATGGCCAGCAATGAATATTTTGGGTGGATTCTTTTTAATTTCTTCTCTAATATTGATATTATATTTCCCAGGATAGCCACCAATATGTGTAATCCAAACATCCACTTGCTCGCATAAAAACCTGTTGTTAAGCGGGAATTCTAACCTTGCAGTAGCGTCATCAATATTACCATAAACGGCACGTAATGGTTTAAGTTTTTTTATAGCATCAGTAACTTTTAAGTCGCCAATATCACCAGCATGCCAAACTTCATCAGCTAATTTTACATATTTTAAAATTTGGTCATCAATAAAACTATGGGTATCGGATAACAATAATATTTTAGTCATAAGTTCGGATGAAGAGTAAAAAGTTAATGGGCCAAAAGTAGTTTTTTTATCTTAATGAACGTATTTTATTTACTTTAACAGTTGGTAAAATTAATATTCAAAAATCATAGCTTATATTTGTTGTTTAAAACAATATCTAGTGCGCTATTTCATTGAACTTTCATATAACGGAAAAAATTATCACGGGTGGCAAATACAGCCAAATGCAATTTCAGTACAAGAGGTTTTAGAACAAGCTTTAAGTACATTATTGCAAACTAAAATTGGTGTTGTAGGAGCTGGAAGAACCGATGCTGGCGTACATGCAACTCAAATTTTCGCTCATTTTGATAATGAAGGTGAACTTGATGAAAATGAATTTGCGTATAAGTTAAATTCAATTTTACCCAAAACAATTGTAGTTGCTAAAGTTTTTAGAGTTTCCGATGAAGCTCACGCACGATTTCATGCCACAAAACGTTCCTATCAGTATAAAATAATTACTAAAAAAGATCCGTTTTTACATGAGTTCACGCATTTAATGAAACTACCGTTGGATATTGAAAAAATGAATGAAGCTGCAGCAATTTTATTGAATTACACTAATTTCAGGTGCTTTTCAAAAGTTAAAACTGAAGTTCACACATTTAATTGTGATATTACACATGCACAATGGATTCGAGAAGGGAATCAGTTAGTATTTCATATTTCTGCGAATCGTTTTTTACGCAATATGGTACGTGCAATAGTAGGGACTTTATTGAATGTAGGCGTTGGGAAAATTGAAGTTTCTGCAATTCATGAAATTATTAAAAGTGAAGATAGGGGAGCGGCAGGAGTTTCTGTTCCTGCACAAGGTTTGTATTTAACACAAGTTGAATATCCTGAAAATATTATATATGTCAAGTAAAAGTTCAAACACATTTGATTTTAAACATTTTAAAAGGTTATTAGTATATACGAAACCCTATCGGGTAAAGTTCTACTGTGTATTAATGGCAGCAATAGTATTATCTTTTTTATCGGTTTCAAGACCATATTTGTTAAATGTAATCATAACCGAAAAACTATATCAAAGTGATGAAAATGGCTTAGTTGTTTTAGTTTCAATCCTTGCTGGAGTATTGTTTTTAGAAGTTTTCGTTCAGTTTTTATTTATCTTTTTTGCAAATTGGATTGGACAGTCAATTATTAAAGATATACGGATAAAACTATTTAAGCATATGCTTCATTTTAAAATGAAGTATTTTGATACCAATGCGGTAGGTAAATTAGTGACCAATGCGGTAGGTGATATTGAAAAAATAGCTGAAGTTTTTAGTCAAGGTTTTTTTGTAATTGTAGGTGATTTATTAAAAATGATAGTTGTGATTATTGTGATGCTGATAACGAGCTTGAAATTATCATTGTATGTTTTTGCTATTTTGCCTTTTATATTTTTTGCTACTCGAATGTTTCAAAAAGCAATGAAAGGTGCGTTTAAAGATGTAAGAGCACAAATATCATTATTAAATACCTTTGTGCAAGAGCATGTTACAGGAATGAAAATTGTTCAGTTATTTGCTCGTGAAAAGGAAGAGTACCAGAAATTTGAAGCGATAAATGAGAAGCATAAAAAAGCTTGGATAAAAACAGTTTGGTATAATTCAATATTTTTTCCGATAATAGAGCTTGCGTCTTCAATAACGATTGCTATTATTTTATGGAATTCAGGCTTGGATGCCGTTATGAATCAGGATCTTTCAAAAATAGGGGTGATTGCTATGTTTGTTCAAATGGCACAAATGTTATTTAGGCCGTTACGTCAGTTAGCAGATAAGTTTAATACCTTACAAATGGGGATGGTTGCTGCCAATAGAGTATTTGATGTATTGGATACAAATACCTCAATACAGGATAACGGAATGCTTGAAGTTACTACTGTTGAAGGAGTAATTGAGTTTAAAAATGTTCGTTTTTCTTATATTAAAGATGAAGAAGTACTGAAAGGGAGTTCGTTTAAAGTTAATCCAGGAGAAACGGTGGCAATTGTTGGAGCAACAGGTGCTGGGAAATCTACTATTATTAATTTGTTAGGTAGGTTTTATGAAATTAATGGAGGGGAAATTCTACTTGATGGAGTTTCAATAGATGCCTATAAATTGGATAATTTAAGAGATAAAATTGCAATTGTTTTACAAGATGTATTTTTGTTTTCGGATAGTATTTTAAATAATATTACTTTAAATAACACGAGTATAACCAAGGAAATGGTTGAAAAAGCCGCGAAGGAAATTGGAGTAGCGGAATTTATTGAACAATTGCCAGGGTCATATGACTATAATGTAAAAGAACGTGGTGTAATGCTATCAACTGGACAGCGACAACTATTAGCTTTTTTACGAGCTTATGTAAGTAACCCGGACATTTTAATATTAGACGAAGCAACCTCTTCTATTGACTCATATTCAGAGCAATTAATTCAAGATGCAACTGAAAAGATAACTAAAAATCGAACGTCAATTGTTATTGCGCATCGTTTAGCTACCATCAAAAGTGCTGATAAAATTATTGTAATGAATCAAGGAGAAATTGTTGAGCAAGGGAAACATAATGAGTTGCTAGCCATTGAGGATGGTTATTATAAAAAACTCCATGAGGTTCAGTTTAGTTCCGTTACTGTGGATTAATTTAAAGTTTAACTACTGATTAATGAGTGTTTTGTTTTAACCACTGCTGTTCAAAACTTGTTTGTCACACTGAGCTTGTCGAAGTGGTTACATTTTCATTTTAATTAGGACTTCGACAAGCTCAGCCTGACATTCGACTATTTTTTATAAGAAGAATTATCAAACTTTTCCCTGAAGTCACACTGAGCTTGTCGAAGTGGTTACATTTTCATTTTAATTAGGACTTCGACAAGCTCAGCCTGACATTCGACTATTTTTATAAGAAGAATTATCAAACTCTTCCCCGAAGTCATACTGAGCTTGTCGAAGTGGTTACATTTTCATTAGGACTTCGACAAGCTCAGCCTGACATTTGACTATTTTTTATAAGAATAATTATCAAACTTTTCCCCGAAGTCACACTGAGCTTGTCGAAGTGGTTACATTTTCATTTTAATTAGGACTTCGACAAGCTCAGCCTGACATTCGACTATTTTTATAAGAAGAATTATCAAACTCTTCCCCGAAGTCATACTGATTTTGTCGAAGTATAGGACTACTGTTTGGTTAGGAGCTTTTAATTTGTCTTGAAAAGACTGTTTTATGTTGCTCACTCAGATGAGATTTCTCCAAAAAGTCGAAATGACACAGAAATGATAAACTAATCGTTAGTCCTTTTTTACTTTTATTCCCGAAAACGTACTCTAATTCCGTAATATAATGGAATGTTTTTTAAATTTCGATATAAAAAATAAAAATATTAACCTAAGTAATTCGAGGTGATAACTCGTTATTTTTCTTTCATTTATATGTAATTGTTGTAGAGTCTTTAAGTTAACCTAGTATTAAAAAATAAGAATATGAAATTAATGATATAATGGAAAAAAACAAACAAATGTATGTCAGCTTTTCAGAAATCAAATAGACTTTTCCAAGTTTTACAAATTCAGATTGGTAAGTTTTTCCGTCATGACTATCGATGTATTCTAATAATATTTTTGCACGAGCAACGGCTGATTTTCGATACAAAACTAATTCGCCGTGTTGTGTTATTAACGAAAAAAGGATACATAATCCAAACAATAGAACAGTAGAAAAGAAAAAGTATTTGGCATGTATAAATTCTATGTTTTTAGGTTTTAAACTTATAAATAAAGCTAGAAAACCTAAAGAAACCGTTGTGATGTTCTTTTGATACGAATAAAAAGATTCAGTTGTTTTTTTTTGATAATCATTAAATTTATTAATTCTTTTTTCGTGACCTTCTTTAGTTTTCATATGTTATGTATAATGTTTTATAACTACAATCTACAAGAATATTTTCTCTAACTAGCCTAAATCTTGACTCAGTATTTCGATTAGTTCATCAGTATCTTTAAACAGCACAAACTCTCCGTTTTTAATATAGGATATTTGTCCAGTTTCTTCAGAAACAATTAGGGCTAAGGCATCCGTTTTTTCTGTAATTCCTATTGCAGCTCTATGTCGTAGTCCAAACCTATTAGGGATATTTTGGCTATTCGATACAGGAAGTATAACTCGTGTAGCGGTAATGTTATTTCCTTCAATAATTGCAGCACCATCATGTAGCGGGCTGTTTTTATAAAAGATGCTTTCTAGTATGGGTTGGGTTAATGCAATATTCATTTCATCACCAGTGCTTTTAACAAAATCCAGATTGTTTTTTTGTTCTATCACTAATAAAACGCCAGTTTTTGTGGCTGCTAATTTTATACAAGCGGTAAGAATTGCGTTGACATCAGTGTTTGATTTTAGTTTTGTTTGTAAAAAATTGAAATGTTGTAGCAGCTTATTATTAGTAAGGAATTTGGTAGAACCAATCATTAATAAGAATTTTCGTATTTCTTGCTGAAATACAACGATTAAAGCAAATACTCCAACGCTAATAAATTTCCCTAAAATACCACTTAAAACATCCATATGCAGTGCTTTGGTTAATTCCCAAATAAGGTAAATAACTACAATACCAATAAAAATATTTATGGCAACAGTTCCCTTAACTAGTCTGTATATGTAATACAGCAATAAGGCAACTAGCGTGATATCGACGAGGTCTATAAAGCTAAATTCTATAAAATCAAATAGTTCCAATATGAATGATGTTTATGTAAAAATAGAAAATAATTAGGGATAGTTTATAAACTGCAATCACAATCTGGCAAAGACTTGATATTGTATATAAATACGGTGTTGTTAATTTCAATGGATTCTGAGGCTATTGGTTCAATGAATTTAATAAAATCAAGAAATGCTTTTAAGCTGTTGTTTTCATCAAAATTCAAATGGATTAATGCTGTTTTTCCTTCTGCTGCAAAGTCTACAAATTCTTTTAAATAGGGTGTTAACTCATTTTTATAAACTTCTACTCCTTCAAAAGTGATTTTATTATCGATGCTTAAGTTTAATGTGATATTGAAGTATGGTGCATATTTTTCGGGTTGTTTTTTTAAATAGAATTTTGAATACTCGGTGTTTTCAAACCTGCTATAGTTACTCGTGAAATCGATATTGGTGTCAGTATCTGTTATTTTATGATGCGTATTTGGCATAAAAAACGCTTCAGGAAGGTCTTTTAAAGCTGTAGCGATATCAATAGTATTGTTTTCTTTTTTACAAGAAATAAATAGTATGGCTAGGACTATAATTAATTTGTTCATGAGCTTAGATTTTGAGTTAAAGTTACGCACTCCATAGCCTCTTTTACATCATGAACTCTTAAAATATTAGCTCCTTTAAATAATGAAATTGTATTTAATACCGAGGTTCCATTAAGTGCATTTTCAGCATCAGTGTCCAGTGTTTTATAAATCATTGATTTTCTTGATAAACCAATTAATAAAGGGAGTTCTATGTTTTTAAAGAGTTCTAGTTCGTTTAATAGTTGAAAGTTATGTGCGTTGGTTTTTCCAAATCCAAAACCAGGATCAATAATTACATCATTAATTCCAAAGCTTCTTGCTAAAGCAATTTTTTCAGAAAAATAGTAGAGTAAATCTTGAGTGATGTTAGTATAAGTAGGGTTTTGCTGCATGTTTTGTGGAGTTCCATTCATATGCATCATGATATATGGTACGTTTAATTCGCCAGCTGTTTGCATCATTTTATCGTCCATTTCTCCAGCAGAAATGTCATTGATTAATGCGGCACCGTGTTTAATACATTCTTTAGCAACTTCACTTCTAAAGGTGTCTATCGAAAGTAAAATGTCAGGAAATTTAGCAATCAGTTTTTTAACTATAGGTACAATTCGTTTCAATTCTTCTTGCTCAGAAATATGTTGAGCTCCTGGGCGTGAGCTATAGGCACCAACATCAATAAAAGCAGCTCCATCAGTAAGCATTTTTTCGACTTGTAAAAAAACACTGTTTTCATCACGATATTTGCCGCCATCATAAAAAGAATCTGGAGTTAGGTTCAGAATCCCCATTATTTTTGGAGTGCTTAAAGCTATCAGTTTTCCTTTGCAATTAATAGTCATATTCTTTTTTTTATCCCGAAAGTGGGGGTGATTTTCCGAGGTTAGTTTGAACCGGAAAGTGTTTGTGTAAATTGTTACTCCTTGTACTAACACTGACGATATTGATATGGCAACGAAATAAATTGCTTTAGTGTTGTTAATCAATAAAAAATCAACGAAATTTACGGAAATTAAAGTTAAGTTAACAAAAATAAGACTTCCATTTTTTCGGAAGATTAGCTATGCAAAAAACAATACAACAATACAATGAGGTTTTAACTACTTGCAGAACCTTGTTTATCAATAAAATGAAGGATTATGGCAGTGCTTGGAGGATATTACGTTTGCCATCATTAACCGATCAAATATTTATCAAAGCACAACGAATACGAGGTTTACAGCAAAATTCGGAGCGTAAAGTTGACGAAGGAGAAGTTTCTGAATTTATAGGAATTATTAATTACTCTTTAATGGCTTTAATCCAATTAGAAAAAGGAGTCGTGGAACAGCCCGATTTAAAATTAGAGGAAGCTGTATTGTTGTATGATTCTCAATTTGACTTAACCAAAACCTTAATGGAAGCTAAAAACCATGATTATGGAGAGGCTTGGAGAGAAATGCGTATTTCATCATTAACCGATTTAATTTTACAGAAGTTATTGCGCGTAAAACAAATAGAGGACAACAAAGGAAAAACATTAGTTAGCGAAGGTATTGATGCCAATTATCAAGACATGATTAACTATGCTGTTTTTGCTTTAATTTTAATAAAAGAAGCGGAGGAAGCTTAAAACAAGTTCGTTTCAATTGCCATTGATTTCATTTAAAGAAATATAATATGAAGAATACATTACTTTACATTTCACGATTACTTGTAGGAGGTTTATTGATAATTTCGGGAGTTATTAAAGCAAATGATGCTTTAGGATTCTCCTATAAATTAATAGAATATTTTACTGAAGGAATTTTAGGGATGGAGTTTTTACAACCCTATACTTTAGTGATGGCAGCTAGTATTTGTATTTTAGAAATCCTATTAGGAGTTGCTTTGATATTCGGAATAAAAGCTAAATTAACAACTACATTAAATGTATTAATGATGCTGTTCTTTACCTTTTTAACTTTTTATTCAGCCTATTATGACAAAGTAAAAGATTGTGGTTGTTTTGGAGATGCTTTAAAATTAACACCTTGGGAGTCGTTTACTAAAGATGTTGTTTTATTGTTCTTTTCATTGATACTGTTTTTATTCAGAAAACACATTTTTCCAAATAAGAATAAAGAAGATTTAAAATACATACTTCCATCATTAGTGCTTATTGCTTTATTTTCAGTTGGCGTAACGGGATGGTGGTTTCCAGTAATTTTTTCAGTTATAGTATATGTTTTAATGCTTGTGATTAAACGTTTTGATAAAAGCGAGTGGCGCTTAATAAGTTTGAGTTTAATTACGTCATTAATTTTTACAGTATATTGTTACAATCATTTACCTATAAAGGATTTTAGAGCATTTAAAGTAAATGCAAGTATTGCCGAAGGAATGGTAGTTCCTCCAAATGCATTACCTGCTATTATTGAATATACCTGGATTATTGAAAAAGATGGTGTTAAAAAAACATATGTAGGGGATTATCCTACAATTGAGGGAGGGAAATTGGTAGATTCTTCCTCAGAAATAATAAGAGAAGCTGTGGAACCTAAAATTCATGACTTCATGATTGAAGGAGAAAATGACGATACAGAATTATTCCTGTCAAAAGACAATGTTTTAGTGGTTGTAGCTTATGATTTTTCAAAATCCAGCGATGAAGGGTTTAAAGCAATTAAAAAAGCGACTGATGAAGCATTAAAAAAAGGTTATACCGTAATAGGAATGACTGCAGAAACTACTGAAAGTAGAGCTGCTAAAATAGCTGAATACGAGTTGAATTTTCAGTTTTACTTCTGTGATGGAATTACATTGAAAACTATTGTCCGCTCAAATCCAGGGGTTTTTGAAATGGATAAAGCAGTAATCAAACAAAAGTTTCACTGGAATGATATTGATAACTTGGAACTTTAATAAGGACTAAAGAATAATAACATCATGAAAAAAGCTGCTATATTTTTACTGTTAATAACAACAATCTCTTTTGCTCAAAAAAAGAAGAAGCGTTGGTCGGATGATTTTGTAGCTAAAGAAAAACCTACAATTCCAGTTGAAGAAATTAAAAACTTCTTAAAAGAAAACCAATACATAATTACGTATGAAGCTGGTGATTTTAATGGAGATAGGTTACTAGATGCAATACTTGTAGTTGGTGATTTAGATGAAGTGAGTACCTATAGAAGTGAAGGGATAAAATCAAAACGTACTGTTCTGATTTTAAAAAGAAATGACTCAGGTGTTTTAGAGAAAATACTAGAAAATGACGATATCGTGTATTGTTATTCCTGTAATTCACCTCAGGGAAGTCCGTTAACATCCGTAGTTTTTAAAGGGAACACTTTTACAGTAGAGCACGAAGCAGGAAAGGCAAATCGTTGGACTAGAATTATTACTTTTGAATATAATAGAGAACTACAATTATGGTGGCTGTTAAAAGATGCATCATCAACATATAACATAATGAATAGTAAAGGGGTTAGCTCCGAGGTTAAAACTCAAGATGATTTTGGGTTTATTTACTTTGAATATTTCGATGCTTTTTCTGATGATTTAACAAAACAATTCAAAAAATAATTGGTACGGTATTTACTAAATAAACTAGGCTATTCCGTATTGACTCTTTTGGGGGTGATTACGGTCATATTTTTTTTATTCAATGTGCTTCCAGGAGATCCTGCTAAAATGATGCTAGGGCAAAATGAAAGTGAAGCGCAAATTGCTGCGATAAAAAAGAAATTTGGCTTTGATCAATCTTTGGCTACTCAGTATGGTTATTATTTAAACGATTTGTCACCCTTATCATTTCATAATACAGCTGCTGATACCTATACAAGTCTGTCAACAAACAAATACAACGCCTTTGAACTCTTTACAATAGCGAATACTACTGTAGTATTTAAAACGCCCTATTTACGAGAATCATTTGCGAAATCCGGAAAATCAGTTAGTCAAATAATAGGTGAAACATTACCCAATACCGCAGTTTTAGCAGTAGCATCAATTTGTATAGCATTACTAATTGGAATTATTTTAGGTGTTTTTTCTGCATTGTATAAAGATTCCTGGATTGATAAATTTATTCAAGTATTCAGTATTTTGGGGATGAGTGTACCATCGTTTTTTAGTGCTATTGTTTTTGCATGGTTATTTGGTTATGTATTACACAAATACACAAATTTAGAAATGACAGGTAGTCTGTATGAATTAGACGACTTTGGAGAAGATGTTCACTTGCAATTGAAAAATTTAATACTGCCAGCCTTAGTGCTAGGAATACGTCCTTTAGCTGTAGTAATTCAATTAATGCGAAACTCATTATTGGAAGTATTTAACCAAGATTATATACGTACCGCTAGAGCAAAAGGACTATCGGAATTTATGATTATAAAAAATCATGCTATAAAAAACGCAATGAATCCAGTAGTTACAGCAATATCAGGATGGTTTGCATCCTTACTGGCTGGAGCAGTATTTGTGGAATATATTTTTAATTGGAACGGACTAGGTAAGGAAATTGTAGATGCATTAAATAATTTAGATTTACCCGTAATAATGGGTTCTGTACTCGTAATAGCTAGTATGTTTGTACTAATTAATATTTTTGTCGATATAATATATGGTTGGTTAGACCCAAAAATAAGATTAAATTAAAAAGAAAAAATTATGATGAAATTAAAAATAATATTGATAGCATTTGTTACGGTAATGATTAGCGCATGTGCGCAAGAAAAAACAGCATTTCCACAAGAAGCTTTATCAGCTAAATTGATGAGCTTAAAAGGCGATAATGTAACTTTGGAAACTGTATTGAAAAAGCATAAAGGAAAAACAATTGTTTTGGATATCTGGGCTTCGTGGTGTAGTGATTGTATTAAAGGATTGCCATTAGTTAAAGAATTACAAGAGCAAACAAAAAACGATGATTTGGAATTTGTATTCTTATCAGTTGATAAAAAACAAGACAAATGGAAATCAGCAATTGATAAAAGAAACATAGTGGGTGATCATTATATAATTTCTTCAGGATCAATGAAAGGAGCTTTAGGGAAATCAATAGATTTAAACTGGATTCCTCGCTATATGGTTGTAGGAAAGGACGGAAGTATAAAATTATATAATGCAATTAAAGCCAACGATTCTAAAATTTTGGAAGCTATTAAGGCAGATAAATAATTCATTTTAGAATAATTACTAAAGAAAATAGTATATGAGAAAGAATATTATAGCAGGAAATTGGAAAATGAATAATGATGTTAAGGAAGCTAAATCATTATTAAAAGATATAAGAAAAGGGATAAAGAAAGCTGCCTTAAAAAATACTAAAGTAATTGTAGCACCTTCATTTGTAAACTTAAATACCGCAGTAAAAGTTTTAGGTGATTCAAAAATTAAAGTAGCTGCACAAAATATGAATGCTGCTGAAAATGGAGCTTTTACTGGTGAGGTTTCTGCAGCTATGCTTAAAGCAATAGGTGTTAAAACGGTTATTTTAGGACATAGTGAACGTCGTGCTTATTTTGGTGAAACAGATGTTATTTTAAAAGAAAAAGTAGATAGTGCATTAGCTCAGAAAATGAAAGTTATTTTTTGTTTTGGAGAAGAACTTACAGATAGGAAAGAGGATAATCATTTTGAATTGGTCGGAAGTCAAATTAAAAACGCATTGTTTCATTTACCTGAAACAGCATGGAAAAAAATAGTATTGGCATATGAACCAGTTTGGGCAATCGGAACTGGAGAAACTGCAACACCTGAACAAGTGCAAGAAATGCATGCGTTTATAAGAAAAACTGTAGCTGATACTTATTCTGTTGAACTGGCGGATAATGTGTCAATTTTATATGGAGGAAGTGTAAAGCCGGAAAATGCAAAGGAAATTTTCTCTAACCCAGATGTTGATGGAGGTTTAATAGGCGGAGCAGCATTAAAAGCAAAAGATTTTTTAGCAATTATAGCAGCAATATAATATGGACGCACCAATATATATAGGATATACATTTGAGATATCACCTAGAGAACCAGGAACAGAAATTTTAATTGCAGAATTAGGATATGCAGGGTTTGAAAGTTTTGTAGAAAATGAAGCAGGAGTAATTGCATATATTCAAAAGCCAGAATGGAATTCGGAAATTTTAAACGATATTTATATCTTAACAAATGATGAGTTTAAAATAACATTCACTTCTGAGGAAATTGAACAGGTCAATTGGAATAAGGAATGGGAAAAGAATTTTCAAGCGATAGAAGTTGATGGTAAATGCGCTGTAAGAGCACCATTTCATGAAAAGACTGATGTAGAGTTTGATATTATAATTGAGCCTAAAATGAGTTTTGGTACTGGTCATCATGAAACTACTCACATGATGATACAGCATATATTAAAGTTGAATTTTGAAGGAAAATCAGTTTTAGATATGGGGTGTGGTACAGGTATTTTAGCCATTTTAGCAGAAATGCGTGGCGCAAAAACCTTAGACGCGATTGATATTGATAACTGGTGTTATTTAAATACAGTAGAGAATATTGAGCGTAACAATTGTCATAACATAAAAGCGTACGAAGGGGAAGCTAGTTTACTAGCAGGTAAAAAGTATGATATTATTATAGCAAATATAAATAGGAATATTTTATTGAAAGATATTGCTACATATGCTTCTTGTTTGAATGAAAATGGAACCTTATTATTGAGTGGGTTTTATGTTGAAGATATCCCATTGATTTCTGAAGAATGTGAGAAGCAGCAATTAAAATTTGTAGAAAATTTAGAAAGAAACAACTGGGTTGCAGTAAAATACGTAAATTTGTAGTGTTAATTAGTTAAGTATGAGTGTTCAAGAGCAAGTATTAGAAGAAGTTTCCTTAAAAACTAAAGAAACTAAAAACAATGAAATAGTTTTATATAATGATGAAGTAAATAGCTTTGATCATGTTATAGATTGTTTGGTTGACACATGTGGCCATAGTCCGTTACAAGCTGAGCAATGTTCATTAATTGTTCATTATAATGGAAAGTGTACAGTAAAAACGGGTGCTTTAAAAGATTTGAAACCACAGTGTACAAAACTATTAGAAGCAGGTTTAAGTGCTGAAATAGTTTAGAAAAAATATAACAATAACATTAAAAACCCCTTGTATCTATGATGCAAGGGGTTTTTAATGTTATTGTTCATAAAAAACCTTAGTGATAGCTTTTATAGTAAGGTGCTGTATACAATTAGTTTAATTACTAAAGGCAGAAGCACACTATTTTTTTTTCAAAATCAGGAATAAAACAGCTATAAATTAAGTGTTTTTTGTGCCTTTTGTCAGTTCGAGTGTTGCGATTTTTCATCGGAAAGTATCGAGAACAAAAATAGGGTATTTTCGATACATTTTTCGTGCCTCAAAACACACTCGAATTGATGCTTTTTTATTTTTATAGCCACTTCTATCGTTTTAGAAGAAAGTATTATTCTGCCCTGTTTAATCTTGCTGTTTTGATGGAAATATCATATTTAACGAAAATATTTTAAAAATGTAATTTCTACATCTAAATTTATAACATGTTAATTAAATGTTATTATATCAAGCTTTCATTTTCAGATGATTAGAGTTTTTCTATGAAAAAACATAAATAATAGGGTAACATTATAGTTTTTTGGAGAACTATAGTGTAAATGAGGCTTGTTAATTTAGGGCTGAATCTAAACATTAATATAGCCTTATTTATTATTGAGTAATAGTTTATAATAAAACATTCAATTTGGTGAAAATATTCATAATAGAAGATGATCCTTGGTATGGTGAGATGATGAAATATCATCTATCACTCAATCCAGATTATGATGTGCAATTATTTGATAACGCAAAAGCTTGTTTAGACAATTTACATCAAAAACCAGATATTATTTGTGTAGATTATAATTTACCCGATTTAAATGGAGCCGAGTTGTTTAAAAAAATTAATAACCTTGACCCTTCTATCTTTGTTGTGGTAATTAGTGGACAAGAAGAAATTAGTATTGTTTTAAATCTTATTAAAAGTGGGGTGTATGACTATATTATAAAAGATGATAATACAAAGGATATACTTTGGAACGTCATCCAGAGAATAGGAGAAAAAACAACTTTAAGACAAGAGGTTGCAGATCTTAAAAAACAGTTAGAAACTAAATTTGATTTTGAAAAATCTATTATAGGACAGAGTAATGCAATAAAGCGCTCGTTTGGTTTAATTGAAAATGCAGTTAAAACCAATATTAATGTTTCAATTACCGGAGAAACAGGAACAGGTAAAGAATTAGTTGCTAAGGCTATACATTATAATAGTAAACGAAGAAAAAACAATTTTGTAGCTATTAATATGGCTGCGATACCAAGTGAGTTAATTGAGAGTGAACTGTTTGGACATGAAAAAGGAGCTTTTACTGGGGCTCATTGTAGAAAAATAGGGAAATTTGAAGAAGCTGACGGAGGTACTATTTTTCTTGATGAAATAGCAGAACTGGATATTAGCATGCAAGTTAAACTGTTGAGAGTGTTGCAAGAACGTGAAGTTACTCGCGTAGGAGGGAGTAAAAGTATAAAGTTTAATGTTCGTTTAATTACAGCGACACATAAGGATTTAATAAAAGAAGTTAAAAAAGAAACTTTTAGAAAGGATTTGTATTACCGTATAATTGGTTTGCCTATAGAATTACCGCCATTGAGAGACCGTGATAACGATATTTTAATATTAGCAAAGCATTTTGTAAAAGATTTTTCAGAAGAGAATAAAATGCCTTTACCTATTTTAACAACAAATGCTCAAAAAAAGTTACTAGAGTATAATTATCCAGGAAATGTTAGGGAGTTAAAATCTATTATCGACCTGGCCAGTGTAATGTGTGATGGGAAAGAAATAAAAGAAAATGATATTTCATTTAATTCATTTATTCAAGACGCCCCTTATGCAGCATTAGAAAAAACTTTAAGAGCATATAATATTGAAATTATCAGTCATTTTCTTAATAAATACAGTAACAATGTAATGAAAGTGGCAGACAAGTTAGATATAGGAAAATCTACTATTTATAACATGATGAAGTCAGGAGAAATAATTAATAAGTGATATTATGAAAACAATTTTTCGAACACCTAATTATCCAGTAAGCTTATTTAATAAAGAAAATATTCTTTCAAGTGATGATATATATAGTTTTAAATTGAAAGGTTCGGAAATGAATACAAGAACTGCATTATCTGTAGTTTATAAAAAAAATAAAGAACAGAAAACAGTGTTGGATGGTGTAAAAGTACTACTTGTTGAGGATGATAAAATAAATAGATTGATTGTAGCTACTATTTTAAAGCGACAAAATGTAAACTTAACCAAAGCTAATAATGGAGTTGAGGCAATAGAGATATTAAAAAATAAAGATTTTGACTTAATTTTGATGGACATTCAAATGCCAATTATGAATGGTATAGATGCTACAAATATTATTAGAAAAGAATTAAAAATAGAAACTCCAATTATTGCTTTAACAGCAAACTCTTTTACAGCTGAAATAGATGAAGTAATTCAGGTAGGGATGAATGATTATTTAACCAAACCTTTTGAAGAGCAGGATTTGATAAATATTATTGAAAAGCATCATAGGATATATTCAAATATAAAGTTGCGTACAATAGAAAGCACTATAAATAAAGCTGAGTTTAAAATACTTTACGATTTAAAAAAGCTAGAAAAAATGAGTAAAGGGAACATCAATTTTATTAAAAAAATGTGTGCCCTTTTTGTTAAGATAACTCCAGATCATTTAAAAAAAATGAATAGTTCGTATGAACAAAGGAATATTAATGATTTAAAGAAGTTAGCCCATAAAATGAAACCGAGTGTTGATTATATGGGAATAGAATCTTTAAAGCAAGATATAAACGATTTAGAGCATTTAAATAAAGATGATTATTCAGCAAAAAAATTGAAATCATTAATAGAAAATATTGTTAACATTCTTTTGAATGTAGTCGTCCAACTTGAGAGAAGAGAACTCTCATAATTTTATTCATAGCGTTTTAAAATGTTTTATAAATGCCTTGCAATATGTTTATAGTAATTTAAATGTATTGTGAGGCATTTTTTTATAAAAAACGGATAGGGTTTGAGAAATTAAATTCATGAGTTAAGTTATGTTTTTGTGGTTATATAATGGCAGTTGACATTTGCTATAGCAAAGATTGATTTTCCAAAAAATGGAAAATTTTCTGTTTTTTGGAGTGCGGAGATATAGAGATTTGGGTAACTCGCTGTATTGTAGTGGTATATGTTGTTGGTGTGGTTTTAGTATAATAGTTAAAGTAAATGTTTAATTTAAAAAAGTAATAATTATGGATGAAGTTGAACAATTAAAAATTTTCGTAGTTGATGACGATATTTTTTACCTAAGCATTTTAGAAAACTACATAAACGGTATTGGGTATACTGATGTTAGTAAGTTTGAAAACGGGGTATACTGTCTTGATAGATTAAGTGACAATCCTGATGTAGTTTTTTTAGATTATGTTATGGAAACATTAACAGGATATGAGGTGTTAAAAAAAATAAAAAGATTTAACCCAAATATTTACGTGGTTATGGTTTCAAGCCAGGAGGATATAAAAGCGGTAGTAGATACACTAAAGCATGGGGCCTTTGACTATATCCAAAAGAAAGAGTTAAAAGAAGAAAGCGTTCAACGAGTTTTACAAAAAATAGTAGAGGTTAAACATCATTTAAAAAGAACAAAACCAAGTTTTTTAAAACAATTTTTTCAATTTTTATAAGTATGAGATACCTTATAGTTTTTTTAATTTTTATTCCATTTTTCTTTAACTCTTGTAAAACATCTAATGTATTAATGGAGCCTAGATCTGAGAGAAATACTGATATAGCAATTTTAGATAGTGTATTTGCTTATGATGCAACGTATCAATATCGTATTAGAAAAGATGATAAAATTAGTATAAGTGTTTGGGGTGAGGATGAATTTAGTATAGGGTCTTCATATGGGATCTATAACTCTAATGAAGTTTATGGTAAATGGTTAATGGTTGATGCTGAAGGAAATGTTGAAATGCCAAAATTAGGAACGCTGAATATTTTGGATATGACTGTAATAAACCTGAAAAAAATGCTAAAGGAAAGGTTTGGAAAATGGCTCGTCAATCCAATTGTTGATATAAAAGTATTGAATAAAGAAATAACCGTTTTAGGAGAAGTTAGGCTTCCTCAAGTGATTAAAATAGATAAGGATCATAATTCACTTTTGGAAATTCTAGCACGTTGTAATGGTTTTGAATTTTACGCAAACATTGAATATATAAAAATACTTAGGCAAGAAGGAGAACATGTACGGGTGGCTAATATTGATATGAGTAAATCAGGCGATTATAGGAGTAAAAATATTATGCTACATGCTGGTGATGTTGTTGTGGTCCCATCCAAGAGTTATAAAACATTCGACAAACGAATATCTACTATAATACCTTTCACATCAACAGTAACGGCTGCGGCTATCTTATTTGGATTGTTTTAAAAAGTTAACTGTACTATGGAGAAAAACTTTAGAATTTTAAAACCTTTTTTTAGAGGTTTACCAATCATAATAGCAATTATGTTTTTGTCCTTATTAATTGCAAAACGCTATTTAAAAACGGTAACGCCAATGTACGAAAGTACGGCAAAAATGAGATTGGCAGACACGGGACAAGGTGTACCAAATAGTAACTTATTTAAAAATTTTGATGTTTTTGCATTATCCAATAAAATTTCGGCAGAAATAGAATTGTTCCAATCAGATCATTTGTTGAATAAGGTACTTAATGAATTAGATTTAGATGTAGAAATTTCTAAAGTAGGTGAATTTAGATTGATTGACTTATATGGTAAATCTCCAATAAATATAAAATATGAAAGTATTAATGAACATATTTATGGGGAAAATATTGATTTAAATTTGTTAAATGATTCAACTTATACTTTTAAAGACCCAATAACTGGGGCTGTTTATAAAGGCGATATCGGTGAAATGTTAGTGACACCAAACCTAACAATAAACCTATCAATAAATGAAGTGTTTATTGATAAAAACAAGAATAAAAATAGTTTAGGTAGGTATCAATTTAAAATAGTGAATAGGCAAACTCTGTTGAAGCATATTCAAAAAAATATTGATATTACATCAGTTGATAAAGATGTACCTATTTTACGTATAATTTATAAATCATCAAGTCCTGAAAAAGCTGCAACAGTTGTAAATCAGGTTACAGAAACATATATTGAGGATTATATTGAAAATAAATATAAGGCAGCTAATATTACCGTAAATTTTTTAAGGGATCAAATTGATACTGTTTTAGAGAAGTTGTCTAACTCAGAATTTAATATTCAAAACTATAGAGACACCGAAAGTATTACTAATATAAGGCAAGAAACGGAAACTGATTTACGTCAAATAGCTCAGTTAGAAATTCAACAAACAAATCTTAAAATGAGCCTTGAAGCAATACGAGACTTAGAAAGATATGTCAAAAAAGGGAGTGATACTCCTCTTGATTTAGCACCAAATTTTGAAGCCTTTACAGATCTTTTATCAACAGAAATAGTAAAGAAAATTAAAGCACTCCAAGCGGAGCGGCATGATTTGTTAATTACCTATACTGTGGAAGATGAACGCGTAAAGGTTATTGACGGTAAGTTGTATGATTTAACTAGTTATTTAGAAGAAAGTATAACAAATACTCGTAAAAACTTAGAAACTAAATATAGGAAGCTAAGTGATAAAATAACTGTTGTTAAGCGAAACTTTATAAGTGTTCCTGAGAAAGAACGCATAATGAATATTTTAAACAGAGAATTTCATATTTATCAGCAATCATATAATTTCTTAAATGAAAAAAAGATGGAAGCAGAAATTGCTCAAGCTGCAAAAATTGCCTTTCATAGAATTATAACTCCAGGTAAAATTTCTAAAGAACCAATATCTCCAAATAGACCAATTATACAAATTGTAGCTATTATGGTAGGGATGTTTATTGCAATTGGGTTGATATATATTGTACATGTATTAAAAGCAAAAGTAAACGATGTTTTTTCTATTGAGTCAAATTCAAGCACGCCAATTGCAATGTTAACTCCTAAATTAAAATCAGCTCATGCTATAGAAAACCACTTTCTTCAACAAGCAGTTCAATTGGAAATAAAAGGCTTGTTGAAAAATAAAAGTAGTTTATGTATAAGTTCATTTTCAAAAAATGATGGAGCAACATTTAATACAAAGTATTTAGTACAAGCATTGGCTCAACAAGGAAGAAAAGTACTCTTTATAGATGCCGAGAATAGATTAGAACTGACTAATGGGCCAGAAGAAACTCCGGAGACTGTAACAGGTGACTTTGATGTAATAACGCTTACCCAACGTTATTACGACCATTATACAGAAAAGATGATGCAAGCTTTTATTCAAAATTTTGAAGAGCAATATGACTTAGTATTGGTGTTAAATCAAAAACTAGGAGCTCAAAAATCTATGGTACTTATGAGTGTTGTTACTACAAACTTAATTGTTTTAGACTCCCGATTAACATCTCATTCAAAAATTATGGAAGCTGACTTAATACAAGATGAATATAAGTTTGATTCGGTTCAATTTGTATTGAATAGACACAAATATAATCCTAATGTTATCAAAGGAGCTTTAAAAGAGTCAAAACAAATAATAAGAATTATAAAAGGATATATAAAATCAGATAAAAGCATAATACAATTGATTAAGAGCTTTGTAGCAAGTGTAAGCGAACGACTAGGTAAATGATTGAAAAAATTAAAAATATAATAACAAACACAAAATTAATAGTACTTATTGATCAGGCTATTTTTAGCGGGAACAGTTTTTTAACAACAATTGTATTGTCTCGACTATTAGCTCCTTCAGACTTTGGAGTGTATGCGTCAATAATACTTATGATTTATTTAATTGTAAGTATTTTAAACGCGATTATTATTCAACCTTTACAGGTAACCTTAGCTACAATTAAACATAAGCAGAGTTATATATCATTTAGTTATTTTATGCAAATACTATTGATGCTTATAGCTGTTATGGTCATGATAGGAGTTTTTAAAATCAATCTTGATTTTTTCAAATTATATAATCCTTTATGTTTTGGAATTTGTGTGTTAACCATGGGGTTTTTATTTCATGATTATTTAAGGAAATTATTTTTAGCGAAAAAAGAAGTAAACAATGCTTTTGTTATTGATGCACTTACTACATTCTGTCATTTTGGTGTTTTATTACTTATTTATTTATTAGAAAACATTTCGTTACCCCAAATTCTATATTTTCTAGGATTAGGATATATTCCCGCAATACTTTTTAGCTTGTGGAGTATAAAGCCTGTATTTTCAGAAGTTAATTTATGGAAATCATATGCTAAAAAGCATTACCATCAATCTAAATGGTTGTTAATGACGGCTATAGTTCAATGGTGGTCAAGTAATCTTTTTGTTGTAGCGTCCGGAGTTTTCCTTGGGATTAAGGCACTCGGGGCATTTCGTTTAGTGCAATCGTTGTTTGGAGTAATTAATATTTTACTGCAAACGTTTGAAAATTATGTATTGCCACAAACATCTGTTTTACTCGTAAAATCACAAGAGCAAGCAAAGATGTATTTAAAACAAATAAGTTTAAAAACGGCCATTCCATTTAGTATTGTTTTGGTATTAATCTTTGTGTTTTCTGAACAAATAATTGTTTTAGCTGGAGGAACTAAATATAGTGAATACGCATATGTAGTTAAAGGAATGTCTGTTTTATATTGTTTTGTCTTTTTAGGGTATCCTATTCGTATGGCAATTCGTGCATTAATATTAAATAAAAACTTCTTTATGGGGTATGTGCTGTCCTTGTTGTTTAGTTTAATTTCATTCAATTACCTTCTTGAAAAATGGGGACTTATGGGAGCAATCATTGGACTTGTAATCTCACAGGTAATAGTGCTTTGTTATTGGCAATTTATTTTAATTAAAAACAGGTTTATACTATGGAAATAATTCACCTGATACTCGGTAAAGCAAACCCTAATCGGATGAATGGGGTTAATAAAGTTGTCTATCAATTAGCCTCAAATCAAGCGCGAACGAAACGTAATGTTACTGTTTGGGGAATTACAAAATCATTGGATCATAATTATGAAGAAAGGAATTTTGAGACAATTTTGTTTCAAGCTATGAAAAATCCTTTTCTAATTGATACAACGCTAAAAAAAGCAATTTTAACTAAAAAGGGCGATGCTATATTTCATTTACATGGCGGTTGGATTCCTACTTATTCAAGTTTATCGAAGTTTTTATTTAAAAACGAAATACCTTTTGTAATAACTCCTCATGGAGCCTATAATACTATAGCAATGAAGCGCAGTAGCTTTGTAAAAAAAGTTTATTTTCAATTTTTTGAAGCTCCTTTATTAAAACGGGTATCTAAAATTCATTGCATAGGTGAGAGTGAGGTGGATGGGTTAAAATTAATTTTTCCTAATTCAAAGTCTTTATTATTACCCTATGGTTTTAATGCTTTCAAAGCTGTAGTAGAGGTTAAAAAGCAGCAAGATGATTTTGTAATCGGTTTTATAGGAAGGTTAGATATCTATACCAAAGGATTGGACCTTTTATTAGATGCTTTTACGAAATTCCAATTGGCAGTGCCTCAAGCTAAATTGTGGATTGTTGGTGATAGCAAAGAAAAAGAAGAATTAGAATCATTAATTTCTTCTAAAAAAATAAGCAGCAAAGTAATATTGTGGGGAAGTAAGTTCGGAAATGAGAAGGAAGAATTATTGCTTCAAATGGATGTTTTTGCACATCCTTCTCGAAATGAAGGTTTGCCATCATCCGTATTAGAAGCGTCATGTGTAGGAATACCTTGTTTGGTTAGTAAAGCTACTAACATGGGGTCATATATTTCAGAAATGAATGCTGGAAAAGTTGTTGATAATGAGGATGTAACAGGATTAGTAAATGCACTAAATGATTTGTATGCGCTTTATGAAAAAAATGAGCTTCAAGTGTTGTCCAAGAATGCTATAAAAATGGTACATACTTTTTTTAATTGGGATGTTGTAGTGAATAGTTTTGATAAATTATATGAATGAGTAACACCGATTCCAAAATAGATCATAGTGTATTTTTAAAAAAGGTTAATAGAAACTTATTAATTATCCTTTTTTTAATGGTAGGCTGCTTTTTTACCTGGAGTGAAAATGTAGTAATTACTAGAATTATTAAAGTTATAGGAAGGATGGGAGTATTATTTGCTTCTTACATTGTCTATAAAAATATTATTAATTACGGAGCTATTGACTCTTTAAAAAGGAAAAACCCATTATCATTACTACTGTATGGAGGGTATTTAGCCTTGGGGTTTGCATCGTTTTTATGGACGAGTAATGTTGTGGTGAGTGCCTTGCAATGGTTTATGACAACACAAACATTAGTGTTCTGTTATTTTTTTATAAGAAGTCTTTATTTATTAGATGAGTATTTTGATGGACATCCGATACGACTCTATAACTTATTAGGTAATTCCACCTTTTTATTAATCTTAATTTTTGTGATAGGTATGTGGGTGGCTCCGGATACTTTTTTTAGAATGACACATGGTGGAGAAGAAGCTAGGTTAGGAGGGTATTTCATGAATCCTAATGAACTCGGAATGTTAGCAGGAGTTGGTGTTGCGGGACTTATTTTTGATATTTATAGAAAGCATCATATGGTTTGGACAATCATAAAATTATTGATTTTTTTCTATGCCTTATATGCTACAGGTTCTCGATCTTCATTAATAGGAGCTTTCTTGATTATTGGTTTTCATGTAAAACAATCAACAAATATAAAGCTAAAACTAGCTATCATTATTGGGATGATTCTGATTATGCCTGTAGCTATTAATAAAATTATTTTGAAAGATGGTGATAGTGATCGTTTAGAGGAGGTAATGAGTATGACTGGTAGATTGCCATTTTGGAAGGCACTTATTAGTGAAGGGTTACCTAGAGAGCCTTTATTGGGGTTTGGTTTTATGAGGATAGCTTACAAGGATCATTTTCAAGGTACGCATACGTATCCAGGAAAAATGACTCATAATACTTTTATGCAGGTGTTAATGAATCTTGGGTTTATAGGCTTGACCATTGTAATGTTTCAAATGTTATTTACTTTTATAGGAATATCAAAAGAAAATCATGAAAAAAAATTAATGCTTTATAGTGTGTTAATTCCGCTGTTTATCAATTCATTTACAGAGTTTGGTATTTTCGGAGAATCAAATTTTGGAATATTATTTTACCAACTTGTAATTATTTATATCTCCTATAAACGTAATTACATCATTACGCCTTCAGATAAAATATTTCTTTTAAAGAGAAGGCCTAATTATTTTATTGATTAAGCATCATAAGTCAAAAACCTTACCCTAAAATAATTTCATTTTCATGAACAGGCTGTTCGCTTACTTCTTTTTATTCATACTTTTTATTTTACGATTAGAATCAATAAATCCCTTTCATTAAATAAACATATTTTCCAATAAGTGGAAAGTTAAACAATATAAATCTTTCACAACTAACTGTAAATCAAAATGTTAAATTAGTGGTCTGGCATTTGTTCTTTTAAGGTATAATCTAAAATTATTTTACTTATGAAAAAAGAAGTACAAAGTTTGAATAGTAGGTTTTCTATTAAAAGAAGTTTTAATTTAACCTTGTTGTTAACAATTTTTGCTTGCCTAGGATCTTATTTTCAGGGGTTTAGCCAAGAGGCTCAAATTTTAATTACTAATCCAAGTGGTCTAAATGTATGTGATGCAAGTCAACAAGTTGACATACAAATAATAAACATCAATACGGAAGCTTTGGTAAACAATTCAATAGCTATTGTTTTACCTACAGGGATCGAATATGTTCCCTCAAGTTTAAGTGATCAAAGTAGTTTTAGTATAGTAGAGCAAAATATAACAAACCTTTCGTCTATTGTGCTATCTGCAAATGACCTGCCTATAGGTGAGTCAATGCAGTTTACTATAAATGTAACAGCTAATATGGATGCAATAACTTTTCAAAACGCTGGTAATGTATTTAGGAATAATGTCACCTTGACTTATGATGGAGGTTCAACCAATAGCTTGTCAAATGCGTACAACTTATATTATCCTGTTTTAAGTATTATTGATATAAGTCCTACGACTAAAAACTTAAATTCAGGAGATTCATTTACCAGAGAAATAACCGTTGTTAATGCAGGAAATGGTAGAGCGTCTGCATTTAAAATAAATGATATTCATGCATCAGGGATTACTATTACTTCGGTTGATGTTGGTACCTTAGATGCTGGTGGAGCACTGATAACATTAGCGGGTAGTGATTTTACTAGTTTAGGGAATAATGATAATTATTTTGATACTAATGAGAGTATTACAATAACACAGACAATATCAGGATCAGGGTGTAATAATGATACAGTTACTTCTACAATTACTAATGTATGGGAGTGTGCTGGAAATCAAATAGAAAGTTCCAATTCTTATGGACATGTAAGTTTGTCTTTAAAAAACCCTAACATTTCTGTAAGTACAACTAGTGAACTATCAATTTGTTTCGCCGATTCGGAATTCAGTTCACATTCAGTTACAATGACAAACAACGGACAGGGTATCGCTAATTTTGTTGAGCTTGATATTTTCAAGACATTGGGTTCAGGTTACGAACAAAGTATACTTTCAGCTATTGATGAAAATAGCATAACTTATCAAGTTAATGGAGGAGCAATAGTATCGCTTACACCTACAGTAGCTTTTGATACTAATCCATCTGTTTGTTTAGGTAATGATAATGCTAAAGGACGTGTGCTTTTAGATTTACCTAATTTAGATCCAGGAGATCAATTGGTACTTTCGTTTAATACGTATCATTGTAATTTAAGTGTATGTAATGGTGATTATGTGCAAGGCTGGGGATATGATATTACCTATAGAGATGTTTGTTTAACTGATACTTTTCATAAATCCGGAACAGGACAGAATGAAAATGATACTAATATGTCCATTTTTGCAGAAACAGATTCTGATATAAATGATGGTGAAACAAAAGAATTTTCATTTACCGTATCTTCTTTTTCAAATGATTTGCCACAAGGTAATGGAGCACATTACAAAGTAGTTTTTGATCTTCCTGCTGGAATTACTTATAGTAATTTAGAATTTTATCATAATGTTCCATGGACTGCTTCTTCGATTGATTATAATACAGGTGACAATACTGTAACAGCATTGTATGATTTGCCTATACCATCAGGGTTTAATATTACAAAATCGGCATTGAATCTTGATATTACAGGTGATTGTAGTATGTCAGGAGCAGTATCAGGACCAGTTGATATAGTAATGAATGTTAGTTACGTGCCTAGTTCAAGCTGTGGATTTGAAGTCCCGTTTATTTGTGGTTATACTGAAGTTATAGATTTACACTGTGGTACAGGAGCTGGTTGTGAAGGAATGAATTTTGAAAGCTTTAGTTTTAAAAGAACAAGTTTTGGAGCACCTGATAATAATCAAGATGGAATCCCTGATGCTAGTGGAACTATTGATTTGTCAGCTGTAAAAGAAAATCGAGTTATGTTTGGGGATTCAATACAAGGTGTTTTTCAAGGTACAATTTATACAACTGCAGCAAATACAGATTGGGCGTATAGTTATGCTTCTCAAAATATTGAAAAAGGAACATTTTTAACGCCTATTGGGGCAACAATAGTTGTTTATGACGCAAGTACTTCATCCAGTATATCTTGTGATATATTGTCAGTATCTTCTGTGGTATCAGGAGATGATAAAACATTTACGTATGATCTTAGCCCAAGTTCCTTGGCGGCAAGTTGCGCTTCTTTTTCAGGCTTTGTGTATGAATCAGGAGATACAGTAACTGTATATGCTGACTATGAGGTAACATCTAATTTGGGAGCCAATATTGAACAACTTACATCTACAAATGAGTTTTATACTAGTAATATAGCTAATCCTGGATTGAACGATAAATACCAATGTGGTTATTACAATGATAATTTTACGATGATAGGATATTGGTTTTTAAATACAATCATAAATAATTATTCAGCTACTAGTTGTGCAAAAACAGTAAATCAATATTTTTATCTAACAATAGGTGATTGTTGTTCAAATTATAATGGGGGAAATTTATTTCCTTCAGAATATAGAAATTGGGCACATATTAAAACAGCAACAGTAGAAATTCCTGATAATTACGAAATGAGTAATGTAGCATTAAAAATATGGAGAACGAAAAAAACAAATTCAAGTGCTTCAGAAACTGTTACTAATATAAATCCAATTAGTGTTGTAGGTAATTTATATACCTTTAATTTAGAGCAATATTATGAAGCCTACGGAGGAACTATAAAATTATCTGACGATGGTTTTAAAGGAAGATTATCAATGGATTTATCACCTAGTTGTGATGTTCCAATTAACGCTTATGAAGATTTGGTTTGGAAATTTAATTTTGCCAAAGGAAGCTTCTTAGGAGGAGGTGAATCAGGTTTAATAGAAGCGAATACCCCAGATAGGATAAAATTTAATCCACCGTCATTGGCACTTTCTTCAGATAATCCTACCGTGTTAGGACTTTCTGATACAGTTTCTTGGGATTTTAAAGTCAATACAAATTCATCAAATATTACTGCAGATAATGCATGGATTCATATTAAAAACCCTTCTGGAACTACACAAATAATCAAAGTGATAGATGATGAAACAGGTGATGAAATTCCTTTAACTGGAGATATTTATCAACTAGGGCAAATAACAGGATCTACAATAAAGGATTTAACAATTATTGGTGAATATACTACTTGTGTACCCGACTATATAACGGTGTATTCAGGGTATGAATGTACATCATACCCAACAAATTTTAGTGATTTTACATGTGGGTTTAGTACTCATGGACTTTTTGTAGAGCCTGAGCCTGCTGGAACTCAAGCAACAATTGAGGGAATATATATAGGTGATATATGCGGGTCTACAGTTGAAATAGAAGTAGATGTTTCAAGTGTGAAAAAAGGGTCGTTAAAAAATATAATTATAAGTATTGATCCAATAGGTGATTCTATGTCATTTGTTGCAGGTACAGGACAAATACTTTATCCTTTAAGTAACGCTTATCAAACAGTTGCTGACCCTGTTGTAGATGGAGGTAACAATTACGTGTACACTATTTCTGATATTGAGCCAACTATTTCTGATGTTGGATTACCCGGAGTACTTGACTTAGCTAACAATCATTTTAAGTTAAGGTTTAATATGGAATTGGATGGTACTTTTGAGCCTGGAGATCATGCTTTAATTAGTGTTAATAGTGAATCAATATGTGGTGAATCAAGCCCAACAATAAATTTAGCCTTTGATCCTAATGTTGGATTTAAAATTGATGCTTCTGCAGGAATAACTTCTGAAACAACCGATAGCTGGGCTGCAAGTTGGGGAGATTTTAATAATGATGGGTATGATGATTTATTTGTAACAACTTATGATGAAACACAGCCAAATATTCTTTACGAGAACAATGGCGATAAAACATTTACAAAAGTAACTGTTGGAGCAATAGTTACAGATACCGCAAAATCCTTAGGAGCTACTTGGGGTGACTACAACAATGATGGAAATTTAGATTTATTCGTTGCTAATAATGGTGGGTCTAATAACTTCTTATATAAGAATAATGGAAACTCAACTTTCACCAAAATCACAACAGGCCATATTGTAGAAGATGGAGTTTATTGTCATAGTGCTGCGTGGGCAGATTATGATAATGATGGGTATTTGGATTTATTTGTTGCAGAATATTTTCCTACAAACACAAATCACTTATTTCATAATAATGGTGATGAAACATTTACCAGAGTTGAAAATAGTCCAGTAGTTACTGATTCAGGACATTCTATTGGTGCAGCTTGGGCAGATTATAATAATGACGGTCTTGTTGATTTATTTGTGCCTAACACGAACAACGAGGCAAATTGGTTGTATAAAAATATTGGAAACGGACAATTTGTAAAAGTAAATGAAAGTGTAATTAGTACTCCTTCAAAATCCGTAGGTTGTAGTTGGGGTGATTATAATAATGATGGGTATTTAGATTTATTTGTAACGAATTCAGGCGATGCTAATAACTCCCTCTATTTAAACAATACGGATGGTACTTTTACAGAGGTTACAACTGGACCTGTTGTGAATGACAACGGAAATTCGCATGGCAGTACTTGGGTAGATATTGATAATGATGGCGATTTAGATTTGTATGTAACTAATGATCAGTCTGAAGATAATTTTTTATATAAGAATAACGGGGATAGTACATTTACAAAAACTGAAAACGACTTAACTAATTCAGGAGGAAATTCTTTTGGAACAGCAATAGCAGATTATGACAATGATGGTGATCAGGATATTTTTGTAGCCAATCATAGTGGAGAAGAGAATTTCTTTTTTGAAAATACCAAAGGGCAATGTGAATCTTTCTTAGGAATGAAATTAGTAGGAACAAATTCTAATAGATTTGGTATTGGGACTAAAGTTAGTGTTAAGGCAAATATTTTTGGAGAAGATAAATGGCAAACACAAGAAGTTACTGCACAATCAGGTGGTGGTGCTGGAGGCCAAAACAGTAATAAATTAATTTTCGGGTTAGGTGATGCTACGGTAATAGATAGTTTAGTTATAGACTGGCCTTCAGGGTTTAAAAAAGGATTTGTTAATGTGCCACCGTCAACAAACTATGATACATATGTTGAGGATGATGGAACGCATATTTCTGGAATTGCTTATGTAGATGATAATTCAAACTGTATATATGACGCAGGAGAGTTGTTGTTAAAGAATACAAAAATTACAATTTCACCTGATGAAAAAATCACCTATACAAATGCAAATGGGGAATATTCTTTTTATATGAATACTGGTGATTACACTATTGTAGCAGAAACACCTCTGTATTATATTCAATTTTGTCCTTCTAATAACGCTAATCAAACAGCTAGTGTAACTGAAATAGGAGGAGTAATTCCTGATAAAGACTTTGGTTTTGTAGCAGATGGATCACACTCTGATTTGTCAGTGAGCATGAGCACAACAGTGTTAAGGAAAAACTTTGAAAACGATTATATTGTTACTTGTACAAATATTGGAAACAATGCATCAATAGGAAATAGAATTACTATAAACTTAGCTGATGATATTGATTTTGTTTCATCAGATATTCCATGGACTAATCAAACTGGACAAATAGCTTATTGGGATATTCAAACAATAGCGCCACAGGAAACAGTAACTTTTATTGTAACGGTTAAAGTTACAATTGATACAACAATTGGTGATGATGTTATTAATTCAGTTTCAGTATTATCAAATACGGCGGATACAAATATGGATAATAACACTTATAATGATGAAAGCATTATTGTAGGCGCCATTGATCCAAATGATAAGTTGGTATATCCAGTAGGATCTCTTCCGTTAGGTGATCCAATTGTGTATAAAATTAGATTTCAAAATATGGGTAATTATCCTGCAGCATCTGTAGTTGTTTATGATACTATAAGCCCAAATTTAGCAATTAATACACTAAAAATATTAGAAACTTCTCACGAAGCTAATTTTACGATAGTAGATAATAATGTTTTAAAATGGGATTTTCCTCATATTGAACTTCCTGATGTAGAACATAATGAGCCAGAAAGTCATGGTTTCATTCAATTTGAAATCTACCCTAAAGAAAACTTAGAAGTAAATACTGCTATTGAGAATGCTGCAACAATAATTTTTGACTATTATCAAGTAACTCCAACTAATGTTACAAATATAGTTGTAAATCCATATAGGGGCGATGGTCAGTTGTTTATCTACCCTCAACCTACAAAGGGGGCGATTGTTGTAGAGTATGAGTCAATGATAGATGAAGTGGTTCAAGTAGAATTTTATAATTTATTGGGAAAGATATTGTTAAAGTATGATGATACTGTTTCTGCGGGTTGGAATAAGTTTAATTATAACATCGCTAACTTTTCTCCAGGATTGTATATAATAGCTATAAAATCAGGCGATAAGACTACTACTAAGAAAATTATTAAGCTATAGTTTTATAATAGATTAATTTTTAAAGGTGTAATTAATGATTCGTCAGGATATTGATTACACCTTTTTTAATACCTAAACTGTTTGTATTGTTTTATAGATACTTACACGATATAATTTGTAGTATGATAACTGTTCTAGCATATAATACTATACGGTAGATGAGAGTGAGGTAAGCTGTACAGAAGTCAAAAAAAAGTAACACTCAGAAATATATTTAAATATTGTTGCTAATACATAAATTAGGTAAATAATAAAAATTCGAGTTGGTATAACATTTATAGTAATCGTGTGTTGATCAGTTGAGGTTATTGAGTTTAAAATAGCATGAATTGATATTAACACTAAAATTTTATTTCCATAAAAAGTAAAAGCTTTCCATATTTTGGAAAACCGAATTTCGTTTAAAAATGTAACTTGTTGTTTATTAGGTGTTTGTTGTTTTGGTTGCTGGTTTGCAGTAGTGAATACAGATTCAAATAAGTTAAAATTATGGAAAATACATTTAAAAGTTTAGGGATCGAATTGACCGATGATAAAAACGGAGTGTTAGTAGATCTTCTTATTATAAACAATCCTGATGGATCACCTAGATGGGTTTGTAATTCCAAGTCAAAAAAAGCACATTTCTTAAAGTTCTATTCAACAACTACATTCAAGTCAAAAATATATGCATCACTCATTAAGTTAATTTTCGTATTTAATTTACAACGCTTGGTATTTAATACAAAGAGGGTGTACTTGAGTAACATGCGTGAGAAAAAAACGGTATTTAATTTCTCCGACAATAATTGGGCAATATTTACAGGAACTATAGGTCCAAATAATAAGATTATTGTTTATAAAAAAGAAGGTAGCAAAGGTGTGTTCTATAAAGTAGCACATTCACAAAAGGCATTAAATCTTATAAAAAACGAAGAATTTATACTTAATAAATTAGGCTTTATTGCTCCTGATAACTTTGCTGTTCCAAAATGTAAGCGTGAAATAGGTAATATATTAGAATTGGAAGACCTCTCTGATTTTGGTAATCGAAATTCGGTATTTGGTAAAGCGCATGAACTTGTGTTGAGCGAAATTTACAATAAATCAAAAGATGTTCATAGAATAGATTTACTACCGATAATACATGAAACAGAGAAAAAATTAATAGACCTTGAAACGATCAAGGATAAGCGTATACCAATAGGGATGCTTAAAAAGTTACGTAAAATATACAACGCTATTAACGATAAGAATATTGCTGTAGCAATTGCACATGGCGATTTTACTCCATGGAATATGTACGCTACAAATAATAAATTAGCAATTTATGATTGGGAACTTGCACAAAATTTAATGCCAGTAGGTTTTGATGCTTTTCATTTTATTATTCAACAGAATATATTAGTAAATAGAAAGCCTTGGAAAGAAATAAGGAAAGAAATTAAAACTAAAATAACGCCAGAATTATTTTCAAATTGGTCAGGAGAAGAAGCTAATGTAGATACATATCTACAATTATATTTATTAATAAATACGGTTTCCTATTTACACATTTATGCACGCCAATTAAAATGGCATACACAAATTCATTGGTTATTGAATACATGGAACCATGCTATTAGTGAAACACTAAAAGAGAAGGAGGTAAATAGAGCTATAGTTATAGCTGATGTTTTTGATTACTTACAGCATAAAGATTACGCAGCAATTAAGTTTCCAAATAGTTCTCCTGAAAATTTAAGCGAGTATTCAGATATTGATTTGTGCATAAAAAAGGAAGATTTATCAGGTATTTTGGCATATTTAAAGCAGCATCCTTTAAGCAGTAAAACACATGTAATTAAGAAGTCTTTTATGGTTTCTGTACAAATTTTCTTGAAAAACAAAACCTTATTGAGTATTGATTTAATATGGAGTTTTAAGCGAAAGTCAATTACAATGCTTGATGCAAATAAAGTTATCGCAAATGCATACATTAATGAGCATCATATCAAGCAAATGGAGTTATTGGATACAGTACGATATATCGGATTGTTTTATGGATTAAATGGAACTAAAATACCATCAAAATTTAAAGCATACCAACAAATATTGAAGGAAGAAAATGTTGCTTTGGATGAAATATTATACTGCAATTTTATAGACAATACTGTCCGAAAAAATGAGCTTGTTGAAAAATTAAATAAGAAACCAGAAAACAGTTTATTCAATCGAATATTAAATACATTTAACTATTATTATGACACTGTAAAACAAGTACTGTTTTCTAAAGGTTTGATAATAACTTTTAGTGGAGTAGACGGAGCTGGTAAGACTACCGTGATAGAAAACATAACTCGTGAAATAGAAAAACGACTACGAAAGCAAGTAGTAGTTCTTAGACATAGACCATCAGTATTGCCAATATTAAGTGCGTGGACTAAAGGTAAGGTTAAAGCAGAACAAGACTCAGTAAATAGTTTACCACGACAAGGGACTAACAAAAGTATGTTAAGTTCTTTTTTACGATTTGCATATTATTATACGGATTATTTGTTCGGGCAGTTTTATGTGTATTTCAGGTATACTTTACGTGGACATATAGTATTATATGATCGTTATTATTTTGATTTTATAAATGATAGTAAACGAAGTAATATTCAGTTGCCTAAGCATATTATTAAAGCAGGATATAATTTTTTATTAAAACCAGATTTGAACTTTTTTCTATACGCAGATTCTGATACAATTTTAAAGCGCAAAAAAGAATTAGATTCTAAAACAATTACTGGGCTTAATGAAGAGTATTTAGAGTTGTTTGGTGATTTAAGTAATTCAAAAAACGGACATTATATAGCTATAAAAAACATTGAATTAGTTGATACTGTAAACCTCATTATGTACGACACCATTACTAAGGTTGCTTGATTAAATACCATAGTAGTGATTCAGAACTTAATAATTTTTAAATTAAAAATATTGATGAAAAGAATTGTAGAAAAAATAGTGCAGTTAAGAAACCCAATATTTCAATTTGATTCCAATTTGAATGATTTAGCTTTAATTCAGTTTGTTTGGATTCAGTTCTGGAGTTTTCTCAGAGGCTTAAAACTACTATTGTTATTTAAAAACCCTAAAGGAGCTGTTTTAGGTCCAAGAGTACATTTTTTTAATCCTTCTAAAATTTATTTTGGAAAATTTATGAAATTAGGGAGAGAAGTACGTTTAAGTGCTTTAGGAAAAGAAGGAATTCACATAGGTAACAATGTAAGTTTAGGTGATTATAGTAGAGTAATTGTATCTACTTCTTTTAACCACTTAGGCGAGTATATAAAAATAGGAAATAATGTAGGCATTGGTGAGTTTGCTTATTTAGGCGGCGGTGGCGGTCTTGAAATTGGAGACGACTGTATCGTTGGTCAATACTTAAGTTGTCATCCTGAAAATCACAACCATTCAAGTTTATCAACGCCTATCAGGCATCAAGGAGTAAGCAGACAAGGAATTAAAATTGGAACCAATTGTTGGATTGGTAGTAAAGTAACTTTTTTGGATGGAATAGAAATAGGAGCAGGAAGTATAATTGCTGCTGGAGCAGTGGTAAACAAATCGTTTCCTGAAAACTCTATTATTGGAGGTGTTCCTGCTAAACTTTTAAAACAACGTAATGAACAATAATAAAATCATACTAGCCAGTACTTATGCGGTTAATCCATATAAGGGCTCAGAAGATGCTATGGGATGGAATTTTGTAATGCAAATTGCAAGGTTTAATAAAGTAATAGCTATCACACGTGAAAATAATCAAGAAAATATTGAAAAATATATGCTTGAAAACCCAAGAGAAGAGTATAAAAATGTTCAATTCTTATACTATGATTTGCCTTATTATATGAGGTTTTGGAAAAAAGGGGGTAGAGGGGCGATGTTGTATTATTTAATGTGGCAAAAAGGAATAGTAAACTATATTAAAAAGCAAAATATTAGGTATGATATTGTACATAATATCAATTTTCATAATGATTGGACGCCAAGTTATCTGTGGAAATTAAATAAACCTTTTGTTTGGGGACCTATTGGTCATCATCCACTTATTCCTGCTCAATATTTAAAACCATATAGTAAAAAGTATTGGCTTAAAGACCGCATGACATGGGCGGTAAAAAAAACTTTTTGGAATACTTCTTTTTCCTTAAAAAGAACAATTAAAAACGCTGATATAATTTATTGTATGAATGAATCGGTGCAGGATGTATTGCCTATTGAACCTGAAAAAATGGTTATCTTACCTTCAGTAGCAACAGAAGATTTTGGTTGCGATTTAAATGTAAAAAGCAGCAAATTTACGCTAATATCAGCAGGTAGGTTAGTACCATTAAAAGGATATGACTTAAGTATTTTAGGGTTTGCTTTATTTTTAAAACAATTGCCTAAAACAGAAATAGAAAATTGCGAATTGGTTATTGTAGGAAGTGGTGAAGAACTTGAGTTTTACAAAAAAATGTGTGTAGATAATAACATTGAAGGCTATGTGAAATTTATTAAATGGATTGATAGACCTAAGTTGATGAAATTATTTAAAGAAGCTGCTGTATTCCTTTTTCCGTCTCATGAGGGCGCTGGAATGGTAGTTTCCGAAGCCTTGTCATTTGGGTTGCCAGTTATTTGTTTGGATAACTGCGGCCCTGGAGAGTTTATTGATGAATCTTGTGGCTATGCAATACCAATACAAAACTATCAGGCTACAGTGACTGGTATAGGAAATGCGATAAGTGAACTCTATAACAATCCAAAACTAAAGGATGATATGAGTAAAAAAGCCAGATTAAAATTTGAAGAGAAATTTCATTGGAACCGAAGAGGAGAAATGCTCGATGCTGTGTATTCAAAATTGTAACAAATTGAAAAATTTGAATTAATGAATTATTTAAGGAGTAATTATTTTATTTAAAAAAAATAAGGACATGAAAATATATGCATTTCATTTATTAAATGATTACAGTGGAAGTCCCAAAGTTTTAATGCAATTATTAAAATCGTGGCTTAAAAATGATATTGAGGTCCATATGGTTACAAGCTCAGGAAGGAAAGGGTTTTTATCAAATATAACAGGAATAAATTATCATTTTTTTTGGTACAAGTGGGCAGAAAACCCTTATGTAAGATTGTTTAATCTAATACTAAGCCAGTTTATAGTACTAAGCTCGTTACTTTTTAAAGTTACCAAAAATGATATTATCTATATCAATACTGTATTACCGTTTGGAGCTGCTTTTTTAGGGAAGCTAAAAGGATGTAGAATAATATATCACATTCATGAAACTACAGTAAAGCCTCCTGTGTTTAAAAAGTTTTTATTTGGTGTAGCAAAAAAGTGGGCTACAGATGTTATTTATGTGTCAAAATTTCTTTCTGAACAAGAGCCTTTCAATGGGAACAGTACTTATATTTTGCACAATGCTATTGAATTAAAATTTTTAAAAGAAGCTAATGAAAACAGACAAATTAAAAATAATAGGAATAAAGTATTAATGGTTTGTTCGCTAAAAGAATATAAGGGAGTAAATGAGTTTTTTGAATTGGCAAAAAATAACTTAAGCTATAATTTCCGCTTAGTTTTAAATAGCACTAAGAAAGAAATAGACACATATTTTCATGGGTTAGCCAAACCACAAAATTTGGAAATATATGATACGCAAACCAATTTGCATCCTTTTTATCAATGGGCAGATGTTATCCTTAATCTGTCTAAACCCGATGGGTGGGTTGAAACGTTTGGTTTGACTATAATTGAAGCAATGGCTTATGGAATACCAGCAATTGTTCCTCCAGTAGGTGGAATTGTTGAATTAGTTGAAGAAAATAAAAATGGATTTTTAGTAGATAGTAGAAATGCAAAATTACTTCATGAAAAGCTTAATTTATTATTAAGTAATAAAGAGTTGTATGATAAAATGGCAATTTATTCTTTGGAGAAGATTCATTCATTTAAAGAAGATGTTTTTATTCAAAATAATTTAAAAATTTTAAACACAAACAACTGATCTGTTTTTTGGACAACTTTCCATTATTTGGATTCCAATATAACAATTTAAACAGTTAATGCCTTATATATAGCTGTTTACGAGCTTGGTTTAGTTTTTGGATTATAGAATAATCTAATTAAAGGTCTTTGACTAAAATCATTAAATAAAAAGAAGTTTAATCTTATAATAATAAAATTGTGGGTGCTAAAAAAAAAATAGCAATAATAGGAACAGTAGGTCTGCCTGCTAATTATGGTGGATTTGAAACACTAACGGAACATTTAGTAGATCATTTGACTGATGATTATGATTTAACAGTTTATTGTTCTGGTAAAAGTTATTCCAAAAAAGAAAGAAAGTCCACTTACAAAGGAGCTAAGTTGAAATATATACCATTAAAGGCAAACGGTATTCAGAGCCTTCTATATGATGCTTTATCAATAATGCATGCATTGTTTTATGCAGATGTTTTATTGGTGTTAGGTGTTGCAGGATCTTGGATGCTACCGTTTATCAAAAAGTTTTCAAATAAGAAAATAATTATATCAATTGATGGTATAGAATGGAAAAGAGAAAAATGGAATTTCTTTGCAAAATGCTACCTGTTTTGGGCAGAAAGTATAGCTGTAAAGTATTCGCATATTGATATCTCTGATAATGAATCAATTCAAGATTATACAGCAATGAGGTATGGTAGTTTGAGTAGAATTATTGAGTACGGAGCTGATCATACAATTCAAGTAAAACCGAATGAAAAAAGTAGAAGGGATTACCCTTTTTTAAAAAATCCATATGCGTTTAAAGTTTGCCGTATTGAACCTGAAAATAATGTACATGAAGTTTTAGAGGCTTTTATGAAATTACCTAAATACACAATGGTAATAGTAGGTAATTGGACCAATAGTGATTACGGAATTAATTTAAAAGAAAAGTATGGTCAGTGTTCAAATATATTTTTACTAGATCCTATTTATGATCAACAAAAACTTGATATATTAAGAGGGAATGCACTTATTTACATTCACGGCCATTCAGCAGGAGGTACAAATCCTTCACTTGTTGAGGCAATGTATTTGGGCTTACCAATTATAGCATTTGGGGTTTCTTATAATAGAACTACAACGGAAGATAAAGCATTGTATTTTAAATCGAGTTCAGATTTAAGAGTACTCATTGAAAGTATAAAAATAAAGGAACTGAAAGAAATAGGCGAGGAGATGAAGTCCATTGCGAAAAGACGTTATACATGGCCCTTTATTACTCAAAAATATAAAGAACTCGTAGCAGAAGTGTTAGTGATTAAAAATAAAACTAAGGTGAAACCAATTTCGTCTGAAATAGAAATTGCTAAACTTCTTAAAATGGAGTTAGGTCATTTAAAACATCAACAAACTTTTTTTGAAAAACGCTAAATTTTAATATTTATGAATACTACTATATATTTCATAATTCCAATTGTTTCGCTTGTATTGTTTATCATTTTGATGCCAATAGTACGGAAGATTGCAGTTAAAATAAGTTTGGTTGATAAACCAAATGTTAGAAAAGTGCATAAAGTTCCCGTTCCTTTAGTGGGAGGTATTTTAATTGTAATGTCATCAATGGGATCATTATTAATATTTCCTGAGATATGGGATATTGACAGAAAATATTATGTGTTATTAGTATGCTCTTTAGTATTGTTAGTTGTAGGTGTTATTGATGATAAAATTGATCTCAGATGGAGTATAAAATTTGGAGTTCAATTAGCGTTAGCTTGGTTTTTGTTTGATTCAGGCATACGAATAGAATCTATGTTTGGTATTTTCGGAATAAATGAGTTGCCCTTAACAGCTCAGTATTTTATGACTCTTATAGTGATTGTAGGAGTTGCAAATGCCTTCAATTTAATGGATGGTATTGATGGTTTGGCAGCCGGTTTAGCAGTTTTGGGGTTATCAGCATTTGCAATAGTGGCCTTTTTAAATAACAACCAGTTTTTAGTGTTGTTTTACCTTTCTTTTATTGGAGGATTAATAGGTTTTTTACGATTCAATTTAGCTTCTAAAAATAAAATATTTATGGGAGATTCAGGGTCATTGGTATTGGGCTTTATTTTAGTTTCGTCGGGTATTTTACTTATCCAAGAAGCCAATTACACCTCAAATTCCCCGGTAACTTTCGCAGTAATAGTAGGCGTATTAGCATTACCAGTTGCCGATTCTTTAAGAGTATATAGAAGAAGATTAAAGAATGGGAATAGCCCGTTTAAAGCCGATAAAACACATTTTCATCATATGGTTTTGTATTTAGGAATTAAGCACAAATTGGCGAGTTTATTTATTATTTTTATTTCACTTCTCTTAATTGTAATGAGTTTAGTTTTGGGAACACTTTTTAGTTTGACCTTTATGATTATTATTAATTTAGTTGTGTTTGTAATTATTTCCGAAATACTAAGTTTAAATAAGAATATAAACATCTGGAAGAAAAAAATTAAGGATTTAGAAAGGCCATAGGGATGATTCTGCCCTGACATCATTAGTACCTAAAATTTTAAAAAAGTTCAGCCATTTATCTTTTAGTTAAAGGGATTAATAAATAGCGACAATGTTTTTCGTGGCACCTGTCCCGTTCTTGAAACGGGATAATTTTACTAGGAAAAACAAAGTTTACTTCTTTATAGTTTTCTTTTAAAAAATAGTATTCATTATTTTTTGTACAAATGTAATGGAACACTTTTTATGCCTTGTTTCAAGACATTATTTTAAAGCAAGGATGATGTGGTAGGAATAATTTTAAAGCACTCAGTTTATTACAATAAATAAAACCCACGAAAGGATAATCCTAAGACTATCTTTTTGTGGGTTTGGTTTTTACTATTTATACTATTCTAAAGTGAAGATATTTAAAATTATTAAGAGCTTCTATTTAATTATAAAAACTTTCTTTGTTACTGATGTTCTGTCAGTCTTAATAGAAACTAAATAAGCACCTGAATTGAGTCCTTTAGTTTCTAACGTTACATTATTTTTATTTGTATAACTAGTATTTGTTTTTACTTCTTTTCCGTAAATGGTATATATAGTTATAGTTTCTATGTTAGATTTTGAGTTTGTTTTTATGGTAAATTTATCACTTGTAGGGTTTGGGTATATCGCAATTGTTTCATCAGTATATTCAAAATCAATATTTGATAAAACAACAGGGTCAATGTAAATTACAAAATTACCATAACTGTTTGTGTTTACATCCAAATAATATACATCTGGTGAAGTTGTAAAATCTAAAGCCTCTACTAACGGAACTGTAGCTTCACTACCTGAATTATTAATGACCAAGTCCTGATGTCCTCCAGAAAAATCTAAAGTATGATTATTGTACACTCTAACTTTTAAATCATTAATAGTAAAGCTACCTGTACTCCCAATAGCTTCTATATTTAAATTATCTAATTCGTTTTGTGTAAAATATAAGCGAACAGTTCCATTTTCATTTGTTGTAGGGTTAATATCTACATGTCTTCTCATAAATATTAAACTCTCACCACTATCAATATATGGATTTGTTTCAACTGCTAATGCTACAGATATGTTTCCTAATGATGCGCCATCTAAAGGATCTAACACAGAAACAATAGATCGGTTATTACCATTGTTAGAAATAAAATGAACCCAGCTATTTTCATCGGCTAAATAGCAACTAGAATTATCATCATTGTTAGCCATAACGCTTACTGGTGGCATCATAATGGTTTGAATAGGATTTATGACACTTCCTGGAACCATTACATTACAGTTGTCACCTTCAATACTTAAAATGGTATACGTTCCTGGTCCATTAACCAAAATACGATGACTTGTTGTACCATGAGCAATGCCATCCACTGTGTAATTGTTTGTGCCATCAGTATATGTGATATTATATGGGCCAGAATTAGTAAATAAAAATTCAATATAAGCTACAGATCTTCTACAGAAATTCTGATCTGGTCCTGAGGTAACTGTTGGCGCTAAAAACGGCCCTCTTGTAAAGTCAAATAATGTACCTCCTAAATTTGTAGTGTTGTTATTTACTCCACCAAATATCATTGGACTTACAGATGCTCCATCAGCATCTTCAGTACCATCTAAATTTTCAAGAATAACAAAATCCCAACACATTTGCTCGCCATAATCCTTATGAATAATTGCTTGCGCGTTATTGCTACTCTTGATATTTAATAAACCACTAGGGAATCCAGTAGCTATAATTTGACCATCAGGAGAACTGATTGTTTGTGTTTCTCCTCCAGCTAGCACATGGGTTCTGGTAGTACCTGCACTTGGAATGTAATTTAAAACATCAAAATTATTACTTCCTTGAATTTCACTATTCACATTTATATTTACTACTTTGAATGTAGCTCCTGTTGATCCTAAAATATTAAAGTACGGACCTTGAGTTGTGATGTCATTGTACACATAGTTTAATGGATATATAGTTTGCTTTATCTCCAATAAATCTGGCGCTATAAAAGTTAAGTTATTAGCTCCTCGTAAATCGTGTATTTTTGCATTCTGTGTACTTCCGGTAAAATCAATAGTAGATCCGTTTGAATATACATTAAATAGGGTGGAGGTTACGTTATAACCTGCAGAGTATAAATCACCGTAATACACATCTAAATTAGAAGCGATATTTAAATGAGTTCCTAAGGTCCAAATACCAGAGGAAACAAAAGCAATATTGTTTTTTAATATATTGGTAACAGTTATAGTTTCTCCAATAATATCAGTAGAATTAAAGTAATAGTTTCCTTGAAAAGTCAATTCATCACAAATGTAAGTTGCATCGGTAGTCATACTACCATTAATATAAAAAGAAGCTTCTGTAGTTTCTTGAAACTTAATATTTGAATTAGTTACATTGAAATCATGACAATAAAATTTTTGAGGTACCGTAACTGTTGTTATTGAACTATTATGTGATAATTGATCAAAAACAACATTATCAATAGCTTTCGGAATTGCACAACCTCCATCACCAATAGTGTTTGATTGTGTCATTGTCCAGTGATTTGAATCATTCCAATTTCCGTCAAATAGAGTAGGTGAAGTACTATCTGCTCTCCAATAATATGTTACCGGATTGCTAACGGTACTAAAGTTCCAATTGTTATTTCCTCCTAAATCAATAACATTACTAACATTAGGGCTATTATACCCATCAGCATTTAGGTTTTGTAATGTAATATAATCAAAGCCTGTAGTATTTCCTTGAATATCAGTACTGATTTGTCCACTACCATCTACCGTTTTTATTTGAGTATTTGTTGTGCAGCCAACTCCTGTAGCTACAAAATTGCCTGTTATTGTTAGCTTATTAGTAACTCCTCCTGGAAAGAAATATTGATACCCACCTACGACATTCAAGTTACCGTTAATAGTTATGTTTTTCATCGATAAATCTAAAGGACCATTACCGTTAAAATAGGCGTGACCACCTATGGAAACGTCTCCTAATACATTTAAATTAGCGGTATCATTTCTAAAAACTCTTAATTCACTCCCTGTTATTGTTGTAAAAGCGGGCATTTCAAAGGTGACATTTGTAGTGTTTACTCCAGTAATATTTGGGTTTGCTGATAAGAAATTAACTACTGATCCATTTGAAGTAATTATATTTAATTTACCATGTTGGTCAAACCAACTCGTATCAGTTAAAATGTTAATTACAGTATTGTCAATATCTAATGCAGTAGCAGTAAGATGTATTCCTGAGGCTGTAAACTGATTAATTGTAATGGTTTTGTTTACAGCAGTTAATTTAGAGGTTGAAATGTGTAACTGACCTAAGTTGTGTAAATCAGACAATAGGGTATAATTAGCAGAACTTAGGAATAGATTATTAGCTAGTATTTGTGTGGATAAATCCATTGTATTGGCAGCACCATAAAAATTGATAGCGGCACTTATTGACCATATCATTGTAGAGTTTAAACTAATGTTTCCATAAATATTTAAATCGGAATTATTTGAAGAGATAAAGGTTCCAGTTGAAGCGTCTTCTATCCAGGTCATATCTTTTATATTTCCTTCAACATTAAGGTTAACTGTTTTTCCATTCATATTTTCAAAAACCACATGATCTTGTGAATTTGGGATACATCCTAGGTCCCAGTTGTCAGCATTGCTCCAAAAATTATCAGCTCCATTTCCCGTCCAGTTTAACGTTTTTGGTGTAACATCTGTAATGTCCCAACACGTGTTATTTCCAAGATCGATGACATCAATAGCAGTGTAGGTAATAGCACCTGAACTACATCCTCCTGAAGAACTGTTTGTAGAAGAAATTCTCTCTAAAATAACATCATGGATACTCACATTATTTTGTGCGGTAATATTTTTTAAACTTGTAGCTCTAAAAAAATTAGGACCAGCACAGTTTACGCTTGCATTTTGAATAATACTACCAATTGTAATATCCTCATTTAAGTGAATACCGGTATTTGCTTCTAGTATAAGGTTTCCTGTAGTGTTAATTTCCTGAGCGGTAATAGCGGTATTTTCTTTTAAATAAAGATTTCCAATACTATTTAATACGCCACTTAAAATAAATGTATCTCCGGTATTAAAATTAACGTCACCAAGTTGATCTGTAGAGGTGGTTATTGACTGTGCTGTCTCGAGTCTGTTAAGGTTTAACGTTGCATTTGACAACCTCAAACCACCTGTTGACCATATAGAAGTTTTACTGGTATTGTATGGTTCTTTTATAGCTCCAAACAAATCAATAGTTGAGGTACCACCATTTAAAATAGCATCTATTGCTACAACTCGTAAACTAGGGATGTCTAAATTATAATTATTAGTATTTAGTGTTCCTGATACCAAATCAAATGGAACTTGATCAATAGCAACCCACTCATTGGATATAAGTTTTAAGTTACTTTGAAAATTAAAATAACCAGCAGCATTGTCAAATCTAATTCTACAGGATAACTCTTGATCACTAAAATTAATATCATAAGCTCCTGCCCATACAAAACGTAAATCACCAGTTATATTTGAAGTCAAGTAAGTTGTACTTGCTAAATTAAAACCTCCACCATTGGCGTCTCCTACATTAAGTATGTTAGTACAGGTAAATACAAACTGATTGGTAAAAGTGCTATCCATATTTAAGCTAGCACAAAACGCATCAGCATCTACGGTAACTGTTCGTAATCCGGAAGTAAAAGAGGCGTCCACAAAGTTAACATTATCTTTAGGTCTGGGCGATTGTGCAGGAATTTCAGAAGCATTTACACCTCCTACTCTCCACGAGCATGGGCTTGTCCAGTCACCGCTTCCACCGTCTTCTAAATCACCTACCCAATACAGGTCTAAACTTAATCCACTTCCGTTGGTTGTTGTGCTACTACATGGTATTTGCGCAACTATGTTTGTTGTACAGAAGAGTAAAATAAAAAAATAGTAAAGTTGTTTTTTTCTCATGTGAAAAGAGTTAGTGTTTTAATAATTCGGTTTTCAAGCTAATTACACATTATTAGGTAACGAACTAACATTTGTTTTTACGCTTTATAATTCGCTAAGATTTTAGTTTTTTTTAATTCAAAACCTTAGCGAATTATGTACGAAGAAAACATAAGCATACATGTTATTATGTTCCTGATTTTGAACTTTTGTTACCCATAAAAAATGTTTATTTTCAAAAAAAATAAATAACAATAAATTGAGTATTAGTTAGCTAGGATTAGAATTGTTTTTTTGTATATTTATCAATAAATCAGACAATTAGTTGTGTGATATTCACTAATTAAGGTCTATCCAAATCATGTAATTTGATTTGATCTGCAAGGAAATCAATTTAATTAAAACACTCGTTTATGTGTGGTTAGCTGCATATTATACATGATGTGGATTAACTAAAATTCAAATAAATTCAGCACATAAAAATAAAATAAAAGCTATTTTATTTTTTATTCACCATGAAGCAATAAAGCTGTTATTGCTATAATTTAATGTTTAATATTATTTAATTTAAAAATTATGAAAAATACGATTAACACCTTTTTTATGTTTGTTGTAATGGCAAGTTCATTCGCAAAAAATAATTGGTATTCAGATATAGATATTTGGAATAGAAATGGCTTGGTAACTACTGAATGCAGTAATGATAATAGAAGTAGTTTCATATTGTTTGATCTAAAATCAGTGATAAGTCAGACAATTAACGTTAAAGATTTTGGAGCATTTGGCGATGGTTTTGCTGATGATTACACCGCAATTCAAAACGCTATAAATTCAGCTAGTATAACAGGAGCAAAAGTACATATGCCGCAAGGGATATATAACATTAGCCAAACATTAATTGTACCAGCGGGTGTAATTATTGCAGGAGAAGGACGTGGTGCTACTTCTACACAAACTCCATATAATGGAACAATCATTAAGAATATAGGTACTGATATGACTATTAGTATTACAGGTCAAAACTCAGGGTTGAAAGACCTGGTAGTGTATGATACTGATAACGAAGGGTCTATTGGTGGTATTGAAATTATTGCAGATGGAATACTCATTGAAAGTGTTGTTTTGGAACGGGTTCTTATTTTTGGATTTACTGATGGAATAGCTTTAAAACTCGAAGCTAAAAATTCAGGTGGGATCAGTTATTGTTCATTTTATGATTTAAGGATAAGATATGGTAAAACAGGGATTCTTATAAAACAGGACACTACCTCCTTTGTTAACTCTAATGCCTTTTTTCATGGAGCTATATCAGGAGATGGGTTTGATTACTGTTTGCGTACTTTAGGAGGGAATAATAATGTTTTTGAATCGTTTGTTTTTGAATCCTATACAACCCTTTATGGTCATGTAGTAATTGAACAGGGACAAATTTTAGCAAATAATGTTAGAATTGAAGGAGTTTTTCAACCAAATAATGTGCCTTTAATTGTAATAAGCGAGGGGACTTCTGGAACAGAAATTTCTGGAAGAATTTCTGGAGGAATAACGATAGATAATGGAGATAATTATATTGATTTGAAAAGTGATAAATCAATTGATTTTAAAAACTCCAATTATAATTTATTCATGAATTCCAATTTCAAAGGAATAGCAGGGAATTCTGTTCCTTTTTGGGAGGTTTCTGGAACAGGAATTACTGTGGAGGGCTTAGCCCCAGAAATTATACCTACTCATAATGTCATAAAATTAACTGTTCCTCCTGGTGTTAATGGTTTTTTAAGACAAGTAGTTAAACATGCTCCTCAAATTATGGCGTCAGCTAAGTATGATATGGTAAATTTTGCGGCCTATATAAAAACAGACAAACCTGATGTGATAACAACTATTTGTAAAGCACCTGCAGGGATAGTGACAGGAGGTTATCACCCTGGGGATTCTAAATGGCATTTTATTGGAATGAGAAGTTTAGTAAATCGAACGAATCCATATGATCCAAAATTTTTGATATCAAATTCAAATTCGTCTGTTCCTCTAGTAATATATATCACCACTCCAACTTTAGCTTTTGGTGTTGCTACAGTTGAACTAGAAGCTGCTCCGATAACTCAAAATGGTGGAATAATAACAGGAACTTTAACAACTAGTATAGCTGCTATTTCCACTAATTCATCTGGTTATTTAGTTTTACCTAAAACAGGGAATGTTTATGAAGTTAGTGGTACAAATACAACTTCAAGAATTAATCATGTAACAGCAGATCATTTTCTTAAGGGAACTATAATTACGCTTTTGTTTAATGATGCAAATGCTACTGTCCTTAATAGTGTTTATATACGGTTGATGAATAACTATAGTTCTATTGCTAATGGTTCTTTGACGCTTATTTCCATGGGTAACGGAACTTGGCGAGAAATAAATAGAAATCAAGTATAATTGTTAATCGTTTTAAACAGAATTGTGAAACACTTTTACTTTTAATAGGAACAGGGCAAAATCATACTTTTTGTTTTTTTTAACAATGAATAAAACAGCTATAAATTTAGTGGCTTTCGTCAGTTCGAGTGTTCCGATTTTTCATCGGAAAGTATCGAGAACAAAAAAGGGTATTCTCGATACATTTTTCGTGCCTCAAAATACTCGAATTGACGATTTTTATTATTTCTAGCCACTTCTATCGTTTCAGAAGAAAGCATGATTTTTTCCTGTTAATTAAGAGTGCTGTTTTTTTAAGTGAAAAATATTGATTAACTTATAGAAGCTTTATGAACTTCAAGTAGTTAAAATGTTGAAACAAGCATACATATTGGTTAAAAATATCTTTTCAAATAAACCATTAGACGAAGCAATCTCTATTGAATTTTCAATTTATGACGCAATTGCAATAGGAGTGCTATTAGTTACCGTTTGGTGGGTTTTATTTTATTAAAATTTGTTTTGTAATAGTTTTCCCATCTGCTGTAATTTTGGCTACATATATTCCATTGGCCAAGTTTAATTCAGTATAGTTATTATTACTCACTTTTGTTGTAAACAATTTGCGCCCTTGCATTGAAAATAAAACAAGCTCATAGCTGGTGCTACTTCCTGAAATATATAATTTGTTAGTTGTAGGATTTGGAAATATCGTTAGCAAGCTATCATCATATTCAGTAATACTTAACGCTTGACTCCAACTGTTACCAATGTTGTTCCCCCAAATATACTCCACTAAATCGGGTTGATCAATAAATGGGTTTCTGTTTTTTTGCCAGGTATGCACAATATTATTTCTGTTCATTTCAAAATCATCTGGAGGATCATTTCTGTGCCAATCTAACATGGTAGCTAAATCACCTAATTGCCCTGTAACGGAAGGAAAACCGTTTACCACATCAAGTCCGTTATAACGTATTTGCATATAAAACACACTTCTGGCTACATCGCCTTTAAAACTCCCTAAGGTAGCAACAGGTCCGTTATATTCTCCATAATGTTGGTTGTTTCGTGTACTGTTTTCTGGTCCATCAGCAGCTCTTAATGCATGAGCATCAGAATTTCCATGCCTTAATGAATCTGCCTTGGTTGGCCAGTATACATCTGGTCCATCAGCAATATCATCATCATCAATATCATAATAACCAGCTATTGAGCGCGGAAATGTGTGTTCTCTATTCCATTTTCCAACACTACTTGAAGTCGTTTGAAAATCTAACTTTGCTCTTCCTTGTTCAGTATATAATAGCCAAACTTGATTGCTATTAGCTGGGTTTTGATCTGCTTCTTTTAAAATATCAATAATATCACTGTAGGTTTGTGCCCTTACAATAGTTGGGTCAGCAATGATATCTTGTAATGCTTGGCTTAAAGCAACATCGGCTAAACCATCTAAAGTATCATAATAACCTATAGGTTGTGTGCTTGCTACTACTCCGTAAGTTGGATTTGTAGGTATTCCCCAGGGAGCAACCACAAAATCATTGTCTAGGATTCTTAATTCCACATAATTATTAAATGGAATATATGGTGATGTTAAATTTGAAAACTTAATAACTAGTTCTTCATCGCCTTCATCTAAAATGTCATCGGTTAAAGTAATTGTGGTTGCTATAGAATTCTGACCACTTGGAATTGTAACAGACGTATTTCCTGTGAAATCAGCAGTGTTAAAACCAAAATTAGTTAAGGTAAAATCAAAGGTATAATTTGTAGCAACATTTTGTTGTGAAGTAAATGTAATATCAAAGCTATCTCCTTCCGTATATTGTATTTGTGTAGTTACTATACTTATTGGATTAAAAGTAATTCCACTTCCATCATTTAAAGCTCTTGGGGTTGGGGTAGTTGAGGTGTAGGTTACAACATTGCCTAGATCCTCGAATCGTTGAATGGAACTATTATTATTACCGGCTCCTTCATCAATTTGAGTGCTAACGCCTAAAAGCCCCATTAAAACAGTATCATCAGTATCATCAGTACCATATACTAACGCATCAATTAAGTTTGTTTGTGTAGCAAGTGTTCCTAAGGGAAATTGGCTACTATCCGATAGGTATATTGCCACAGCATCTGCTCCATTTTGAAATGTATTGGCAGAAATTAGCAGTTGAGGAAAAGGAGTTACTGCATCAGTACCTATAAGTAACAGTCCATTTTCATCCGTTGTATAGCCATCTAAATCAATTGTAAAATAACTAGAATCTGCTCCAGAGGTCGATCCGTTAAAAAGAACAATTACATAATCATCCAAAGGAGTGTTTGGTGCATCGGATAATAATTCAAGAAATTCTTTATCGTCAATTCCAGGAGTATCGGAATCTAATTCATTGATCACTACTTGACTCATTAAAGTTTGATTAACAAGAAGTATTAATAAAAAGGTAATTAAGTTTTTCATTAGGTATATTTTATGCAAATGTACTAACTAAATACTCATTAATAAATTAGTGCAATGTTAAATATTTATTTGTGACACTTAAATTATAAATTATACTTTTTTATTTTAATAAAGATGATACCTGTTGAAAATGTGGTGTTTAGTAATGTTTACTAAGGTTGTACAATAAATTTTACGTATTGACTATTTTTATTTAAATTAAAAAATGGGTAACATTTTGTGTTTTTAAGGAATTTATAGGTGAGAGAGAGATAGTTTGATAAAACGTAGGACTACGTTTATACCAATTAAAATTCAAAATGCACAATTAAATAGTTTCTTTTACATCTTTTTTCGCTTAAAAAGATAACCGTAACAAAGGCTATGCTTAGATTTTTAAACTCAACTAAATCTAAAATAATTCAATTTTCTTAGGAACACCTTGAAATTTAATTGGTATAACTTATTGAATAACTGTTAATATTTATATTTTATGAAAAAAAGCTGTTATAATATTAGGGACTTTGTGTATCAGATTTTAGGTGCAAAAAAAACATCTTACTACAACCCTAAAAATTATTACAGAGAAAAATTTATAAATAAGTATCGCAATGGGAAGTTTTATTTCAACTTAATGGATAGGGTTGAAAAAATGGAAGAAATGAAAACAATTGTGCCAATAAGTTTCATTGAGAATATAAAACTTAATGAGGTTAGCGTTAAAGATGTAATTAAAGAATATGGTAGCTCAAATTATAAAATTATATCTGAGGGTTTATCAGGAGTTGAAATACTGTTTTACAAACTTAAATTAGGAGAATATAAAATGAAAATTGAATTTCATTTTTTTAATGCAAAATTATTCTTCTATTCTTGTACGTTTTCTATGAGTAATGTTATAAATAAAAGTGAAATATTAAAAATAATTAAGGATAAATATTCAGTTGAGGGTTTGTTTGGTAACGGGAATAATTACATAATTGATGAATATAACAATATCATTTTATCAAATAACAATATTGATTTTTCTTTATATTATTTGTGTAATACTGAAATGATAAAAGATATTATTGGAGATAAAGTTGGTACTAGAAAAAACAAAAAAAATAAAGAAATACTTTATAGTAAATTGTAAAACGATCCTTTTTTAAGCCACTAACATATCTTTTTTTTAGATGTTTTTTTATATAAAAAATCCCTAACAATATAATTGTTAGGGATTTAGTTTTGTGACCTCGGAAGGATTCAAACCTTCAACCTCCACAGCCGTAATGTGGTGCACTATTCAGTTATGCTACGAGGCCGTTAAGCGAGTGCAAATATATTTCTTTTTTTAGTAAAATGACACAATAAATAATACATTATTTTGAACTGTTTCATTATTCCCTCGAATGGGTTTAATTATCAGACACTTGCGTTAAAATGATTACGTTTTTTTATTTTACATGCCTCTTGGTTTAGCAGAGGTTATTGACTTTCAGTTTGTATTACTCTCTAATAATAGGGGAGTTTGTAAATCAAATTATTATCCTTAAGTTATAATTGAAGATTGATTTTATTTCAAGAGTAATTATCTTTTAGGAGAGCTTCAAGTTGTGACTATTTATATGAATTACTACTGCTTCAGTAATATTTAGATTTTCTAAAATAATGACTAATAAGCTCCACTATTTTTATAGTTGATAATCAAAAGAGCTATTAAAGAGTTTATGAATGTAAAGCCTGATTTTAGAGCTAAATATTGGAATCAAAAAATCCCTAACAATATAATTGTTAGGGATTTAGTTTTGTGACCTCGGAAGGATTCAAACCTTCAACCTCCACAGCCGTAATGTGGTGCACTATTCAGTTATGCTACGAGGCCGTTAAGCGTGTGCAAATATAGTTATATTCTGTAATTATGAAACTAAAAAGAGAACTTTTTTAATCTTTTTTTGACAAGAAATTATTTAATATTTTTTTAGCAGTAATAGCGTCTTCTTCATACACAAAAAGTTGGTTGCTATTATCGCCAGCAAAAAAACCTGCCAAACGACCAGACTCTGTATTGTTCTTGATAATACTACTAATATTTGCAGTATTTAAAACATGTTTAAGCGATTGAAGTATGATTATTGAACCTTCGTGAAGTGTAATGTGTTTTGAGTGGTTATCCATAGTATAGTTGATTTATACTAAAGATACAAAAAGTTAGTCAGTTTTAATGGTGCTCGTTACTTTAATTAGTGCATCACATATTTGAGAATAAAAAAGGGTGTAATTTAAATTACAGTAACTAAAATTAAGAAGACTAGCTATGAATTAAATAATATAGTAGGATATCTTTTTAGCTTAATCTAAGGCTCTTTTGGTCACGTAAATTCTCCAGCCTAAAATTGCAAGTTGAATTTTGTTCGCATTACTTAAATCAAGTCTTCTTTTAGAGAAACTAGGCAAGACTGCTTTATTTATTTTGGCTAAAATTTTAAAAAATGTAGTTTTCAATTAGGGCTTATTTTCTACAAAAATAGAGAACTCGTTCATATTGAGCTAGTTTTTGTTGTAAATAAAATTTTAGGATTGTAAACCATACTAAAACCTCACGAAATAGAAGTGAGGTTTTAGTATGGTAATTTTTTTATAATTATTTTGTAGTAGCTATAATTGCACCATCTTTTGCTTTATTACCGTATAAACTTTTTGCAGTATCTGGCTTTAAAAAATCAACGGATTTTAGGCTGTTTGATTTTGCTAACTTATCTAGTTTTTTAAAGTCAGCATTTTTACCATTAATCATAATATATTTTTCGATTTGTGGATCGTCAATAAAATGAAATTTTTGAGCTGCTTTTGTCGTAGTTTTTTTATAAACGCCATTATTGTCACCGTCTTCATCTTCAAAATTTAAGTTGAAATCAAAATTATTCAACTTGATAACAACTCTTTTACCATCTTCATCTTCTTCAAATACAAAGGCGTTTTTAAATTGAGTTTTAATTTTATCAAAATCAAATGTATTTCCGTTGATCGTTAATTTATGTTCATCATCATCAAATGAAAAATCAAAATGTTTTGATACCGAATGAGTTCCATTAAAACTAAAGCTATTGGAATCGGAAGAAGTTATGTATAAGGAGCCTTTTTTTGCTCCTAAGCTAATTGTGCTTATTGGGTTGTCGCTTGATAAAGATGTATTTGACTCGTTGCCATTTTCATCTTTTAATCTGATTTTTATAGCAACAATCTCATTATTTTTATTGCGTTTTATTCCTGAAAATTTAGCTTCAATATGGTGATTTTTTAAAGTTGTTACTAGTTTTTTAAATTCACTATCCGTTGTGCTTTTGTCTATTTTGACTTTAATTTCATTGGCAATAGGAGCATTAATATTTGTTATTACAGGAGTAATATTGTGCCCAAAAGTAGGTGTGATTAATGCTGTTGTAAGCGCTAGTGTTAATAGTCCGTTTCTTAAAATTGATGAGTTCATAATAGGTGTTTTAGTTAGTGTGATTTGTGTCTTAAATCATTGATTACTATAAAAATACATCAAAAACCAGTTGTTTTATGTTAAAAAAATATGTTTAGCATATTTTTAACTTTTAATAATTGACTAATAAAACGATTACAAGTATTTATAAATTGAGTAGGTTTTAGCGACTAATTGAACTATTTATTTTTTTAATTTCCATAAAATGTACATTATTTGTTCTTCTTTCGTTTGCTAGTTTTTGTATGAGTTCATATGTATAAAACAAAAGCAATCTAATACTTATAGTGATGCAACTTTTTTGTAGTTAATGATAGATTCTAACTTGATGTTTTAAGGAGTGAAATTTGAAACCAATACTCGTATATATTAATTGTTATGGTATCTTCGCAAGAAAAAAAAGTAATAAAATGGAGAGTATACTGTTTTTGATAGGTGGATTAGTTTTATTGGTAATAGGAGGAGATTATTTAGTGAAAGCCTCAGTAGGATTATCATTTAAATTAAGTATATCCAAGATGGTTATAGGAATGACGGTAGTTTCTTTTGCTACTTCAGCTCCGGAATTATTGGTAAGCTTACAAGCTGCTTTAGAAGGTTCGCCTGCAATAGCTATTAATAATGTAGTAGGTTCAAACATTGCGAATATTGCTTTAGTTTTAGGTGTTACAGCTTTAATTGGCCCCATTGCTATTGACAAATCTTTTTATAAATTAAATTGGCCAGTAATGGTTGGGTTTTCATTATTGCTATATTATTTTTTATGGAATGATAATATGCTTAATGCTATTGAAGGAGGTATTTTATTTGTTGCTTTGTTAGTGTTTTTAGTAGTATTGATAAAGACGAGTAAACAAGATGAAGCGTCAGATGAAGTAGATGATAAGTTAGCAAGTGTAAGTTATGCTAAAATAGTATTGTGGTTAGCAATTGGTGGTGCTGCCTTGTACTTTGGGTCGAAATGGTTGGTAGATGGAGCAATAGTTGTCGCAACTCAAATAGGGGTTAGTGAAGCAGTAATATCGGTAACTGTAATTGCAATAGGAACAAGTGTTCCAGAATTAGCAGCTTCTGTTATAGCGGCTTTAAAGGGTGAAAAAGCATTGTCAATAGGAAACTTAATAGGGTCAAACATCTTTAATATAGCATCTGTTTTAGGTTTAACAAGTATGATTACGACTATTAAAATTACCGATCAGCAAATACTATCGAATGATATTTTTTGGATGTTAGCAATTACGATAGGATTATTACCATTAGTATTATTGCCTAAAAAGTTTGTAGTCACACGTTTTAAAGGAGTAGTGTTATTAGCTTTTTATATAACCTTTATCTATTTGGCATTTAATTAATCTTCTTTTAGCAATAAAATTTTGCTGTTTAAGTTGCTTAATAAGTTCTTTGTATAAAATTGTGCCAATTCCTTTTTCTACCGTTTCAGCGCTTAAATAAATAGAAATTTCAGCTGTGTATCTGTAACCTAACCTAGGTTTCCACGAGCTGGAACAGGTATAGCCAACTATAGTATTGTTGATTTCATAAACTAGCCAAGGGAATTTAGAGTTGGCAGTATTAATTTTTTCTTCAAAGTAGCTAACAGGAACACATTGCTCCTTAAAGGTGGCTGCTGAGTTTAAAATATAATAATTGTATATAGTAGTAATAGCCTCGGCGTCATTAATAGTAACTTCTCTAATCATTTTTATATTAATTAATATTTTGGTGCTATGGGTATAAAAATGTTTTTTCTAGTTCAAATATACATATTGATGTAATAAAACAAGCCACTAAGAAATTTCTTAGTGGCTTGTTTTATTTAATATTCTCTCTATGTAGAATTGAGAGTTAATCCCAATAGTGGGTTATTTTAGGTTATCGCAAACAGGTTTCACTGTTCTAATAATTCTTGCAGCAATTTTATATGGATCTCCATTTGAAGCAGGTCTTCTGTCTTCCAAGTATCCCTTCCAATCATTATCAACTGTTATAATTGGGATACGTATTGAAGCTCCTCTATCAGAAATTCCATAACTAAAATCGGTAATAGATGCAGTTTCATGAAGTCCTGTTAAACGTTCTTCATTGTGAGCACCATAAATATCAATATGTTCTTTAGTTACTGGTCTGAAAGCTTCACAAACCTGCATGTATATTTCTTTAGATCCGCATGTTCTTAACACAGTGTTCGAGAAATTAGCGTGCATTCCAGAACCATTCCAATCACCTTTTACTGGTTTTGGGTGGTACTCAATATAATAACCATATTGTTCCGTTAAGCGATCTAATAAGTATCTTGCAATCCAAATTTCATCACCAGCTAAACGAGCTCCTTTGGCAAATAATTGAAATTCCCATTGTCCTGATGCAACCTCTTGATTAATACCTTCAAAATTTAATCCAGCGGCAATACATAAGTCAGCATGCTCTTCAACAAAATCTCTCCCGTGGGTGTTTTTACCTCCAACTGAACAGTAATACATCCCTTGTGGGCCAGGGTAACCTCCAACTGGGAATCCTAACGGAAGCATAGTTTTAGTGTCCATGATGAAGTATTCTTGTTCAAAACCAAACCAGAAATCATTGTCAAGGTCATCAATTGTAGCTCGTGCATTAGATTCATGCGGAGTACCATCTGCATTCATAACTTCAGTCATTACTAAATATCCGTTCACACGTGCTGGATCAGGATAAATAGCAACAGGAACCAAAACACAATCAGAAGAACCTCCTGAAGCTTGTTGTGTTGAAGAACCGTCAAAAGACCAGTTTTTTAATTCGTCTAAAGTAGCTTGAAAGTTTTCATGCTCTTCCACTTTAGTTTTGCTTCTTAGATTTTGTGTTGGTTTGTAACCATCTAACCAAATGTACTCTAATTTAATCTTAGCCATAAGTAATAAAAAATAGTTGTGTGTTGTTGCGTAATAAATTTAAGGTGCAAATATATAATATTTTGTTGTAGTGTTCTAAAGAAATTAAAAGAGTCTTTTTTAAGGGTATTCATGTCATTTTTTTAACAAAATTGCAACCTAATAATTAGAGTTAACTAACTTAAGTGAAGCTTTACTCCCCAATGTTTGTGAGGTAAATGAGGTGGTTTACTATAAAACACAAAAAAAATAATTAAACATAAAAGATTGCGTATCAGTACGTTGTGTTTATATTTGTAATGAATCTAGAAAACAAGTTATGTTTTTTCAGACATTATGATTTAACTTATCACCTCACAGTTTCATAATATTTAACTCTTACCCAAAGAGTTCTTACACCTCAAAAAGTATTACTTCCCCCAGAATACGTGAACATGAATTGTTTATGCAATGAGTTCGTTTTAGTATGTATTTAATAACCAATAAATATTATAATTATGAAAAAAGTAATTTTAACTTTAGTTTTTGCAGTATTTACTGCATTTGCGTTCGCGCAGCAATCAGGGTCTTCAACACAATCTTCGACTTGTCCACCTCCACCTTGTCCTCCAGGAGAACATTGTGATGAAATTGATAAACGAACAGATTCCTGTGCACCAGAAATTAGTGATCCGGAAATTTGTGATGATAGTGCTGTTGTTTTTAATGGTGTAGCATCGCATTCAACTATTATCCAAACAGGACAAAATAGTGATTCCGATGTTAGTCAAACAGGAAATAATTTGTCCTATATTAATCAAAATGGAACAGGTGGAGCAAGAAATTCAGCTACTGTAGTACAGGATAGTGATATTTCTTTAGGGGGCTATAATGAAGCCTATACATTTCAAAATGGTGAAGGGAACATGTCTTCAATTAACCAAACAGATTTTGGAAATAAAGCAGATGTTAATCAAGTTGGTGATGATAATTCATCTTCAGTTTCTCAGGAATTTTCAGGATTAAATGTAGCAGATGTTGATCAATTTGGTGACAATAACAGTTCTGACTTGACACAAAAGGGGTCGTTGAATTTTTTTTCTAGAAATAAAGCCAAAATTTTACAATGTGGTAATGGAAATGATGTTACCTCTTTGCAAGATGGTACAAGACAGAAAATTTGTGTAGAACAAATTGGTGATAATAACCGTGTTGGACAGGTGCAGTTTGGTAAAAGAAACTTAATGAAAGTTGAACAAGGTGATCATTCAGATCCTACTAAAGCATCATATTCTTCTCAAGTTGATCAATATCAAGATGGGTATAAAAACAGAGCTTATGCAAGTCAATATGCTACGGATAATAAAATTTACCAATCTCAAACTGGTGACAGAAATTATGCAGAAGCTGTGCAAAATAGACATGGAGCTGATGAGCCAAATGCTGGAAATAATGAAGCTTATCAATTTCAAAATGGTGATCGTAATTCAGTTTTGTCAGAACAACAAGGGAAAAATAATTATGTTGAACAGAGTCAAGTTGGTGATGATAATATTGCAATAGCAAGACAACGTTTTGGTCAGCTAGATGGTAATACTTCCGTGCAAAGTCAATCAGGAGATTGTTTATTTAGTTCAACATGGCAAAAAGCTAATGGAAATGAAGCTATCGTTACTCAATCAGGTAGTTCGCATATTAGTTATGTAAGGCAAAATTGGGTGTCTCCAGGAGGAGTCGGTGGGTATAACACTGCTACTGTAACTCAAATGGATTAATAATTTTAAAAATGCATAGCCAATAATTGCTTGTTGGCTATGCTAACTTATAAACGAAATGAAAAAACTTAAATTTTTAATATTGTTTTTTTTGTTCCCAATCATAATGATTGCTCAAAACTATATGAATGAAAAAGATAATTTAGTACAAACGCATGAGGCATTGCTTTATATGAATAATTCAATTTCACAAAAAAAATATTCTAGTTCTAATTTAGTTTTTATTGAGCAGGAAGGTAGTAGAAATAAATCCAATGTGCATATTACCTCTTCTGATAGTGAGGTCGTTATTAAGCAATTAGGAAATGATAATTTTGCAAACTTAAGTTTGGATGCTCTTTTTATTAGGGAGAATATTATTCAAGTTGGTAATAATAATACATTAAGAGATTATTCTTTAAGCACACAGAATACCCATAATGTATCTGTAAGTCAGTTTGGTAATAATCAAAAGGTGTATATAAATGGTAGTAACTCATTATCTGATAAAATTAAAATTAATGTAACAGGTAATGGTAAAACCGTATTTGTCAATAATTATTTCTAATTTATTATAACTGAGGATATGAATGTTTTAAATAAGTCTTTTAACTATTTAATTATGATACTATTTATTTCTAATAATTTATATGCTCAGTTTTTAAATAAAAATGCAAGAGCAATTATTGACTTCAAAGTAAAAGAGAACACTATAGGTATTAAAGCAAAGGTTGAAAATTTATTAAAATACAGCCAGAGTTTACATTATGAATTAATAGTGTATGTGGAAGATAATAATGGAAATAAGTCAAAAAATTCACAATCAGATTGGTTTGTTTTAGAGTCAAGTGAAATTATTGAAATTAGTTCAGTTGCTATTCGATTTAGAAATAAAAAAGCAAAAACAATTATTGTGTTATTGATAAAAGATGTTGATGAAAAAACAATAGCAAGTGAAAGGAAAGTTTTTTTAGGAAGTGAATTACAAACGGGTAATTATTATAAGAAAATCACGCTTCGTAAAAAACAAAAAAAATATACATTACAAAATGATGGAGTAGTATTAAAGGGGGTCGTATTAGAACGAACTAAAACAAAATCAGGAAGAGATTTTTATAGGTTGTTTTATACTGAGTTTATAAAATATAATTTTAAAGACAAACGACCAATATTAATTGAAGAACTTCATTTTAGAGGAAGAAATACTAAGGTTTTTGTGAAAATAGATAATAAAACTATTTATGAATTTTTTGCACAACCTAAAACAGATTATTTAAAGCAGCATAGTAATATAGCTATAAAATCGTTATACAATTTTTTTGAAAAAAAAGAAAAAGAACACATTGTAAGGTATTAACCTAAGCTTACGAATTAATGTTTTTTGAATTCTCGTACCTCAAAATGAACTTTTAATAACCTACCTATACTATACATATATTGTGTGGTATAGGTTTTTTATATCAAAATAAGTGATAAACAATACCATTTAAATCTTTGATAGATTATAAAGAGCATTACATAGGAAATATAGTTAACTAGTAAGAATGATTAATAACCAATTAAAATAACCAATTATGAAAATAAAGCTATTACTCATAAGTTTATTTCTTGGTTTTTGCTGGACTGCAAAGAGTCAAGGGTTTGTTTATAAACCAAAAAACCCTGCTTTTGGTGGGGAATCGTTTAATTATCAATGGTTATTAAGTTCTGCTGAATCTCAAAATTTATTGAAAGAACCTGAAAATCCTAATGATAGAGATGAAAAATCTCAACTGGATGAATTCAAAGAAAACCTTAATAACCAGTTTTTAAGTAGAATTAATAGAACGCTATTAAATAGTCAAATTGATACAAATGAAAATTTACAACCTGGGGTTTATAATTTTGGAAGCCTTAATGTTGAGGTATATGAGTCTACAGAAGGTTTAGTAGTAAATATATTGGATACTGATACAGGAGAACAAACACAAATAATTATACCAAACTAAATATATGATATACAAAACGAAACTAACCAGGATTTTAATGTGTGTGTATAGTTTTATACTTATGTCTTGCGGGACATACTTTAACCAGCCAATGACACATTCAAATGCTATACTAGGAGAAGGGACAGAAGAGACATCTGTTTTAAAATCCTTGCCAGAAGCAAAAGATGAAATTGTTGTAGGGGTTTATAACTTTAGGGATCAAACGGGGCAATTTAAAGTATTAGAAAATGGAAGCAGTTTTAGTACTGCAATTACACAAGGTTCAACAACTATTTTATTAAAAGCTTTAGAGGACACTAAGTGGTTTAAGCCTATAGAACGAGAAAATTTAAGTAATTTATTAAATGAAAGAAACATAATTCGGTCAACACGACAAGAGTACAGAAAAACCTCAAATCCTAACGAGCCACAATTACCTCCGTTATTATATGCTGGAGTGCTTTTAGAAGGAGGAATTGTTTCTTATGATTCTAATATTGTTACAGGAGGTTTAGGAGCTAGGTATTTTGGTTTAGGGGCTTCTGCTCAATATAGGCAAGATAGAATAACTATTTATTTAAGAGCAATATCAACGTCGAATGGAGAGATATTAAAAACAATTTATGTAAGTAAAACTATTTTGTTTCAATCGTTGGATGCCAGTTTATTTAGGTATGTAAAGTTTAAAAGATTATTAGAAGTTGAAACAGGAATAACTAAAAACGAACCAATACATATGGCAGTTACTGAAGCTATAGAAAAAGCTGTTCAGTCACTTGTTATAGAAGGAATTCAAGATGGTTTATGGGAACCGAAGGAGAATAATGAAGAAGTAAAGGTATTAATTGAAAATTATAATAAAGAAGAAAATATTGCTGATGACAGAAGGGTTTATGATCGGTTATTTAAAGAAATACGTGGTAAGAATGTATTTGAAATAGGAGCAGGAACGTCGTATTTACTTGGGGACTATCCAAACTCGAAATTTGACTTAATGGCAGTAAGTGGAGGGTATAAAAGATATATGACATCAAACTTCAATTTTGGAATGCATTATTCTAAATTAAATTTAGCAACAGAAGAAAAACACGATTTTAAATCCAGTTATGGAGTAATGTCATTTGATTTAGAAGCAGAATTAATGTTGTTACCATATGATAAATTATCGCCATATGCATTTGTTTCGGGTGGAGTTTTAGCATCTAATTACTTTAAAGAATTATATCCAAAAATAGAATACGGGCTAGGCTTAGAATATTTATTTTCTAAAAAAGTAGGAATTCATGCTTTTGGAGGATATAACATGGTATTTAGTGATGAGGTGGACGGAGTAAAAGCAGGGAAAAGAGATGACCATTATTTACGTTTTGGAGTTGGTTTAAATTTATATCTCTTTAATAATAGAAAAGGAAAAGAAAAAAATATCGTTTTAGAAGGGGATGTTTTAAATAAGAAATCAGTTAAAGAATTAAAAAGGATTCGTAAACAAAACAGAAAGAAAGATAGAAGAAATAAATAATTTAAAAATATAGTTATGATTAAAAAAATATTAAAAGGAAGTTTAGTTCTTGTAATAGCTACATTTTTAGGTTGTAGTGAGGAAGAAGTAGCGGACATTACTTATGGTGATATAACAGGTAAAGTAGTGTCTAGAGGAGATAATACACCCATTGAAAATGCTAAAATATCAACAAACCCAACCACAAGTACTGTTTTCACGAATGCTAATGGCGAGTTTGTATTGGAAACTTTGGTTGCTGGAGATTACTCAGTAGAAGCTTCAAAAGATGAATTACTAACAAATTTCCAAGGGGTAACAGTTATTAGTGGAACAAGTGTTAATGTTGTATTTGAAATGGCAGATGATGATTCTAATAATACCGAGCCATCTTCTCCGATGTTAATTAGTCCTTCGGACTTTAGTAACAATAATGAAATAAATTTAACTTTTGAATGGAGTGCTATTGATGCAGATGAGGACCCGTTGATTTATTCTTTAGAAATTAGAGATGGTGATACTTCTGAAATAGTTACATATGTTGATATATCTGAAACTTCATATGTAGTTAATGGACTGAAGTATAACACAAATTATTTTTGGCAAATTACAGTTAATGACGGTTTTAATTCGGATGTTTTAAGTGAAGTACGTTCGTTTACAACTAAAGGCGTACCTGCAGGATTAGTATTGTTTGTTAGAAATGAAAATGGTAATGACGTAATATATTCTGCAGAAAATTTAACAGAGGACGATGTCATAGAGTATAAGCTTACAAGTGAAAGTATGAATAGTTGGAGGCCTAGAAAAACCACAGTGAATTCATTAGTAGCTTTTTTGAGAAGTGTTGGTGGAGAGACGCATATATTTTCGATGAATGCTGATGGTTCAAATATAAATCAAATTACAAGCACAGTTCCTGTAGCTGGTTTCAATCATAAATGGGTTGATTTTTCATGGTCGTCCGATGGGAATAAAATACTATATACCAATTTTGATAAATTATATCAAATTAATAAGGATGGTACTGGGTTAAGTTTAGTGTATCAAACAGTATCAGGACAATTAATTACGGAATGTGCTTGGAATTTTGACGGAACAAAAATTGCATTGAAAACAAATAATACTGATGGATATGGAGTATCAATATATACAATTAACATGTCGGGTGTTATTATAGACACTGTTTTATCTGGCGTTAATGGAGCAGCTGGTGGTTTGGAATTCTCTGTTGATAGCAGTAGATTATTGTATACTTATGATGTTTCCGGATTTGAGAGTATCACTTATCGACAATTAAATACTCATATTTTTATATATGATTTTGTAAGTGCAATAAGTACCGATATGTCATCGAGTAAGCCTTCAGGGTATCTCGATTTAGACCCGCGTTTTTCTCCAAATGAATCAGAAATAATATTTACATTCACATCAAATGATGGAGTATCAGAAAAACAATTATATAAGGTAAGTTCGTCAAATACATTGCTAAGAGATTCATACATATCAAATGCAAATATGCCAGATTGGGAATAAATAAAAGGGATAGAATAATTGGCCGCTATGACATTGTTGTACCGGCTTTTTTTTATTGGATAATATCAGTTTGGATTAAAGGTTAATATTGTTACTTTTGTTTGAAATAATATTATTAACAATCAGGACCTATTATGAAGTTAAAGTTTTTCTCAATATTAGCATTACTTTTTTTTAACAGCATTTTCTCTCAAAGTAAAGAGGTGTTGTTTACAGTAAATAATACTGAAATTACTGTAAATGAATTTTCTAGGATTTATAATAAAAATATAGACCTAGTTCAAGATGAAAAACAAAAAGATGTAGATGAATATTTAAAACTTTATATCAACTATAAATTAAAATTAGAAGAAGCTTATGCTTTAGGACTAAACAATGACAAGAAATATATAAATGAACTAGAGTCTTATAGAAGGCAGTTAGCTAAAAAATATTTAACAGATACCAAGGTTAATGATAAGCTTATAAAAGAAGCTTATGAAAGAACTATAAATGAAGTTAATGTGAATCATATTTTAGTTAAAGTTGATGAAAATGTTTCGCCAGAAGATAGTTTAAAAGCATATAACCAAGTTTTAGCATACAGAAATACAGCTTTAAAAGAGGGTTTTAAAACAATTATGAAATCTTCTCATAACGGTAAATCAGTTTATGGAGAGGAATTAGGCTATTTTAATGCCTTTAAAATGGTGTATTCATTTGAAAATATTGCTTACAGCACTAATGTCGGCGATATATCCATGCCGTTTAGAACTAAGTTTGGATTTCATATTTTAAATGTTATTGATAAAAGGAAATCACAAGGAGAAGTTACAGTTGCTCATATAATGATTGCTAATAATAATGAGAAAATTACTTCTACACCTGAGAAAAGAATAAACGAGTTGTGGAATAAGGTTAAAGAAGGAAGTTCATTCTCTGATTTAGCAAAACAATTTTCAGATGATAAAAATTCAGCAAGAATCGGAGGGAAGTTAACTCGTTTTGGAGCTGGAAAATTAAGTGCCAAAGAGTTTGAAAAAGCAGCGTTTGAATTAACGGAAGAAGGCGAGGTTACAAAGCCTATTAAAACTAAATTTGGATGGCATATTATAAAACTAATTAAAAAACATAAAGTGTTTAGTTTTAATGAGCTAAAATCAAAATTAGAAACAAGTATTAAAAAAGACTCTAGGTCAAAAATAGTGAATGATAGATTTTATGATAACCTTAAAAAGAGATATAAGTTTGAATCATCTGTTGGTAACAAAGAAGAATTGTTAAAGGTTGTAAATTCGGAGTTTATAAAAGGAAATTGGAATTCATCTAATGAAATTTATGAAAATACTTTAGCAACATTTTCAAATAAAAAACTTAGTTATTTAGAATATTATAATTACCTGTCATCAAAATTGCGCGCTTATAAAAACTTAACAGACCCTAAAAAAATAATGTCAGTTAGTTATAAAGATTTTATAAACTCAAGAATTTATAATTATCACAATGAAAACTTAGAGTCTGAATATCCAGAATTTAAGAATATTGTACAAGAGTACAGAGAAGGATTGTTATTGTTTGAACTTATGGAACAAGAAGTATGGGGGAAATCAAAAACTGATACTATCGGTTTAAGAGAGTATTATAACAATAATAAAGCTGATTATTTTTGGAAAAAAAGAATAGAAGCTATAGTAGTTACTTGTGAAACTAAAAAAATAGCTAAAGAAGTTAGAAGTAAACTAGCAACTAATACAACATTAAAAAAATTAAAAAAATCACAAACAGGAAGTGTAATTTCAGAAGGTTTATTTGAGTTAACCGATAAAGAATTACCAAAAAAGTATAAAGCAGCAACAGGGGTGTCTAAAGTTTTTAAACATAATAATCAATATGTTGTTGTAAGAGTAGTAAAAGAAATTTCACCAAAACAAAAACATTTTGAAGAAGTTAAAGGAAGGGTGATAAATGATTATCAAACTAAAATTGAAAAAGATTGGTTATTAAAATTAGCAACCAAATATAAAGTAGTGGTTAATCAATCGGTTCTTGAGTCTGTTAAGAAAAGTTTGTAAAATTATGAGAAGTATTAAACGTAATTTAATATTGTTGATTGTATTACTAGCGGTTTGTTCTTGTAGTTTTTTTGAGAAAAAACTACCAAAAAAAACTATTGCTAGGGTAAACGAGGTATATTTATATGAATCAGATTTCATCAAGCATTTACCTGAAGATTTATCAGTAAAAGATAGTACTATATTTGCAAATCAATATGTTAATAATTGGGCAACAAAACAATTATTAAAACAACATGCAACGTTAAATTTAGAAGATTCAAAATTAGAAACTTTTGAACAATTAGTTCAAGACTATAAATTAGAGTTGTATACTAATGCCTATTTAGATGTTTTAATTACAAAACAACTAGATACTGTAATCTCTAAATCGGAATTTGATACGCTATATAAATATTCCAAGAAGAACTTTAAGCTTAATGAAGAATTATTAAGGTATAGGTATATCAGTGTAGAAAAAAATTATAAAGATTTAATAAGTATAACAGATAAATTTAAGCGTTTTAACAAGGATGATAAAATAGTGCTAGATTCACTATCCATACAGTTTAATTCTTTTAGATTGAATGATTCTTTATGGATCAAAAAATCGCAAGTTCTTAAAGCTTTACCTATAATTAACACACCCAAGAATATAGAACTGTTAAAAAAATCTAATTTTTTACAATTTGAAGATTCAATAAGAGTATATTTGGTGCGAGTAAATGATTTGTTAAAGAGGCATGAACAAGCACCACAAGAATATGTGGAACAAACTTTAGAACAAATTATCCTTAATAAAAGAAAGTTAAAGCTGATAAAGCAATTAGAAATAGATGTTAGAAATGATGCAATACAAAATAAAGAATTTGAAATTTACAATTAATAGTTTAGCTATATTATTCGCTTTTACAGCAAGTGTTTATGCACAAGATAAAAAAGTTAAAATTGATGGTGTTGCAGCAGTTGTGGGAAAATATGTTGTATTAGATTCTGACGTTGATAAAATGTTTATAGAATTAAAAAGTCAAGGAGTAGCTACTGAAGATTTTACCCGGTGTAATATAATGGGTAAACTTCTTGAAGATAAGTTATATGCCCATCATGCTGTTCAGGACAGTATAACGGTTTCTAATGATGAAATTGAAAGTACGGTCAATCAACAAATTGATTACATGAAATCTCAAGTAGGAGGTGACATGGAAAAAGTTTTAAAGTTTTACAAAAAAGATGATGAGGTTTCTTTTAGAAAAGAATTATTTGATTTAATTAAAACAAATAAACTCGCTAGTAAAATGACTAGAAAAATAGTTGAAGGAGTTGAGGTAAGTCCTGAAGAAGTATATTCTTTTTTTAATGAAATACCTAAAGAAGATCGTCCAACATTTGGAGCAGAATTAAAAGTATCACAAATTGTAGTTAAGCCAAAAACTCCACAAGCAGAAATAGATAAGGTAATTGATCAGTTAAAGCAATTTAAAGCAGATGTGTTAGAAAACGGAGCAAGTTTTGCATCTAAAGCTGTATTGTATTCTAAAGATGAAGGATCTAGGCCAACTGGAGGGAAGTATACGATTCATCGTAAAAAGCCAAGATTTGTAAAAGAATTTAGAGAAGCAGCTTTTAGTTTAGAAGAAGGTGAAATTTCTGATCCATTCAAATCAGAACACGGATACCATATTTTAATGGTTGATCAAGTTAGAGGACAGGAAGTAGATGTACGTCATATTTTATTAAGACCTAATGTTTCAAATGCTGATTTAAAAGAAGCTAAAAAGTTAGCAGATACCATTAGAAAAAGAATATTGGATAAAGAAATTACGTTTCAAAAAGCTGCCTTAGAATTTTCTGATGAAAAAGAAACAAAATTTGACGGTGGGAAATTAAGAAATCCAGAAACATACGATCATAATTTTGAATTAACAAAAATGGATCCATCACTTTATTCTCAAGTGATAAACCTTCAAGAAGGAGTAGTGTCTAACCCAGTATTGGAATATGACAGAACAGGAAAGGCTTTTTATAAGCTATTAATGATTAGTGACAAAAAAGAAGAACATGTTGCTGAGTACGGAAAGGATTTCTTGAAAATAAAAGAATTAGCTTTAAAAGAAAAGCAAATTAGTACTGTTGCTGAATGGCAAGAAGAAAAAATTAAAAATACTTACATTAAAATTACAGGCGAAAATAGAGCGTGTGAGTTTACTAATAACTGGTTAAAAAAATAATATATGTCAGACGTAGCAGCGATAAACAAACTTGTAGAAAAGCACAAACAACTCAAGCAAGAAATAGCTAAGGTTATTGTTGGACAAGATGCTGTTATTGATCAAATATTATTAGCCGTTTTTTCTGGTGGTCATGTATTGTTAGTAGGTGTACCTGGATTAGCAAAAACCCTTATGGTAAATACTTTAGCTCAAACTTTAGGGTTGGACTTTAAGCGCATACAATTTACACCTGATTTAATGCCCTCTGATATTTTAGGGAGTGAGGTATTGAATAAGAACAGAGAATTTAAATTTGTTAAAGGACCAATTTTTGGGAACATCATTTTAGCAGATGAAATAAACAGAACACCTCCTAAAACTCAAGCTGCCTTATTGGAAGCAATGCAAGAAAAATCAGTTACTATAGCTGGTAACCGGTATCAATTGGAATTACCCTATTTTGTTTTAGCAACTCAAAACCCGATAGAGCAAGAAGGAACTTATCCTTTGCCGGAAGCACAATTGGATCGATTTATGTTCGCTGTTGAATTAACATATCCAACTTTTGAGGAAGAGGTAAATGTAGTTAAAAACACAACATCGGATATTTCAGTTAAAGTTAATAAGGTTTTAGATGCTAAGGAAATTATTGAAATACAAAAACTAGTAAGAAGAATTCCTGTTGCAGATAATGTTGTTGAATATGCTGTAAGATTAGTTGGGAAAACTCGTCCAGCAAGTGATGCAGCTCCAGAACAAGTAAAACAGTATATTGATTGGGGAGCAGGTCCAAGAGCTTCTCAAAATTTAATACTTGCTGCTAAGGCGCATGCAGCATTACAAGGTAAGTTTTCTCCAGATATAGAAAATATACAAGCAGTTGCTTTAGGTGTATTACGTCATAGAATTATTAAAAATTACAAAGCGGAAGCTGAACGTATCACTAAAGATGATATTATAAAAGCATTGTTTTAATTATTAATATCATTAAATTAAGTACGGTTTCATAGGTTTTGTAGTATTAAGCGTGGTTGATAGTTTTACGAAAACAAAAAACACCTATAAAATTTATTTTACAGGTGTTTTTTGTTTATGTAGGAGCTAGGTGTTCAAGGGGTTAGTGTAAGTATTATCTATTCATGTTACATACATTTTTATCAGCTGAATTAACTTATTTGTAAGGTTATATTTATAAGAAATGGTATTTTGAGTATAATCTATTTTGTCTAGTCAGTTCATTATTGTTACTTTGAATAGTTTAGCCATTTTAATGTTTTGAATAAAACAAGTGAAAGAATTTTTGGATTAGATTTAATGCGAGCAGTAGCCGTTACATGGGTATTATTCACACATGCTTTGTGGATAAATCCTGACTTAAATGCTACAGTGGCAGGAGTATTTAGCTTGGGAGGAACTCTTGGTATGGAGAGCTTTTTTGTGTTAAGTGGTTTCCTTATTGGAAGAATATTGGTAAAAGAGTATTTAAAACCAAATTTTAAGTTTCAGGATATAATTTATTTTTGGGTGAGAAGATGGTTTAGGACATTGCCAAACTATTATTTAATTCTTGTAGTTAATGTGTTGGTTTTTGGAATCTATTTTTCAAGTATACCGAAGGGAATTTTCACATATTTTTATTTCGGTCAAAATTTAACAGGTTCTCATCCAGTATTTTTTCCAGAATCTTGGAGTTTGTCTATTGAAGAGTTTTCCTACATTATAGGTCCTTTAATTTTTGTGTTACTATTATTTTTTAATAAAGGAAAACATAAGGTTTATAATTTATGGATAGGAACTTTAATAATTATTTTATTCTTTTTAGCAACTAAATATTATTACCATCAGTCAGTTTCTAATTCTTCATTAGACTATTGGAATACACATTTAAAACCTATTGTATTGTACAGGGTTGACGCAATTTATTATGGAGTTTTAGCATCAATAATATCAATTCAATATGAGAAAAAATGGAAAACGTATAAAAAAGAATTATTACTAGTTGGTGGTATCGGGTTATTTAGTTTTTTCTTTATTCTCCCATATATAGGAGTAAATATAGAAAACGCTCCTTTTTTTTATAACGTATTGTATTTTCCAATTCAGTCTGTACTAATTGCGTTTTTGCTACCGTTTTTGTCTAGTTATAATTTAAAAAATAATGAATCTTTTTTTTATAAGTCTATAACGCATATAAGTATGATATCATACAGCGTGTATTTATTGCATTATTCTATTGTGTTATTCGTACTGCGATCTCATTTTTATAATAAAAATAACTCATGGTTTGAGGCTTTGTTATTGACGTTAGTATATTTTTTAAGTACACTTGCTCTTTCAACGTTTTTGTATCAATTTTATGAAAAACCAATGATGAATTTGAGAGATAGTAAGCGAGTTAAAAGGTTTTTTAAGGTAAAGTAGGTTTTTGAAATTATGAATTTATCAATTAAAGAGCAAAGTTTTTTCTTAATTAATGAAAATAACGCATCAAAAATAGCTACTCAATAAAAATAATTAACTAAAACTCTTTAATGGATGAATATCTTCTAATTACCCTATATTTTTTGTAATTTCGCGAGACTTCAAATAATAATAATAAATTAAAAACATAGCTGTCTTTTATGAATATTTATAAAAATTATATCAATGAGATTCAAGAGCGTAAAGATCTAGGTCTTCATCCAAAACCAATTGACGGAGCTGAGTTACTTAGCGAAATTATTTTACAGATAAAAGATTTGAATAATGCAGATCGTGAAAAATCTGTTGATTTCTTTATATATAATGTTCTGCCTGGAACTACAAGTGCTGCAGGTGTAAAAGCTGCGTTTTTAAAAGAGATTATCCTTGGTGAAAGTGTAGTAGAAGAAATAGCTACTACTTTTGCATTTGAATTATTATCTCACATGAAAGGTGGTCCTTCTATTGAAGTATTACTTGATTTAGTACTTGGAGATGATATTGCTATCGCAACAGAAGCTACAAAAGTTTTAAAGACCCAAGTTTTCTTATATGAAGCAGATACTGAGCGATTAGAAGTAGCTTTTAAGTTGGGTAATGAATTAGCAAAAGAAATTTTAGAAAGTTATGCAGAGGCAGAATTTTTCACGAAATTACCAGAAATAGATGAAAAAATAGATGTAGTTACTTTCATTGCAGGAATAGGTGATATTTCTACGGATTTATTGTCTCCTGGAGGTGATGCACATTCTAGATCAGATAGAGAGTTACATGGTCAGTGTTTATTTGAGCATAACAAAGAACAGCAAAATGAATTGCTTGCTTTACAGGAAAAGCACCCAGGTAAGCGAGTGATGTTAATTGCTGATAAAGGAACAATGGGAGTTGGTTCATCAAGAATGTCAGGAGTTAATAACGTAGCGTTATGGACAGGAATTAAATCTAGTCCATATGTGCCATTTATTAATATTGCGCCTGTTATTGCAGGTACAAACGGAATTTCTCCAATTTTTTTAACAACAGTTGGTGTAACAGGAGGAATAGGAATTGACCTTAAAAACTGGGTAAAACAAATAGATGCTGATGGAAATACTATTGTAGATAAAGACGGAGACGCCATTTTAAAACAAGAATATTCTGTTGAAACTGGAACCGTTCTTACAATAAATACCAAGACTAAAAAACTGTATAATGGGGATGTGGAACTTAAAGATATATCTACTGCATTAACACCTCAAAAAAAAGAATTTATTAAAGCAGGAGGATCTTATGCCGTTGTTTTTGGTAAAAAAATACAAACATTTGCTGCTAAAGTTTTAGGAGTAGATGCACCTCAAGTATATGCAACTTCAAAAGAAGTTTCTATTGATGGTCAAGGATTAACTGCAGTTGAAAAAATATTCAATAAAAACGCAGTAGGAACTACCCCAGGTAAAACATTACATGCAGGTTCTGATGTTAGAGTAGAAGTTAATATTGTAGGCTCACAAGATACTACAGGACTAATGACTTCTCAAGAATTAGAAATGATGGCTGCTACAGTCATCTCTCCAATTGTTGACGGAGCGTATCAATCAGGTTGTCATACTGCTTCAGTTTGGGATGATAAATCAAAAGCAAACATACCAAGGTTAATGACCTTTATGAATAATTTTGGGTTAATTACAGCTCGTGATCCTAAAGGAAAGTATTTTGCCATGACTGATGTTATTCACAAAGTATTGAACGATTTAGTTGTTGATGATTGGGCTATCACTATTGGTGGTGATTCACACACAAGAATGTCTAAAGGAATTGCTTTTGGAGCAGATTCAGGTACAGTTGCCTTAGCTTTAGCTACTGGAGAAACCAGTATGCCTATTCCAGAATCTGTAAAAGTTACGTTTAAAGGTAACATGAAAAGTTACATGGATTTCCGTGATGTTGTGCATGCAACGCAACAGCAAATGCTAAAGCAATTTGGAGGAGAAAACGTATTTCAAGGAAAAATTATTGAAGTTCATATTGGTACGTTAACATCTGATCAATCTTTTACATTTACGGATTGGACAGCAGAAATGAAAGCTAAAGCTTCTATTTGTATCTCTGAAGATGACACTTTAATTGAATCATTAGAAATTGCTAAAGGTCGTATCCAAATCATGATTGATAAAGGAATGGATAACAAAAAGCAAGTGCTTCAAGGTTTATTAGATATAGCTGATAAAAGAATATCAGAAGTTAAATCTGGAGAAAAATTAGCATTAAGACCCGATGCTAATGCTAAGTATTATGCCGAAGTTGTGATTGATTTAGACGAGGTTGTTGAACCAATGATCGCTGATCCAGATGTAAATAATGATGATGTATCTAAAAGATACACACATGATAATATTAAACCATTGTCTTATTATGGTGGTACTAAAAAAGTAGATTTAGGATTCATAGGTTCTTGTATGGTACATAAAGGAGATATGAAAATCCTTGCTCAGATGCTAAAGAATATTGAAGCTCAACAAGGTAAAGTTGAATTTAAGGCACCATTAGTGGTTGCTCCACCAACGTATAATATTGTTGATGAGTTAAAAGAAGAAGGCGATTGGGAAGTATTACAAAAGTATTCAGGATTTGAATTCGATGATAATGCACCTAAAGGTTTAGCGCGTACGAAATACGAAAACATGTTATACTTAGAGCGTCCAGGATGTAACCTTTGTATGGGGAACCAAGAAAAAGCAGAACCAGGAGATACGGTTATGGCTACTTCAACACGTTTATTTCAAGGAAGAGTAGTTAAAGATTCTGGAGATAAAAAAGGAGAGTCTCTATTGTCATCTACTCCAGTAGTAGTATTGTCAACTATTTTAGGTAGAACACCTACAATGGAAGAATATGAAGCTTCCGTTGATGGTATTGTCTTAACTAAGTTTAAACCATCTCAAAAAAAGTTAGTTAAATAATTAATGATATTATTTAAATCATAATTAAATCCCGAACTTAAGGTTTGGGATTTTTTTTGTTCATTATTATAATGAGTTGAGGGTATCACTTGTTAAAAAAATATTTGTATAGCTTTCTCGAACAAGTATTGGCACTTCATAATTAAAATAGTGAATTAAAAAATTGATAGACTGACCTATCAGGGAAAATCATGCTTTTGTTTTTTAAATACATGAATAAAGAAACTATAAATTAAGTGTTTTTTGTCAGTTTGAGTGTTCCGATTTTTCACCGGAATGTATCGAGAACAAAGAAAGGGTATTCTCAATACGTTTTACGTGTCTCAAAACACTCGAATTGACGCTTTTTCCTTTTCTAGCCAATTTTATCGTTTAAGAAGAAAGTATGATTCTGTCCTGACTATCCTCTCTGTTTTTTACATTTTTAGTGTAAGTATTTATAGTTTAAATCGACACAAGATAACTACCTATTTTTAAAACGACACTTTATGAATTCACTATGGTTTTTTGACGATGTAAATTTATTTAATCTACTTTGTCCACATAAGTTCAAAGAATATAAAACGTGCCATACTTTTGATTTATATTCAAAAAATGATTACGTCTATTTTGAAAAGGATACTGCAAATAAAATCTACTTAATTGAAAAAGGAAAAGTAAAAATTGGCTATTATACTGAGGATGGTAAAGAAGTAGTGAAAACAATTTTATCTAAAGGAGAATTATTTGGAGAAAAAGCAATACTAGGAGAAGATGTTAGAACTGAATTTGCACAATCTTTAGATGCTAAAACAAGTATTTGTCCGATTAGTGTTGATACAATGCATGATTTAATGCGTGGTAACAAAACCTTTAGTTTAAGTATATATAAGTTTTTAGGCTTTCGGTTTAAAAAGTTAGAACGCAGATTACAAATATTATTGTTTAAAGATGCTAGAACACGTTTATTAGAGTTTTTGCAAGAGCTGTGTGATGAATATGGATATGATTGTGAAAAAACAGGAAATCATATTATTATCCATCCGTACACACAAAAAGACATTGCCTCATTAATAGGTACTTCTAGACCTACATTAAATACCATATTAAACGAATTAAAGGATGAAAAAATAGTTGACTTTGATAGAAAAACAATAACAATTTTAAAAAAAGTGAGTTAGTGTTAGCTAGCTAACATTTCAAGTTTAGAGTTGTATTTACCTTTGTAATAGTATTAATTAAATACAATTATAAAGATGAAAAATATAAAACTTTTAGGAGCCATGGCTATCGGATTATTAGTTGCCTCTTGTGGAAATGACGACGATGCAATTACAGTTCCTGTTGACCCTGAAAATTCAATATTAAATATTGATTTAGCTGGATTGGAAAACCTTGGAACGGATTATAAATATGAAGGTTGGCTTATTGTAAATGCTGTCCCTGTTTCTACAGGATTGTTTACAGTAAATGATTCTGGAGTACTTTCTCAAACGAACTTTAGTGTTAATACAATTGAATTAGCTGCTGCGACTAAATTTGTATTGACTATTGAGCCAACTGTAGATTCAGATCCAGCACCATCAAACACAAAAATACTTGCGGGTGATTTTTCCGGTACTATTGCAAATGTAAATTCAAATATTGTAGCAGACTTTTCATCAGCAGCAGGAAGCTATATTTTAGCTACTCCAACTGATGGGATGGATAATAACGAATTTAGTGGTGTATGGTTTTTAGATAATTCTTCTGGTTCTGCCGTGACAGGATTAACTTTACCCACTTTAGCATCAGGTTGGAAATATGAAGGATGGGCAGTAATTAATGGAATGCCTGTTTCAACAGGAACTTTTACTGATGCATCTATAGCAGATGATAATGCTACTACTTCTCTTTTTAAAGGGGATATGGGGGATGGACCTGGGTACCCAGGTGAGGATTATATTCAAAATGCTCCAGCAGGTTTGACTTTTCCAACAGATTTAAGAGGAATGACAATAGTAGTTTCTGTTGAGCCTTTTCCAGATAATAGTTCAAGTCCTTTTACATTAAAGCCTTTAGCGCATATGGTACCTGCATCAGCTACTGTTCATACTGCTATTGGAATGGGTAATGGTCCAGTAAGTCAATTAACAGGTATAGTATCAAGATAAAATTTTACCACGAATATTAAATTTGAAGAAGTGTATTCATTATAAAATGAATACACTTCTTCATTTGCTAGATACTAATGTAAAACTTATCTAGACTTTATTTTGGATCAAAAAGCATCTAATAGGTATAAATTATCAACTTGTTATACGAGTGAACTTTTATACAAAAGAATTGAAAAGTAAGGGAAGGAACCTGTCTGTTCTTTCTAACTAAGAAAGAACATTTTCTAATAAACATTGATAATAAGGTCTCAGAGTAATTAAATAGGGGATATCTATAAGTTAAAAAACAGTTGTTCAATTAATGAAATGAGTTATTTTAAAGTACGCTAGAGTTAGCGTAGCCTTATAAAAAAAAGAAAGCAACGCTAATAAATAACGTTGCTTATATAGTTTAATTATTAACCCCTTAATTATAAACCATATGCAAATATATAAAATCTATTGAATTAGTAGGCTATTATTTTAAAAATTAAAAAATATTTTACTTTCTTCCATTTGTCAAAAGTTAAATATTTCTAAAAATAGTAGCGCTTATTTGTATTTGACTTACATTTGTATCAACAAATATTGTTTATACATGAGTAGTTTGTCCTCCATATTAAAAAGTGATGCAGTTTTGCCCTTGTCAAAAGAGGTGGTTTTAAATTTGCTCTGTACGAGTAATCATATTTCGGAAAAATACATCATATTTTTTAAAAAATTTGAAATAACGGGACCTCAATATAATGTGTTAAGGATTTTAAGAGGGCAAAATGGATTTCCAGCAAATTTAAGTACGATACAAGAACGCATGGTGCATAAAAATAGTAATGCAGGAAGGTTGATAGATAAATTACTTTTAAAAAAATTAGTAGATCGAAATACTTGCAAGGAAAATAGAAGGAAAATAGAAGTAGTTATTACTGAACAAGGACTTGATTTGTTGAGTAGCATAGACCCTGAATTGGATATGTTAGAGAATAAGAGTTTATTAAAATTTACAAGAAAAGAATTGGAAACTTTAAACAATTTGTTAGAGAAACTAAGAGATTAATTAACAATTAAATAAGTAAAATGAAAACAAACAAGAGTTTAAAAATTGGATTAGTAGCGGTTATTGCATTTGCATCATTTGCATTTACAACAATAGTAAATAAAGAAGTAAAAGTAGTTGAAAGTACAATTAATTGGAAAGGGTACAAAGTAACTGGAGAACATTCTGGTACAATCAATTTAAAAGAAGGAGTTTTATCTTTTGATGGTGATAAGTTAACTGGAGGGAATATTGTTATTGACATGGCTTCAATTAAAGTAACCGATATACAAGGTGAATATGCTGATAAATTAGCTGGACACTTAAAAGCAGATGACTTTTTTGGGACAGATAAATATCCTACAGCAGTAATAAAATTTACGAAATTAGATGGTCATGGCGCACATTATCATGTAACGGCAGATTTGACAATTAAAGGTATTACGAGTCCTATAACTTTTGAAATGAAAGTTGAAGCAAATTCTGCTACCGCTAAATTAAAGATTGATAGAACTAAATATGGTATTAAATATGGATCAGCTAGTTTCTTTGATGATTTAAAAGATAGAGCAATATCTGATGAATTTGATATTGATGTAGCAATTAAGTTTTAGTACATCATAAACTAAATAGTATTAAAGCCACACATTGTGTGGCTTTTTTGTTGACTTTTTTTAAGAAATTACTATCTTGTTTCTTGAAATTATTGATATGAAAGCTAACTATATAATATTGAGTGCATTTTTTTTTATTTTCATTTGCTGTAAAAAGAAAAAACATACGACTAACTCAGTAATTGAAAAAACAATTACGAGGGTACCTGCTATTAAAGTAGATTTTTTAAAAACAGAACTAAATGAAGCTAAACTGTATACTAAATCAGAATTAGCCTTACTTAAAGACTCAAGTTTTGTTGTGCTTAAAAAAGTGGATACTTCATTTTATTATGATATGAAATATGCTACTTCGGATAATTTTTTAAAAGAAAAAGTATATGATTGTGATGATTGTTTAGTTCGGTACAAAACAGCAAAACAATTAATCAAAGCCAACGATTCATTTAAAAAAATCGGGTATAAAATTAATTTCTTTGACTGTTATCGTCCATTGTCCATTCAGAAAAAAATGTGGGAAATTTTCCCTGATAAAAGGTATGTTGCCAATCCTACAAGAGGATCCAATCATAATCGAGGATCCGCTGTTGATATAACTTTAGTTGATGATTTGGGAAACGAATTGGATATGGGAACAGCCTTTGATTTTTTTGGAAGAAAAGCACATCATGCCTATCAAAATTTACCTAAAAAGGTTTTGGAAAACAGAAGCTTGTTGAAATCAGTTATGGAAGCAAATGGTTTTAGGAGTATTACTTCCGAATGGTGGCATTATAATTTAGCAAAATCATACCAATATAAAGTTTCTGATTTCAAAACTAAATGTGAATAGTTTTTTTTTTTTTTCTAACTTACTCTTATAAAATCAGTAATTAAATAAGACAAAAGTTTCCCCGTTTGATTGGCAGAATTGTTTTCTAATAAAGGTGCAGCCTCACATAAATGTAAGTAAGCAACTTTTTTAGACTTTCCCATAAAAGATACAAATTGTCTTACGTTATTTGCGCTAAATCCTGATGGAGTCATTGCGCTACTTGCAGTATTTTGTACAGCATCTAAATCAATCTCAATTCCAAAAGCTTCTTTTTTTATAAAGTTTAAAGCATACTTCATTTCATCTTCAAAAGTGGTTTCATTTCTGATGGCCATTGCTTCAAATGTATTGTAATTAATATATTTGTTATGAGCATTTAATTCCTCTAATACTTTTTTAGAAGAATAGTTTTCATGAATTCCGAATATAAAATACCTATTCAAAAAACCTTCATGAAAAGCATATGAAAAACCATTTCCAGAATGCCTTCCTTCTAAAGCCCTAAAATCAGTATGTGCATCAAAATTGATAACATTTACAGGTTTATTTAAAGCTAATGAAGTTCCCTTAATATTTCCATATGCATTATTATGACCTCCACCAATTACAATTGGTATTTTTCCAGCAGCGACTATTTTATAAATAAGATTAGTAACTTCTTGATCAATATCATTAACTATCTCATATAATTTTTTTAAATCATCCGGATTAGTATCGCTTAATTGTTTAGCGGACTCCATTAATTCAGGAAATTCTAAACAGCCTAATACTAATACTTTTTTTCCTTTATTTAAAGGTGAATTTTGAGTGTTTAATAAACTTTTCAGTGTACTGTTCCAAGCTGTTTCGGTGCCTTGATTACCATTGTTAGCTTTTACTCCTATAGATTCATTTATACCAAATAAAACATATTTGGATTTAGTGTCTGCTAACTCAATATCTAAGTTAGCTGGCTCATTAATAAAAGTTACTTTTTCCCCAAACTTCTTTTCTCCTTTTCGTTTGGTTACAAAATTAAGAATGTCTTTTTCAGAATAAATATTTAAGCTAGTAGTCATAATAAAATAAGTTTCTAATACGAAAGTACAGTTATTTTTTTTTGATTGTTAATCTTTTTAGTAGATTTAGCAGCAAATACTTAAATTCATAAAATGTCTGAAGAAAATAAAAATACTGGGTTAAAAATAATTTTAGGGATATTAGCAGTAATGCTAATAGGAGCATCTGTATTATTCTTTTTAAAGAATAATGAATTAAATGAAACAAAAATGGCTTTAGAAGCTGACAGAGTAACCTTAGAAAAAGAGTTGATTGCAGTAAGGGATGATTTAAATTTAAGGATTAATGATAATAATGATTTAGACTTAAAGTTAATTCAAAAAAGAGATAGTTTAAATTTAACTATAGATGAATTAAAGGCTTCGCAAGCTACAGTGGCTAAACTTTCAGTTTATAAAAATAAATTCTTTAAATTAAAAAGAGACATTAAAAAACTTTATGCTGATATTGAAATATTGAAATTGGAAAATATTGGGTTGTCAAAAGAAAATGATTCTATTGTAGGTGAGTTAGATTCACAATTAAAATTATCAGAATCGTTAAATACACAAGTTGCTAAAGCACAAAAAACAATTTCATCTGCTTCGGAGTTATCAATAGCTGCATTAAAAGGGTCTGCAATAATAGAGAAGTCATCTGGGAGACAAATATTAACTAGTAGAGCAAGAAGGGCTGATAAAGTAAAAGTATGTTTTTCAGTAGCAGAAAATAGAATTGCTAAAAAAGGAGATAAAACATTGTTTATTCAGGTATTAGATGCAAAAAATAATGTGCTTGGCGAAAATGCAACTATTTCTTTTGATGGAAAAACATTAAATTATAGTTTTAAATCGGAATTTAATTATACAAATAAAGCGTTGGATATTTGCGAGTTTTTAGATGCACCCAAAAAAGGATTTGACAAAGGGAACTATTTTGTAAATGTATTTCGTTCAAATACGTTAATATCAAATACTTCTTTTGTGTTAGAATAAGCTTCTTTAGGTTTAATTTTTCACATCATAAAACACTCAATTATAACATAAGGATATAATTGAGTGTTTTTTATTTAAATAGAGTAGTTTTGTCATCATATGCAAAGAAAATTTTACATTATAAAAATTCAATATTTAGGATTTCGTTTTCATGGATGGCAAAAACAACCAGATGTTAACACAGTACAGCGAATGGTTGATCGTACTTTAGCTTATGTGTTAGAACATAAAAAATTTAAAACCCTAGCTGCTGGACGTACTGATGCTAAGGTGTCAGTTAATGAAACATATATTGAACTTTTTTTAGATGAAGAAGCGCTTGATTTAGAAAAATTCCTTCCACTGTTTAATTTAAATTTGCCTCAGGATATTAGAGCTCTTGAAATTAAAGAAACCAACGCGAAATTTAATATTATTCAACAAGCAAAACGAAAAGAATATTTGTACTTTTTTTCGTTCGGAGAAAAAATACATCCCTTTGCTGCACCATTCATGGTGGCTTTTCCAGATGAATTAGATATACCATTAATGCAAACTGCAGCCACGCTTTTTGAAGGAACGCATGATTTTAGAAATTACACCTATAAACCCACACCTACAACAGTTACAACTGGTACAATTACTACTTGTGAGCTGATTGAAAATAAATTATATACAGCAAATTTCTTTCCGAAAAAAAGTTATGTACTCAGAGTAGTAGGAGAAGGTTTCAAAAGAAATCAAATACGTATTATGATGGCTAGATTAATGCAATTGGGAAAAGGTGATGTAAGTATGGAAACGATACATAAATCATTAAAAATCCCAGAGGAACTAGTGCCAATTACTTATATAGCTCCAGCTTCTGGATTAATATTAGAATCGGTCCAATTTAAAGAAATAGACTAGTAGTAATTAACCTAAAAAGATAGGTTTCATCAAACTTAAATTTATCTTGCTATTATTTAATATAATAATGTGTTATCATAAAATAGTTTTTATTACTTTTGAATTTATAAAAATGAATAATTATGTACAATTTACTAAAAGGTAAAAGAGGAATTATATTCGGAGCATTAGATGAAAATTCTATCGCTTGGAAAACAGCTGAAAGAGTACATGCTGAAGGAGGGACTTTTGTATTGACAAATGCGCCTATTGCTTTACGTATGGGAACAATTAATGCACTTGCAGAAAAAACAGGTTCACAAGTTATACCAGCTGATGCTACTAATTTAGAAGATTTAGAAAACTTAATTACTAAAGCTCAAGAAATTTTAGGTGGAAAATTAGATTTTGTATTGCATTCAATAGGAATGTCAGTAAATGTTCGTAAAAAACGTGCGTATACAGATCAGAATTATGATTTCACACATAAAGGGTGGGATATTTCTGCAGTATCTTTTCACAAAGTAATGCAAACGTTATACAAGCAAGATGCTATGAATGAGTGGGGAAGTATTGTTGCATTAACCTATATGGCTGCACAACGTTCTTTTCCTGATTATAATGATATGGCTGATAATAAAGCGTATTTAGAGTCTATAGCTCGTAGTTTTGGGTATTTCTTCGGAACTGATAAAAACGTACGTGTAAACACCATTTCTCAATCACCTACTCCTACAACTGCAGGTTCAGGTGTTAAAGGATTTGACGGGTTTATTGCTTATGCAGAAAAAATGTCGCCTTTAGGAAATGCTACAGCTCAAGATTGTGCTGACTATACTGTAAGTTTATTCTCTGATTTAACAAAGAGAGTAACAATGCAAAACTTATTTCATGACGGAGGATTCTCTAACGTAGGAGTAAGTAACCAAGTAATGGAAAAATTCATGGAAGAATAAAAATTCTTTCTATTAATATTATAACGGGAATTGATTTTAAAATCAATTCCCGTTTTTTGTTTAGCATATAAAATTTAATCAATGAAAAATATAGCAGTGTTTTGCGGAGCAAGTATGAGTAATGATTTAGTATTGAATCAGGAAGCATATTATTTTGGGAAGGTTTTGGCAGTAAAACAAATTCAATTAATTTATGGAGGAGCAAAAATTGGCTTAATGGGTAATGTAGCTTCAGGAATATTAGAAAACGGCGGAAAGGCAATTGGTGTTATTCCAGATTTTTTAACCTCAAAGGAAGTAGTACATACTAACTTATCAAGGCTAATTATTACCGAAACAATGCATGAACGTAAATTGAAAATGCATGAATTATCTGATGGAATTGTAGCGTTACCTGGAGGATTTGGTACATTGGAGGAATTATTCGAAATGCTTACTTGGGCACAATTAGGCTTGCATAAAAAACCGATTGGAATATTAAACACTAACGGGTTCTACGATCATTTACTTAGTTTTATTGAAGTAATGATTAACAAAGAACTTTTAAAACCTTCCTACAAACAATTGCTTTTAGTGGCTGAAACAGCAGAAGAATTGCTTGAAAAAATGAATGATTTTAAACCATTACCAGTACCGAAATGGATGAATAAAAATCAAACTTAGTTGATTGATGTTTAATAATACTGCACTGTATAGATTTCTTAGTTTTTTTGAATAAAACTTGTCATCTTATTTTTACAGGGCAGATTCATTTTTATTTTTAATGCTTCAATAGTATTCAGTAGAAGAAAAAACAGGTGTTTATACCCGATTTTTAAACAAGAAGATAACCTATTTTTGAAAATAAATCATTGACTAAATTAAAGAATATAAACACAATTGTGTTTATAGCATAGTTACCTGCAATTACCAAAAAATGAAAAACAAAGAACCAGAGCATTATACTTCCGATAGACCAATCTTTTCTAAAAAGGAAGATGCATTTCAACGGTATCCGTTTTCAAAGAGAATTGCCGATACAATTACGAATAGGAAAAATAAAGATTCCATTGTTTTTGGATTGTTTGGAGCATGGGGAGAAGGTAAAACATCAGTAATTAACTTCATCAAAAAGGAAATTTCAAGTTCGGGTGATGAATACATTCAAATAACTTTTAACCCTTGGAGATTTACAGATGAAGCTGCATTATTGACTTCATTCTTTAACACCTTAGCAACCGAGATAAAAAAAGCCGTTCCGATTGAGGTAGAAGAAAAAGTAGATTCTCCTTCAAAAAAGAAAGGTTGGCTTAAAAGACAAAAAGAAAAATGGGAAAATGAAAAAGAACCTCTAAAAACTAACAAAGAAGCTATTGGGGACTTAATTCAGAAGTATGGGAAATTAGCTGCAATCTTTGGAGCAGGTGAAGCAGCCGAAACAATAGGTAAAGCAATTTCTAATGTTGATATAGAAACCTTAAAATCGAGAATTGAAAATCTTTTAGAAGTCCATAAGAAACGAATAGTAATATACTTAGACGATATTGACAGACTTGATAAATCTGAAATTCATTCAATATTCAGATTAGTTAAGTTAACAGGTGATTTTTCATATACATCTTACATTCTTTCATTTGATGAAGAAATGGTTGCCTCAGCCATTGGTGAAAGGTTTGGTACTGGAGATAAAAAAGCAGGAGAAAATTTTTTAGAGAAAATCATTCAGGTCCCATTAAATATTCCAAAAGCTCAACCAGATGCTTTAAAGAAATTCTGTTTCAAATTAGTTGATAATGCTATCAATTTAAACAATGTTGAGCTCAAAGAAGATGAAGTTCAAAGGTTTGTTTATCAATTTACAACTAATGTTTTACCAAGACTTAGTACTCCTCGATTAGCTGTTAGGTATGGGAATACATTATCCTTTACTATGCCTTTACTTTATGGAGAGGTTAATATGATAGATTTAATGTTGGTTGAATCCCTGAGAGTTTTCTATCCTAATCACTATTTCTTTGTAAAAGACAATTCAGACTATTTTACAGGCTCATATTCAGATGGCTATGACAGAGGCAATAACCAAGAAAAAATTAACGACTTTAAAGAGCATTTAGAGAAACTCGGGAATAACCTGACAAAATCTGAAAATGTGAAAGTAAAAGAATTGCTTTCCAATCTATTCCCTAAACTTAAAACCGTTTTTGGAAATTATCACTTTTCAAATGAATCCTATAATGAATGGTATGTTCAGAAAAGAATTGTTTCAACAAAATATTTTGACCGTTATTTTTCCTATGCCGTGTTAGAAGGTGACATCTCAGATATAGAGTTTTCCATATTGATTGAAAAAATTAGAAATAATGATTCTTTAGAAGTTGTATCGACAAAAATTTCAGAAATATTAAAAACGACAAGTGCTGATAATTTTTTACACAAACTTAGAAGTCAAGAAAAAGAATATGATTGGAATTCATCCAAAATCATAGCCAAAGCATTGTGCGATTTTAGTGAATCACTCCCAAGTGAAGGCGGTATGATGAGTATGGGGTTCGAAACTCCTTTTGGTCAAGCAGCAATATTCATTTTACAACTGTTTAAAAATAACAAGTCAGAAACTGACCTATTCGATTTTGCCAAAGAATTAATGCTTTACCCAAGGCAATTCAAATTTGCATATGAACTAAATAATTGGTTCAGGTCTGGAGACCAACCAGAGGACAAGTTATTTAGCGATGAACAATATCAGGAACTTGCAAAGATTCTGACTGACCGAGCGATTGGTGAATCAGGGGATGATTCAATTTTTGAAAAATTCCCTGAATACATTAGTTATATAGGTCATACTTGGGCTGAAAGAGACAAGTCGGGATATGATGAATATGTAAAAGCGTATTTAGATAAAGATGTGAACAACATTATTTCTCTTATAAAATCGTACGTTCCAATAATTAGAAGTACAGCTAAACCAAAACCATATAAAGGGGATTTATCAAAGGATAGGTACGAATATTTGGTCTCATTTTATGATTCGAAAGAATTGTATGATAGAATAGTATTAGCAGTTCCAATTGAAGAATTAGAGAAGAAAGAGCAAACTTGGGAAGAAAGAGGAGAAAGAGACTTTACTGAAATCAATATGCTCAGACAGTTCTTGTTTTGGTACAAAAAAGAAAATGAAAAAAAAGCAGGTAACACTGTATAAAAATCATAGCCACCCTTCGGGATGGCTACGATTCTTATACTAACCGTTAGGCACAAATTAAAGAGATGATAGATTGGACAAATATATTTGGGATTTCAGTAGCAGGAGCTACAGTTGGTTCGATTGTAATCTATATAGGAAAACTTGTCTTGAATAAAAGTTCAGAATTAATTCTTGCAAATCATAAAAACAAATTAGAACTATCGAAAATTGAACATCAAGTGAGATTTTCAAAACTTCATACTGACAGAGGTGAATCAATTAAATCAATTTATCAAAATCTATATGAAATAGAAAGAAGGTTAAAGCATATGACAAGTAGTGCTCAAGGACCTGAATGGAAAGAGAATCGAGAAAGGGAAACTGAATCGGAAAAACAATTTGCAGAAACTCTAATTCACTTTGAGAAAAGTAGAATTTATCTTTCAGAGGAATTGTGCGAAAAAATTGGAGAAACTTTTGATTTATGCAAAGAAATAATAATTGATATGCATAGTGCAAAGGATGAGGCTACATGGGAAAAACAGGGGGATTATGTTCAAGACGGAAAAAGGTCAATAGACTATTGGAGAAACGCTCGTAAAAAAGCAGAAAAGGATGTTGTTTCATCTCGTCTCGAACTTGCAAAAGTATTTCGTGAAATAATAGGAGTAGAAACCAGCACCTAACAATGGTAACCGTTGCACAAGTCATAGAAAACAGTAATTAATAGTTCGAAATCTCCTTTTTAAGGGGTTTTCTTATTTTAAGAAGAAGAATAATTCTTTAATTTAACATGGTGTAATCAAGTCTATTTTGAAGACCAGTATACGTTTTAGTACATTTAAACAACAACGCAATATCCCTGCATCACTTTTTACTTTTTTAGTAATGAATTTTAGGTATTTCTTTAGATTATAAGCCATGGCTAAGTGCAAGCTTGAAAGTCCGTACTTTTAATCCCTATTGTGTTGTGTGTAATTGGGAAATTTTGATATTATACCAATGTTTGGTACTTTTGACTTAAATAGTGTCAAAATGAATAAGAATACATCAATATCACTCGGAAATTATTTTGACCAACTTGTGCAAAGTTGCATAACTGAAGGAAGATTTAAAAATGTTAGCGAAGTTATACGTGCTGGACTTAGACTTTTAGAAGAGGAAGAAAGTAAAGTAATTGCTTTGAAAAATGCTATTCAAGAAGGAATTTACAGTGGAATAGCACATAACTTTACCCCAAAAAAGCATCTTTAATCCCTTAAAACGAAAAAACATTCAAATGGCTAAATATGAATTAATGAACAAGGACGTTGATGATTTATCAAAAAAATGGGAGTATACCTTTGAGATTTGGTCTGAAAAGCAAGCCGATAAATATTACGACATACTAATTCCGAATTGTCAAGATATTGCTGAAAATCCAGATTTAGGAAAAAACTATAAAGGGATATCAAAGCAACTTTTCGGAATGAAAATAAATAGATACATAATATTTTATCGTAATTAAAACAAACCGTATTCAAGAAATGAAAATTTGTATTGCACAAACACATTCTCTAAAAGGAAAAGTTAATAAGAATATTCAAGGTCACTTGCGAATAATCGAACGTGCAATTAAGTTTAATTCTGATTTAATAATCTTCCCAGAATTATCAATTACGGGCTACGAACCTGACTTAGCAAAAGAACTTTCGACAGACATAGAAAACAGTATTTTCGATCCATTTCAAGAATTATCTGATAAAACTAAAATAACTATAGGAGTTGGAATGCCAACAAATACGGTTGACGGAATAAATATCAGTATGCTAATTTTTCAGTCAAATAAGAATAGAGTTGTTTACTCAAAACAGATTTTACATTCTGATGAGTTTCCTTACTTTGTTTGCGGAACAAAACAATTTTTTATAAACATTGAAGAAAAGAAAATAGCAATTGGAATTTGCTACGAAACTTTACAGCGAGAACACTTTGTAAATGCAAAACAAAATGGTGCTGATGTTTATATTGCAAGTGTAGCGAAATCAAAAGAAGGAATAGAAAAAGCTTACTTACATTTTTCGAAAATAGCAGATGAATTTAGTACACCAATTTTAATTTCTAATAGCGTTGGTTATTGTGACAACTTTATGAGTGTTGGTCAAAGTGCAGTATGGAACGAAAATGGAAAATTAATAGAACTACTTGATAGCGAAAATCAAGGGCTTCTAATTTATGACACAGAAACTGAATTAATAAAAATTGACCAATCGAAAATAGAAAAAGGACAACTTTTTGATTTAGAAAAATCATTTCAAATTTATCTAAATGCTAAAATCGATTTAGAAAATAATGGAATTTATCAATGGACAGATAATTACCCAACAATCACAATAATTGAGAATGATTTAAGAAAAGGTTTTCTCTACACATTAAAAAGCAATGAAAAAATTATTGGAGCAATAAGCATAAGTGAAGAACAAGAAAAAGAATATAAGTTGGTTAAATGGGAATTTGGCAACTCAAAAGTATTAGTCATTCATAGACTTGTAATCGACCCAAAGTATCAGAAAAAAGGATACGCACAAAAATTAATGGAATTTGCCGAAAATTTCGCCAAAAATAATAATTACTCTTCTATAAGATTAGATGCTTACAGTCAAAATGAAAGAGTAATTGAATTCTATAAGAAACGAAATTATTTTATTCGTGGAAATGTCAATTTCTCAGAACGAAAACACTCCTTTTATTGTATGGAAAAAGAAATAATATCTCCTAAAATAATGGCCTATGGCAAAAACAAGTGAAATTTGTTTAATTTTTAGCCAACACACTTCTGTATTCTTGATTGTATATTAATCCTGATTTTGCAATAGCAAACACATGTTTAATAACTTGTTACAAACAGCAATTAAAACTAGTTTTTTACATTTCCCTTTTACTGCAAATCTATTACAAAATACCTTGCAGCCTTTGTTGTATTTACAGGTATTAAAGCAGTACTTAAATAACAAATCACACAGTTTTTCGTTTCCTATTTTACTAATCCGATTTCGTCTTCTTACACTAGATTCACTCTGCCTAATTATAGGCGTTAATCCGGAATAAGAGCATACACTGAGCTTGTCGAAGTGTTGTGGTAATTTATTATTTTATGAATTTCGACAAGCTCAATCTGACATGAAGTTCTATTGTCACACTGAGCTTGTTGAAGTGTTGTGGTAATTTATTACTTTATGGATTTCGACAAGCTCAATCTGACATGAAGTTCTATTGTCACACTGAGCTTGTCGAAGTGTTGTGGTAATTTATTATTTTATGGATTTCGACAAGCTCAATCTGACATGAAGTTTTATTGTCATACTGAGCTTGTTGAAGTGTTGTGATAATTCATTCCTTTATGGATTTCGACAGGCTCAATCTGACATGAAGTTAGCCTGTCACACTGAGCTTGTCGAAGTGTTAAAACAAGGTTAATTCATCAGTTTTTTTATCGCCAGGAAAACTAGGAACTATTAAGTTATAGCCCAACTCCTTATTAAATTTTTCAATAAAATATTTTGATAATAGCGGTGATTCGATCTCTAGATTCTGATGTACAAAAAAATATAAATTCTCTAACCCGTTATCAATCCATATTTTAATTCGGTCAAACCAATCATCTAAACGTGTATAATCACTTTCATGATTAGCACCGTTGTATCTTATAAAAGCATCTTTATTGGTTAGTTTCATGTGTATTAAGTCACGCCTTCCAGCAGTGTCAACGATAATATTTGAAATGTTGTTTTCTTCAAAAAGGTGATATAACTCATTGGCAACAGTAGCGTCATTATACCAGTTAGTATGTCGTAGTTCTACGGCAAGAGGGAAATTATTTGGCCATTGTTGAATAAAGTTTGTTAGAGTACCAAATTTTTTAGGAGAAAAAGTAGGAGGCATTTGCAAGAAAATGGTGCCGAGTTTCTCTTGTAAATGAGAAATACTATCAAGATATTCATGAAGTTCAGTTTTACAATTTTGCAAACTATTAAACTGACTGATACTTTGATTTATTTTAGGGAAAAATTTAAAATCCGAAGTTGTTTTTTGATACCACTTTTCTACGGTAGCAATAGGAAAAGTTCTGTAAAAAGTAGCGTTTAATTCTATACTATTAAATTGAGTAGCATAATAGGCAAGTTCATCCTTTGTGCCTCGAGGGTAGAAACCTTTTAAATCTTGTTTATTCCATTTAGCACAACCCACATATACATTACAATTTCCGGCCTGTTGTATTCCTAATGTGTTATTGGTGCTAATATGATTTTTTGGTAAGCTAAAATCAATATTGGATGGATTGTCTACTTTTCCGAAATTCACGAGATTTGTTTTTTATTATTTGATACAAAGCTATTTAAAAAATATAACTTCTTATGTTGTTAAATCAAGCTTGTTCAAGTTTATTAAAATATGTACTGTGTTATATTTCGGAAGACTAAATATAACATAATAAAGACTTTTAGTTAGCTCCACTAGAACTTGTCTAGCAGTTTTTAAAAAGTTAAATTTACAACATTACGAAGAATACAAAAATACAATTCAGGTGCAATGAATCCACAGGAAAAAATACAAGAGTTAAGAGAAGAATTACGCCAACATAATCATAGTTATTACGTTTTAGATAACGCTACAATATCAGATTATGATTTTGATATGAAACTACAGGAGTTACAAAAGTTAGAAGCTAAACACCCTGAGTATCATGATGAAAGTTCACCAACTTTACGCGTAGGTGGAGGAATTACAAAAAAGTTTGATACAATTGCTCATCGCTATAGAATGTATTCTTTGGAAAACTCTTATTCAAAAGAAGATTTGTTAGACTGGGAAACTCGTATTCAAAAAATATTAGACACGGAGGATATTAGTTACACCTGTGAATTAAAATATGATGGAGCGTCTATAAACATTACCTATACCAATGGTAAATTGGTTAGAGCTGTTACTAGAGGAGATGGTTTTGAAGGAGATGAAGTAACTAGAAATATAAAAACGATTAATTCTGTTCCTTTACAATTAAAGGGTAATTACCCTCAAGATTTTGATATCCGAGGAGAAATCATGTTACCAATAAATGGGTTTCATAAAATGAATGAAGTACGTGTTGCAAATGGGGAAGACCCATATATGAATCCGCGTAACACCGCCTCAGGAAGTTTAAAACTACAAGATAGTTCTGAAACAGCTTCAAGGCCGTTGGAGTGTTATTTGTATAACTTAAAAATAAAGGTCAAAGGGAATACTACTATTGAAACTCAGTTTGGAAGCTTACAAAAAGCAAGAGAATATGGTTTTAAAGTTCCTGAACATGCAAAAGAAGTAACTAGTATTGAAGAGATTTTGGAATATGTAAATCATTGGGAAACTGCTCGTCATGAATTGCCTTTTGAAATTGATGGTGTAGTTATTAAAGTGAATGATTTATTTCAGCAAGAAGAGTTAGGGTATACGGCAAAGGCTCCACGTTGGGCAATGGCATATAAATTTAAGGCAGAACAAGTATCAACTATATTGGAACATATTTCATATCAAGTAGGACGAACAGGAGCAATAACACCAGTAGCTAATTTAACACCAGTACTATTAGCAGGAACAACTGTAAAAAGAGCCTCCTTACATAATGCAGATCAAATAGCGAAATTAGATATTCGCATAGATGATGCTGTTTATGTAGAAAAAGGCGGAGAGATTATTCCAAAAATTGTTGGAGTTGACATTACTAAACGTAATGAAGACTCTATTACTACTGTTTATGCAACACATTGTCCTGAATGTGATACTGTATTAGTAAGAACAGAAGGCGATGCCAAACATTATTGCCCCAATGAATTTGGATGTGCTCCTCAAGTTATTGGACGCGTACAACATTATATTAGCCGTAAAGCATTAGATATAGAAGGCTTAGGTGGTGAAACAGTTGCTTTGTTATATCATGAGGGATTAGTAACTACATATGCTGATTTATACGATTTAAAACTGGCGCAAATAATTCCCTTAGAACGTATGGCTGAAAAGTCAGCTCAAAATTTAATTGATGGAGTTGTAGCATCTAAAAATACACCTTTTGAAAAAGTATTATTCGGATTAGGAATCAGATTTGTAGGAGCTACAGTAGCAAAAAAGCTTGCAAAACATTATAAAGATGTCTGGTCATTAGCCAACGCAACACAGGAAGAGTTAGAAGAAGTAGAAGAAATAGGAGTGCGTATAGCGGAAAGTGTGGTAGCCTTTTTTATAGATGTTAAAAACTTACTAGTTTTGGAACGTTTACAATTAGCGGGAATACAATTGGCTATAAATGAAGAAATACAGCAATTAGCAAGTACTGTTTTAGAAGGTAAGTCGTTTTTATTTACAGGAAAGTTAACACAATTTACCCGTGATGATGCTAAAGAAATGGTAGAAAAAAATTCAGGAAAAACAATTAGTGGCGTTAGTAAGAAATTAGATTATTTGGTAGTGGGAGAAAAAGCAGGTTCCAAACTTAAAAAAGCTGAAGCTTTAGGAACAGTTACTATTTTAACTGAAACAGAATTTTTAGAGTTGATAGGCTAGTTTATTGCATACCAAAAAATGCGTCAATTTCTTTCCTAGAAGATATTCCTAGTTTAGAATAAATATTATTGATATGTGTTTTTACAGTACTTACACTTATAAAGAGTGTATCTGCAATATTTTTATTACTTGTTTTTTGGTGCATTAACTCAAAAACCTTTTGTTCTTGTGGCGTAAGTATTGTTTTATAATCTATTTTAAGTTCTTTTTTTTGCTTAGTTTTTTTTAGTAAAACGATATTTATCAGAATTGAAATAAGAAGTAAAACCCCAAGTAGGTATAGTATAACACTAGTTTTAGAATTATTTGAGTTAAGCTCTGAATACCGATCTTTTTTTAAGTCACGTTTAAACTGTTTTATATAGTTTGATTTTGGGTATTTTAGAGTCAATCGGTTTAATAAATCAGCATAATATTTTGAGTTTTTTAAATCAATCAAGTAAAAATTTCTACTAAACGATTTCTCATTGGCGTAGAGGTGATAAGTATATAATTCAACTAAGGGGTCATTAAAGGTTTTACTAAACTCTTGTAGTTTTTTGAAACAGTTTTTATAAATAATAGAACGTTGTCCATCACTTTTTGAATGCTGTAAATTAGTTAATAAGGTTTCTTGTAATGCGTTTATTTCCAGTATGGCTGTATTGTGTTTACTTGTTTTTTTAATTTCGCAAAACAATTGTGACAAATCATTTAAAGGAAAAAAAATAGTATCAGTATTATTTGCAATAAACAATATTGAGTGGTTTGTTTCACAATGATTTAAAAGATGCTTAGAATCAGAAATATTTTCATTGCAATTATCAACGTGAATTTTGTACAGCATGTTTTTAGAAACTAAAAAATCACCTTTAAATACAAATTGTAGTAAAGAATCAATTTTACATTCTTGAATTATCTTTTCTGTTAATAATAAATCACTTTTTTGGTACTCATCAACAATTGTCAAATATGCAGTAGCATTTTTAAAATTATCAGTGACTTCTCCAGAAAACTGAAATTGAGCATCAACAGTGAATAAGTTACATATGAGGATGCAATAAAATAATGATTGTTGCATATTTATAGTTATGTTAAATAACAAATATAAGCTTTCTATAGAATACTTATATTGATTAAATATAGATCAATAGATATGTTTTTCAGTAAATAGTTATTTCCCAAATCTTATTCTAATTTGTTATTTCTGATGTATAAGTTTCCATACCTCCTTATTGTAGGTGTTTTTTGTGATGCCAGTTAAGCTTTCAAGAACTGTGTAATAATTTTCATTCCCTTTTTCAAATACACCACAATCTAATAGTTTCCATACACTTGAAAAACCATATTCTTTTTCAATTTTTTCTATCAATAATGCATTAATAACATAATCAACTATTAAATGTTTACTTTGACTTTCTCCAAAATTAGTTCTATTTTCTTTGTAGTGTTTCCAGTCGGATTTATTATTGCTTGCAATTTTTGTTTTGAATCGTTTAAATATAGCTTCCCAACTCATTCCCCAGCTACCTCCGTATAAATATGCACATGCTTCATCTACAGGCTTGTTTACTTTTCGTCTTGAAATAACTAAACTTAACCTGTCATGCCATAAATCATGTGGGTCAAAATTATTGAATTCAGCATTATTGTTTCCTAAAACGATTAATTGTTCGCTGTTATTTAAAGCGCTAAAACTCCCTGATACTCTCCCGTTATAATCTAGTTTATAGTCAACACCAATTAATTTTAAAAGTTCTGTTTGGTTATTAGTGCAATAAATTTTAGTTGTTTTACTACTTGCCCCCAATTTTTTATCAAACTCATTTGCCATTTTAGCATATTTTAAAGCATTTTGATTGTTTAAATTTTGTGGGTAATAAAACGTGCTTTGCTCTATGGTTTTTGATTTCCAGTTTTTTGTGTTTTCAGTTAATGGAGAAGAAAACAAATAACCTTTATCAGTTTTATGTGCAATGAGATTAAAAACAGTTCTTAAATAAGGGGTATCATCACGAACGCCTATATGTGAAACTTGAAGTAGGTATTTATCATGTAGCTTCACAACATTAGTTAAATAAGGCTTAAAGAAATGATTATCATTAAATTCATTTGATTTTTCAATAGCTTTAAACTCATCTATTAATATATAAGTTTCAACTTTTTCACTGAGCAATACATATTCATTATCTTGATTTTTATTTTCAGCAGCGATTAAAAACTTGTTTAAATTGGAAATTAATTGTGTGTTTTCAATACTGTCTTTTGGTAGTTGAACATAGCTAGCAACGATTAGTTTTGATTGACTAACCGAAATAAGGTGAATGCATAGAAGTAGACTTAGTATATTTAATTTCATTGTTACTGTTGTTTTTTGATAGATGAATACTTCTTATTATTTTGAAACTATAGTAGTGTTATTTTTGGAGCCAATTACATTTCCTTTAATACGCAACACTTTACTTTTTTCTGTAGCATTTGAAAATATTGTGATGGTTTTGGAAAATGAGCCAATTCTTTTAGTGTCGTATTTTACGCCAATTTTAGCAGTTTCGTTTGGCATAATAGGTTTATTAGGTTTGGTAGCTACTGTACATCCACAACTTCCCTTTACACTTGTGATAATAATAGGTGTTGTTCCAATATTTTTAAAACTGAAAGACCTGTTTCCATCAGTATTCACGTTTATAGATCCGTAATCAATAGTTTCTGATTGGAATTCAAAAACTCCAGCTGTACTGTTTATGGTATCTTGAGAGAATACGATAGTACAAATAAATAGACACGCACTAAATAATAACTTTTTCATAATAAAATTGTTTAGATTAATTGTTAACACAAATATCAGAACGAATTTTAAAAACTCAGTAAATACAAGGGTTGAAATAGGGACTAGTCCTAGTATGAAATCCAAAAATAATCAATTGTTATACGAGGGTGGCTTACTTAATAATGAGCAGTTATTCTTGATTACTTAAACATTCTAGGATATTATATTTTAAGCTATTTGGGTCTTCTTTTTTCTAAATAGACTATGTATTGTAGTCTTCCCCATAATTGAAGAGCCGGTGGAGAGCCTTCAATTATTACAATCAATAATAGTAACTTGGTAGATGTTGCCCCCTCTCCTGGTAATACGAAGTATTTTGGTGCTTGTTTGGTTATTAGTGGAAAGGAAATTTATTTTGCTTGCCAGGAAGGACAAACGATTAACTTTAACAACTGGTTGTCAACTACTGTAAACAATAAAACTAAAATGAAATCAGCTATATAAATGAGTGTAGACTATAAAAATTTCTTTGTTTAAGAATATTTATAGTCTATTTTAGTGTACGTACTTTTTTAATAATTGTTTTGTAGGTATCACTTAAGGTTGCTTTATGACCTCCAGATAATAGAATAAGGTTATCCGAAGGAACAATTTCAACTATTTTCTCTGTATTTACAATAAAGTTTCTATGGGTTCTAGAAAATATATCATTGTCTAACAAATCTAAAATTTTTGTTAGTGATATTAGAATTACGAACTTTTCTCTTTCAGTAATAATGTTGCAATACTTTTCTTCAACTTCAATAAATACAATCTCTTTAAGGAGTACCTTTTTCAAACTTTTTCCTTTTTTAATGAATAGGTATTCTTTGCTGATAACAGTATCTTCTTCATCACTTAAAAACACATCGTTTTGAGCGTAAAATTTTTCTACGGCCATTTCTATAGCGTATAAAATTTCCAGCTCATTAAAAGGTTTCATTAAAAAGCTAAAGGGTTGAGTAAGTTTTGCTCTTTCAAATATTTTTCGGTCTGTTGAACTGGTTAAAAAAACAAAAGGTTTTGCAGCTCCTGGAACAACATTAATAGTTTCTGCAAACGTAATTCCATCTGGGTTACCGTTTAAAAAAATATCAATAACAACGATATCTATTTTATTGTTATAAAATAAATTTAACGCATCCTTATAAGAAGTTGCAATACCTACAATGTTATAATTGTTAGCTTCTAACACTTTAACTAAAGCATCACTTTCTGCTTTAGTATCTTCTATAATTAGTACGCTTATATTATCCATTAACTAACGGTTTTGGGTAAAGATACAATCATTTTTGTGCCTTTTCCTAATTCGCTTTCAATGTTAAACTTTCCTTTGTTTTTTTGAATCATTTGTTTTACTAATTGCATCCCTAATCCAGTACCAATAATATCTTCATTTTCTTTTTTAGAGAGTAATGCAGTATCCTTTAATAATTCTAAGCGCGTATTTTCACTCATCCCTATGCCAGTATCTTCAATAACAAAGGCACAATATTTTTCATTTGTATTTCTCGAGTATATTTTAATCATTCCATTTTCATTGGAAAATTTTATGGCATTGTCTATTAAATTCCGAAGAATAATTTTTAAAGATTCCTGATCGACATTAACCTGGTCTTTTTTGGTAACGGTGTTTTCGAAGGAAATGTTCTTGTCAAGCAGTAATGGTTTGTAATTGTATGCTACATGTTCTACGATAATAAACAAGCGCATGGAAGTAATTTCAAAATACCCTTGTTCGGTTTGTAGTAGTGCCCAATTCAGTAAGTTGTCTAATAAATTATAGGCACCATTAGTAATTGCACTATTATTATTTAGTAGCGTATCTAATTCCGTAAAGTTTTTAGTTTCTAAACTTTCTTGTAGTTTGGTATTACTTGTTTTTAAGGCATTTACTGAAGAACGTAAATCATGACTTACAATAGAAAATAATTTATCTTTCGTTGCATTCAATTCATCTAATGTAATTTTTTGTGCAATGATAATCTTGTTGGATTTTATTTTTTCTCTATAAAAATATCCTCCTGTGGCAAGTAATATTAATAAACCAATAGCGGAATACAATAATTTATTTCTTTCAGCTACTTTCAATTTGTTTTCAGCTTCTAGAATATTTACTTCTTTTTGCTTTTGTTTTACTGCAAACTCTTTCTCAAGTTCAGCTACTTCCCAAATTTTATTCTGATCATTTAAAGAGTCTTTCCATTTTTCAAATTCTTTTCGGTAGACAATGGATAGTTTATAATCTTTACGGTTTTCTTCTACTACAGCCATATTGTGTGCTGCATTATATTTCAAACCAAAATCTTTTATGTTTTTAGATAAATCATAAGCTTTTTTAAAATACGGAATAGCTAATTCATCTTTATATTGTTCATAGTATAAAGTTGCAATGTCTCCATAAGCTCCTACTAACATTAGTGTATCTTTACTTTTCTCTTGAGTTTTTGCACTTTTAAGTAAATAATATTCGGCATCATCAAATTTTTTAAGATGTAAATAACTAATTCCTATATTATGTTCAACATTACTAATTTTTATGTCAAATAATTTAGGATTTTTAAGGTGTTCAATATCTTTAAAAAAAGATATTGCTTTTTGAAACTTTTTTTGTTCCAATGAAATTTCACCTAACATCATTCTTACTCGACTGTAAAATTCAAAATCCTTAGTAATAAAAGCAAATTCTTTTTTAGCCTCTTTATATATTTTTTTCTGCTTAAAACTAAAACCTCTAAAAAAATGACAATAATTATTGAGCTTCTTTTTTTTTATAGGTTTACTTAATTGTTTCATGGAGTATACTAAAGTAGAGTCCCAATTTTTCTTTAAGAAAAAGGATTGTGCTTTATGAAAATCTATCTCAGAAATAAAAAGATTACTCTTAGTCTTAATTTCTTTTTCAAATATAGTTATGTTTTTTTCTTGTTGAGAAAAAAGGAGGGTTGGTATTATTAAAAATAGAAAATTGAATAATGATAGAGGGGTAACTTTCATAAGCAAATTTTGAATGCAAATTTAGTTAATTTTAAGGCATAAAAAAAGTAGAGGAAATTTAGCCTCTACTCTTATATTTTTTTTATATAATTTTTTTTTATGGCTGAACAGTAGTTATTGTACCTCGTGAAGCTTTAGGATCTTCATCCCAGACGATTGTTTCTATAAGAGTTGGTTTTACAGGAACTGTAACACTGAAAGAAACTTGATAAGCATTAAAAGTTTTAGATTCAACTTCTGCAGAATCATAAGCAATATCAAATTTAGGATATGCATTATCTTCATTCCAATAAACGCTTACATTTTTTATATTAGCTTGGGCATCTATAAAAACAATTGCAGTTACCCCAACTGAACCATCACCATTTAATGGTAAAAAAGTAGCTTGTACAAGTGGAGGGAAAGGCGTAGTTGGTCTTGGTAAAGGAAAAGTTACTTGAAATGGAGAAGAGCTATTAACTAATGGTGTAAATTTAACATTTGTTGAATCTATTTTGGTTCCTGCAGGTATTTCTATGTCTTTACATGTTTCATTTGTTGTACTCATTTTTTTTTTTTTTGGTTAAAATTAGTTATCAGCAATTTATAAAAATACATTGGCTTTAAAAAGATAACTAAGAGAGAATTTATACTCTCTTAGCTATAGTATGATATTACATTCCTAATACCGTCCATTTAGAATCCATAATACCAGCTACAGGACCGCCTAAAGTAATGTTAACCACGCCAGCTGTATTATTAAAAGTAAAAGTTGTTGGTTCACATCCATTGTAAAGAGTTAGTACATTACTTGTTGCATCTATGTATGCTATTGCAATAGGAGTAGTGTTAAGTATAGAAACTACATTTGTATTCATATCATAATAAATCATTCCTCCTCCGGTGTTATTAGTACCACAGTTATTTTTAAAAGCAACTGTCATTATAGCCCCAGAAGTTCCAGTTGGAATACTAATTGTTTGTCCGAAAGCAGTACCTGTAAAATGATGATATGGTGTACTTACTGGAGCTGGTGTAGGGGTTGCCCAAGTAGCTAATCCATTAGCGTCAGAAGTTAATACTTTTCCAATTCCCTGACTACCATCAGTAATTTTAACAGTTCCTGCCACGTCTAGTTTTGCTCCAGGAGTATCAGTCCCGATACCTACATCACCATCATTTTTTATTGTTACTCTAGTAGTACTATTTGTACCAAATACTAAGTCAGTGTTTAATTCATTGTATACAAATGCTTCTTGTGACCAATTACCAATCGTTAAACCTAAAGTCTCATTTCCATATCTAAATCTTGATCTTGACCCTATTGGGGCTACAATATCTAATTGAGCTGTTGGAGTTATTGTTCCGATACCTATATTAGTACCATTATTAAAAAGATTACTAGTTTCTGTCCAATCAGTTCCATTCCAATATGTAGTGTTTCCAATTGCAGTTCCGTCAGCTAAATTACTTGCACCTCCTGTTGGAGTAGTCCAAGTAGCTAAACCATTAGGATCTGATGTTAGTACTTTTCCTGCTCCCTGAGTTCCATCAGTAATTTTAATTTGTCCTGCAACATCTAGCTTAGCTAAAGGATTAATAGTTCCAATACCTACATTTCCAGTTTGTTGAATTACAAAACGTTCAGTTGAATCTTCAGATGCTATTGAGAAACGAAAGGCTGGAGAGTATCCTAATCCTAAGTTCCATTTTTGGAAATTGTCACTTAGCATTAATGATGCTGTTTGTCCTGCTGAATATGTAAGGTCACTATGTACTTCTAAAAGTTGGTCAGGTGTTGATGTATTAATACCAACTTTAGTTCCGTTATTATATATGTTACTACTATTAGTTACCCAGTTAGTTCCATTCCAATATGGTGTGTTCCCTACTGCAGTACCATCCGCTAAGCCACCATTTGATTCGCCTGCATATAATGCATAAGGAACACTTAGCAGTTGGCTAGAACCTGTAATGCTATAAGAAGTTCCTCCTGTTATATCTGTTTCTGTTTTAATGTAATATGTTCCTGTAGACCAATCAATACTTGCAAATGTTCCAGAAACTATGGTACCAGTACCAATTTCCAAATTTACCAAACCATTGGCATTTGTTGTAGTAGCTTGTGTTTCTACATAAACAGGAGTTCCAGTAGAAGATCCTTGTAATACAGAAATTTGCATCCCTACGGATTGATTATCCATTAAAGCATTGGATGCATTTCTAATAACTGCTTGGTAACTCATTTTTTGAGGAGCTTGCGCAAAAGCAGAAATATTAATTAATAATATCGCTATAAGTGTGTATAATTTTTTCATCGTCTTAGTTTTTTAGGATTTTAAATGTTTTAATGGTTTTGTTGTCTTTGGTCACGCTTAATAAATATGTAGCCTGAGGATATCTTGATATTGAAATAGTAGTATCTTTATTTTCTATATTTCCATTTGTAAGTATTCTTCCTGTATAGTCTATTAATTGATAGGATAAATTATTAGTGTCTGTATTTCCTACAGATAAATTTATCAAGTCAGTTGTTGGGTTTGGGTATACTTTGGCATAAAGATTAATTTCATGCTCTTCAATACCTAATATAACTTGTATTTCAATGGGTTGTTGTACACCTTGAGCAACTGATTCTGTTGGAGTATTGCTTGTGATGTAAAATGCTTGTCCAATAGAATAGGAAGCACTTCCTCCAGCGCCAGTGGCATTTCCTCCCGAACTTACAGTGTTTTCTTGTGCATTTGTAATGAACATTCCTATACTGAATAGGAAGGCTACATAATAGGTTGTTTTTTTGTTCTTCATAGTTAAGTGTTTTTTGAGTGACAGATAGATTGTATTATTTGCTAATAATCAATTGTTCAATAATGAATAGTGATTAATATAGTACAATACAAATAGACAGTAAAACGCTTAAAATGTGGAAAAAAATGGCATGAGAGCGATTAAATTTAGCATGAAAGGCAAAAATTTAGTCATAAGAAAATACGAAAGCTCTCTTGACAATGGAGTCAGAGTCAATTTTCTGTAAAAAGGATATTAACTAGGGTAGGAGTTGGAGTAGTTTCTGTTTTTAAAAATTGTTTAACTAAAGGAAATGCTAGATGCGAATTAGAAGAAATAAATTAAGTTGTAGGAAATTCCTTAAAATAAATATACGCTTAAGTAGTAAAGAACAATCAGGAATGACCTTATTTACAAGGAATAAAAAACCCAGTAGAATTTATTCTACTGGGTTGATATATATATGACAAACAAAATGTTTATTTATTTTATGTGAGTGTTTTGAAAAAATTAGTATTCAAACGTACCATATTCACTAGTAATTGTTAATTTTTTAGTATCAGAAGCTTCTACACGTCCTACAATTTTAGCATCAACATTAAACGATTTTGAAATTGCTATAATATCTGTAGCAACTTCTGGTTTAACGTATAATTCCATTCTATGTCCACAGTTAAATACCTGATACATTTCTTTCCAATCTGTTTTTGATTGTTCTTGTATCAGCTTAAATAATGGGGGGATAGGAAACATGTTATCTTTTACAATATGTAAGTTATCTACAAAATGTAAAATTTTAGTTTGTGCACCACCCGAACAATGAATCATACCATGAATTGCATCACTCTTATATTTCGATAAAATAGCTTTTATAATGGGAGCATACGTTCTTGTAGGTGATAAAACCAACTTTCCAGCATCAATTGGCGAATTCTCCACAGCATCTGTTAATTTTGTATTTCCTGAATACACTAAATCTTCTGGTACAGCTGCGTCAAAACTCTCAGGATACTTAGTTGCTAAATATTTATGAAAAACATCATGACGGGCAGAAGTTAATCCATTTGATCCCATTCCTCCGTTGTAGCCTTTTTCATAAGTAGCTTGACCGAATGACTCTAATCCAACAATGACATCACCAGGAGTAATATTAGCGTTGTCAATAACGTCACTACGCTTCATACGAGCTGTAACGGTAGAATCAACAATTATAGTACGTACCAAATCACCAACATCAGCAGTTTCACCACCAGTAGAATGTATGGTTACACCAAACTCCTTTAACTCTGTAATTAGCTCTTCAGTACCGTTAATAATAGCAGAGAGCACTTCTCCAGTAATTAAACTTTTATTTCTACCAATTGTAGACGAAAGCATGATATTGTCCGTTGCACCAACACACAATAAATCATCAATATTCATGATTAATGCATCTTGAGCAATTCCTTTCCATACGGAAACATCTCCAGTTTCTTTCCAATACATATATGCCAAAGATGATTTTGTTCCAGCACCATCAGCATGCATGATTAAACAATAGTCTTCATCACCAGTTAAATGATCAGGAACTATTTTACAAAATGCTTTAGGGAATACTCCTTTATCAACATTTTTTATGGCATTGTGCACATCTTCTTTTGAGGCTGAAACACCACGCTGACTATATCTTTTTGAAATTTCTGAACTCATAATTTTGATTCAATGTTTCAATAATTCAATGTTTCAAAAAATGAAAAACTGAACGATTGAAAGGTGTTATGTTATTTTTTTTTATTACTGTCGATAATCAAATGAAAATAGCTCATCCTGATAACTATAAAGAGTAATCGATGAAAAATATTTTATATTAATATCGCTTAGCGAGCGAATTAACGAGAGTAATTAGGAGCCTCTTTAGTAATAGTTACATCATGAGGGTGACTTTCGTTAATCCCAGAAGCTGTAATTTTTACAAAGCGACCTGTTTCTTTTAATGTTTCAATATTTTTAGACCCACAGTATCCCATTCCTGCACGTAATCCCCCAACAAACTGATGAATACTTTCTTGTAATTCACCTTTGTAGGGTACACGTCCAACAATCCCTTCGGGTACTAATTTTTTAAGATCATCTTCAACATCTTGAAAGTATCTATCTTTTGAACCTTTTTTCATAGCTTCTACAGATCCCATTCCTCTATATGACTTAAATTTTCGTCCTTGTAATAGGATCGTTTCTCCAGGAGATTCTTTTGTTCCTGCTAATAATGAACCTAACATTACACAGTCTGCTCCAGCAGCAATTGCTTTAGGAATATCTCCTGTAAAGCGAATACCTCCATCTGCTATAACCGGTATTCCTGATCCTTTAATTGCAGCAGCAACTTCTAATACTGCAGAAAATTGTGGGTATCCAACACCAGCAACAACACGAGTGGTACAGATTGATCCAGGACCAATTCCTACTTTTATACCATCTGCTCCAGCTTCAACTAAATATTTAGCCGCTTCAGCAGTAGCAATATTTCCTACAATTACATCTAAATCAGGGAATTTAGCCTTCACACTATGTAATACACTTACAACACCTTTGGTATGTCCGTGAGCAGTGTCTATTATTACAGCATCAACACCTGATTTTACTAAAGCTTTAGTACGTTCAACAACATCAGCAGTGACACCTAAAGCAGCAGCAACACGTAAACGACCGAATTGATCCTTATTTGCATTTGGTTTTAAGGTAATCTTAGTAATATCTCTAAAAGTAATTAGACCTACTAATTTATTGTTAGCGTCAACTACAGGAAGTTTTTCAATCTTATTTTCTTGCAAAATTCCTTCTGCATCCTTCAAAGAAGTTCCTTGAGCAGTAGTAACTAAATTTTCAGAAGTCATTACTTCTGATATTTTTCTAGAATTATTTTTTTCGAAACGTAAATCTCTATTGGTAACAATACCTATTAATAATCCATTATCATCAATGATAGGTATCCCGCCAATACGATGCTCTTTCATATTCCTTTTAGCATCAGCAACAATGGCATCTTTTGGAAGCGTTATTGGGTCAATAATCATTCCTGACTCTGAACGTTTTACTTTGCGAACTTCATTGGCCTGGGCTTCAATGCTCATGTTTTTATGCAATACTCCAATTCCACCTTCTCTAGCAATAGCAATTGCCATATCAGACTCTGTAACAGTATCCATTGCTGCAGATATAATTGGAATATTTATGGTAATATTTTTGGTAAATTTTGTTTTAATACTTACATCTCTTGGTAGAATTTCAGAGTAAGCAGGAACTAATAGTACATCATCATAGGTTAGTCCTTCTCCTACAATTTTGGTGTTGTGTGTTGTCATAGTGCAATTAGTAATAATTGCATGCAAATATAGTCATTTTTTAATTGACTAATCTAAATAAAAACATTTATATCTTCGGACATCGCTTGCAATTACTCTTTCCTTTTTTTTTGTATTTTTTGCAGCATTTACTTTTTTTATCCATACAAGAATTACAATCGCTTGCTATTAAATTACAAGAGTTGGAGATAATTATTGGGGTGTGCAACATATTTATTCTTATTTAAACTAACTACAAATAGCGTGCAAAGATAAAATAATTTATTGAAATTCAATAAATTATTTTATCAGCGCTGAAATGGAAAAATCAAATGCTTTTAGTAATTAGATGAGCCTATCTTAAACTTACGAAAGATATGGGTTGTTTATTTTAAGTAGGAAAAGACCATATTATTGTGTACAGTTTTTACTATTGAATAGTATTTATTCTTCTTCCAACATATCCAAATATACGTCCTCAACATGCTCGCGAGCCCATTGCGTTTTTCTTAAAAAACCTAGACTTGATTTCATTGTAGGGTTATAGATGAAACAGCGGATATTAACACGATCCGCCAAGTACTCCCAACCATAATGCTTTACCAAGCGTTCTAAAATCTCAGCCAATTTGACTCCATGTAACGGATGGTTAAGTTGTTCTTCCGTAGCTTGTTTCCTGTTTTGTCTAGTAGGGTTTTCTTCATTCAACTCTTCATTGGTCTTTGGTTTGAATGTTGTATCCGAAAGCTCATCTGTTAGCTTTTGGTTATTAATAGGTTCGTTAATTTGATTGTTTTTTAAATCCATTTTAGGGAACTGTATTTTAAATATTCTAAAAATTGATATGTCTCCAAAAGTACAACTTTTAAAAAAAACGGTTGTTAGTTTAGTTGCATATTGCAAATGCTCTGTATCCTTATCAAACCGCAATATACGAGAATCTGTTGGTATAGGTATTCCGCGGAATTCTGTACAGGCTCCACTCCGTTTGACAACTATTTTTAGTATCAAAAATTAAGTTTTTCTTTTTTAATACCAACAAAGCACTGTTAAATAACGAGTTTATTTAACATACCTCAACAAATTAACAAGCATTAGGATAACAGTAATACTATCTGTTCTAATAGGCTCAATTGATTGTTAATATTAACTACTTAAATTCCTAAACACTAATTCATTTTCAAAAGCATCTAATAAAATTTCGCTATTAGTAGTAATAGTACCTGCAAGAATTTCTTTGGATAATTTATTTAAGACTAGTTTTTGTATAACCCGTTTTACAGGTCTTGCTCCAAACTGGGGATCATAGCCTTTTTCTGCTAAATATTTTACAGCCTCTTCAGTAGCATCTAGCGTTATTTGTTGTTCACCAACTAAATTTTTAATCCAGTTTAATTGCAAGTGTACAATTTTTTCAATTTCTGATTTTCCTAAAGGAGTAAACAAAACAATATCATCTATTCGATTAATGAATTCAGGACGAACAGTTTGCTTAAGTAGGGCTAGTACTTCAACTTTAGCAGCCTCTATTGCGGTGTCCATATTAGTAATAGAAGTAAATTTATCTTCAATAATATCACTTCCCATATTGGAGGTCATAATGATAATGGTGTTTTTAAAATCAGCAACACGTCCTTTGTTGTCAGTAAGTCTCCCTTCATCTAATACTTGAAGGAGTATATTGAATGTATCGGGGTGCGCTTTTTCAATCTCATCCAACAATACTACAGAATATGGGCGTTGTCGTACCGCTTCAGTTAATTGTCCACCTTCTTCATAGCCTACATATCCTGGAGGAGCACCAACCAATCGGCTTACAGCGTGCTTTTCCTGATATTCACTCATATCAATTCGGGTCATTGCATTTTCATCATCAAACAAATACTGAGCAAGTGCTTTAGCTAGCTCGGTTTTTCCAACTCCAGTAGTACCTAAGAATAAGAATGAACCAATCGGTTTCTTAGGGTCTTGTAGTCCAGCACGTGAACGACGGATAGCATCAGAAACGGCTTCAATAGCTTCGTTTTGACCAACAACACGTTTGTGTAATTCGGTTTCTAGTTCTAATAATTTTTCTCGTTCAGACTGGAGCATTTTTGTGACAGGGATACCAGTCCATTTAGCTACAATTTCTGCAATATTTTCTTCAGTAACTTCTTCTTTAATCAATGCATTTTCCTGTTGTTGCTCTAAAGTTATTTTTAGTGCATCCAACTTTTCTTGGGTATCTTTAATTTTCCCATATCGCAATTCCGCTACCGTACCATAATCACCATCTCTTTCCGCTCTATCTGCTTCTAATTTATAGTTTTCAATAGCTTCTTTAGCTTCTTGTACTTCATCTACAACGGATTTTTCACTTTCCCATTTTGCGTTAATAACATTTCGTTCATCTTTTAAATTGGCTAATTCATGATGAAGTGCTTTAAGTTTTACTTGATCATTTTCACGTTTAATGGCCTCAACTTCAATTTCTAGTTGCATTATTTTACGATCGAATGCATCCAACTCTTCCGGTTTGGAATTCATTTCCATGCGTAATTTTGAAGCTGCTTCATCAATTAAATCAATTGCTTTATCGGGTAAAAAACGATTTGTAATATAACGCTGCGATAATTTTACTGCAGCAATAATAGCCTCATCTTTTATTTGAACTTTATGATGAGCTTCATACTTTTCTTTGATTCCTCTTAAAATTGAAACAGCACTTTCGGTATCTGGCTCATCCACTATAATCTTTTGAAAACGACGTTCTAAAGCTTTATCTTTTTCAAAATACTTTTGATACTCATCTAATGTAGTAGCTCCAATTGCTCTAAGTTCTCCTCTTGCTAAGGCAGGCTTTAATATGTTAGCAGCATCCATGGCACCTTGTCCGCCACCAGCACCTACTAAGGTGTGTATTTCATCAATAAATAACACAATGTCCCCGTCTGAACTAGTAACTTCTTTAATTACGGATTTTAGGCGTTCTTCAAACTCTCCTTTAAATTTAGCGCCTGCAATTAAAGCGCCCATATCTAAAGAGTAAATGACTTTTTCTTTTAGGTTTTCGGGTACATCGCCTTTTATGATTCTGTGTGCTAAACCTTCCGCAATTGCTGTTTTACCAACCCCTGGTTCACCAACTAACATCGGATTGTTTTTTGTTCGTCGTGATAATATTTGCAATATTCTACGTATTTCTTCATCTCGACCAATTACGGGGTCTAATTTGCCTGTTTCAGCTAATTCATTCAGGTTTATAGCATATTTATTTAATGAATTGTAGGTTTCTTCTGCTGATTGTGACGTGACACATTCTCCTTTTCGTAATTCAATTATGGCACTTTCTAATGCATTAAATGTTACGCCTTGATCTTTTAATATTTGTGCAACTTTACTTTTTGATTTGAAAATAGCAATGATGAGATGTTCAATAGATACAAATTCATCATTCATTTTCTTTGCAATTATTGCCGCATCGTTTAATGTTGCTGCTGTAATTTTTGATAATTGTATTGTTCCTCCAGTAACTTTGGAGTAACTTTTTAGCTGACTGTTTAATAATTGCTCAAATAGCTGAATATTAACATTCAGCTTCTTTAATATATATGGTGTTACATTTTCATCTAAGGTTAAAATACTTTTGAAAATGTGTTCGTTTTGTATTTCTTGATGTTCGTTTTCTTGAGTTATCAATTGTGCTTGTTGAATAACTTCTTGTGATTTTATAGTAAAATTATTAAAGTTCATAATAATTGGTATTTAATGTTTGGTATAAACTTATCAAGGATTAGTCCAAAATAAAAAGTAGTCATTTTGACCTGTTATATCGAAGCTTTTGATGACGTTTTGACTTTAAGTACTTAAAAATAATATTAAATATATAGAGTTGAAAATAAATGAACTATTTTCGTAGTTCTAACTAACAAAAAAAAATAAAGATGATTAAACTACACAGATTAGTATTATTAAGCTGCTTATTATTTAGTGGATTAGTAAGTGCACAGGATGCTTATATTGGTGAAATTAAAATGTTTGCAGGAACTTTTGCACCTTCAGGTTATGCCTTTTGTGACGGGCAGTTACTTCCAATAGCACAAAACGCAGCCTTGTTTTCTTTATTAGGTACTACTTACGGAGGAAACGGTACGACTACATTCGGTTTGCCAGATTTAAGAGGTAGAGCACCTATACATAAAGGTCAAGGTCCAGGATTAACAAGTCGTTCTCTTGGAGCTATGGGTGGTAGTGAAACTAATACATTAACAGTTGCTCAAATGCCTTCACATAAGCATGACGTTTATGCTGTTTCAAGTGTAGGGAATCAAACTACACCCACAGGTAATTTAATGGCTGATACTAACTTATTTGATAAAGAGTACTCTGATGCTAATGCTGATACTACAATGAGTGCCAATTCAGTAGGGAATACAGGTAATGGTCAAGCTGTAAATAATATGCAACCTTATGTTGCTATTAATTACATTATAGCTTTAGTAGGGATTTATCCAAGTCAAAACTAATAAAACGATATAATATGTTTAAAAAAATAAGTATAGTTATAGTATTGTTTAGTTTTTTCAATCTTAACGCACAGATTACATTTAGAGCTTGTGAAGCAAACGTTTTGGGTGCTCAAGATTACATTTTTACACAAAATGGAACTACGAATGATGCAAGTACAATAAGAAACACATTTGAAACTTTAGCAGCAGATTTTACACAAAGTTGTCCTGCAGGAGTATGTGAACTTAGAATTATTTGGAATATTACAATGACTCGTTGGGAAATACAATTAGATAATGACGGGCCTGTTAGTATTCCAGATTATACAACAGGAGTTTTGTATTACAATACCACTGCTTCGGTACCAAATCCACCAAGTTTAGCATTGGGAACCTGGGTAGATAATCAAGGAGGGGCGTGTGGAGGAAATGATAGTTTTACAACGCTTACAGGTAATGTTCAAGATGTAACTCTTGGAATTAATGACCTAGCTTTATTAAATCAGAATATTAGTATATATCCTAATCCTATTAGTTCAGAATTTAAAATAGAATCTTCAGTTTATGACATAGAAGAAGTAGTGATATACTCTTTACTTGGGAAAAATGTTAAAAGCATAACTACTAATTTTAATAAAATTAGTGTTACTGATTTGTCAAGCAATGTGTATTTGGTCAAAATAATTACTACCAATGGTATTGTGTTAAACAAAAAAATAGTTGTGAATTAAGTATATTTATACTGGAGTATTATTTAATCGGTCAAGTTTAACTTTGACCGATTTTTTTAGTTTTGTAATTTCATTAACAATATTATGTAAGGATTCTACTTACTTTTACACTAAAATGAAAAGTAAAAATAGATATGGGGCTGTTTAATAAAATATTTGGAGGATCAACTGAGCAAAAAGAAGAGAAAGTGTTGGCTTGGATTTTTTTGACTTCAGAAATTCAGTTAGATGAAATTGTAAAAAAATCATATGAAAACCCTCAAGTAATATTTAAGCATTCTACGCGATGTAGTATAAGTAATATTTCAATGAATAAATTTGTAAGAAATTATGATATTCCAAAGGGAGATGCTGACTTATATTATTTAGATTTATTGAATTATCGTTCTGTATCTGATGAGGTTGGGTATAAGTTTCAGGTTATGCACCAATCACCACAAGTGTTGGTTATAAAAAATGGCGAAGCGGTTTATAATGCCTCCCATTATGCAATACAACCCGATAAAATTTTAGAATTTGTTTAGGCGCTCATCAAACTAGGATTTCCTGAAACACTGAGTTGTAACACATAAAATTAGAAAGTATACTTTGTATCTCAGGGTTGAGGTTGTGGTTTTTCCGAGAATAGTAATACTACTTATAAATATAAAAAAGCGACCTATATAGGTCGCTTTTCTTATTCATCTCCTTCAGTTTTTTTCTTTTTAGGAGTATTTTTTTTCCTTTTTAATATATGTGTAAATTTATAGTAGTATCATAAAAACATCACATTATCTGGGGGTTTAAAATGTTTTTTTATTGTTTTATTATGAAAGTTAGTTTAGCCTCGGAATAAGTTGATATTAAACGGACTTATTGTTAAAAGTTAAGACATTAAGTGAATACAGTAAATTATTTAATTTTCTGTAATGTAAAAAGTTTGAGATATCAAATGACCTTTATTATTCATACCATTGATAATCAGCTGTATGTTTTTGAAACCTTTAGTGTCAAATTTTAAAAAGTTTGTTGTATTTGGTTTTATAATCATATTAGGAAACCAATTTATAGTGTTAAAAAATGAATTAAATTTTTGATTTATAAAATTTAATTCAAAGCCTTCGTAATTGACCTTATTAAAACTAAAGCCGAATTCGGTATCGAAAAGGATGGTGTTTAACTCATTTATTTTTTTTTGGGATTTAAGATTACTCCCCTTTTTAGTATTAATAAAAATAACTCCATTAGTTCCCTTTAGTCCATAACCTGCTCCAGAAGCGTTCAATTTTATGTCCTCAACATCATTAGCATTTATATCTAATAATACTGAAATATCTGACAAAGGCATTCCGTTTAAAATTACTTTAACGTTTTCAGCGTCATTAGCCGAATAAAAAGTCTTAGGACCTCTTGTTGACTTAATAACGGGGTCTCCTTGTGCGTATAAGTTAACATTTACACCTGCTAAACCATTTATGAGTTCAAGAGCACTACTGTTTCCTTTATCAATATTTTTATGTATATTTATTTTTTTAGTAAAACTACCTCCTAAAACTTTAGAGTCAGGAAGTAAATCTTTAAATTCACTTGTTTTTTTCGTTGTTTTAATAACTACTTCATCTAATACATTGTCATTAGTTATCTGAATATATTTGGGGAACTTATTGTTTTTTATTGCTATTTTATTTTTTGTAAAATAGGTGTCATTGTAGTTGAAAACACTATCAACCTTATATTTGGTGTAATTTTTAGAAATATTAAAACTTGATTTAACTATTTCTCCGGTATTGGATATTAATGCTAACTTATATTTAGTAGGATGTTTTAATAATAAGTTATTAAATTCAAATTTTTTGTTATTTATTTCAGTAACAACAAGTAAATTATTAGCTGTTGAAGTTAACATTACCTTGTAGTTGTTAAATTTAGATATATTTACGTTAATGGTCCCTTGTATTGATATTCCATTTTCAGTACTAAATTTCAGCCCTGATTTTTTTTGAGGGAGTTTATTTGGATAAGTTTGCAATAAAATATTTATATCGTTGTTACTTGTTTTATCATTAAATATTTTCAAGTCGATAGGAGTACTGCAATTAATATATGGGCTTATTAAAAAGCTATTTATGATATTACTTGAGGTTGAATTCATTTTTGTTTCAGTAGGTAGTACTGAAATACTTAAATTAGATTCAATATACTTATCTAGCATCTCTATATTTAATGTTATAGAGTCATTTGTTTTATTGATGGTAGTTATTTCTAAATCAATTTGCTTGTTTTCTTTTTTGTAATAAAAATCCATAGATGATATAGGAATGTTTTTCTCATTAAATATCGTAATAGTATTTATACCATTAAATAAGTTAGCCTCTTCTAATTCAAAATTATAGTTATAATATTGTTGATCAATTTTTATAGGAAGTACAGATTTTAAATATTTTTTACGGTGTATCGCTACGAAAATTGTTTGGTTTACTTTTTCTTGTATAGTTAATTTATTTGATTTGATGCAAAAAGCTATTTTCTTTTTATTTGTTTTTTTTCTCTTTTGTTGTATAATAAAACCTTTTTGTTCCGCTTTTGGCACTAAAATTTGTTTCTTTATGCCATTAACTTCTATCAATGCAGTATAGCTTTTTTTTGGGTGGCAAATTAATTTAAAAGCACCAATACCATTAATAGTATCACGAATTGTTGCTACTTCTCTTAGAGTTGTATTATCAATAATTTTACCTTTGATAGTTACAGAGTCGGTATTAATAATATTAGTTTTGAAAAACATTAAGTTTTCAGCGCCTTCCAATAGTAAATTGCTTTCTGGAAAAAACTGTATGTCTAACTCACTTTTTGATTTAGTTTCTTGTTCTTTAGTAAGTATTTTAGAAATACTACTTTTTGAAGTTAAAACTTGAAACTGTGTAATGTTTAAATTCTTGAAATTCTTATTCCATTGGGTTGTTAATTCAATATAATACTTACCAGCAGTTGAGTTTATAGGCAGTTGTATGCTTCCATTTGTAATACCGTTCTCGACAAAAAATAATTTATTATCAATTAATTTTTTTTCTGAGTTGTATAAGTTTACATGAAGGTTGGTTGTTTTATAATATGGTGTATCTTCAATATCATATACAACATAGGCTTTAAACCAAATATGTTCTCCTGGAAAATAGGTTGTTTTGTTTGTGTGTAAAAAGTATTTTTCCTGAAGAGAATTATTTAAATAGTTGTTTTCGTTAATAAAATTATCAGTAATTTTAGTAGTATTTTCTTGACTATAGGAGTTGAATAGAATAAGTAAAAATATTGATAATATGTAATTTTTTAAATCACACTCATGTATGTTAAATTTTATTAAATCGGTCATGGTTGGTTAATTAGTCATCCTTTTCTTATCAAAAATAATGCCGTACTATTATTTTGATTTTTTGTTTTCAGTGTTTTATATTAATGTTTTTTTTCTATCACCTAAAATACTGGCTTGTAATAATTCCTTTTAGTTTGGATTTTAAGTCTTCTCCTGTGTCAAATATCATTTGTTCATTTGAAGGAAAAGGAACAGCTCTTTTACCTATTAACTCTAAATAGATGTCATTCAAAGCGTTTCTGTCACCATTATATGTAGCGTATCCATATTCAAAAATAAATTCACTTTCAAGTGGAAAAGTATCCATAAGTTGTTTGGTAACTAGGTCTTTATAATACACTTGTCCTTTTACTTGTACAGATTTAAATTGAGTAAATGTATGTACACTACATACAATAGTTTTGTATTTATCTATTTTAATAACGTTTCCTAAACTATCTTTAACAGTATTACCATTTCCATCTAATAAATTCTTTTTACCATCTAAAATTTGCTTTTCTTTAATGATTTGTTTTTCTCTAATTTGCTCAGGAGAAATAGTAATCTCTCTTAAGTTTATATTCATACTAAAATCATATTTAGTGCTTTTAAGTTTATTGTTATGGTATACAGTCCATAAATTATTCATATCATAGGTACTCATATTCAATAAATCTTCTTCTAATTGTTTAGGAATCACTTTTCTAGTTTCGTTTTTCATTTCAACAAAAACATAATCAGTTCCTTTTACGTGTGCATCATCAATTAAAACTCTGGTGTTTTTATAATTAGGGTTTATTTTTTCTAAATAGTTAAAATCATCATATGCTTGTCTGAACCCTAATTTACTAGTAGAATTCATAAGCTTGTTTGCATTTTTATATAAATATGCTGATAAATTATTTTTTGCGGCTATAATTTTAGAAGAGTAATTGACCATCGTGAAATTTGCATTTCTATTTTCTTCCATAAGGTATAGTGGAAGTACGGGCTTTATCTTTTCTTGTCGCTCATTTAACTGTTGGTAGGTATTGAATACCTCTTCTAATTTAGCTTCATTATTGTCTTTTAATAAATAAGAAATACGCTCCAAGTCGCGTAAATTGGCTTTCTCAAAACCACTTTCAAGCATTTTTATATATGATTGCTTTCCTTTTTTTTCTTTATTGGTACGCAGGTTTTTTAATGCAATGTTAATTGCTTGGTCGTAATTTCCGGAATTTAACGCTTGTTCAGTTTGTTTTATGGAGCTACAGGCTAGTATTAAAAAGAGACTGAATATTGATAGTAATAGTTTTTTCATAGTATACGTTTTTTGAAATATAATATTATCCAAATCTCATGCCAAAAGAAAGAGTTTTTAGAATACATAAAATAGTTATTGGTAAAAAAATAAGCCGCTATAAAGCGGCTTAAATATAGTATAAATTGTAGGGTAATTAGTGTTTAGTTTTTTCCCAGATAGGTAATAGCTTAGTAGATACTTCTCCAAAACCAATTTTTGTAGTACCATTATCACAATATCCAGTCATAATAACAGTATCATTATCATTGATAAACTTACGTTCAGTACCATCATTTAATTTCACGGGTTTTTCACCTCTCCATGATAATTCTAGCATAGATCCGTAAGAATCGGGTGTTTTTCCTGATATAGTTCCTGATCCCATCATATCACCAGAATTTATTGGGCAACCGTTAGTAGTATGATGTGCTAATTGTTGTGACATGTTCCAGTACATATATTTAAAGTTAGATTTAGAAACTGTAGTAGGCGTACCGTTTTCTGGTTGAATGGCAACCTCTAAATTGATATCATAACTTTTTTTACCAGTATATTGTAAATAGTCTAATTGTTTTTTTAATGGTTTAGGTCCATTACAACGATACGGTTCTAAAGCATCTAAAGTAACGATCCAAGGAGAAATTGAAGAAGCAAAACTCTTCGCTAAAAATGGTCCTAATGGTACATATTCCCATTTTTGAATATCCCTTGCACTCCAGTCATTAAAAACAACCATTCCGAAAATATACTCCTCAGCTTCATCAACTGGAATAGTTTCTCCTAAATGATTTGCAGCTGTTGTAATAAATGCTGTTTCCAATTCAAAATCTACCAAGCGTGATGGACCAAAAACAGGAGTATCACTACCTGCAGGTAATGTTTGTCCTTGTGGTCTGTGCACTGGTACTCCAGAAGGAATAATAGAAGAGCTTCTTCCGTGGTATCCTACAGGAATATGTAACCAGTTTGGGAGTAAAGCATTGTTAGGATCTCTAAACATAGTACCTACATTTGTAGCATGTTCAATACTTGAATAAAAATCAGTATAATCACCAATTTGCACTGGGAGTTGCATTTCAACATCTTCCATTCTAAATATTATTTTGTCCTTATGTGTAGGATTGTCTCTTAAAGTTCCGTTTTTAGTATCAAAAACATCAGCTATTCTATTACGAACTAAGCGCCAAGTTTTCCTTCCATCTGCAATAAAATCATTTAAAGTGTCTTGCAAGAAAATATCATCAGTAAGTGGTACTCCTTCAAAATATCCTAGTTGATGTAAAGCACCAAGGTCAATTGCATAATCACCAATTCTGGTACCAATTGTAATAATATCATCTTTTGTGATAAATACTCCAAAAGGTAGGTTTTGTATTGGGAAATGAGAATCTTTATCTACTGTTAACCAGCTTAATCTGTTAGGGTCGTTTGCAGTTACTTTCATTATATATGGGTATAATTTTATATTAAAAAGAATATATTCAAAGCTACATAATTTTTTAATACTAGAATTTAATTTCAGATTAAATTACAACAAAAAGCAGAAAATTTAGTGCCTTAGTTTTAAAAATTGCAATCACAAAATTTATAGGAGGTATAAAACAATTTAATTATTTGCTTGTTTTTAGTTTAAAAAGTCTTTTTTTTGACTTTAGAATTATAGGATTCCTTATTTTTGAACATTATTTATAAATAACAAAAAACAATGCAACGCGACGAACAAATATTTGAGTTAATTCAGGAAGAGAAAGTTAGACAAATTCAAGGTTTAGAATTAATAGCTTCTGAAAATTTTGTAAGTGAACAAGTTATGGAAGCTGCGGGTTCTGTACTGACTAATAAATATGCAGAAGGGTATCCAGGAAAACGTTATTACGGAGGATGTGAAGTAGTAGATGAAGTTGAGCAATTAGCAATTGATAGAGCCAAAGCTTTATTTGGAGCAGTATACGTCAATGTACAACCACATTCAGGATCACAAGCAAATACAGCAGTGTTTTTTGCATGTTTACAACCTGGAGATAAAATTTTAGGATTCGATTTATCACATGGTGGGCATTTAACTCATGGTTCATCAGTTAACTTTTCTGGTAAATTATATTCTCCTTCATTTTATGGAGTAGAAGAAGCTACAGGAATGTTAGACTATGATAAAATTGAAGCTAAAGCAATAGAAGAACAACCAAAATTAATTATAGCTGGAGCATCTGCGTATTCAAGAGATATAGATTTCAAACGCTTTAGAGCTATTGCAGATAAAGTAGGAGCTATTTTATTAGCAGATATTTCTCACCCAGCAGGAATGATCGCAAAAGGTATTTTAAACGATCCATTACCACACTGTCATATTGTAACCACAACTACTCACAAAACCCTAAGAGGACCAAGAGGAGGAATGATTATGATGGGACAAGATTTTGAAAATCCATTCGGAATAACCTTAAAATCGGGTAAATTACGTATGATGTCAGCATTGTTGAACTCTGCTGTATTCCCAGGGAATCAAGGTGGACCATTAGAACATATTATTGCTGCTAAAGCAATTGCTTTTGGTGAGGCTTTAACTGATGAATTCATGCACTATATGTTACAGGTTCAGAAAAATGCGAAAGCAATGGCCGCTGGATTAGTAGCTAGAGGGTATAAAGTAATTTCTGATGGTACGGACAACCACATGATGTTAATTGATTTACGTAACAAAAACATTACTGGTAAGGATGCTGAAAACGCATTGGTAAAAGCTGATATTACTGTAAATAAAAACATGGTTCCTTTTGACGATAAATCGCCATTTGTAACTAGTGGAATTCGTATTGGATCAGCTGCTGTTACCACTCGTGGAATGAAAGAAGCTGATATGGAAACTATCATTTCTTTAATTGATGAAGTTATTATGAATTGGGAAGATGAGGCTACTTTAGAAGCAGTTGCTGAAAAAGTAAATGTATTAATGAGTGATTTGCCTTTGTTTAAAATGTAATTTAAGTATTAAATAAATAACAAGTTGTTATGACTTAGTGAAAAAAAGCGAATCAGTTAATGATTCGCTTTTTTTGTTTCATATCAATAGCACTGTATTTTCATTGATAATAATTATTTTAGGTACGTTTGAATTATCATTAGTAAGAACAAATAATTTCGTTTTTGAATTGTTTTTTAGTACTATCCATCTGTAGGAAAAGCAGCAGCTTGATATGCTCCAATATCATAGTTACCTGAAGTTCTAACTGTATTTATGATGTCGTTAAATGAAGGTGTTATTTCAAAACCAGTATTATCAGCTGGAGAGTTTCCTTCTTCTAATTGAAATTCATTATTACTTTTATCTAAAAACAGCGGTATTTCATTTAAAATATTTCCTTCATAATGGCTTAAGTTGCTAAAATCATATAAAGGGTTGTCACTTAAGAGACCTGATGTATCATTAAAACGTATTAAACAGTTTGTGAATTTGTAATTTAAGTCAGCTCCAGTTTCATCATGAATAGAAAATTCCAAATCGTCGTTTCCATAAATAATACAGTTGGTAAAAGTAGCGTCTAATTGAGCTACAAATAAAGTATCTCCAGCAATTAATGAATTACTTAATAGAAGTGTAGGGTAGGAGCGGAAACTAGTATTCCAGTAATTTGTAAATGTACAATGCTCGAAATTATAAAACCCACCTAATGCTAGTGAAACACTTGCTTGTCCGCAATTACCAACAACAATATTTTTTCCTTCAATATTCCCCTCAAAAGCAAGAATACCGTTTACAGCATGATTGTATAATTGGGTGTTCGTTATAGTTGTAGTTAAGTCTCCATCATTACCATCGCTTCGTATACCAATGGTTCCGTTTTTAATAGTAACATGATCAAATAGGTTATTTGTACTTCCCTCTTGCAACCAAATAGTACCCCATTGTCCTGGGACATCATCATACAACGATTCTAATCTATCGCCTTCAAAAATAATTTCCTTTTCTAATAAAATGGGATCAGCACTAATGTCTCCATCGGCGATAATTGTAGCGCAATCAGGAATAATTAGCCCAGCATCTCTATGAAAATGAACTCGTGTACCTTCTTGGATATTAAGTGTTTCACAGGCAGGAACTGTAGGGAAACCATATATTACATAAGGTTTTGTATTTGTCCAATTTAATTGGGAAAGTGTTAAATCAAAGTTGTTTAATTCTCCATCAATTAAAGTGATAGGAAAAATCATATGCGCATCCTTTACTAAGCTAACTAAAGCTACTTTTTGAGGAACACTATTGGCATCAAATACAATATTGTCAGTGTATAAAAATTCTGTAGCAGTAGTTGTATAGTCTAAAATATCTACTGTTGTTTCTATAAATATATAAATACTGTCTTTGGCTTTAATTTGAATGTTTTCAAATGTTTGACCAGCAATACCGTCAACCATTAATCTGTATTTTGAAGCTGCACCGTTTTCTAAACCAATTGTAGGGATATGAATATCGTCACCACTAGTGTTGTAAACTTTTAGGTTATAGGTGCTTGAGCCGATATTCGAAAATATGGTGTCTAAATATACTGTTTCAGTAGAAAAAGAAAGGTTACCAAAACTCGCTTTGGTATTAAAATCTTTACGGCAAGAACCTAAACTGATTAGTAAGGTAATGCTTACAATGATGATTAATATGTTTTTCATAATTATGTGTGCGTACGGTATTGTAAATGTACTATTATTCTTAATAAAACCTATATTTTGGGTTTTTATTGTTCTTTCATAACGAAGTAGTTTATGAAGTAAAGTAACTCCTGTAAATTAAGGATTCCTAGTTACAATGTGTGATCGTGTGCTTTTAATGAGTAAACCTATTCATTCAATTAGGTTATACCTTTTCTCCAAAGGCTAAATCGCCAGCGTCACCTAAACCAGGAACTATATAGGAATTTGCATTCAGCTCATTATCTACAGCTCCAACCCAAAGAGTTACATTTTTGGGCAGTTTTTTTAGTACATAATCTACTCCTATTTGACTTGCAATTAAAACAGCTATATGGATATGTTCAGGAGTACCACGTTTTTTTAAAACCTCTAAAGCAACTACTATTGATTCACCAGAAGCCAACATAGGATCTGATAAAATAACTGTTTTGTTGTCAATATTCGGGCAGGCCAAATAATCTGTTTCAATAGTAAAACTATGGTCAGAAGCCGTTTTTCTGTAGGCACCAATAAAGCCATTTTCTGCGCCATCAAAATAATTTAAAAATCCTTGATGCAATGGTAATCCAGCTCTTAAAATGGTAGCTAATACAATCTTATTTGTACTTAAGTTAATATTTGAAGAGCCTAATGGCGTGGTGATAATAGCTTTTTGATACGTTAACTGTTTGCTAATTTCATAGGACATTATTTCTCCCATACGTTCACAATTTCTTCTAAAACGCATTGAATCCTGCTGAATATTAACAGCTCTTATCTCAGCAATAAATTTATTGAAAATTGAATTGTCCTTTCCTAAGTTAATAAAATTCATAGGCTTATTTTGTTATGATTTTTATTTCAAATAATTTATCCCAGTTTTTTCCAGTCACAAAAATAGTTTCTGTTTCGGGATTGTATGCAATACCATTTAAAACATTTAAATTGTTATGCTGAGTTACTTTTTTCTTTAAACTGTTACAGTTTATAACAGCTTCAACGGCACCATTTACGGGGTTGATAATTGCAATACCGTTTTGCTGATAGATGTTGGCATAAATTTTACCGTTAATCCACTCTAATTCATTCACACTTTTTATCTTACTGGTGTTTGAATAAATTTGAATATAGTCCTCTTCTTCAAGTGTGGTAGGGTTTAAAGTCCATATTTTCTCTGTCCCGTCCGATTTGTAAAGTGTTTTACCATCATTACAAATTCCCCAACCTTCAGTGCTTTTGGTATATTTAAATGTTTTTGTTTTAGTAAAATCTTCAGGATTGTAAATAAAACCAACTTTTGATTGCCAGGTTAATTGGTACAAATCATCATTTAAAAAGGTAAGTCCTTCTCCAAAGTATTTTGGATCCAAATCAATTTTACGTACTACTTCCCCAGTTTTATAATCTAATTTTCTAAGCGTTGATTTTCCACGTTGTCCTGTACTTTCATATAGATCTCCTTTATAGAATTCTAAGCCTTGAGTGTAGGCATTTATATCATGAGGATATTCATTTACAATTTCGAATGTTAAAATTTTCGTTTTCTGTTTAGCGAGTATTTCAATTTCCTTTTTTAGGATAACAATATCATTATTATAACTAAATGTAGCTTTTATGTTTTTAGTCCCTAATTTTCCAGTATCAAATGTAAATTGATTAGTAGCGATCTTTTTATTGTTTACAAAGAAGCTTATTGCGCCAATTTCAAGATTATTTTTATTTGAAATATTGAAATTTATGGTTGTTCCAAGAGGGTATTTGGTTTTTTTATCGCTTGTTTCTATAGAAAATAATTTTTTTACATCTTTTTCTTCTTCCGTACAAGAAGATGAAATGATACTTAAAATTATGATTGCTAATAGGTTAAATAACTTCATGCTTTTGCTTATTTTTTTAAGCAAGGTAAATTATTTAAATCAGACAAAAAAATGGTTGCCTAGAAAGAAAAAGGTTGTATATTTGCCCCGGCAAGTCCTACACAACTAGCTCCTGTTGAATCCTCCAGGGCGGGAACGCAGCAAAGGTAAATGGTTGAGCGGTGTGATGTAGGGAGCTTGCCATTTTTTATGCGCTAAAGTCAAGGCTCATCTCTCCTAAGAACAATTGCAATTTTAAATTTTTACTTCTCCTCAAAAAGTGTATTTTTACATGCTTTTGTTTTTTCACATATTTAATAATATAATTATATAACTAATGTCTAAAGTAGTATTAATTACAGGAGGTTCTTCTGGAATAGGAAAGTCTGTAGCTACCTTTTTATCTGATAATGGATTTGTTGTTTATGGAACTAGTAGAAACCCTAATCGAGTTACAGAAAAATTACCATTTAAGTTAATAGCATTAGATGTAACGAATACCGATACTATTCAAACTGCTGTTGAAATAGTCATTGCAAATGAAGGTAGGTTAGATGTGTTAATTAATAATGCTGGTGTTGGGATTACTGGTCCGATTGAAGAAACACCAGATGATGAGATTAAAAAAGCATTTCAAACGAATGTTTTTGGGCCAATTGATTTAATTAAAGCTGTTTTACCACAAATGAGAATCCAAAATAGTGGGTTGGTCATAAACATCACTTCAATAGCTGGTTATATGGGCTTACCTTATAGAGGGGTTTACTCAGCAACCAAAGGAACATTAGAGTTGTTAACTGAAGCGCTTAGAATGGAGGTAAAGGATTTTAATATTCAAATGACTAATGTAGCACCTGGTGATTTTGCAACAAATATAGCTTCAGGTCGCTATCATTCCCCGGTATTGGAAAATTCGCCATACAAAATTCCTTATGGAAATACACTAGCGTTAATGAATGAACATGTTGATGAAGGTGGTGATCCTATTGAAATGGCAAAGGTAATTTATAAAATAATAAATAGTGAAAGTCCTAAAATACATTATAAAGTTGGGGTGTTTATGCAGAAGTTTTCTATTGTATTAAAAAGATTATTGCCAGACAAAGCATACGAAAAATTATTATTGAATCATTATAAGTTATAAGCAGAAACAGTTTAAAATACTGAAGTAAACTAGATGATATAAACATTAAAACATAAAGAGATGAAATTTTTTATTGATACAGCAAACTTAGATCAAATTAGAGAAGCGCAATCATTAGGAGTGCTTGATGGGGTAACTACCAATCCGTCACTAATGGCGAAAGAGGGAATCACAGGTATGAATAACATATTAAAACATTATGTTGATATATGTAATATTGTTGATGGCGATGTAAGTGCAGAAGTGATTTCTACTGACTATGAAGGAATGATTAGAGAAGGGGAGTTGTTGGCAGAATTACATGACCAAATTGTAGTAAAGTTGCCAATGATTAAAGATGGTGTTCGTGCGACTAAATATTTTAGTGATAAAGGAATTAAAACAAATGTGACTTTGGTTTTTTCAGCTGGACAAGCTTTATTGGCGGCCAAGGCAGGAGCGACTTATGTGTCTCCGTTTATTGGTAGGTTGGATGATATATCAACTGATGGATTAAATTTAATAGAGGAAATCAGAACTATTTTTGACAATTACGGATATGAAACTCAAATTTTAGCGGCTTCTGTACGTCATACAATGCATATTATTGACTGTGCAAAAATTGGAGCGGATGTAATGACGGGGCCGTTAAGTGTTATTGAAGGTTTATTAAAACATCCTTTAACTGATATTGGCTTAGCTAAATTTTTAGCAGATTATCAAAAAGGAAATAAGAAATAACATTCTTTTTACAATAATATTAACATGATTTATTTTGATTTTTAATTTTTTTATGTATTTTAGAATCAATAATTCAAACTTAAATTTTAGAATAATGAAAAAATTAACATTAAGCGTAGCTTTGATCGTAGCTTTAGGAGCTGTTTCTTGTAGAGAAACAAAAAAAGAATTGGATAAAGCTGGTGATCAGATAGAAAATGCTGCTGATTCAACTAAAGATGCTGTAAACGATGCTGCTAATGCAACTGGAGATGCAGTAAATGATGCAGTTGACGGGGCAAAAGATGCAGCAGGAAATGCAGTTGACGGGGCAAAAGATGCAGCAGGAAATGCAGTTGACGGGGCAAAAGATGCAGCAGGAAATGCAGTTGATGGAGCAAAAGATGCCGCAGGAAATGCAGTTGATGGAGTAAAAGATGCAGCAGGAAATGTTGTTGATGGAGCAAAAGATGCGGCAGGAAATGCAGTTGATGGAGCAAAAAAATCAGCTACTGATGCAATAAAGAGTACTGAAGATAAAGCTAAAGATTTACTGAAAAAATAAGCAGTAAGATTTTTTATATACATTAAAAAAAAGCCGCTACATAGCGGCTTTTTTGTGTTAAAAATCTTTCTTAATCCTGTCCAAATCACGTTTGTTATCTCTGTCCTTAAGTGTGTTTCTTTTATCGTGTGTTTTCTTTCCTCTACATAAAGCAATCCTCAGTTTTGCTAGCCCTTTGTCATTTAAATACAAATTTAACGGAACAATAGTTAACCCTGTGTTTTTAACTTCTTTATGTAGTTTCTTTAATTCTTTTTTATTCAATAAAAGCTTGCGTTCTCTTCGTGTTAAATGATTAAAATAAGAAGCGTGCGTGTACTCATCAATATACATGTTAATTACAAAAAGCTCATTACGATCATTAAATTCACAAAAGCTTTCTGTAATAGTAGCTTTCCCTTCTCTGATTGATTTAATTTCGGTACCAACAAGTATTACGCCAGCATCATAAGTATCCAAAATTTCATATTCAAATTTTGCTTTTTTATTTTTTATATTTATTTTTTTTTGCTTCATCCCATCAATGGGTTTGGTTTAGTGAAATTTGTTACAAACAAATACTAATAACTTAGCTCTGCTAATATTAATATAGGTAAGTGTTTTATAAATACAAAAATAGAATTAGTTTTAAAAGAAACGCTACTACAACTTGTTTTTTTAAAACATAGTCAATCTAAAATTGGATTTGTGATATAATAAAATAGTTAAGTTTTTTTTATTTCTTATAAAAAGGAATAAAGTAACTTATGGTGTATCCAAAGCCAACTCCCCAATTGGAATCATCAGTAGTTTTTCCGAAACCTGGAATGTATAAATTTTCAAAATTATCAGGGTTTTCATTTCCAACATAATTTTTAAGTTGCACATTAACTCCTAAATATAGGTTATTAAAAATTTCGGCTTTTAAACCAACAATGAACTCTATTAAATGAGTTGTAGAATTGTTATAACTAATAGGATCGGTAATTACTATGCTTTCTTCCCAGTATGTGTTTCCGTTGAAAATAGAATGGCTATTTAAGGTGTTTTTATAAGAGCTCACCCCGTAACGCAAACCAACAAATATGGCATTTTTCATATCCAACCAGTTTTCATAGGCGTTATAGTCAACACCAATCTTAAAGTAGCTTCCTTTGGTAGTATAATTTACCTGGGTTTCATTAATGGTGCGGTTTTCATTTCCAAATTCTCCAGCTAAAAAAAACTTTTTAGAAAACTTATAATCGGCGTTTATTTCAAAAGCGGTGTAATCTTCTATTACCGCTGATTTTACAAGTTTTGAAATGTCGGTTCCAACTCGTAATCCGAATTGATGTGTTTTGCTGCTGTCTTTAACCTTTTCTTCCTGAGCAAATGTAGCAAAAGATAGAAAAAATAGACTAATGAAAAATATGTACGTGCGCATCGTCTTCTGTTTCAATTTTATTAGTAATCACAGTTGTACTTAATATCCAGTTATCAGCATCAGGAGTGAAGCCGAAATTTACATCATTAAAAACATTTTTAAATCCACATGCTTTGGATATAAATATTTCTTCATTTTCATAGGTTATTGTAATGATATCTTCATTTCCAGTAGCAAAATCATCAGCGGAGTCCTCAGGAGTACCATTATCATCTATGGTATAATCTTTTATTAAACTATAGGAAGTGTTATTTTGTAATATTCGCAGTGGAATCATAATTGAATCCCTAGTCTCTTCAAGTCCATATCTAAAAGAATTGTCAATTCCTATTATTGATAAACCTGTTACAGATTTTAATGTTTCTTGATCAAGCTGGTCAAAAAATTTTATTTTTAAATGAGAAGTTTCTGCATTTGAAGTACTACAAATATCATCTTTCTCACAGCTGATAGCTAGCGATAAAAAGAGGAGTATTGTTATTGCTTTTTTCATAGATTGTAATTCTAAACAAACAAAAATAGGAGTATTTTAATCTATTATACACAAAAACGAGCTTAAAGTTTTTGTTAAATAAAGAATTGTAGTGATTACGGTGTTATAGCAGCATTAAATTTAAAGTTAACGCTACATAATTCATAGGTTTTTGTATATAATTTTATAATAATCAAATAAGATTTATTAATTTGCAGAACTTTCAGGGATGATTTCTCTCCCACGCTGAATTTTCGAGTCTTCGGAAGGATAAAGGTAGAGAAGGAATGGTTATTTTATTTATCTTAAATTATTTAAAAAATGGCTGTTTTAAAACAACAAGTAACATCACAACAAGCAATTGAATTAGAGGACAAGCACGGTGCGCACAACTACCACCCATTACCAGTAGTATTAGCTAAAGGTGAAGGAGTATATGTGTGGGATGTAGAAGGAAAAAAATACTACGATTTTCTATCGGCGTATTCTGCAGTAAACCAAGGACACTGTCACCCGAGAATTGTAGGAGCAATGGTAGCTCAAGCACAACAATTAACATTAACTTCTAGAGCATTTTATAATGATGTGTTAGGGAAGTATGAAAAATATGCTACAGAACTTTTTGGTTTTGATAAAATATTGCCAATGAATACTGGAGCAGAGGCTGTTGAAACTGCATTAAAATTATGTAGAAAATGGGCTTACGAAGTAAAAGGTTTAGCTGAAAATGAAGCAGAAATAGTAGTTTGTGAAAATAACTTCCACGGAAGAACAACAACAATTATTTCGTTCTCCAATGACCCTGTTGCAAGAAAGAACTTTGGTCCTTTTACAAACGGATTTATTAAAATAGCATATGACGATTTAGATGCTTTAGAGGAGACTTTTAAAAACAATAAAAATATTGCAGGATTCATGGTGGAACCTATTCAAGGGGAAGCTGGAGTTTATGTGCCGAAAGAAGGATACTTAGCAGGAGTAAAAGCATTGTGTAACAAATACAATGTATTGTTTATTGCTGATGAAGTTCAAACAGGAATTGCACGTACTGGAAAGTTAGTTTGTGTAGATCATGAAGATGCGAAACCAGATATTTTAATATTAGGAAAAGCAATTAGTGGTGGAGTGTATCCAGTATCTGCTGTATTAGCTAACAATGACATTATGAATGTTATTCAACCAGGAAATCACGGAAGTACTTTTGGTGGTAATCCAGTTGCTGCTGCTGTAGCTATTGCTGCTTTAGAAGTTGTTAAAGATGAAAATTTAGCTGAAAATGCTGAGGAATTAGGACAATTATTTAGAGCTGAAATGAGCAAGTTTATTGAAACTAGTTCTATAGCTACTTTAGTAAGAGGAAAAGGATTGTTGAACGCAGTATTAATTAATGATACTGAAGACAGTGATACTGCTTGGAATATTTGTATGAAGTTACGTGATAACGGTTTATTAGCTAAGCCTACACATGGTAACATCATTCGTTTTGCACCGCCTTTAGTTATGACTAAAGAGCAGTTGTTGGATTGTGTTTCTATTATTTCAAAGACTTTTAAAGAGTTTGAGTAGCATCCCTACTTTTAGTATATAAAAAGCCACTCAATTTGAGTGGCTTTTTTAGTTGTTTTTTGTCTTTTATAAACCTAAATAGTAACGGGTTAATGAATTACGGAAGTATTATATAGCGTTTTTTTTTATTTTTTCTTGTTCCGCAAGTGAGTCAACAAAGTATTCATATTTTCTTTTATCATCATTTGAAGAGTTTTCCATATATTCCATAACCTCTTCTAAAAGAATAGAAAGTGAATAAACACTGTTTCTTTTTCTGTTGTTAAGTCTTAAAAGGTATCCTGTAAAAACAAGAATTATAGTAAGAGAAATGAAGAAGTATTTATAAATATTTAATTCATAAATGGCGTTTTCTTTTTCTTGAATAGAGATGAATTCTCCCTTTGATTCTAAAAAATCAATTAAATTTCCAGAAAAGAAACAAATAATGCTTAAAATCAAGATAATTACTGCTAATAAAGCTAATACGATACGCAGTATATTTGAAGTTACATTTTTAGAAACTTTAATAGTATAAGATTCTTTTATTTCAGAATGTGTTTGTTGAAACCTTCTAAGTTTAGATTCGGTTTCTTGAATTTTAAATAGTTTATATTGCCTTAACTCTTCATTTATTCTTTTTTCCATAGGTGGTTATTTCGTAATTAATAATAAGTGAAAACTAAGCAAAAGAATTAAGCCAAAATAATATTTTAAATATTTATTTCTTCTGTTGGCAACTGGCTTTATTCCACTTTAATTTTCCCGTTGGTTCTTATATATATTATAATATCATTCACTGAATTATTTGAAATTGTATGAATTGCTTTGTTAGTAGCACCAAAATAACTTCCAGTATCCAATACTTTTGTTTCTTTATTTTGTGGTAACATATAATTCAATTCGCCTTGTATTATAACCGAATGTAGAATCGTTCCATTACTTTTAATTATTCCTTTAAAATCTTTAGGTAATTTTACAAAAAGGCCTTTTGAGCTTTTATTTTCCCAAAGAAAACTAATTTCAGCTTTACTTTTGGAATCTATCCAATTTGATCTCGAGTTATCTAACCATACTATATTTGAAACATCAATATTAATCGGTCTTTCTCCATTATCAGAAGCCTTATCGGTTGAATGAACTAAGTATGGACCATTATCAATTTCTACCAATGCAATGTTTTCTTTGCCTTTAGATGATGTTATATGTGATTCTCCTTGTGGTTGTGTCCAAAAGCTTCCTGATTTCATCCACATATTTTCTGCTTTTGGGTCATCATTATGAATACTTCCTTTAATCACAACTGCTCTGTAAGTTATGTTATGAATATGAGGTGGTGAAGAAAAACCGTCCACAAATTTAGCTAAAAATCCTGTTGCTTCTGTACCGTTTCTATCTCCCCAAATTGTTCCTGCCTGTGGACTTTGGTCGCCTCTTGCAGGGTTTAGTTTTTCAAATTCAATTTCGGAACTTAAAACCACTTTGTTGGTTGGATTTTCTATAATTTCAGAAATAGTGTTTTCTGTTGCTTTTTCTTCTTTTATTGAATTGTTACAAGAAACAATTAATCCTGAAATTAGAAATAAATAGATTGTTGATTTTATCATTTTTTTTAAATTAGTGTTATTATTTCACTCTCTGCTAATCTTGATTTTGGTGTTTTGTCAGTAGAATTAAAATCAGAAGTTGCTCTGTAACCTAGAGAAACAGCCACTAAAGAAGTATAGCCTTTTTCTCTTAATCCAAATTCTTCATCTAACGCTTTCACATCAATTCCTTCCATTGGTGTAGCATCTATTCCAAGACTTGCTACTCCTAATAAAAAGTTTCCCATATTTAAATATACTTGTTTTTCCATCCAATGATTCAAGTCTTTTAAATCAAATTTATGAATTCCTGCAAATGTTTTTACCGCACCTAAAAACCCGTTTTTAATATCTTCATTCGGAAACCTTCCACTTTTATCTTCAGTATCTGCAATGTGTTGATAATACTTTTCATCAGCATCAATTTTTGAACAAAATACTACAACTGCCGATGCGTTTAATACTTTAGGTTCATTAAAATGAAAAAAGCCTTGTGTTCCTTTTGCTACTCTTTCTTTTCCTTCTTTAGATTCAGTAATTATAAAATGCCAAGGTTGTAGGTTTACACTTGATGGACTCATTCTCAATAGGTTTTTCACTTCCCTCATATCTGATTCAGATATTTTTTTACTTGGGTCAAATTCTTTGGTTGTGTATCTCCAGCTTAGTGTTTCTTTTAAGTTCATTTTTTGTTGTTTTTATTAGACTATCATTTTTATAGTTGCAAAAGTAAGTATAGTGTTTTATCTTTGCAATAACGGTCAAAAAGGATAGTATAAATTATGGAAGTGCAAAAACCAAAAATGTTCAGTTTTAGAGGTAAAGAATACCCTTGTTGTGCAAGTTTAACAATGGGAATTATCGGTGGAAAATGGAAAACGGTTATCTTATATCATTTAATTGAAAAGAAATTAAGGTATAATGAATTGAGGAAAGAAATGCCAACTGTTACCGAACGCACATTGAGTTTACAGTTAAAAGCTTTAGAGGAAGACGGACTGATTAAGAGAAAGGTTTTTACTTCAAAACCACCTTTAAAAGTCGAATATTCTTTAACTGATTTTGGAGAAACTTTAATTCCTTTAATTCAATCCATTGCAGATTGGGGCGATTCTGTGGTTGAAAAATATTTGAAGTAGGTGTTCAGTTTAGCTTGTTACCAACGTGTTGTGCATGATTAGTTGCGTGTTTCAAACACTAAATATAATAAATAAACACAGAATAGAAAGTTGTTTTAGACTTTCCAAATGAGCTAAAACTAGCAATTAATTATAGACGGTGTTAACTTATGTGCTTTATCACTCTTGTTAAAACATTTTTAAGATTAGTTTATCTAAATAGTTTGCCGAGATTTCAACTCATTGTTTTTTTATTATATCTGAAATTAAAATACCCTTTTTTGAAAACCCTTGTATAAAAAAAAAGTAGTTATTATTATTATTATTATTATTAATTTTAAAATTTACTTCTCCTAAATCATTCGTAATTAAATCTGGTTTCCAATCTATTTCAAATTGAGCATTAGCATTCTTTTGATTAAAATCATATTGAGAAGTATAATATTTTTTAGCTTTATCATAACCTTCATTAAAAACATATTCTTTAAAAAGATTAGTAATATTATTTTTGTAATTTTCTGTAGTAAAAACCTGAATCAACTTATTTCCTTTATATGGTTGTACCATAATATTTTCCACATTATTCATTTTCAATGAAATACTTGACAATTCTTCGGGTTTTATCCGTCGACCATCAATATATAGGGCAGCTTCTTTGTTTACACCAGTGGCAAGATAGTTTTCAAGTCCTTTCCAATTAACTAATCTTATATTTTGGTCAACGGATAAAAAAGTCATAAGGTCGTCATTGTATTTGTATTCTTTAGGTAGTTCTAAGTTATAATAAAGACCGATATCAAAAACTGTTTTTTTGTGTTTTTTAATCAAAGCTTTTCTCTCATAGTAATCTTTACTTCTTTTTTTTCCTAAAACGATTACTTCTTCTAATATTTCGGAATCGGAATCATAAAAGTCCTTCCATATGTTATTCAATAAGTGTTCTTTCTTTTTTAACCCCAACCTATTAGGTGGCATAAATTTCACAAATGGTTTAGTTTTAATAGAATCAAAATAAATATTTTTAGGCTTAATAGCTGTGTTTAGGTTATTTATAAAAGAAAGTTTAACGGTATCTCCTTTATAAATAAGCAATTTTTTGAAACTAAAACTTTTACTTCCATTTAAAAATAATCTATCAATTAATAAATTACCTTTACTAATCAATGCAAGGTTATTGGATAACAAAGGCGATACTTTTCCTTTAAGTTTAAAGCCAATTTCAAAATCATATTTATAACTGGGATTTAAATTTTCAATCATTTCTTTTAAAGGATATTTTGTCCATCCCTGTGTTAATAGCAATAAATCAAGATGTTCTTTTCTTTTTAAATTTTTCTTATTAAAATAATATGCTGGTTTTTCTATATATCCTTCTATATAAGGAGTTAATAAAAAAGCACTCTTAATAGTAGTGGTTTTATCAAAATTTAAAGTATTTATAGGTAATACAGATAAACTTATATTTGACTCTATTGGTTTATTCAAATCGGGAGTTAAAATTTTCAATCTATAACTCACGGAATCTTTTTCAGTACTTAGCTCCTTTAATGAAACGGAAACTTCTTCATCTTCTTTTTCAATATAAAATTTCCTTTCCAAAATAGGTTTATTATTTTTAAATAGAGTAATTGTATTTACTCCGCTAAAAAAAGAGCTCCTTTCAAATTCTAAATTAATATTCAAGGAATCTATTTCAGATATTTCTAAAAAGTCAATTATTTTGTTTCTTTGATGAACTAATAAATGATATTTACTAGTTTTAGAGTCAGCAAGTGAATTATTATTGGTTTTTATATTTAAGCTAATAAACTCATTTTTATTATTTAAACTAAAAACAACACCTTTAGTTTTAGCTAAAGGAATTGGTATTCTTAAAATGGTATCTTTTATTTTTACTAACGCTATATACTTTTCTTTTTCTTTATAAAAAAACACACATTTAGTCATACCTAAATATTCGTTTTTAAAATTTCCAACTTCTTGATTTTTTGCATTAACTATTGTTCCTGAATAATCATGACTCATGCCATTTATTAAAGATTTTATCCCTATAGTATTTTCAACACCTTCTAACAAATGACCAGCTTCAGGAAAGATTTGCACATCAAATAAGTTGTCTGTTAAGGGTTTTTTTTCTGTTTTTTTATTTAGAATATTAATCTCTTGAATAAAAGTATTTTTCTTTCCAAAATTTAGCATATAATTAGTGTATGCTTGAATATAATAATTACCAAATGGTAATGATGTACTTAATTCAAATTGACCTTTTCCAGTTCCTTTATTAATCAGTATGTTTCTGTTTTGAATAATTTCTCCATGTTTATTTAATAAGTTCACATAAAGTAGAGTTGTTTTTAAAGATGGTTTGTTATTAGAATCTCCTACGTAAGCTTTAAACCAAATATTATCATTAGCAAAATAAGATGTTTTATTAGTATGAATAAAGACTTTTTCAAAATATAATTGATTTTTTTGTAAGGGAGTAATTACTTCGTCTTTAAATGGCTGTTGAGCAACAACAATTATGGTCGTAAAATAGATTAGGAATTGTAAAACACATTTCATAATAAAAAATAAGTTGCTTTAATTAAAATTTTCAAATTGGAATAGGAAGTTTTTTTGCATACGGACTTGTGTATGAAACGTAGCGTATAAAAAGACACTAACTTTTCGGATTAACACAGAGCCGAATTTTTATATTTTGTTTTTAATTTATCATTTTTTAAAAGCCAAATTAAAAATTTGGCGGACTTTCTAAATATACACAAACCTTTCGGTTAAACACTTATTAGCTATGTTTTATACACCGTGTTGTAAGCCGTTTTTAATTCAGTTCTATTTTTTCAAAATTCTTACTGCTTAACATTTCTTTAAATTCATTTCTGTTGAGACTTTTATCAGTTCGATAATGCCAATGATGATAACCAAATTCAATGTTGTAATAATCTCTGGTTTGTTCAAATCCGATTTCAATTATTTCTCCAATGAATTTATTAAATAGGGATTCATCTTTTGTGTGTAATTCAATTTTTTTGTGCTCATTCAAAGTTAAATTTGTTTCTCCTTGCTTTGAATGAACCACAATATCGATAAATCCGTTTTTTAAAGTTGATTCATTATTTGACTTTAAGAATTCAATTATATTTTCTTTTGAGATTAAATCTTTTCCAGCGAACAGTTCAGTTTGTTCATTTTCCCAATGGTCACGAACATAAATCCAAAATCCATCTGTACCAGGTAAAAAGTCAATTGTATTAAAATACGTTTCTATTAGTCGAGAATTGTCTGCAACAAGTTCAAATTCAAATATTCCATTTTCATTTTTGTTATAAGCAACAAAACATTCTTTTATCAAATCCGTTTCGTACTCATTTTCGTCAGTTCCGAATGCAATTCCGGTTGGTGGTGTAAATTCCGTTTCTTCTTTTTTTAATTCGTAAGTATTGAAAGTCGAAAGCATAAAAATGTCTGAATTCATTTCTATTGCGTTTTCTGGTAATTCAAAATCTACTAAATTATCTAATCTGCAAGTTTCAATTAATACGGGTTTTATTACACCTTCTTTTTCGGCTGTTTTCATCGCTTTTGATAAGCAATTTCCACAATGAGTTCCATAAGTGTAAAAGTTTGAATAAACACCTGTTTTATTATCTAAAGTTCCTTGTAATAGGAAGTACCAAAATTCTCGGTTTTTACTCATTTATGTTGGTTTGTTCAAATACAGACTAACGTCAGTTAAAGTACAATTTATTTCTTAATATAATACAATTTTCAATAAATTCTGCTGCTTTTCAAACCACTGCCTTCAAGACGTTAGGTTCTGAATTCAATTTGGAAAGAGGAAAATTGATACTTTTTACCCTCAATTTTCAGCCCGAATCTCCCCAATGGCTTACAACGGTTGATATATAAAATTCGTAGCGTAGTTAAAAGTAGTGTTTTTTGGTTTAAAGAAAAGCCAATATTTGGATTTTGTTTATAGCTTTTCGGTCGAATAAAAACTATAATTTAAATATTGGCGTGGTTTGTAAACACACAAACCCTTTGGTAAAGCGATTTACAGCTATGTTTTATATATATTGTTAGTGCCATTTTTCAAGAACCCAAGCCTCACAAATACACAA
>Ga0209396_1000049_pt1 | contig 176338 bp, 144 predicted proteins | sample GOMGulsemesocosm_6_FD_184638 | JGI IMG/M metagenome (GOLD analysis project Ga0209396, IMG submission 184638) | Methane-oxidizing microbial communities from mesocosms in the Gulf of Mexico - GOM8C Gulf of Mexico (SPAdes) (version 2) | ecosystem: Environmental > Aquatic > Marine > Cold seeps...
GCAATTTTTTTAATTTTTCGTGCTGTTCTTGATCGCAAAGCTCATTAATTAAAATACGGATGATATGTGATTTAGCTAATTTAGTATCTTTTGCTAGGTTTTGTAATTGCCCGATTGCCTGTTCACTCAAGGTAAATGTGGCATGTCTAAAAGGCTTGTTTTGAGGGGCGTTTTTGTTTTTCAAATGTTGTTTTGCAGCAATAATTGCTTGTTCAATACACACATTCTTGGTTTCATTACTGTTTACTATCTCAGGATGCCCTAACGCATAATTTTCTGCATCGGCAATAAATTCGTCAACGGTAAAACTCCTTTTCTTCTGCTTTCCATGTGTTGTTTTTTTCAGGTCAGTTAAACTCATGTGAGTTATCCGGTTTCATCGCTAATAATTCTTCGGCTATCGCGGTCATCTCTATTGCCGCTTTGCCCTGAGGATCTATTTCTAACACCGAAGAACCTTGTTCTTCACTATCATCATAAACGTTACGATTAAAGGTTACCGCGTTTAGTACATTTATGCCATAAGAGCGACAAACATCTTTGGCTTCAATAATACGTGAGGCTTGGTTCGGCAAAGATGGACATTGGGTGATTACAAAAGAAGCAAGCATTTTGGGGTTAACCATTTTACAAGTACTGAGCATATCTTCCATATGTGGAACTGTTTTTAAATCACGACGTTTGGGGCGCAGAGGAATAATTACATGGTCTGCAACCGACATGGCGGCACGTAAGGCTAAGTTATCTTGCCCGCCACAATCAACAATTACATAATCATAATGTTGAGTTAAGCTGATCAAATCATTACGAATTTTACCATATAATTGAATGCAATTAATGGCAGGTAATGAGGGATCTGAATTCCTCGCTTGGATCCAATCAGAACTTGTTCTTTGTGGGTCACAGTCAACCATCAATACAATAGCTTTTTTATCTCGTGCAAAAAATACCGCTAAATTCTGTGCTAAACAGCTTTTACCGCTACCGCCTTTTTCACCGCCTACTAATATCATCATAATTGAAAATATCCTACCTCTTGTGGTCACTACTTATCGAGAATTTATTAATTATAGTTCAAATATTTTTTATCGCTTTTTATCGCTTTCATTCGAAATACGTAAAGCGATTTCAAAATAACCGTTGGCTTGCTTGATACAGCGAATAACAGTGCCACGTAAGTTCTGACTGTTGGTATTGGCAATTTTAAAGATAATAGTTACTGCTGTCTTAAGGGGAATCGCGTGATCGCAATCGAGTTTTAAACCATTACGAGAAAAGTCCAAACAGGTGATTTTTCGTTGTTGTTGCTCTCGTTGTTCATTCATCCAACTAATATCAACTAACTCTTTTTCCATGTCTAAACGAAAAGCTTGTCGACGCTCAATGCCACCTTCAGTGTTTTCGTTATTTTCATTGTCGTTCATTGAACACTCCATTTTGTGTGATTAACTTACCGTGCTTACAATTCACCCTGTTCAGCAAATGAATAACATTGGTTGCCTGCAACGATAATGTGATCGAGCACTCGTATGTCAATTAAGCTTAGTGCTTGTTCTAGCCTTTTGGTAATTTGTTTATCTGCGATGCTTGCTTGGGCTACACCTGATGGGTGGTTATGCGTTAATATCACGGCTGCTGCTTGATGCTTGAGCGCTTGCTCCACAACAACTCTAGGGTAAACGGCTGCCGCATCAATAGTGCCAAAAAATAACCGTTCAAATTTTAGTATCTGGTGCTGATTATCGAGAAACAAAACGGCAAATACTTCATTGCTTTCATGGCGTAATTCGCTAATTAAATAATTTCGGGTGGCTTGTGAAGACGTTAGAGGCTCACCACGGTCGAGTTGTTCTGCTAAATATCGTGTCGACATCTCTAAACAAGCTTGCAGTTGCACATATTTCGCCATGCCCAAGCCGTGTTGCTGGCAAAATTCATCTTTTGTGGCACTATATATTGCAGAAATACTGCCAAAATTCTTTAATAGCTGTTGAGCAAGATCAACCACATGGCAACCTTTTACCCCAGTACGTAAAAAAATTGCTAGTAATTCTGCATCGCTTAAACTACTTGCGCCTTTGTGAAGCAGCTTCTCTCGGGGTTTTTCATTTGTTAACCAATCTCTCAACATATAGTTGCATCCTTGCAAAGCCAATTTATAAATGGATAAATTAATGGTATCTTATCGCCACTTATCGTTATTAAGATTAGCAGTTTATGCAGATTCTTCATGGAAAAAAAATAGTTCTGGGTATTACAGGGGGCATTGCGGCCTATAAAACGCCAGAATTAGTACGCCGTTTAAAAGATCAAGGTGCCGAAATTCGTGTGGTGATGACCACAGCAGCAAAAGCTTTTATAACGCCGTTAACACTACAAGCGGTATCTGCAAATGCCGTATCTGACAGTTTGCTTGATAGCGATGCTGAATTAGCGATGGGCCATATCGAACTGGCGAAATGGGCTGATTATATTTTAATTGCTCCCGCTACTGCGGATTCCATTGCACGTATAACCTACGGTATGGCAAACGATTTACTAACTACTATTTGTTTAGCAACTAGCGCACCGATTGCCATTGCGCCTGCGATGAATCAGCAAATGTGGCACGCGAGCATAACGCAAGAAAATATTGAAAAATTAACAGCGAGAAAATATCAAATTTTCGGTCCAGGCGCGGGTGAACAAGCTTGTGGTGATGTTGGGCTAGGTCGTATGTTAGACGTTGATGACTTAGTTACTCTCACTTGTCAGTTCTTTCAGAGTGCTGAGGTTACTAAGGTCGACTTATCCGGTCAAATATGGCTTGTCACTGCGGGACCAACACGTGAAGCCATTGATCCTGTACGTTATATTTCAAACCATAGCTCAGGGAAAATGGGTTATGCTATTGCTCAAGCTGCACATTTGGCTGGCGCTAAAGTACAAATTATCTCAGGGCCAGTAAACATACCAACACCGAAAGGCTGTGAGAAAATAGCCGTAGAAAGTGCGGTAGAAATGCACCAACAAGCGGTTAAATTAGCAAAGAATGCCGATGTATTTGTTGCTTGCGCCGCCGTTGCTGATTATCGCGTCAGTGATATTGCTGAGCAAAAAATTAAAAAGTCAGCAGATGAAATGCACATCCATTTAGTAAAAAATCCAGATATTGTTACCGACGTCGCCGCATTAAAAGTCAAGCCATTTACGGTAGGGTTTGCTGCTGAAACGCAAGATGTTGAACATTATGCGTTAGGTAAGCTAAAACGAAAAAACCTTGATATGATTGCTGCCAACAATGTTGCGCTTTCAGGACAAGGCTTTAATAGCGACGATAATGCTCTGACGGTCTTCTCAAAGAGCAGTAAAACTGAATTACCGTTAGCATCTAAACACGTTTTAGCTGCTCAATTAGTCGAGTTGATTTCACAACACCAGATTGAAAAACAATAAGAGAAAGAGTTATGTCAGTAGCGCAAAAACCTAATCGCAAACAACAAATCTTAGAGTGTTTAGCAAAAATGCTAGAAACTTGCCCTGGTCAGCGGATCACCACAGCAAAGCTTGCTGGGGAAGTAGGCGTGTCTGAAGCGGCGCTTTATCGTCATTTTCCTTCTAAAGCGCGTATGTTCGAAGGCTTAATTGATTTTATTGAAGAATCAACTTTTTCACGGGTGAACTTAATTCTCACCGATCACAAAGAAGCGTTAGTGCGTTGTCATCATATATTACATGTTTTATTAGTGTTTTCAGAGCGTAACCCTGGTATGTGTCGCATATTAGCAGGTGATGCATTAATGGGTGAAAACGAGCGATTACGTGCCCGTGTAAACCAGTATTTTGAGAAACTAGAGTCACAATTTAAACAAGTATTACGTGAACGAAAATTACGTGAAGGTAAAAGCTTTACGATTTCAGAACAAGCATTAGCGAATATCTTAGTGTCGTATGTTGAAGGAAAAATTAGTCAATATGTTCGTTCAGGTTTTGCTAAAAAGCCCAGTGATGACTTTAATGAGCAATGGCAGTTTTTGATGGCAGGTAAGTAGGACTTCCTCAAAACAGCAATAGATAAAACAATAAGGTTTAAACCAATAATTAAGGAAAACATGTGAGTAATTTATCACAGCTTCAACCAACGCATTTATGGCAATTATTTGAAAAAATTTGCAGTATTCCACATCCATCAAAGCATGAGCAAAAAATTTCAGCTTGGATCCAGTCTTGGGCAACAGAGCAAGGCTTCGCGGTAAAAGAAGATGCAGTGGGTAATATTTTTATTAAAAAGCCGGCTACTGCTGGTATGGAAAATTGCCAAGGTGTTATTTTACAAGCACACATGGACATGGTTCCGCAAAAAAATTCAGATACAGATCACGATTTTTTAACTGATCCGATCAAACCTTATATTATTGATGAAGCTGATGGACAGTGGGTTACGGCGGAAGGTACAACATTAGGCGCCGATAACGGCATTGGCTTGTGTTCAGCATTGGCCGTTTTAGCCAGTTCAGATATCGCTCATGGCCCTTTAGAAGTTTTAGTTACCATAGATGAAGAAGCTGGCATGACTGGCGCATTTGGTCTAGAAGCCGGCTGGTTAGATGGTGATATTTTAATTAATACTGATTCTGAGCAAGAAGGTGAAGTTTACATGGGTTGTGCTGGCGGTATTGACGCCGAGGCGACTTTCAAACTAAATTTTGAAGATGTTGCCGAAAATGTTACCTCATTCAATTTATCAATCTCAGGATTAAAAGGCGGTCACTCAGGTGTTGATATTCATACCGGTCGTGCTAATGCCAATAAACTGTTAGTGCGTTTTTTACTTGCTGCCAGCCAACAGTTTTCACTTCGTTTAACCGAATTAAATGGTGGCAGTTTACGTAATGCTATTCCTCGTGAAGCTGATGCAAGTTTTGTTATCGCTAATACTGACATTGCAGCATTTAAAGCTAGCTTAACTGACTATTTATCGACGTTGCATACAACATTAGGCAGCATTGAAACTGATATTGAGATGTTATTAATTTCACCAGAAACGTTCGATGAATGTTGGAGCAGTAAAACACAAAACGCGATTTTACACGCACTAAATGCGTGTTCAAACGGTGTACTCCGTATGAGTGACGATATCGAAGGTATTGTTGAAACATCGTTGAATTTAGGCGTTATTCGTACTAAAGGACGTAAACTTGTCGCGATGTCACTTATTCGTAGTTTGCATGATGATGGCCGTATGATGGCTGAGTCTATGGTGCAATCAGTTTTTGAATTAGCGGGTGCGACCTTTGCTGTTTCTGGCGCTTACCCTGGCTGGAAACCTGACATCAGTTCAAATATTATGAAAAATGTCCGTGATACCTATCAGCAACTTTTTGATAAAGTTCCTGAAATTATGGTGATTCATGCCGGTTTAGAATGTGGTTTATTTAAAACAGCTTATCCGCATTGGGACATGGTGTCATTTGGGCCAACGATTAAATTTCCTCATTCACCAGATGAAAAAGTTAATGTAGCAACAGTGGACCTTTATTGGCAGCTATTGGTTGCAGTATTGAAGAACATCCCCAAAAAAGTATAGCGCGCATTGTAGGCTGCTACTGTGAAGTGCATTCAAAGTGGCAGCGTATGAACTGAGCGAGTTATTATATACTAGGCTAAAGTCTAATAAACTTTTTGTTGGAAATGGTTATACTCAAAGATAGGAAGTTTTAAGGTATTCATTATGTTCCAGCCAGAAAAGATAATAATTGCTGACGATCACCCCTTATTCAGACAAGCACTGTTAGCGACACTCGAAGTTAAATTTCGCCAAACCCAGTGGCTAGAAGCACAAACCATTGAACAACTTGATCAACAACTTAGTGCGAATACCGATAGCGACTTAGTGCTATTAGATTTAAATATTCCCGGTGCTCATGGTTTTAATACTTTAATTCACGTACGTAACCATTATCCACAAATTCCTGTCGTGATGATTTCAGCGCATGAAGATACAGACACTATCCGCAAAGCTATGGAATATGGTGCTGCTGGTTTTGTGCCTAAATCGACACCCGTTGAAACTATTATTTATGCTATTCAGCAAGTTCTGGCTGGCGAAGTTTGGTTGCCTGAAAGTTTTGAATTAGCAAACAGTGGCGATGACGAAAGTAATATTGCTGAACGTGTTGCCAGTCTAACGCAGCAGCAATATAAAATTTTAATGATGTTTAACCAAGGGTTATTGAACAAACAAATTGCTTATGACCTTCATGTTTCTGAAGCAACAATAAAAGCCCATGCCACAGCCATTTTCCGCAAGTTAGACGTGCGTAATAGAACTCAAGCCGTTATTGCTATTGCACCGCTAAATGTTGCAGAACCGCTTATTGAACATTAATAGACATTTCAGCTCATTTCGCTGAGTTGGACTCACGTAATAGAATAGCGATAAGAATATTTACTCCAAATAATTATCTTGTAATTTCTTCGCAAGCATCGCACTCATCATGGCGCGTAAAGCGGCAGGCTTCACCAATTTTCTCATAAATCCAACATCAGCTTGTAGGGCTTTCTCTTCTATATCACTGTCGGTAGTTGCAGTAATCAAAATGGCTGGAATATAAAGGTTACTACTTTCTCGTAAAGTTTTTATCAGTGTTAAGCCATCTTGATTATTATTTAGCTGGTAGTCGACTAATAAAATTTCAACTTCATTGGAATGCAGCAGAAACTGCTCTTTTGCTTGTTCGAAAGAGTCAGCCGAAAGTACATTACATTGCCATGCACTTAACAGTTCTACCATACCGTTAAGTACATCGGGATCATTATCGATACACATCACGGTAACGTCTTTTAAGCCAACTTTTACCAGGGGCTTTTCAATGCTAATTTTAAAGTTAGGGTTTGCTTTAGTTATTGCGAGTGAAAACTTACAACCCTGTTGTACTTTTGACTTGAGCGTTAAGGGGTGGCCTAACAATAAAGCTAAATTTTGGGTGATATTTAAGCCTAAACCTAAGCCTCGACCAGCATGCTTAGCGTTACTTTCTAACTGGGTAAATTGTTCAAAAACCATTTCTTGCTTTTCAACAGGAATGCCCGGGCCATTATCTAATACTTGAATATTTACTTCGTTATCGACAATGCGCGCTCCTAATAAAACTTTGCCCGGGCTAGCATAGCGAAACGCATTACCAATAAGGTTTTGTAATATTCGGCGTAATAAATTTCTATCGGAATTAATCCAAGCATTACTTGCTCTAATACGAAAATCTACCTGATATTCGACCGCTGCCGCCGAGAACTCTTGGGCAAGATCGTTAAATAAATCATTGACTGAAAATGAGCTGAAGTGGGCTTTAATATTACCGCTTTCAATGCGGGCAATTTCACCTAAGTCTGCCAACAAATCGTTAGCCACCTTGAGTGAGTGATCAATGTTTTTAACTTGTCTACTCTGGCTTTCAGTTAAACCACCTTGGCTGCTTAATGCAGAAGTAAAAAGTCTTGCGGCTTCTAACGGTTGCATTAAGTCGTGGCTACAAGCCTTCAAATATAAACTTTTTTTGATATGCGCTTGTTCTGCCTTTTCTCGTGCTATGGCTAAATCTTCATTGGTTTTTTCCAGCTTTTTTGTCCGTTCGTTAATGATTGCTTCCAGATCTACGTTGGTATCTTTTAATACTCTTTCTGCATCTTTGTACGCGGTAATATCTGAAAAAAGCATCACAAAACCACCTCCGGGCAAAGGGTTGCCTTGAATGCGTATCACTTGCCCGTCAGGATGTTGTCGTTCTGAACTATGAGGGCTACCATTTCGCAAAAATTCTAAACGCCTTGTTACTTGTTGGTTTATTTCACCCTTGCCACATAAACCACGCGAAACGTTGTAATGGATTAAGTGCTTTATAGGACACCCTTTGTAAATAAGCTCTTTAGGGTAAGAAAACAAGTCAATATATTTCTTATTCCATGCCACTAATTTAAGTTCGTTATCGACAATAGAAATACCTTCACTGGCATTCTCAATAGCACTTTGTAATAAATTTTGGCTGAATTTTCGTTGTTGGCTAGATGCGTCTTCTACTAATACGGCTATTTCATCAAGGGCGATATCTCGTCCATCGAGTGCTGATGACAGTACCAAACGTGCCGACGAAGCTCCCATTACACTGGCCAGCGTATTTTCAGTATGTTGAAGTAACTGTTGATTATAATCAGCTTGAGTGATTTCTTTTTTGATAATACTTTGCTGAAATTGTTTGAAGCTAATTTTTGCTTTTCCTTCACCGACAAATCGAGAAACCAGTACTTCTAGGTCTCGTTCATCGGCGTTACGCTTTTTCTGAGCGCTCAAGGGGGTTGGTGCTTGCCATTCAAGAAAAAGAGACGCTTGTACTCGCTCTTGTACGTTTTGACGACTAATCTTTGATAGCGCCCACATTACAAAAATATTAACCGCCAAACTTAATAAAGTTACCGTGCTATTTGCTGATAAGACCCCGCCCTTAAAGGGCTGTTCATATAAGCCAAATTGCGGAATAAAGTTCAGAATTAACCATAATAAAAAGCCAATTAAAATACCGGCATAAACGCCTGTTAAGCTTGCGCGTCGCCAATAAAACGCTGCAATTAGTGCCGGTGTTAATTGTGCAAAGGCGCCAAAGGCAATTTCACCAAGCGAACTTAAGGTATCCGGTGATGTCATTAAAAACACACCATAGCCCAATAAAATAACGAAGAAGACTAAAGCTTTACGAATGTTTAATAAACGGACTCGAAATTGATCAAAATCGGTGTTCTTCGCTTTACCGGAACGAAAAATATAAGGAAAAACTATTTCATTACTCAACATTGTACTCAAGGCGATAGACGAAATTATTACCATAGAGCTTGCCGCAGAAATAGCGCCTAAAAAAGCAAACAGCGTTAGCCATGTTTGTTGCTGATGCCAAGGCAAAAATAAGACATAGGCATCAGAGGGTACGCTATCGCCTAAAAGCATTTGGCCTGCAATACCAAGGGGGGCGGCAAAAATTGCGAAAACTAATAAATATAAAGGGAATATTGTTCTACTGAGTTTGGTATCTTTTGGATTTTTAAGTTCAACCACCATTACTTGAAACTGTCTTGGTAATGATAAAAATGCCGCCATTACAATGACCAACATGGCGAGCATCGACATCATATTCGGGAAGTTAAGCTGTTGCTCTAGCTGTGTACTTGCTGCTGATTTAGTCCAAATGTCCATGGGAGAATCGAAAACAAAAAAAGTCACAAAAACACCAACAGCAAGAAAGGCAACAATCTTCACTAATGACTCAAAAGCAATGGCTAGCATGACACCGGGGTGGCGTTCAGTAACATCGATATGGCGGATACCAAATATCACGGTAAAGCAGGCAAGTACTAAACTTGAAATAAGGCCGAAGCGCCAAGTAACTAACGATTGTTCAGCCTGAAGTTGTTGAAAAGAATAAACTATGGCTTTCAGTTGTAACGCGATATAGGGCATGGTTCCCACCAAAGCAACAATTGTTACCATGATGGCAAGGTTATGAGATTTTCCGTAGCGTGAAGCGAGCAAGTCGGCCAGTGATGTTAAGTTAAGTTTTAAACTCACCCGAATAATACGTTGAATAAAAGGCCATGCAAAAACAAATAATAATATCGGTCCTAAATAAATAGGTATATGAGAAAGGAGATTAGTAGACGCTTGTCCGGTAGTGCCTAAAAAACTCCAAGAAGTGCAATAAACCCCTAAGGTTAGCGCATAAATAATGCCTTGGGCTTTACGAACAATTTTATGACGATATTTATTTCCTAAATAAGCAATAAGAAAAAGCAAGCCAATATAGCTAATGCTCAATACAGCTAATTGCCAATTTGGAAACATATTTTATCTCATTTATTATTTTTATATTACCTACAATACCAAGCCTGTTAGCTTATTCAAACTAAAGTTAGTGGGTAATTAAGTGTTCATTTATAACTGTATAGTTTTTACTCATTGCATTTTGGTTACAATCATTTACAATTGCATTCGAATGTTATTCGAATTAAAAATCAAAAGAGACTATTATGGCACCAGCACCTAAATTCAGCCTTGAAGAACAAGAGAAGTTAATCTTGTTTGCAGCGGTTACTGCAATAGAGAAAAGTACCTTATTAGACTTTTCTATGTCATCAATTGCTAAGTTAGCCGGTCTATCAATGGGCTCAGTATATAAATTTGTGCAATGTAAAGAAGATTTGCTGATTGCGCTAGCAACAAAGATGTACCAAGAAAAGCAAAGAGTCTTTAGTCAAGTACTTGCGCTGCCACTGACAACACCAGAAAGAATTATAGGCTTGAGCCTGCTCGATTTTTCGAAAGTGCAAATGTACAGTTTTGATGATCAGCTAGAAAGTATTGTGAACACTTGCTCTATTATGAAGCGTAGCTCGCCACGCTGGCTTGATTATATGATCAATTGCAGTAAGGTTTGTGAAGATTCTTTTCAGGTGTTATTGCAAGCAGCGGTTGATAGCAAAGAGTTGCAATCGGTTGTTAGTAATGAAATGGAACAAATAAATATTGGCGCATGGTCGTTAGCGGTCGGTTATTTTCAAACCGTGCGATTACACCATGGTCGAAATCTTAATCAAGAAGATAATGATGGCCAAGACTGTATTTCAGCTTTAGCCGTAGATAATGTTCATATACTCAATTTACAACGTTTTATGAACTCTTTTGATTGGCAACAGAAAGTCAGTAAAGAAGATATTGAAAAAGTCGCTGAGCAGTTAGTCGCGTTAGAACTTAGATAAGTTATTTATAAATAAAATTTAAAAATTAAGCAAAGGAAACAATATGAAAATCCGTCAATGGATCGTGACAATTATAATTTTAGCGGCTGTTATTAGCAGTTTGTATTTTTATAAGTCATCGTTGGAAGAAGCCTCATCAGCGCAAGGAGCAGGAATGCCGGAACCTTCAGCAACAGTAAATGCTGCTAAAGTCACCCGTATTGATTATCAAAAAATGCTAAAAGTAAGTGGTGAAGTACAAGCCTTTAAATCGCTTTCTTTAAATAATGAATTCGCGGGACAAATAACTAAGTTAAATACGGAATCAGGGAGTTTAGTGAAGAAAGGTCAGGTGCTTGTTGAAATTGACCACCGTGATGAGGATTCGAAATTAATTGCCGCACAAGCACAGCTAACGTTAACGAAACAAACCTATCGTCGTTACCTTGAGTTGAAGAAAAATAATGAAATTAGCGAAGAGCTTGTTGATCAAGCTAAAGCTGCTGTGGAAGTCGCTAAGTCTGATGTAGCTATATTGGAAACAACTATTTCTAAGAAAAAATTGACTGCCCCTTTTGATGCAAAAGTTGGTATTCATAACTTGGAAACGGGTAAGTATTTAGATAAAAACAGTCAAGTTTTAACACTTATTGGCGTGAATGAATTTACCTGGATAGATTTTTATTTACCGCAAGTATATCAAGAACTCGTGGTTGGTTCAGTCGTCAGCATTAGCCCAATGAATCAAGAGAACTCTTTTGATGCTACGATTATTGCTATTGATCCGCAACTTGCGAGAACATCACGTAGTTTAAAATATCGAGCACAAGTAAAGTCTTCAATATTAGCGTTAAAACCTAATACATTAGTGAGTGTTCACTCTCCTGTTGGCGTAAATAATTCCTTGCTCTCGGTTCCAGACCTAGCAATAACTCGTGATCCGCTTGGTAGTTACGTATTCCTTCTAAATACTGAGGGTGAAGGTTCATACCGTGCAAAAAAAGTGAAAGTCGCTTTAGGTGAACGAAAAGGTGACAGCGTATTGATATTGTCTGGTCTCGATGAAGGACAACTTATTGCGACTAAAGGTGCTTTTAAATTATATCCACAAATGAAAGTGTATGTTGCAGAGTCTTTAGCAGCTAACACGACCGAAAACAAATAAGGGTTATGATGAAAAATTCTTCAAGCCCCACTGTCAGTAGCAAAGCTTCGGTTATGGATATATTTGTCCGTCGTCCAGTCGTTGCCTTAGTCTTATCCATTATTATTTGTTTAGCGGGACTTTGGTCGATTAGTAAGATTCCGGTATTACAATTCCCAAAAATTGAAAGTGCATCATTAGTCATTGATACTTATTATATTGGTGCGTCTGCAGAGGTAGTTCAAGGTTTTGTGACCGAACCTATCGAGCGCGTTGCTGCGACAGTTCCCGGTGTTGAATATGTAGAATCAAATACGACATCAGGTACCAGTAAAGTAACTGCATGGTTGAACTTAAATGAAAACAGTACGCTTGCATTAGCCGAGTTAACTGCACGTTTAAGTCAAATTCGCTATGAATTACCTCCAGGCTCGCAAGATCCGGTAGTGTCGGTAAGCCGTGCAGATCGTCCATTTGCCGTGTTTTATTTGAACGTTCATGCCAATGGCAACGACTTGTCAAAGGTTACTGATTACTTAACCCGGCAAGTTAATCCCGTTTTAAATGCCATTGATGGTGTGCAACGCGTTGGTATTGAAGGCGCAAGAACACCAGCGATGCGTATTTGGCTTAATACCGAAGCGCTTACTGTTTTTAATTTAAGTGCTAAAGAGGTTTATCAAGCGCTAGCAACAAATAATAGTATTGCTACCATGGGATATTCTGAAAATAGTCGACAACGTATTGATATTGTCGCTAACAGTCAGTTAACTACGGTAAGTGAATTTGAACAACTAGTGATAGCAAATCGCGATGGGGCAATCATTCATTTAATCGACATTGCCCGAGTAGAAATAGCCGCTGAAGATGCCAACATTACGGCGAGGTTAAATGAAAATGACACTGTTTATATTTCAATATGGCCATTACCTGGCGCCAATGAAATTGATATTGGTGACAGTCTTTATAAGAAAATTGAAGAATTAAATAAAACACTGCCGTTAGGTCTGTCGATAGATTTTGCCTTTGACGGCACGCTTTATATGCGTGATGCGTTAAGTGAAATATTTATCACCTTAATAGAAACCGTTATCTTAGTTGGTTTAGTCGTGCTTTTATTAATGGGCTCATTTAGAAGCGCAATGGTACCGCTGATTACCATCCCTATTTCTATCTTAGGTGCTATTGCTGCCATGTCATTTATGGGATTTTCACTAAACCTACTAACCGTTTTAGCTATTGTATTATCAGTGGGCTTGGTTGTAGATGACGCCATTGTCGTGGTGGAAAATGTTGCTCGTTTAATGCGTAAAGGATATTCAAAATTTGATGCTGCTCTGGAAAGCTCTCGACAGTTATTAGTGCCTATAATTTCAATGACATTAACACTTGCCGCTGTTTATGCACCGATTGGTTTCTTATCAGGGTTAACCGGTGTTTTATTTAAAGAATTTGCTTTTACATTAGCCATCGCCGTTATTATTTCCGGTATTGTCGCCATTACTTTGTCATCAGTAATGAGTGCACATATTCTACCTAAAGGTGGTGAAGAAGGTTGGTTAACACGCAAAGTGAATAAACTATTTGATAACCTCCAAAATGCTTACGGAAAATTATTACACAGTATTTTCAAATGGCAGGGACAAGTTTATTTAATTGCTGCAGTAGTAACCTTGCTTTCAGTACCCTTTTACCTGCAATCAAAAAAAGAGTTGGCGCCAGTTGAAGATCAAGCGATGGTTATGTTTGTTGTTATGTCACCACCTGACTCTTCATTAGAGTATAACGTTACTCAGATGGGACCAGTGGTGGATACGCTGCAAGATATTGAAGGTGGCTTGAAGATTTGGCAGTTACTGTTTACTTCTGGCGGTTTTGGTGGCTTGGAATTAGTTGGTGCGGATGACCGTGATTATTCAGCACAAGAGCTTATTCCTCAAATGTATGGCAAATTAGCACAGATTCCTGGTTTGAATATGTTACCTATATTACCAGGGTCACTGCCAACCGCTGGACAATTTGAAATTGAAATGGTGGTTAAGTCCTCTGCTTCATATAGTGAAATGAAAACCTTTGCTGATCAATTGGTTGGGGCTGCTTTTGCGAGTGGTGATTTTCTTTTTGCTGATACTAATTTGAAGATAGATTTACCACAAGTTGAATTACAGCTTAATCGTCAGAAAATAGCAGATCTTGGGATGAATATTGCTGATGTTAGTGATCAAATGGGCATTCTATTATCAAGTAATTTTGTTAATCGTTTTGATTCGAACGGTAAAGCCTATCGTGTTATCCCTATGGTTGATAACAATGTGCGCGGAAAAACTGAAGAAATTTTAGCGTTAAACATTAAGATACCTTCAGGGGAGTTAATTCCGGTATCAGCAGTAGCCGATTTAAAATGGAAAACGGTACCACGTGAGTTATCAACGTTTGCTCAACAAGCTTCATTTAAAATTTATGGCGGTGTTGCACCTGGCGTTAATAAAGAACAAGCGCTATCAACATTAGAGAATGCGGCGAGAAAACTTTTACCTGCTGGCTACAGTATTGACTATGCGGGTGAATCGCGTCAGCTACGTAAAGAAGGTAGTACTTTAGTCATGGTGCTAGGCGTTTCTTTGCTGATCGTGTTTTTGGTATTAGCGGTACAGTTTAATAGCTTTAGAGATCCATTGGTTGTGTTGTTAGGCTGTGTTCCGTTAGCCTTATCTGGCGCATTGTTGTTGCCTTATATCGAGTTAACAACGATTAATATCTATTCGCAAATAGGCCTGATTACGTTAATTGGTTTGATTGCTAAAAATGGTATATTAATTGTTGAGTTTGCCAATCATGCACAAGAAGAAGGTGCCAATAAATTAGCCGCAGTTACCGAGGCGGCAACTACACGTTTACGTCCGATATTAATGACAACAGCCGCGACAATTTTAGGTCACTTCCCGTTAGTTTTAGTAACAGGAGCTGGAGCAGAAGCACGAAATAGTATTGGTATTATTCTTGTGGCGGGTATGTTTATTGGCACAATATTTACCTTGTTCGTCTTACCTAGTTTCTATTTGTTGTTTGCAGAGCGAAGAGAAACGTTAGCTAAACATAAACCAGACATGGCGGCAGCAGCCGTCGAAACTTAATAACAAGGTCATTGTTATTGTACAAAAGGGCATCACTTATTAAGTGATGCCCTTTTACTTTAAGCAGATTAATTTATTCATCGCCACTATTACGTTGCTCAGGTAAATCACTAAAATACTCGACAAATTCCACTTCAAAACCATTAGGATCAAGAAAATATAAATTAGCGCGATATGAATGCTCGGCTCCTTGTTTATGGACCTCAAAGCCTGCTTTAGCTAGCCTATCTTTCATTGCTGACAAATTATTGGTAACAAAGGCAAAGTGAGCTAAACCCACTTGATGTCCGCTCAAATCTCGATTCTCAGTGACACCATCGTCATTAAAGGTAAGATATTGATAGTCATCACCAAAGTGCAGCCAATTTCTTGCTACGCCGGACCATTCTCCGGTACCTTCAGCCCTTACGTACCAATTTGGAAATGCTGCCTTATAAAAGGTTAACGTTTTTGGAATGTCGTTAACAACTAAATTTAAATGTTCAATGTGAAGCATAAGTATCCTTGTTTATGTGGAGAATAAAATACTGTGATTATTTTTCTTGCATGGTGGTATTGAATACCTCAACAAGTTTTTGTAGGAATGACTCTTCAGATGTTTGATTATTAGTTTGTTGTGCAGCACTTATATGTATGTATTTCATGTCGGTCACTTAGTTATTAATTGAAAGTGATGCTACTATAAAACCTCAGGTTAACTTGAGGTAAAGATTTTTCTTTAATAAACTTTATTATTACCTTAATGCCAAAAACTTCAAGGAAAGTGAAATATGGTAGATGAAACAAATTTAACTATAGGTAAAGTCGCTAAACGCTGTGGAGTAAAAGTATCTACGCTGCACTTTTATGAAGAAAAAGGGCTGATACGTAGTTGGCGTAACCAAGGTAATCAACGTCGTTATAAGAAAGATGTGCTACGGCGAGTTTCAGTGATTAAAGCGGCGCAAAAAGTCGGTATTAGTTTAGCCGATATTAAAATTGCTTTAGCGACTTTACCCAATAACCGCACACCCGATAAAGAAGATTGGCTGGCGTTATCGACCACTTGGCGAGATGAATTAACCGCGAAGATTAATTATTTGGAAAAATTAAGAAGCTCTTTAAATGGCTGTATCGGTTGTGGTTGTTTATCTATGAGCAATTGTCCGATATACAATGCAGATGACAAATTAGCGAGCGAGGGCTCTGGCGCTGTTCTCTTAGATAGAAACAGCGCTCTGAATGAGTAAGGGGTTTATCAGCCCTAGATTTACTTAATCGTTTGAGTATAAAACTCTGAAAAATATTTACCGCCCTTTATTTCAATGATCAAACGTAATTTGTAGCTATCGCCTTTATTCGCAACCAAACTTCCGAGCGGCGTTTCTCGCTTCCAGTAATAAGGGCTGTCCTTCATCCCTAATGGGAATGCGGTTGCTTGGCTTTCTTTATCAACAAGAAATAAGGTCGCGGTGTCGATAGGAAATGTTGAGTTGACCGTTGTTATGCCATTCTCATCCATAACATTGACCTCGAAATCACCTGATTTTAAAATACATTTTTGATTGGTAACATCGCAATGTCCGAAGGGCACTAATTCAAAGGCACGTGCTTGATTGGCGTTATTTTCTTCCCATAAGTCAGCTAATGCAAAGCCTAGAACAATAAGAATAGGTGCAACGAAAATAGCTGTTTTAGTATGTTTGTTCATAAAGCTTCCTTAAATTCATGGGCAATGGCTTTACTTCGTCACGCTGAATTTATTTTAGTATCTTAAATCGAGATCCTGAAATAAATTCAGGATGACGTCCACTTAGTTAGGTGGGGTTTAAGGATGACGTCTGCTTAGGCAGAAACGTTATAATCATTATATCGGAATGATAAAAATATAAAGCCCTATTTATACAAGTTAAATAGGGCTTTTAGTTTGCTCAATCAATAGTCGTCATAAGTCTAACTAGTGATCATGTGCTGCTGCAACACCACCATGTGGCGTACGCATATTGTCAACCATTTGCTGAATATGCGCTGGCGCTGGACCTGTTACCTTCAATACAGCGAACGCTACTGCGAAGTTAACAAATGCACCGACTGCACCAAAAGCGTTAGGCGAAATACCAAAGAACCAGTTAGGGCCCATGTCACCTAGGAAAGAAGTTCCTGGGATAAACATAAAACCTTTGTGTTGGAATACATATAACATGGTTATACCGATACCCGAACACATCCCCCATACTGCTGCGGTACCGCTCATTTTCTTAGCGAATATACCCATCATTAGTGCTGGGAATATTGATGATGCCGCCAAACCAAAGGCTAGCGCCACCGTGCCTGCGGCAAAGCCAGGCGGATTTAAACCGAGCCAACCAGCGACCATCACCGCTACTGTCATAACAATTCGACCTGCCATTAACTCATTTTTCTCTGACATGTCAGGCGTTAATATACCTTTCATTAAATCATGGGAAATAGAGGACGATATCGCTAATAATAAACCGGCTGCGGTAGATAACGCGGCAGCTAAACCACCTGCGGCAACTAAGGCAATGACCCAGTTTGGTAAGTTTGCGATTGCAGGGTTAGCCAATACCATAATGTCACGGTCAACTTTCACCATTTCATTGGTGGCTGCATCTGCGGTGTACTGGATTTTGCCATCGCCATTTTTCTCTTTATAAATTAATAAGCCAGTTTTTTCCCAATCTTTAAACCACTGAGGACGCTCAGCATAATCAAGGTTTTGACCTGCTGCGGGTTCAATAGTATTCATTAAGTTCAAACGAGCCATTGCGCCAACTGCTGGAGCAACCGTGTATAATAAAGCGATAAAAACTAAAGCATAACCTGCTGATTGACGTGCAGCTTTTACTGAAGGAACGGTGAAAAAACGCATAATAACGTGCGGTAAACCCGCAGTACCTATCATCAGAGACAAAGTATAAGCGAACATGTTTACTGAGCTGCCCATGTTGTCTGTGGTGTATTCTTTAAAACCTAAGTCAGTAACAACCATGTCTAATTTATCAAGTAAGTAGATACCACTGCCGTCGGCTAAGGTAGAGCCTAAACCTAACTGTGGAATTGGGTTACCGGTTAATTGTAGTGAGATAAAGACGGCTGGAATGGTGTAAGCAAAAATCAATACCACGTATTGCGCGATTTGCGTGTAAGTAATACCTTTCATACCACCTAATACCGCATAAACCCACACAACAAACATACCGATGTAAAGTCCCATTGCATACTCAATCTCTAAGAAGCGAGAGAAAGCAACACCAACACCTTTCATTTGACCTATGATGTAAGTTAATGACGCGATTATTAAACAAGCAACCGCAACAACACGAGCCGTTTTAGAATAATAACGATCATAAATAAATTCAGGTACGGTGAACTTACCGTGTTTACGCATGTAAGGTGCTAGCAGCATGGCTAATAATACATAACCACCAGTCCAGCCCATTAAGAAAACAGAGCCACCGTAACCTAAGAAAGAAATCATGCCCGCCATTGAAATGAATGACGCTGCACTCATCCAATCGGCGCCAATCGCCATACCATTTTGTAATGGCGTTACGCCACCACCAGCAACATAAAATTCACTGGTTGAAGCGGCACGAGCCCACCAAGCAATAGCGAAGTAAAGGGCAAAAGAACCACCTACTGCGATCCATGTATAGAGTTGTAACTCACTAACACCATCCATTATGACTCCTCCACGTTGTATTTTTTATCTAAGTCGTTCATCTTTTTGGTATACCAAAAAACTAAAGCGACAAAAGTGTAAATTGAACCTTGCTGTGCAAACCAGAAACCTAGTTTGTAGCCACCGAGACGTATTTCATTTAACGGTTCTACTAATAGCAAACCAAAACCAAATGAAACCACGAACCAGATAGCAAGACATATAAATATTAGGCGCAGATTCTCTGACCAATATGACTGTTTCTCTTCCATCATCCTCTCCTAGCAAATTAACTCGTCTGGGTTTATACCTCTTCGGCATATACCCTGTTATTATTTAAAGCATTTATTATTTTTGTACGCTTGATTACACACCTGTTTTTACCGATTAAGGTAGCAGTTAGGTTTACTATTAATTCGGACCAGTGATAAAACTAGGATCAAAATGCATAGTGAAATTTAACTAGTATTGACACTAACAAGGTTTTTCTAATGCAGATATTACACTTTAGTCTAGGGTTAACAGTTAAAGGTTGACGAACAGGGGGGGAATGCACTAAAAACAAGCATGTCGTTAGATTTCCTTTTGTTACAAGGCTGATAAAATATGGACAGTGAACTCGCCGAAATTAGTGCATTTATTCAAAATACGCCACCATTTGACACCTTACCCGAAGCGGTAATTCTGCAAATAGTGAAAGAGATAAATATTTGTTATGTGCGGGCAGAGCAACCTTTGCCTCCTAATGGTATTCAAGATGCGCGACTTTATATCTTGCGTAAAGGCGCATTAGTTTATACGGATCATAACGGTCAGTTGGTGGGGAAATACAGCGAAGGTGAAATTTGCAGTGTTTTTTGTCGTCCAGCGCAGCGTAGTGAAGTTAACGTAAACACTGAAGAAGACACACTGTTATATAGCCTTGATTATCAAGCTTTACTCTCTTTAGTGGGCGATTATCCACAAATAGATGACTTTTTTATGCAAACAGCCGCAGAGCGTTTAAAAGGAAAAATGAGTAAAGTGAATGAAGATGCGATTATTAATTCTTCATTAATTAATAACCCAATTAGCCAGCTTTACCATAAGCCCGTATTGACCATCGATAGCCAAAGAAGTATCCAGCAAGCAGCAATAAACATGAGCGAAAAAGGTGTTTCTTGTTTGGTTGTCGTTGAGCAGAAAACAAATGCGATGAGTGTTCCTGTTGGTATCGTTACCGATAAAGATATACGTCGCCGCTGTGTGGCACAAGGGATCAGTTTTAGTTTTTCGGTCAGTAAAATAATGACAACCGATATGGCTACTTTACCAGAAAAAAGTAGCGCCTATGACGCGTTAATGCTGATGACGAGTAAAGGTGTTCACCATTTACCTATCACTGGCATGGGGAAATCAGGTGAATATGGTGAACTAGTGGCGATGGTAACGATTACCGACTTAATGAATAACGAAGGTCATAATGCCGTTAATATCACCAGTATTATTCGCAAAGCAGCTACAATTAATGATTTAATTCGTATCAGTAAACTGTTACCAAAATTACAAATCCGTATGGCTAAATTGGGGACAAGTGCTGATCATGTCGGTAAAAGTATCAGTGCTATTACCATGGCGTTTACGATTCGCATTATTGAAATGTCGGAAAAAATTTACGGTAAAGCGCCAGTGCCATATGCATGGTTAGCTTGTGGTTCACAAGGGCGGCAAGAGCAACTTGCACATTCTGATCAAGACAATGCCTTGATTATTTCTGATGACTTTAAACCTGAGCATGAAGCCTGGTTTGAAAACTTAGCATCGTTTGTTTGTGATGGTTTGGCGGCTTGTGGATTTATACTTTGTCCGGGCGATATTATGGCAACCAATCCTAAATGGCGACAACCACAAAAAATGTGGCATAAATATTTTGAACAATGGGTAAATACTCCAAGCCCACAAGCCTTGTTAAATGGCAGTGTTTTTTTTGACTTAACCACAGTACATGGCGATGAAACGTTACTGAATGAAGTACGTAGTAAGCTTTTAAATAAAACCAAAGGCAATAGTTTATTCCTCGCACACTTGTCGCGAAATGCTTTGGTGTTACGGCCACCGTTAGGTTTTTTCCGTGACTTTGTACTGATTTCTGATGGCGAGCATAAATCAAGCTTAGATATTAAACACAATGGCATTGCGCCGATTGTAGACCTTGCAAGAATTTATGCCTTAGCAGAAGGTATAGCGTCAGTGAATACCATTGAGCGTCTGCAAAAGTCGGCGGGTTCACCCTCTATATCGAAAGAATCAGCGGCTAATTTAATTGATGCTTACGAGTTTTTAGGAATATTACGTTTGCAGCATCAAGCGGGTTTATTGCAAGCAGGAAAGGAGCCGAATAACTATTTGCCACCCCAAAGTTTGTCTAAGCTTGAACGTGAACATTTAAAAGACGCTTTTAAAGTGATTAAAGCACTTCAAGAAAGCCGTCAGTCAACTTCTTAAGGGGTCATATGATCAGCAATAAACCGCTATTTTATTGGTTGTTAGGTTATGAAGTCCAGCGAAAACGTGCTTGGGCGAAAGCGCCATCAGGGGCATTGAAAGATTTTTTAGCTACTCCTTTTCCTGCACCTAATACGCCATTCTCTGAGATTGAATTACTGGCCGTTGATTTTGAAACTACAGGTTTACATGCAGTCAATGACAAATTGCTTAGTGTTGGTTTTATTGGCGTAAAACAACAACAAATTTCACTTAAGAATAGTTACCACCAAATCATAAAAACCAAGGATGATTTAACTGCAGCTAACGTGATTATTCATCAAATAACCGATCAGCAAAAAGAACAAGGTGCGCCATTAAAAGAAGTGGTTGAAGCCTTGCTAAATGCATTGGCTGGAAAAGTGATGTTAGTACATTTTGCTCGAATCGAACGTCAGTTCCTCCAACAAGCTTGTTTAGAACTTTACGGACTTGCACCACCATTTCCAATGATCGATACGCTAATGGTGGCTAAACGTCAGTTAGATAAACGTGTTGTCGCTTATGACCCATCATCACTAAGGTTATCAGCTTTGCGTCATCAAATGGGGTTACCTAATCACTTTGCTCATAATGCCCTTAACGATGCGATAGCAACGGCAGAATTATTAATGGCACAAGTGAGCAATATGTCGGAACAGAAAAGCTTAATATTACGAGACTTACTATTGTAATGTTGCGAATAATCCCATCGAAGGTTACGATAAAATTGGATAGAAATTGGCTTGTTGTTAACCCAAGCCACAGAATACATAATGTATTATCGACTCAGCTCTGAAGATAATACGTGACCCGCTATACTTTTCGGCTTTCATCTGAAAGCCGAAAGATCTCATGAAAAATATAGTTTAATCAAACACAAACTATGCTTTATTCGCAGAAGGTATTTTTGCATTAGCTTTGATTACTTCGATATCTACTTTATCAAGTAGTAATAAAACATCGGCGAGTTTTTTTCTTAAATCGGCAGATAATTTATTAGGAAAACTGGTTTTTTTGGACACCGCAAGAGATTCACGGCGAATAACAGCTGTTAACAAATTTTGAATGGAATCGACGTTTGATAACGCTAACGGAGGAAGAGCTTTTTCTGACGCTTGGTTGAATAAATCGTATGACGCTTGTAATGCTTCTTTCGCTTGTTTTAATCTAGCCATATACCCACCTGTATTATTATTTTTGAGGTCTACTGAATTTTTAAACACTTTAAATGAAACGTAACATCCATTATCTACAATAAATACATTTCAAGTTTTGTCTAGTCTTATTCATTGGGTATTTTTTGATGCAAAGGCTTTAGCCATACAAACACTCTCTTTTAGAGGAATCTGTTAGACTAAAGTCTTCAGGTATTTATAAGTTTTTTTGCTAAACCGTTGATTTTTCTTTTTTGATAATCGCGAATAATTTGTCTTTTAACCGTAAACGATGCTTCTTTTGTTGTTCTAAATATTCGTCCGAAGTGTTTTCAGAGCCTTGTTCAATATGGTGAATTTCTTGATCAATTTGATGATATTCTTTGAATAATCGAGCAAAGTGCGCATCGTTCATTTTTAAGTGATGAATTTCATCAGAAAACTCAGGGAATTCGTGGTGTAAATCATGTTTTTCTATAATCATTTTTCATTCCTTAATCGTAATTTAAAAATTTTGCTTTATTGTGCGCAGTTAATACAAGTACTTGTGTAAGGTAAAGCATGCAACCTTTCTGGGTTAATAGCTTCATCGCAATGGGAGCAAAGGCCATATTTGTTGTGCCCTAAACGCTGTAATGCTTCAACAACTTGCTGCAATTCTATTTTTGCTTCGTGATGAATTTCATCAAGTACACCATCATTTTCGGTTTCCGTTGCTTGCTCAGAAAAATCTTGTGAACGACCTTTTTTAAAATCAGCCTCAATCGCTAACACACGTTTGGCTAACTGTTCTTTTTTTGCTAACAAGCGTGATAATAATTGTTCTTTTGTCATCTCAGACTCCTATCATTTAACGTAGACCTTACAATTATTGTACGGCGCTCTTTTGTAAAAGTGTTGATCTAGCACAACCCCAGAGAACTTAAGTGGGTTATTTAGAGACATAATGAATTTGAGCAAGGGTTTACAATTTCATACATATTGGTTACCAATCACACAATAAGAAGAGAGTTAAAACGAGTAAAATAGAGCAAGTGTTCAATTTGTGTTCTTTATGATGCACATCCGTTACAGCTAATACTAGGAAGTGTTGTTATGAAACTATCGTCAAAGGCTATGTTATTTAGTGCTGTTATTTTTTGGCCCACATTTGCTTTTGCATGGTTAGAACCCGCATTTAGCTTATCGCTTGATTATAATGTTGAAAGTAACATATCGCCAAAAAAGTCATTAGTTAATAATGCTTTAGGTCAAGAGTTACTCACACTAAAAGAACTGTCTTATACCCAGCCTCAAGAGGTACTAGTCCAGTTAGATTCATTTACTTTGTCAAAATCTAAAAAAATGTTGCTGATTGAAAAAGTTAGCATGCTCTCAAGTTATATAAATGCTTATTTACAACTTGAAAACCTTGAGTTTGCCGAGCAGAGCATTCGTTCTTTGGAGATCTTATCTCAAACGCATAATAAGAAGTGGCTTGATGCTTTGTTAAACCACAATAAAGCTAGGTTATTGCTAAAAAAAAATGAATCAGATGCGGCGCTATTGGCTACAAATTCAGCGATTAAAACAGCTAAATCAATTCACTATAATGACTTAGTTGCTCGTGCAAAGGGGATTAGGGGAGAACTTTATGCGCGTATGGGAAACTCTGCACAAGCTCTACATGACCATTTGTCAGCCTTAGAATATTTTGAAAAAGAAGCCGAAGCACAATATTCATTTACCAGTAATCAACCAAATGATGTGGTAAATCGTATTGTAGAGTCACTAAAAAAAAGCAATGAAAGAAAAACCATCGCAACGTTATCTGCACTTGTTCGTTTGTCGATTTACCGCAAGGAATGGCTGAGTGGCTTGTCTTTTAGTAAAAATGTTCTCTTGCTGCTAGAACAACAGACTGATACTAATATCAGGTTATTAGCGGGTAACTATATAAATAATTCTGTGATTCATGATTACTTAAATCATCCTCAAAAAGCGCTGTCTTCATTATTAAAAGCTAAAAAATATGATCTACAACTGGGAGAGCAGCGAATCACATTAGCCATTTATGCCAATTTAGCTGACAACCAAATCCGTCAGGAAAACTATCAACAAGCTAAGGAGTATGCTGACTACTGTATTTCGAAATTAACCCAAAATTCTGATGAATATATGAGAGCTATTTGTATAATTAATCAATCACATGCCATGATATGGTTAGGGCAAGAAGAGGAAGGGATTAAGCAGTTACACGACGTTCATCAACGGATGATTGACAACAAACTTAATATATTTTTAATTGATGTATACAAAACCTTGTATCAAGCCTATCAAAAAATTGGAAACTTTAAAGCAGCGTTATATTGGTTTGATCAATATCATACCTTTGAAATGGAAAAAAATATCAAAGAAAAGCGTGAAGATATTCTTGCGCTTGAACAGCAATTTAAAAGTCAAAGCAAAGAACAAGAAATAAATTCCCTAACAACTGAAAATGAGCTTCAACAAGAGCTAATTTCGAAGAAAAACATTTCATTACTCTATGCTGCGATAGCGACAATCTTTGGGGCTGTAATTACCACTTATTTAATTTTACGAGTGACAAGGCTTAGGCGTTCCAATAGTTATTTAAATACCTCGAATCAGAAACTGTATGACAAGTCTTATCATGATCACCTTACCAATTTATATAATCGTCGATACTTAGAAGAACAGCGCATCGAAGAAGCTAGCAAAGTAGGAAAATGTAGCTTAGTGATCATAGATATTGACTATTTTAAGAAGGTAAATGATAGCTATGGCCATGATGTAGGTGATGAAGTACTTGTTGAAATAGCCGAGCGGTTAAGACAGTCCATCCGAGAACAAGATATTGTTGCTCGTTGGGGAGGAGAAGAATTTATTGCTCTAATTAACCATGATACTGAAGAACAATTGCAACGCGCCGTAGAGCGGTTAATGGAACAAATTCGCAGTCATGTATTCGTTACAAGCTCAGGCTCATTAAGTATTACGGTTTCGATGGGGATTTGTCATATTCCTGAACGTGAATTACTGGTGAGTAAATGGGATAGTTGTATTAAGTCAGCTGATGGTGCGTTGTATTTTACCAAAGAGCATGGCAGAAACGGCGCTTATTTATACACTTCGAAAGAAATGAAAAAATTGGTTTAATAATAAAAAGGGAAGTGTCCTTCCCTTTTTATTCGTTTAATTATTACTTAGCAGAACTAAAAGTAAACTCTTTTGGGGGGGTAGCCCCCATTAAGTGTTTAACAAAATAATCCCAACGTTTACGCATCATGTAAGGTTCACGCGCAAAACCATGGCCGCGATTAGGCAACATAAGCATATCGAAATCTTTATTGGCTTTAATTAACGCTTCAACCACGATCAAAGTATTGTAAGGCGGAACGTTAGTATCAGTTGTGCCATGGGCAATTAGCAATTTACCTTTTAAACCTTCAACAGATAACTGATTAGCTTGGCTATCGTAATTACTGGTGCCGTCTTCATTTTTTACTTCAACGCCATGATATTTTTCGCCCCATTCGTCAGCATAGTTACGGTTGTCGTGATTACCTGCTTGCGATACTGCAACGCTGTAAAAGTCAGGGAAAGTGAGTAAAGCACGAGTTGACGCGAATCCACCGCCTGAATGCCCCCAAATACCGACGCGAGTTGCATCAATCCAGCTGTGGCGTTTAGCTAATTGTTGTATAGCTGAAACTTGATCAGGAATACCACTGTCGCCCATATTGCCGTAGTAAAATTCATGGAATGCTTTCGAACGACCAGGTGTACCTAACGCATCAATTTCAATAACAATAAAACCTAATTCAGCAATGGCTTGGTTGTCGCCACGAGAGCTACGGAAATGACGGCCACGAATACTACCTACTTGTGGGCCCGGGTATAAATAATTAACTACAGGGTAAGATTTACTTGCATCAAAATTTGTCGGTTTATACATTAAACCGTAAATATCATTTTCACCATTACGGTCTTTAACAATAAACTCAACTGGCGCTTTCCAGCCCGAAGCTTTTAATTTGCTAATATCCATGTTCTCAATGGTAAATTCTTTAGCATTGCTAACGGAGCGAACAATGCTTACTTCAGCGGTTGTTGGTGTTGCTGTGCGGTCTAAAAAGTGTGTGCCTGCTTTATTTAACGTAATGCGGTGATGTTTTTTCTCTGGTGTTAATAGGGTTAAATCAGAACCGTCTTTGTTAACGCTATACAAGTAATGGTAATAAGGGTCGCTACCTTCTTTACCTGCGCCGGTGAAAATGAGTTTTCCTGTGGCTTCATCGACATTAAGTAGCTCGATAACCGTCCAATCCCCTTGCGTAATTTGTTGTTTGATTTTCCCTGTGGTTAAATCAACAAGATATAAATGTCCCCAATTACTGCGTTGTGAAAACCAAATAGCTTCATTAGTTTTTTCTAAGTACTTCCAACTAATACCACCAACGCCAGATTCAAAAAAGCTTTTCTGTGTTTCTGCCATTACAGTTTTTACTTTACCTGTTTTGGCGTCAGCAATTTTTAATGTCGCTGTTTTGTGGTCGCGAGTTGAAGAAACAAACGCAAAGGTTTTGCTGTCAGCAGCCCAGTCAATATCTAATAATTCACCATTACGACCAGCAACATGGTCAGTAATTGTTGAACGGTGAGCATCAGGCGTCATATCAAGAAACGTTGCCTTTTTAGTTTCAACATTGATAACAACACGGTGAATCGCAAAAATATGTTCGTCACCGGGTAATGGGTATTTCCAAACATCAATATCTGGGTGTCCTACAGCGGTAGAAACTATGCCCATATCACCAACTTTTCGGCCATCATGTTTAAAGGTGGTTAACTTTGTCGAATCTGGTGCCCAAGTTACAACCGGTGAATCACGACGAACCCAGCCCGCATTATTGGTTGCGTAGCCAAAATCTTTAATGCCATCTGTGGTTAGTTGGCTTTCTTCATTGGATGCTAAATCACGAAGCCATAAGTTGTGGTCACGAATGAATACAGCACGTTTACCGTTGGGTGATAAATTTTCATTACGTTTTTTAGTGAATTTGTCGAGCTGACATAAGTAGCTGGTTAAATCACATTGATAGCTTTTACCTTTGGCCGATATTTTAATGTCGGTCGCCGATGAAAAAGTGACTTGATAAAAAGGTAGCTTATCGTGATTTACTTCACTCTCGGTGATGCGAGCAAGCGAGTCTGCTAATTTTTTATGATCAAAAGCGAGTGATTTTTTATTCTTCTTGATATCAACCTTGAAAAATTGATTGCCATGTTCAGTCTGAGAACGATAAACCAAAGTCCCATTTTCTGACCAAACCGGGTAATCAACCGTGCCCGTGACTAATTTGCTGGTGTAGCTTGATAACTGCTGTTCAGCTTTTTTATAGTCGTCAGTCGTTAGTTGATTTGCTGATGAAAGTGCTGGTGCGAGTACTGACATAAGCGCGACACCACTTGCGAGAACAAGAGATTTCCTCATCTAAATGTACCTTTTTTAATTTTTAGTTATTTGTCTGATGGTATTGGATATAAAATCGATAATATTGCCCTAAGCCTAACATCTCCATGTGTTCACTAGAATAATTATCGGTAAAGTGGCGATAAAATGCGGTGAAATAAATGCAGTTAACAGCAAAAAAATATCTTTTTTAGACTTAGGTCTAATTTATAAATCTGCATTATCGTTTTAAGTTATGAGCATAAAACAAAAATAAAATGATAAAAGTGGCCGAAAGATCGTATTTGCAGTTTTTCTGAGGCTAATAATAACATCACATGGGGATAGTAAAATGTTCAACAAGAAAAAGCTTCTACTAGCAACAGGATTATTAGCACTTGCCGGCTCTGCAAACGCGGCTTACGAAATTAAATTAGGTAATAAAGACACTATTACTTTTGGTGGTTACATTAAAGCTGATACACGTTATACCGATGGTGATATTGCCGCTACAGATTATTGGTATGGCGGTGGTACGGTATTAGGCGAAAGTAAATCAAACTTTGCTATGGCTATTAATGAAACTCGTATAAATACTAAATATGTACATGGTGACATTACTGGCTTTATTGAAATGGATTTTTACGGTGAAGCTGTTAAAGGTGGCGGTAATGAAATTATTTCTAATTCATCAAATCCTAGAATTCGTCATGCCATTATTAAATATAAAAACTGGACTGTTGGTGAGACTTGGTCAACATTCGTAAACACGAGTGCTCTTGCTGAAGCTGCCGATTTTGGTGGAGCATTGGTCGCCGCAGCGTTCGTACGCCAAGGGCAAGTTCGCTACACCAATGGTGGCTTACAACTTGCGATTGAAAACCCTGAGTCATATGGTGGCGAGCACGGTAATGATTCAATGCCAGATATAATTGCCCGTTATAATTTTAAAGGCGACTGGGGTACTGTTTCTGTTGCGGGCCTTGCGCGTCAATTGCAAACTTTAGGTGGTGAAGAAGAATCAACGCTGGGTTATGGTATCTCTGGTAAAATTAAAGCTTTTGGTAAAGATGACTTTCGCTTTCAATTTCATGGTGGCGAAGTAGGACGCTATGTTGGGGTAACGGCCTCTAAAGATTTAATTGGGGAAGAAGTAGAAGAAACTACTTCTATAAGTGTTGCTTATCGTCATTTTTGGAGTGATGACTTAAGAAGTACCATCTTCTATGGTAGTACGACTACTGATGTTGCGGACTATGACCGTACTCACTGGGGAGTTAACTTGTTCAAAAACATAACAAAGCAGCTTTCTGTTGGAATTGAAGTGGGTAACTTTGATATGCAAAAAGATAAATTGGGTAATCCTACAGCGATGACCGGCGTATATAAAGATGCCAATTCAGATTACGCACAATTATCAGTTAAATACGTTTTATAAGCATTGATTATGATACAGCTAGAATACACACGTTCTTGCGTTAGTTGACCTCTTTTATTGAGGTTGTTTGGGGAAGCATTTGCTTCCCCTTTTTTATGCCTATAATTTCAAGAGTAACAAGCAAAAAAAAGTACAGAACAAATATATATAATATTATGGTGATCTAGATCAGGTTTGTCGTTATTAAACCGAGCAGTGAGTTGATATTGATCAATAATATAGTCAATTATAATATATAGGTCTGTCGAATGTCTCAAATTATCAACAACAAGGAAGTTACTTTTTCAGCAACGGAGCAACTCGTTTCAACTACCGATACTCAAGGTAACATTATATATGCTAATGATGAGTTCTGCCGAATTGCTGGATATTCTGTTGATGAACTTGTTGGTCAACCTCATAATATTGTTCGTCATCCTGATATGCCTAGCAGCGCATTTGCAGATTTGTGGCAGAAATTAAAGCGTGGCGATTCTTGGAGAGGTATGGTGAAGAATCGCTGTAAAAATGGCGATTATTACTGGGTCGATGCGTACGTTACACCACTCTATCAAGACGATATAGTTATTGGCTTCCAGTCCGTGCGTTGCTGTCCTAGCGAAGAGCACAAGCAAAAAGCACAACAGTTGTACGATAGAATAAATAAAGGAAAGCCAGTTAATGAGTTTTCCACTAATATCAATTTAAAGCGTTTATTAGCCCTGCTTGTTATTACGCTTTCAATCATAGTATCTGCTGTATTCATTTCACCCGAGGCAGCGATTATTCAATTACTCAGTATGATTTTTCTGCTTATTATCTTTAACGATGAACTTATTACATTACCGAAAAAAATTAACCAAATTAAACAAACCTTTGATAGTCCATCAAGATTAATATTTGGCGGCAAGGGATTGTCTGCACTATTTGATTATCCTTACTTGTTACAACAAGCAAAAATTAGAACTATTTTAGGAAGAAGTCGAGATTCATGTCGAGCTTTATTAGCATTATCAGAGTATTTAAAAGAACGATCAAAAGAGTCATTAGATGGTTTGTTTGAAGAAAATTCACAGCTTGCACAGTTGGCTACCGCGATCACGCAAATGAGTGCAACTATAGAGGAAGTAAGCCAAAACACTACTGGTGCTTATGACAAAGTGACTTTCATTCAGGAAGAATGTAATCAAACAATGAGTGTTATTGATTCGAGTCAGAAAAAAATTACTAAACTTTCAACAGAAGTTGAAAAGGCTGCATCAACGGCAACCAGCTTAGTAAGAGATGCGACGAATATAGCGACTATTATGTCTGAAATACAAGGCATTGCCGATCAAACAAATTTGCTCGCGTTAAATGCAGCTATTGAAGCTGCAAGGGCTGGTGAGCAAGGTCGTGGTTTTGCTGTCGTGGCTGACGAAGTTCGAACCTTAGCAGGGCGAACGCAATCTGCCACTGAACAAATTCAAACATCTGTGATTGAATTACAAACCACATTACAGCAATGGAGTGGTGTTATGTTGGCGAGTAAGGAAGACGCAGAATCTTGTGTGGAAGATACCGATAAAGCCAAACAAAGCATGGACAGCATAAAAAACATGATGGATGAAATGGCTGATATAACCGCTCAAATAGCAACAGCCGTTGAAGAGCAAACAGTAGTTGCGAACGAAATTAATCAAAATGTATTATCGATTGACAATATTTCTCAGCACAATACTGAAATAGCTCAACAAGTAAATGAGAGCGGAAATAATGTTACCGACAGTGCGATAGAAATTGAGTCCTTGAGTTCTACATTTAGATAGGACATCGGATTTTTTAAATTCAATCAATAGAAACGCTTAACCTGACTTGTTAAACGTTTCTATTATTCAATATTGAGTCGTGTTATTTTTTTAACTTAGCAAAAGCATCAGCAAAAGCGTTGCCCATCGCAGCATTGTCATTTGTTTTAGGTTGCGGTTTAGCACTGCGCTGATGATTTGGCTTGGTATTTTTTGCAGCGTTATTTTGTGGACGTGCTTGAGGCTTATTTACCTGATTGTTATGTTCAGGCTTAGCCGTAATAACTTCATCTAAACGCATGGTTAAGCTAATACGCTTTCTTGATGGGTCAACCTCAACGACTTTTACTTTTACAATATCACCGGCTTTAACTATTTCACGCGGGTCGCTGACAAATTTATCTGTCAGCGATGAAATATGAACTAAGCCATCTTGATGTACACCTAAATCAACAAAAGCGCCGAAGTTAGCCACGTTAGAAATAATCCCCTCAAGTATCATGCCCACGGTTAGATCGTTAATGGTATTCACACCCTCTTTAAATTGGGCTGTTTTAAATTCAGGGCGAGGATCGCGGCCGGGTTTTTCTAATTCACTGACAATATCTTTCAGTGTTAATTCACCAATACTCTCAGTTATAAGTGCAGGTATATCAATATTATTTAGCTGCCCGCTATCACCCATTAACGTATCAATACTGCTGTTGAGCTGCTCAATTATTTTTTCAACCACAGAATATGACTCAGGATGAACACCCGAATTGTCTAAAGGGTTTTTACCACCTGAAATACGTAAAAATCCAGCGGCTTGTTCAAAGGCTTTTGGCCCTAAGCGTGCGACTTTTTTTAAGTCTTTTCTGTCGTTAAAGCGGCCATGCTCATCACGATAAGTCACGACATTATCTGCCATGGTTTTGTTTAACCCTGATACACGCGTTAATAACGCCGACGAGGCACTATTTAAGTCAACACCAACATTGTTCACACAGTCTTCAATAACATTGTCGAGGGTTTTACTTAATTGGCTTTGGCTAACATCATGTTGATATTGACCAACACCAATGGCTTTCGGGTCTATTTTTACCAACTCGGCAAGTGGATCTTGTAAGCGACGAGCAATTGAAACTGCGCCACGTATCGAAACGTCTAAATCAGGGAATTCTTTTGCGGCAAATTCTGACGCAGAATAAACCGAAGCACCTGCTTCGCTGACCATCATTTTTTGTGGCTTATTCTTCTCTAAAGCTTGAATAACTTCCCCAGCAAGTTTGTCACTTTCACGCGATCCCGTACCATTGCCTATGGCGATTAATTCTACTTTATGCTGTTGACATAAGTTCACTAAGGTACGTAATGATTTGTCCCAATGATTCTGTGGAGCATGTGGAAATATTGTCGCAGTTTGTAAAAGTTTACCGGTAGCATCAACAATCGCTACTTTACAACCGGTACGCATGCCAGGATCTAAACCCAGGGTAGTTTTGGCTCCAGCAGGAGCTGCCATTAATAAATCACTTAAATTAGTGGCAAATACTTTTATCGCTTCGTTTTCTGCTTTATCACGTAAATTGCCTAATAATTCAGTTTCTAAGCTCAAGCTCAATTTTACTTTCCAAGCGGTGCGCACTACTTTTGTTAAAAATGCTGCGCCTGCTTGTCCGGTTAAACGTAAATTATAATGCTCGCAAATCAGTTGTTCAGCACTTGAATAACTGCTGTCTTCATGAGTCGGGTCAACATTGATATTGAGTTGTAGCATGTTTTCATTTCGACCACGAAACATCGCTAATGCACGATGTGATGGAACGTTTCTTAGTAACTCAGAATGTTCGAAATAATCACGGTATTTTACACCTTCTTGCTGTTTTCCCTTGGCAACATTACTGGATAAATGTGCCTGCTTTAATAAATGTTTACGTAACTTCTGTAATAAATTCGCATCTTGAGCGAAACGCTCAATCAAAATATAAGTAGCGCCATCAAGTACTGACTTTTCATCAGTAAATCCAGCTTCACTGTTGATAAACGCTTTTGCTTCGGCTTCAGGTACCAGTGTCCAATTATTATATAAATTATTAGCCAAAGGCTCTAAGCCGGCTTCTATAGCAATTTGACCTTTAGTACGACGCTTGGGTTTAAAGGGTAAATATAAATCTTCCAAGCGAGTTTTATTGTCAGCTTGTGCCAGTTCTTTTTCTAAAGAGGGGGTTAACTTTCCCTGTTGAGTAATACTGGTGATAATAACTTTTCGACGGTCTTCAAGGTCGCGCAAATAATGTAAACGTTGATCTAGGTGACGTAGGTGATTATCGTCTAACCCTTGTGTTGCTTCTTTACGGTAACGGGCAATAAAAGGTACGGTTGCGCCGCCATCAAGCAAGTTGATTGCTGCATCTATTTGAGCGGTTTTAACGTTAAGTTCTTTTGCGATGAGTTCAGCAATGGAAACCATTAATTGACGAGCCTTATTTATGAAGAAAATATTTTTATGGCGCTATTTTGCCATTGTTTTTTGCTCGCTTCAAATTGCTTATTAATTTTTTCGACATTACTGCTGATAGTTAGCTATTTTTTTCATTTCATTACTGACAATATTTATATTATGGCTTAATTTCAAGGTATGTAGTATTTTCATAAAACTCTAGGTTGTTGTCTGTTTGTACAAAAGCGTACATTTTGATGACATTACAATACAGTAACAATATGACTTCTTTTATATAGTGATATCACATCCATCGACCCTATATAAGGTTGGCAGTATGAAGTTACTAAGTAATGAAGACAATAATGCAACAATGCATGAAGTATTCGTAAAAACTGAACGTCGGCGAGATAATGTCGGAACAGAAACCTTGTGGGATAAGTTGACCCTTGCTCAGCAATTTTCAGCGTGTAGCTTATTTCCTGTGGGTTATGCTTTAAAGTGTGTTCGCCCAGTCAACAATCGATTTTTGGCTATTATGACGTTCAAGCAAGAAAAAGTGACAATAGATTTTGAAGGGAATATACATACAACAATGAACATTAGCCTGCGGAATTGATGGAAAAACAGCATTCATTGATGAATGCTGTTTTGTTTTGCTCTTAGAGTCATCTTAATTAATTCGCGATCATTTAATGCTAATTAAGTTTATTTACTCTCGTATTTTGCTGCTTGTTTTTTATTCGGTAAAGATGCTTTAATAAATTGACGAATATCGTCGTTAGCCGCTTTTAAATCTTCATGACGAAGATACATCATATGGCCACTGCGATAGCCTTTAAATGACAACCTGTCTTGCATTTTCCCACTTTGATCTAATTGCCACATAGTGTATTTAGCATCAAAATAATTGGTTGCGCCATCGTAATAACCTGACTGGAACATCACGTTTAAATAAGGATTTTGTGCCATGGCTAAACGTAAGTTTTTACCGGTATTATTATTACTACGATCCCACGGATGTACATTCCCGAACATATTATATTTAATGTCAGTTTTGTAGTTTAATTCTTCACGTAAGTAATGGTTTATGGCTGGCGTAAAACTATGTAACCATGAAGTTAATTCTGCATTATAGTCAGGACGGGAGCCTGTTACTTTTTCGTCGATACCTAAATAACGAGAGTCTAAACGGCCAATAGTTTGCTCGCGATCTCGTAGTAGTTCTTTCCAAAAGTAAGAGGCACTAATATCTAAATTACTACGTAATACTTCTGTCACAGCAAGACCTGAATAATAAGATACTTTCTCGGCTATCGCTTGTTTTTCTTCTGGGCTGATAAAGCCACCTTTAGCGAGTGCTGGCATATATTGTTCAATGGTGAACTTTTCTACTTCCGGTAAAATGTCGCTTAAATCTTTTTGTTGTAAGTCGTTGTTTAATGCTTTGTGATACCAAGCCGTAGCGGCAAAATAAGGTAAACGATTAGCCGCTTTTACTGGCCCATCACGTTTTATGCCGATATCAGTTGGTGAAACTAAAATCACCCCGTTTAAATACATCCACTGGCGAGATTGTAATTCTAACGCTAAGCCCGATACGCGAGTGGTACCATAGCTTTCACCAATTAAATATTTCGGAGAACGCCAAAGCTCGTTTCTAGTTACAAAGGTATTTACCCAGTCGGCTAGATATTTAACGTCGGCATTAACGCCAAAAAACATTGATTTTTGTTTGTCTTTTGAAGGCATTTTCCCATCTTTGTCTGGTAAAACTCTTGAATAACCAGTGTTTACCGGGTTAACAAAAACAATATCAGCCACATCTAGAATTGAGTAATCGTTACTTTTTACTCCGTAGGGTTGTAAAGGGTAACCTTCATTATCAACATTCAATACACGTGGTCCAGTATAGGCAACATGCATCCAAACAGAGGCAGAACCTGGGCCGCCATTAAATGAAATTAATAGCGGACGTGAACCTTTATTTTTTACATCACTACGTTGGTAATAGGTGTAAAACAAGCTGGCGGTTGGGTTTCCTTCCTTGTCCCATACCGGTTGTGTACCTGTTGTTGCGGTATAATTGAATTTTTTACCGTTTACTTTGGTACTATGTTTGGTCGTCGATTTTTCGTCGATGGCTAACTTTCTTTCATTATCTGCATTTGACAGTGGTGAAAATATTAATAATAAGGAAAATACTGTGACTAAATGGTGTGCTTTCATTTTTAATGTCCTGCGTATTAATTGTTATGGAAAATAATAGCGACACTGTAAAACAGAAAGAAGTTTAGTGCTGAAAAAATAGTTCAAATAACGAGTTTCAGCGATAAACTCCCGTTGTAACTTATTTGTTAAGCTGACAAGTTAAAATAAATAATAATGAGCTGTTGACCTTCGACAGACAAATTCTTTTCTTGTGGATCTGACAGTTTTAATAAATGTCCTGCGGTTATTGTTTGTGTCTTTTGGTGTGAAGCAAGTAATAGGTATTCACCTGATAAACTGTAAACAAAACATAAATCTGCACTTTTTATCTCAACATTTTGTCGTTCGTTATAAGTTTCAACGCGAGCCCGACACTTTTCTTGATGAGTCATAATATTAAAATCAGTGATAGCTCCTGAATGTAAATTTCCTACTGTGCGACAAGCACCGTCGAAATTGGCCACTTCAAGTAAGTTACTGAGTTTATCTATTTTATTATGGTCATGCTGTAAACTAATACCATTACCCTCAATCAGTATTAGATTACGTTGGTAACCTGAAAAGTCAGAGAATACGCCGTCTTCGACCACACTTGCCATACTTAGTCGCCAAGTAAAGTCATCTAGTGTGCCGGCGTCACTTATAGCTAATTCAATGGTTTCCCCTTTACCATTTTTCCATGGGATAGTTTTAAAATTTTCGGGAGAGAATACAGAAATCATTACAGTTTCCTTCTTTATTTTTATCACGATTTTATACCTTCATATTATGGCCGCAATCATAGTGGATCATCTTCTGGAAGAATAGGCCTTGGACGTTATTACCGTTTTGATTTCTTCAGTAGTAAATATTTTTTGTACAGTAAACTATACTTAACTCTCATTTGATAACTAAGTTGAGATAGAGGTGAACTATGTCTAATGAAAATAACTGGGCATTGTCGATGCATCAAATCGAATGTTGTAATTGTAGTCATGGTTGTGGTTGCCAATTTGGTGGTTTTCCTGATACTGAGGACGGTAGCTGTGAAGCTTTATTAGGTTTTTCGGTCATTAAAGGTCACTTAGACGAGCTTGATTTATCAGGGTTGAAAATGGTTTTTGCAGCTATGTGGCCAAAAGCGATTCATGAGGGCAATGGTAAAGGCGCTTTATTTATTGATCGTGCGGCCACGGCTGAGCAAGTTACTGCGCTGGCGACGATTATGTCTGGTCAAGCGGGCGGTATGCCAGTAGAAGCGATTGCTGCAACCTTTACCGAGTTCGAAGGCCCGATACTTACTGATATTAAGATGAGTACAGATGATAAACGAGCATCATTTTCAATAAAAGGCGTTGCAGAGGTGCAACAAGTTCCTTTGATAAATCCTGTTACGGGAGAAGAACAAGAAGTACATATTACCTTTCCTAACGGCGGCTTTATGTGGGACGACGGTAATATTGGTAATTCATCTTTGATGTCTATCACGCATGGTAATATCAATTTTAACCATGCAGGACAGTTTTCAGCGAAGGCTATTGCGAACTGGGGAAATTAGCGTTGTGCGATTAAGCAAAATTTCTAATATTCGCTTTAGTAGAGCTTTCACCCTTTTATCGATTTTTGTGATTGTTTTCATAAGCTGGTCTTACATGTTTTTTGGTATGACCATGAACATGAAAGCGGTTGGCTTGTGGAATGAAAGCGACTTACTATCCCTGTTTTTAATGTGGGCAATTATGATGGCTGGGATGATGCTACCTTCTGCGATCCCAGTCATATTATTAGTGGATAAACTTAATTCTCAGCGAAAAGTGAAACAGGTAGCCTTCACGCATTCGTTATATTTTATTGCCGGTTACTTGCTAGCATGGATACTGTATAGCGTATTGATCACACTTATTCAGTGGGGCTTACATTCTGTATCCATACTCTCTCCTATGATGATCAGTAGTAATAATATTTTCAGTAGTGTATTGCTTATCATTGCCGGCTTATATCAATGGAGTACGCTAAAGCAGAAATGTTTACAACTGTGCCGTACACCTTTAAATATGCTAACAACACAGTGGCGTGAAGGTATTAGTGGGGCGATTACCCTTGGCTTTAAGCATGGTCAATACTGTTTGGTATGTTGCTGGTTTTTAATGGCGTTGTTGTTTGTAACAGGCGTTATGAATTTAAAATGGATATTGGTGTTGACCTTGCTAGTGATGATTGAAAAATGCCTCCCTAGAGGTGATATTATTAGCAAAGCTTTAGGTTGTTTACTCATATCCTTAGGTCTAATTATTCTTTTCTAATAATAGTTATCTTCTATTTTAGCCACAAGTGTTATTAACAAGTGTTTGACATATTATGTCGCTATAGGTAAGCTCCTGTTCGACATAATATGTCGTAGCATTGTTCTGGCCAGTTCACCTACTTTACTTTAACTTAATTGCTATATTTACACTTTAGGAAAAACATGAATATTAAGAACATAGGATTATTAACGGTTTTGTTTTCAGGACTAACATTGGCTACCGCACCTTTAACAGCAAACGCTAGTGATGTTCATTGGACATATGATGGAAAGCATGGAGCTAAACATTGGGGCAGTCTGACTTCAGAATTCGGGACGTGTGATAGCGGTGTAAATCAATCACCTATTAATATTACTGAAACTATTGATGCATCATTGCCTGTTTTAGCAATTAACTATCAAGCGAGTAGGGTGAGTGTTGTCAATAATGGTCATACGGTTCAAGCCAATATTAAAGGGGAAAATACCTTTACCAACGATGCAGGTATATTCGACTTAAAACAATTTCATTTCCATGCTCCAAGCGAAAATACCATTGATGGTAAGTCTTTTCCTCTAGAAGTACATTTTGTTCATGCCGACGATAATGGTCGTCTATCTGTCATTGGTGTGATGTTTGAATATGGCGCTGAAAACTCTACTTTAGCTAAACTTTGGCAAAAAATGCCTAGCAAAACTGGCGCAATACAACCATTACATGAGTTAGTAAACAGTAGCGATTTATTACCCGCAAGTGCTGATTACTATCGCTTTAACGGCTCGTTAACTACGCCTCCTTGTTCTGAGGGGGTCCGTTGGTTTGTGATGAAAGATGCGATTACGGCTTCTAAAGCACAAATTGAAAAGTTTGCTAAAACAATGGGGGGAGCTACTAACCGCCCTGTACAAGCAACTAATGCTCGTGTTATTTTGCGTTAATAGTAAGGGTATTTGATATACAAAAAAGGATGTTTATAGCATCCTTTTTTATTCTTGAGCTAAGTTATAATTGCCTTTTCAATACTTTATATTTTTCTAAGTGGGGCTGCTCTAATTGTTTTTCATCAAGTAATAAGAGTAAAGTTTTTGCCTGCTCTTTTTCGCCCTTAATTAATTTTATTTCTGCTAAATACAACCTTGCATGAAAGGCTTTGATGACATCTTGTGCTTTTTCTGCATGAATAATTGCAGTTAAGTAACTTTGCTCAGCCAATAAATATTGCTTTTTATGATGCTGTGTTTGCCCTAGATTAAAAAGTACTGTGGCTATTTGTTGTTCATTACCATACTTATAGCTCCAAGGAAGTGTTTCATGCCAATGAGCCAACGCTTCATCAAAGTCCCCCAGCTTTCTTGCGACATGCCCTAGATGAGCGTTCAACTCCATCATAAAGTGTGGATTTTGACTGTTTCTATACTTTTTCTTTAAGGCGTTGAGTGATGCATAAGCTTCAGAAAACTCCCCAATATATAGCTGTAAATTAGCGATTTCAATTAACTTAATAGGGGAAGGATATGCTCCGTTCATTAAAGCTAGCTGCTCCTTCGCCTTATAAATATATTTTATTCCTTCCTCACGATCACCATAATAAATGCAAGATTTAGCATAATAGATATACAGGGTCACTTGAAAAGCAAAAGGTAAATCATCCTCGTGTATCCATCGCTTAGTTTCTTGGTAGAGCTCTTCACCATGTTGCAAAATAAACAGAGACGATAATTTAAATTGCATCAAGCTATACCAGAGTCGGCTTTTCTGTTTTACCCTTTTTAATTCAATATTAACGTCTTCAAGGCATTGTGTAGGAGAAAGTTGGCAGACTTGTTCGAGGTTTTTTTCACTGTAGGCAAAAGTTTTGGGCGAAATACCGCTACTCATAATTACTAATAGAATGAGTAGCGGGATTAAATTAGCTATAGAAAGGCACTTCTTCATAGCTAGATTGTGGCATGGTTAGTGTTATTTACCTAGGATACTTAGGGTAGAAATATAAAAATTATTATCCACCTCAATACTTGGATTTTCTTGGGTAAGTTCCACCGCTGTCCAGCGTGTTGTGGGCGACAACCATTGTTCTTTACCTGCAATAGATACACGCACTGGCATATTGAAACCCTTAATCACATTCCCCCAACGAATTCTCATTACTTTATCTTTTATAAAATATTCAAAACTTGGAATGCGAATATCACGCAAATATTGATCAAAGACTTTGCTGAAGTCTATGCCTGATTCTGTGCTGATATAATTTTCAACATCATGGGTAGTCACCGTTTGGTGATAAAAAGTCTTTCCTAAACCACGTAAAATTTCACGCCATTTTTCATCATCATTAATAACTTGGCGAATGGTGTGTAGCATATTGCCACCTTTATCGTACATATCACCAGAGCCGCCACGGTTAGCATTGTATTCACCGATAATAGGTGACTGATTTTGGATGTTCATACGCTGACCACGAATATACTCAAAGGCTTGTTCTTTCGTGAAATGATATTCCAAAAATAAGCTTTCTGAATAATTGGTGAAACTCTCATGGAGCCACATATCAGCCACGTCTTTGTTGGTAATATTATTAGCGAACCACTCATGACCAGATTCATGAACAATAATAAAGTCGAACAATAATCCAGGGCCTGCACTACTTCTATCGCGACCTAAATAACCATTTTGATAGCCATTACCATAAGTCACTGAACTTTGGTGTTCCATACCTAAATAAGGAGCTTCAACTAATTTATAGCTGTCTTCATAAAAGGGGTAAGGGCCAAACCAGTGTTCAAAAGCTTCAATAGTACGTTTAGCTTCTTTAAATTGTTTTTTAGCTTTGGCTAAATTTTCGCGTAATACATAGTAATCCATATCAAGCTGACCTTTTTCACCTTGATGCTTTTCACCAAAATGTACATAGTCGCCAATATTAAGATTTATACCATAGTTATTAATTGGGTTAAGGACTTGCCAATGGTATGTTTTTGTTTTTTCGGATGTATTGTGTTCTGTTTTAATTAATCGACCATTAGAAACATCTACTAAATGCTCAGGTACTTCAACACTGATTAAAACACCATTATTCGGTTCATCAGCAGGGTGGTCTTTATTAGGCCACCAAATACTTGAGCCAATACCTTGATTGGACGTCGCGATAAAGTCGAGACCATTACTGTCTTTTTTCCAAGTAATACCACCATCCCACGGTGCTCGCTTAGCCGTTACCGGCTGCCCTGAAAAGTGCATAGTAATTTTTTGCTCAGAACCTATTTTTTGTTCAGATGCTGGGGTAATAAAATAAGAGTAGCCATCTTTTTCAACATTAAGCGCTTTGCCGTTCTGGAGCACTTTTTCAAGTTCCATCGGCGCTTGTAGTTCTATTTGTAACCGTTCGCCTTTAGCTAATACCTGATAAGTCATGGTATTTGTGCCTGAGAATATTTTAGTGGTTGGGTCAACTTTAATATCTAAATGATAATGCGTTAAGTCCCACCATTTTCTTTCTGGGGTTATAGTTCCACGTAGCACTTCTTGATGAGTGATCTGGCCACTTTGCTGCTTCCAATTGCTCGCAGAAACACTTGCACTAACAGCGACAGTGCAAAGTGATGCAATGAGCAGCGTATGGATGCTTTTTATTATCATTATGTTGATCCTAATAATTCATTATATTTTGTGTATACAATATACTACCATTGTGTGATGTCTATTGTGAAGCCTAGAGAGAGTTGCTTTTTTATACGACTAGTTTAGCTAGTTGATAAATTTATTATAACTAAACGCAGAATTAATATTGCGTGTTTTAAAACTAATAGGCTAAAATCGCAATACTTACTTGTCGGAGTGCTTTGATTGTTTAAACATAATTAAAGCTGAGATCGCGAAAGCGGGATCCGTAGAACCTGATCAGATTAATATCTGCGTATGGGAACAAGGTAAAATAAAACACTTCTGCACACATGTTTTATTTTTTCCTCAATCTACACTTCGTCTTTTTTTTACTGTGTTTTTAACGAAACGCAACCTATTAAAAGGCAACAAAATGACTGAACCAGCAAATAAACTGTCACGTCGAGAACGTCGTGACCAAGCGGAAACCTTCTTAAAAAACGTATCTGACCAATCTTTCCCAAATTCAAAAAAAGTATATGTTGCAGGTAAGATTCACGATATCAAAGTCGGTATGCGTGAAATTACTTTGTCTGATACTTTATTAGCGGGCGCAGGCAGCAAAGAGAATCCTGTTTACGAAAAAAATGAACCGCTTTGTGTCTATGATACTTCGGGTTTCTATACCGATGAAAATGTAGAAATTGACGTTCACAAAGGTATTCCTCGTTTACGTGAAAGCTGGATCGATGCCCGTGATGATGTTGATTTTTTAACATCGAATAGCTCTAGTTATGCACAGCAACGTTTAGCCGATGATGGTGTTGATCACATTCGTTTTGAACATTTACCCAAAATGCGTATTGCCAAAAAAGGTAAAAACGTGACGCAAATGCATTACGCTCGCCAAGGTATTATTACCCCAGAAATGGAATACATTGCGATTCGTGAAAACTTAAAGCGTGAAGAAGTAAAAGATGCCACTTTATTGTTACAGCACAAAGGTGAATCTTTTGGTGCTAGTATTCCAGAGAAAATCACCCCTGAATTTGTCCGCGATGAAGTCGCTCGTGGCCGTGCGATTATCCCAGTAAATATTAATCACCCTGAGTGTGAGCCGATGATCATTGGTCGTAACTTTTTAATTAAAGTTAACGCCAATATAGGTAATTCAGCGGTAACGTCTTCAATAGAAGAGGAAGTAGAAAAACTGGTTTGGTCAGCTAAATGGGGCGCAGATACGGTAATGGATTTATCAACGGGTCGAAACATTCATGAAACTCGTGAATGGATCATGCGTAACTCACCTGTGCCAATTGGTACTGTGCCAATCTACCAAGCGTTAGAAAAAGTTAATGGTGTAGCAGAAGACTTAACGTGGGAAATTTTCCGCGATACGCTTATTGAACAAGCCGAGCAGGGTGTTGATTACTTTACGATTCATGCCGGCGTATTATTACGTTATGTGCCGATGACCGCGAAGCGTGTTACGGGTATTGTTTCACGTGGTGGTTCAATCATGGCGAAATGGTGTTTAGCGCACCATAAAGAAAACTTCTTGTACACTCACTTTGAAGACATTTGTGAAATATTAAAACAGTACGATGTATCGTTTTCATTAGGTGATGGCCTACGTCCAGGTTCAGTAGCCGATGCTAACGATGAAGCACAATTTGCTGAATTACACACTTTAGGCGAATTAACAAAACTAGCATGGAAACATGATGTTCAAACGATTATTGAAGGCCCAGGTCATGTACCGCTTCATATGATCAAAGAAAACATGGAAGAGCAACTTAAGCATTGTGGTGAAGCGCCTTTCTATACATTAGGTCCATTAACCACCGATATCGCGCCAGGATACGATCATATTACTTCAGGTATCGGTGCCGCTAACATTGGTTGGTACGGTTGTGCCATGCTTTGTTATGTAACACCAAAGGAACATTTAGGTTTACCGAATAAAGAAGACGTAAAAGAAGGTCTAATGACCTATAAAATTGCTGCCCATGCAGGCGATTTAGCGAAAGGTCATCCGGGTGCTCAAATTCGCGATAATGCCATGAGTAAAGCGCGTTTTGAATTTCGCTGGTACGATCAATTCAACATCGGTTTAGACCCTGAAACAGCACGTTCTTATCACGATGAGTCTATACCGCAAGAATCAGGTAAAGTGGCGCATTTTTGTTCTATGTGTGGTCCAAAATTTTGTTCAATGAAAATTTCTCAGGAAGTACGCGATTATGCGGCTGATTTAGAAGCAGGTAGAAAAATTGAAATACAGTTACTTGATGAAACTATCGTTTTAGACGCTACGCCTACAGATATAGAAAAAGGTATGGCAGAAAAGTCGGCTGAGTTTAAGGCAACCGGTAGTGAAATTTATCACCAAGCGAAGTAATTAACGCGTGACTGCTTTTGAAAAACGAAGCTTACCGACTAAAACCTGTGCCAATATTGTTGTTATTGGTGCCGGTTTAGTCGGTCGCCTAATTGCATTATCTTTGGTCAATCAAGGTCATCAAGTGACCTTGATTGATAAAGATAATAAGCAAGGTCATCAAAGTGCCGCTTATGCAGCGGCAGGTTTATTAACGCCGTTAGGCGAAGCTATGCACGCAGAGCCGAATATTGTTGAAATGGGTTTTGAATCTTTAAAGTTGTGGCCTAAACTCTTGGCTCAGCTAGACGGTTACACTTATTTTCAACAAGCGGGCGCGTTAATGGTTAGCCATGAGCAAGACCAAGGTGATTATCAGCGTTTCGTTCGATATCTCAAAAATCATTATCCGCAGCATCCGTTGCAACAGCTAAATCGACAGCAAATCCTCGAACTTGAACCTGAGTTAGGACGAAGTTTTAATCAAGGGATATTTTTACCTGAAGAAGGGCAAATTGGTAACCGTAAATTGCTGATTGCACTGCAACAACAGTTAGAAAAAAGTAGCCTAAAGTGGTTAGATAATTCTTTGGTGGTAAAGATTGACCAGCAATTATCTCATTGCCTCGTTACCTACCATACGAACAACGAAACTAACGGTAAAGAACAGGTGTTGGAATGTGACTTGGCGATTGATTGCCGTGGTGCGGGCGCACGGAGTAGCGAAAGCAAAGCTGAGGCCGAGCCATTAAAAGGTTTGCGCGGTGTACGTGGTGAGTTATTTCAGTTATTTGCACCAGATGTGCACTTAACCCGACCTATTCGTTTAATGCATCCACGTTATCAATTATATATTGCCCCTAAAACTAAAGGTTTTTATGTGGTGGGTGCTACAGAAATTGAAAGTGAAGATTGCGGGCCGATGACGGTGCGTTCTTCAATGGAATTACTCAGTGCTGCTTATAGCGTGCACTCTGGTTTTGCGGAGGCGAATATTCGTCAACATATTGTTCAGCTAAGACCGGCATTTAGTGATAACCAACCTAAAATATCAGTGCAACAACGGCTTATTCAAGTGAATGGCTTATTTCGTCATGGCTTTCTTATTGCGCCTGTTGTTTTGAAGCAGCTTGAATGCGCGGTTGAAAATTTACTGACAGATCAAAGCCAAACAAACTCACCTTACGGCGAGCTATTATCCATAACTGAAAATATAGAATAATTATGAATGTATTTATAAATGGCCAGCAAATATCGGTAGGCTCAGAGCCCACGGTTTTATTAGCATTGCAGCATTTTTTATCAACAGAGCAGCAAAAGCAAAGTTTTGCCGTGGCCCTTAATGGCAGTTTCGTCGGTAAAACTGATTATCAGCAAACTTCTCTTAATCAAGGCGATAGTATTGATGTGCTGTTTCCAATTCAAGGTGGTTAACTTATGACGATGTCTAAGCCTATGAACACAACGCTTAATATTTATGACCAGCATGTTGATAGTCGACTGTTAATTGGTAGTGCACTTTATCCTTCACCTGAGATCATGAAACAAGCGATTTTAGCAAGTGGTTCCAAAATTGTTACCTTGTCATTAAAGCGACAAAATCCCGCTGAACAGGCAGGCGCAAAAATTTGGCAATATATTCAAGAAATAGTTAAAGAAACTGATGGGTTTTTATTACCGAATACCGCTGGCTGTAAAACCGCTAAAGAAGCAGTAACACTAGCGAAAATGAGCAGGGAAATTTTTCAAACTGATTGGATAAAACTCGAAGTTATTGGTGATGACTATAATCTACAGCCTGACCCAATCGAGCTGTTAAATGCCACCGAACAGCTATTAAACGATGGCTTTAAGGTACTGCCTTATTGCACCGATGATTTAGTGATATGTCAGCGCTTATATGATTTAGGTTGTCAGGTGATTATGCCGTGGGCATCGCCGATAGGTACAGGTAAAGGTTTGATGAATCCTTACAATTTAGAAACCATTCGTTTGCGATTACCTGAAGCAACACTTATTTTAGATGCGGGCATTGGTAAGCCATCAGATGCCTGTTTAGCCATGGAAATGGGCTACGACGCTGTGTTATTAAATTCAGCGATCGCTTTGGCTGATAACCCTGTGATGATGGCAAAAGCTTTTTCACAAGCCATTGTCGCAGGTGAACAAGGCTATATAGCTGGCGTGATGCAGCAAAGACAAACGGCTCATCCTTCAACACCAACGTTAGATACACCATTTTGGCACCAAAATTTATGAGAACACTAGAGAACGCATTTTAATGACTGATAATACTAAGAAAAAACCAATCGTATGGACAATTTCTGGTAGTGATTGCTCTGGTGGTGCAGGCATTGCCGCCGATATCAAAACGGGGCATGCATTAGATGTTGAAGTTTGTCATTTAATTACCGCGAATACCGTACAAAACTCTGAAAAATTACTTTCGATTAATCCTGTAGATACTCAAATATTACAGCAACAATTTAATGTGCTCATTAACGATAAACCACCGAGCGTGATTAAAATTGGTTTGTTAGCCAATATTGAACAAGTGCAATGGCTTACCACGGCATTGGCTGATGTTAAAAGTAAATGCCCATTCTTGAAAGTTGTTTTTGATCCCGTTGGTCAAGCGAGTGTTGGCGGTGCTTTTTCACAATTACAGCGTGAAGACTTATCTGAGCTACTTACCCTGGTTGATGTGATCACGCCAAACTTAGGCGAAGCGCAGCAACTTTCAAATCGCATGTCTATTAAACCAGCAGAGTTGGCGATACAAATTGCAAAATTAGGTGTGAATAGCGTAATAGTAAAAGGTGGCCATAGTGACGCTGTAAATGTTCTTGGTAAGAAAGTTAGCCATGATTACTGCTTACACCACTTTGAAAAATCGACAATAAGTTATCAGCTAACTTCTGTGAGAATAAAAACCCAATACAGTCATGGCGGCGGTTGCTCTTTCGCTAGCGCTTTGGCGGCTTTTTTAGCACAGGGCTATTTATTGCGTGACGCTTTCACATTAACGAAAGCGTTTATTAATCAAGGTCTTGTTAAATCGGCTTTAAATAAAGCAACTGAGCAAAACTATTATGGCGCATTCGAGCAAACAAACTGGCCAGATAAATCAAATTATTTCCCAAAAGTATCAGCGACTTTATCTCAAAAATATCAAACGTTACCTGCTTTTCCATCGTTAACTTTAGAAGGAAAGAAGCTCGGACTTTACCCAGTTGTTGATTCACTATATTGGCTTAAACGTTTATTTCCTTTGGGCTTAGAGGTTATTCAACTCAGGCTGAAAAATAAAAGCGAGCAAGAAATCGAGCAGCTTATCGCAGAAGCGGTTGCCCTGAGTAAGCAATATAAAACACGTTTGTTTATCAATGATTACTGGCAGTTAGCGATAAAATACAGCGCTTACGGTGTACATATTGGGCAAGAAGATTTACAAGACGCAGACTTAACGGCAATTCAGCAAGCAGGTTTACGTTTAGGAATTAGTACTCATGGTTGTTATGAGTTTTTATTAGCTCAACAATTACAGCCTTCTTATTTAGCGGTTGGGGCAATATTTCCAACCAAAACTAAAAACATGACTGGGCAAATTCAAGGGCTAGCAAACTTAAAGCAGATACTGCAATTAGCGACTGATATTCCTGTAGTGGCCATTGGCGGTATTAATCATCTACGAGCAGAGCAAGTATGGCAAACTGGCGTTGATAGCGTAGCAGTCGTTACAGCGATCACAGAAAGTGAAAATGCTGAAATTGCGGTTAAACAATTTCAGCAAATTTTTCAGTAAGCTTTTTAATTATATTTAAATTAAACAGTCACACTTGTAGTGGTCGGTTTGTCTAATAATAGTGGTTGTAGCTTCATGTACGTAATTGAACGCCATAACCATTCTAAAGGACCAAACTTGAAGAACTTCAACCATAAGGTACAGAACACTACTTGAGCAAAAATGACAGTAACGACAATTAACATTTGTTGTCCGCGGGCAATTTGACCAAACATGCCGCCAGCATAGCCGTAGAATATACTGGTTAAAATAATGGAATGAGTGATGTAATTCGTTAACGCCATTTTTCCAAGTGTTGCCAACCAGGAAAAGCTTTTTAGAAACCAAGCTTTAGTGGCTAATTTTACAAACATGCCAATGTAACCCGCACACAATACGAATTGTCCGTAGTAAAAAATAACCCCCCCGCCCATTTGAATTTCTCTGGCTGCTTTAGTGGCCGGATGTAGGCTAATAAAAGCCCCCGCAATGCTTAATAGGAGTCCAATACTTAAGCCACCCCAACACATGACACTGAAAAAGCTTTGATGTTGCTCTGGATTTTTCATTCTACCACTAGCGACTAACCAGTAACCAACCATGAAAAGAGGCAAGCAAACAAACAAGGCGAAAACAGGGGTATTCCCCAAGGCTTGTAACGCACTTTCTGCACGATATTGAGTGGCTTCAATATAACTACTTTCAGTAAAGGCGATGACTTCTTTATCTAGACGTTTTTCACGCTTCATTTTACGTTCGAAACGTTGTTGAGCTTTATGAGCGATAAGTTCTTCATCACTCATACTTTCTTCATCTACTTCATCTACTTCATTTACAGCGTCTTCAGGGGTTGTGCTTTCATCTGTCGAGGCAACATCTTCATCAATAGCTACTTCTTCAGAAACCGTTAATACCGTAGGGTTATCTTTTTCTTGCTGAATTAAAAAGTCAAATTGCTGATTAATCGCGATTTTTTGCTGCCATTCATCAGTTATTACCGTGTTGTCGCGCGTTACACCGAAAAATAGAGCAGCACACATTGAAACAATTAAAGGCATTAATAGTAAGGTAAAACCAACCTTAGCGAAAGTTTCTGGCTTATTGAACTTAGCCAGTTTTTTAGTACGTAAAAGTAAAACAAAACCGAGTAGAAGAAGTCCACCAACAGCATAGTCATGGATGATGTCACCACCCCATAAAAAGATTAAATGTGCCATACCAAAGACAAATAGCGCTAACATTCTTCGGGTGAACCAAGCGCCAAATTTACGATCGGCTTCTTGCGCTCTGACGAGCATAATGGCGAAGCCCATCCCGAAAAGTATCGAGAATAATTTATAGAACTTTCCTTCAACAAAGACTTTAACTAACCAACTTGACGCCCAATCGAAGCCAGTTAGGCTATAGTCAAAACTCATTAGCGCGCTTACTGGCCGATTAAACCATTCGATGTTCATCATTATAATGCCGATTAAGGCAAAACCACGCAGTAAGTCCATGACTTGTATTCGACTGGAGTTTGTTAAAGGTGCGAGCTGCTTATTCGTAGGTATTACGTCATTTTCCATAATGTTTTCACTTTATTATTAATATCAAAGAATTAATAGCATGAGTCGTGCCAGATTGTTACCTTTTGATTTGTAAGGAATTGTGTATCTACCACTCTTGTGATTATTAACAAATATCAAAAAATTATACTTTTAGACCAAATGTAGGTAGTTTAATAAAAGTTCTGATCAGTGATACTTTTTAGGTAACACTGCACGTATTTCAATAATGTCCTACTGTGCTAATTCAATTTTAGGTTGCCATGTAGGCCACTCTTCATCAACCATAGACGCTAAATTAAATAATTGACCTTGTTCAGCTGCTTGAAAAGTTTCATTCTCATCAACTTCTGGAGTAGCAAAAGCAATACCGCCAGCAAGTAGGGTTTCAATCGATTCAGAATCTATACTCACCCCAGAAAATACGCCTGCGTCAATATGTATACCACTGGTATTCCAAAATTTACTCTGCTGACTAACTAAAGGTGCGTAACGTTCAAAAATATTAATATAAACATTAACCCTGTCTGCCGTTGATGATAAGTCGACACCAATCACCCTTCCTACTTTTACTTGACGATACAGTACCGGATTTCCTACTCGTACTGAACCTAAACTGTTAGCACTTAAAGCAAGGTTTAAGCCTGAAGGTAAAGTGGTCAATACAGGAGCAATGTCTTTCGCTTTAAAGCGCTGACTGGGCTCTCCTTTGCCAGGTATTAGGCCAATAAAACCACCATCAAGAATAGCACTAACATTTGTTGAGCCGACCAAAGCAAGTTCAGGCTTAGCAAACCAAAATTTAGAGTCTGCTACCGCGAATTTTCGACCATTATCATCTAAAAATGCATAAACGGTGGCACCAAAGCCTTGCTCATCAAAACGGATCCGTGAAACTACGCCTACTTGTTGATCATGGTATTTGATTTTTAAATTACTTTTTAGACCTGAAATTTCATTAAAATGAATTTCTATGGCGATTCCCGCTAATTCTGCATGATTAATATTATCAAACAAAGTAAATTTTTCGCCTTCGTTTACATGACTTTGCTTTGCCTGTATCTCAGGGTTAAAAAAACTGATTCCGCCTTTTAATACCGCATCAGCTGATTCTGTTTTTAGTATAAAATTTCCTAAGCCGCCACTTAAAGTAATGCCGCTTGCATTATAAAAACGGGTGAAATTAGAAATTAAATGTCGGTAGTCTTCATCAATAGTGATACTTATTGCAACATTAATACCTGTTTTATCCAGAGAAACATTATCGACTTGTCCAACGACTACGCCTCTAAAACTAATTGGGCTTCCTGGGTTGACTACATTTCCTTGTTCAGCGGTTAATGACAATTGTAACCCTGCTGATGACAAGTGCTTCGCAGGAGGTAAATCCGTAACAATAAAATCGCTCGCCTTTTTTCCTTCTCCGACGTTAACACTAATATAAGCCCCGCCAAATAGAGCGTCAGTGTCTGTGATGCCAGACAAGGATAAATTAGCATTTACCAACCAAAACTGACTCTTTTCACGAAGAATAAACTCATAATTAGGTAATACACCGACTTGCAGAATAGTCTTGCCTTGTTGATGGATTATATTATGAACAGAGCCTATTTCTTCGCCACGCAACATGATGCGAGTTTTAGTACTTATGCTTTGAGAATTCTCTATATGAAGGTTGAATACCGAGCGTTGTTTGGCAACTTCTTTATTAGTAAATAGTTGAAAATTGTCACCATTTTTAGGTATTATATCTTGATTTTCCTTACCTAAATCAAAGGCAATACCACCCGCTAAAACAGACTGAAGCGATTGCGCTTGTATGCTGAAATTTTGCAAGCCACCGGTAATGCGCAAACCTCCAGCATTCCAAAAATTGCTGTTGGTAGAAACAAAATGCTTATATTTAGGTTGAATAAATACGTGCACTAAAAACTCACTGGGGCCAATATTTTCAATGGCTTGAATATCACCTACTTTCTGCTGTTTAAAATAAACACCCGTGCTTGTGGTTAATGAACCCACATCTTTCGCTTTGAGTACTAAATGCAAGCCGGGTTCGTCATATTGGTAAGCAGGCTTTTGGTTATACACATTAAATTCATTTAAAGGTTCGCCATCGACAGAAGGGCGAATACCAATATGAGCCCCTAGCATTAAGGTGTGCAAATTAGTTATTCCGCCTAGATCTAACTTTGGAGCTACAACAAAAAACTGCGAGTCACTCGTAAGGTAGGGGATTATCCGAGGATTAATGATGGCGCTGGCAACGATTATTCGCCCGAGGGGGTCAATACGAGTAAAGTCTGTAATTTTACCCAATGTTAATCCTTGATACATAATCGCTGCTCCACGGTCTATACCAGAGTTCCAGTTTAACGTTAACTGAATTTCATGGCCCATGTTCGCTGTTTCATAGTCAGAATATAAGGTAAAGCTTTGTCCGTTGGTGGCATGTTCCATTTCGGCTTCAAAATCGGAGTTCCCAAAAGCGATCCCACCAGCAATAACCGAGGCTAATGAATCTGTATGTACTTTAATCCCACTAGTTAATGAGCCTGATACAGTAATACCACTAGCATTCCAAAAACGTGAATTTTCTTTTACTAAACTCGCGTATTTTGGTTCAATGAAAAGGTTAATATTAATAAGGTCTGAATTTTCTTCATAGTTAACCCCTGCAACATAACCGACTGTTATCTGTTTGAATAAAACGGGAGCTTTTTTCCCTAAAGACCCTAAAGTTTTAGTTTTTAAACTAATATGTAACCCTGGCGTAGCTTGGTCTAATGAAGGTTCTTCATTTAATGCAATAAAGTGGCTTTTTGCTTCACCCTCCTCTTCAAAGTCAGGCATTACATTAATGTAGCTTCCCGACAATAGTGTATCTAAACCGGTTACTCCCTGAAAAGAAACATCAGCAGTAACATACCAAAAGCGAGTTTTATCGGTGAGCATTTTTTTCGAGCTAGAAATCATTTCAATTTCAACAATAACACTCTGCAAATTTTCTGACATCTCAACGTCGCGAACGATACCTGCGGTCAACCCTTTGTAGCGAACTTGGGTTTTACCAACAACGATGCCACTGGCACTTTCGAACTGAATTGTGATAAATGTGCCACGGTCGGAAACTGCTTTTACAATTAACCAAGCGCCAAATATCAAAGCAATAATGGGCACAAGCCAAACTGCTGAGATCCCTTCTCTGTCTTTAATTATCGCTTTAGAGTCAGCAAGAATCGTTTTATTTGTCATGGCATTTATCATCCGTATTTTTATATTCTTTGTAGGGAGTTACCGTATTATGGTTATGCTTTTGGTGGTTGTCCCATAATAATCTAGGATCAAAACTTTCTGCTGCAAAAATGGTAAATACAACCATTAAGGTAAAATATGTAATGCCTGAGGCGACTTCAATGCTGGTCAAAAACCCTAAATTTACAACCGCCGCCATCACAGTAACAACAAAAACATCAAGCATTGACCAAGGTCCTAAAAACTCAACAATATGGTATAACTTACCTTGCTGCTTTAACGTTAGTTTTGTTGGTTTTTTAGAGCTATACATCAAGGTAAATAAACCAATGATCTTACCCAAAGGAACCACAAAACTGGCAATAAATATGATGATAGCTACTGGCAACATGCCCAGTTGAATGAAAATGGCAATGCCTTCTAAAATTGTTGATGCATCAGGTTTACCCAGTGTATAAAACACCATCATAGGATAGATATTTGCAGGAATAAACATCACTAACGCGGCAATAGTCCATGCCAACGTATATTCAATGCTTTTGGGCTTTCGTGCAAAAAATAAAGTTTTGCAGCGTGAACACGCTTGTTTTTCGGTATGCATCACATTGAGCTTGTGACATTGTGGGCAATTACCTAAACCGGCGGAAAGCGCTTTATTACTCAATAGTTTCTTCCAATTTATGCCAAATACTGTGTTGGTCCATTGTTACCGAAACTAAGGTTGAGCATAATAAAAGTAGCACTAGGCTTAATAAGCCACCACCAATAGTCATATCTGCTAGAGCAGATAGCTTATACATCGATACAATAACCCCCATAAAGAACACGTGTATCATCGTCCAAGTATCTAAAATATGATATGAGCGGAAAAAAACAAGCAGGGAAGGTTTGGTTCTGTTGAACCTTATACACAATGAAATATACAAAGCCGTGAATAATCGTACTGTTGGGATGGCGATAGTAAACATAAAAACAGCAAAAGCGATAATGTAATTACGAGTATCAATTAATAATGTGATACAACCGACTAAAGAGGCATCGTTATAAAGACCAGCAGCGCCAATACCTATAATGGGTAATAAAATAGCAGGAAATAAAAGTAATAATCCGGCAATAGCTACAGCGATAGTACGGTTAATCGCATCTTTTTTCTTTGAAAATAATGTAGCTCCGCAACAACCGCAGTAGGCCTTTTGCCCTTCTGCTAATAAAGGCATTGGCAATAAAGAGTCGCACTGGTGACAAGCTAACATATTGTTAATTGATGAATGACTCATCACATCAATACCTATTTTATCAAAGAAGTTACCTTACTTGTTAAATCAAAGGATTACAGCAAGGTAGAATAACTTTTAGTGTACTAGATAACCATATTTTATCCAGTACCTAACACTAAAAAAGCAGCTTAGATAAGCTGCTTTTTGGTAAACATTAATATTCAGTTGTCTGTTATCGAAAAACTAAGCACCTACCTTTATCAAGGCAATAGCGTTGAGTCATAAGCGAGTAGACACTATGAAATTCAATGCTATTTTATTGTCGACATGTATTGTGCTAAAGCCGCAATTTCAGCGTCTTCAAGGTTAAACGCAATATTTTGCATCATGGCATTTTTATCGTTGTTACGAACAGTACTGCGGAACTTTTCAAGTTGAGATTTTAAGTAAGTCGAACTTTGTCCCGCAAGTGCTGGAAAGCCAGCTTGTGACATACCTTGCCCATCAGCACTATGACAAGCAATACAGGCTGTTATTCCACGTTCAGCATCGCCACCGAAATATAACTTCTTTCCTATCTCGCTTGTTTCGCCGCTAGCGGCTTTCTGTTTTTGTGAGCTAAAATATGCACCTAAATCTCGCATGTCTTGCTCATTAAGAGCCATAGTCATGCCGCCCATTACTGGGTCTACTCGGCCGCTTTTTCCGCCTGAAGTAGCGCCAGTTTTAAAGTCGTTTAATTGCTTAGCAATATAACTTGCACTTTGCCCGGCTAAGCTTGGATACATAGGAACTAAGCTATTACCGTCAACACCATGACAGGCAGCACACATCGCAGATTTTGTTTTACCTGCATCAATATTACCCTCTGAAGCGAAAGCGTTATTTAGGGCACTTGTTACGAATAAAAGAACGAATAATATTTTTTTCATGACAAAATTCTCAGCTGATCGCTAACAAATTAGCGAGTATGTTAATGTTTTGAAGTGGTGGCAGTTTACACGAATTTAGTGATTGTTAAATGCTCTAAACAGAAAAAGCAGCTAATTTAGCTGCTTTTCGATAACTTTCAGTCAAATATCGTTTACTTCATTGAAGACATGTATTGCGCTAATGCTTCAATATCTTTTGTCTTTAAGCGTTTGGCTATATTACGCATCATGCTATTGCGGTCGTTATCACGTGCAGTTGTTTTGAATTTAGTTAACTGAGCCGTTAAATATTCAACACTTTGGTTAGCTATTGCAGGGAAACCCGCTTTTGCCATACCCTTACCAGATGTACCATGACAAGCAATACATGCTGTAATGTTGCGTGAAGCGTCACCGCCAAAATACAATTCTTTACCTAATACTGAAGCTGAACCATTACCTGCAGTCGGTTTTTGGCTTGCGAAATAAGCACCAAGCTCTGACATATCTTGCTCAGACAATGCAGCAACCATACCTGCCATTATCGGGTCTTTACGAATGCCAGATTTGAATTCCTTCAATTGCTTAGTAATGTATTCTGCATTTTGTCCTGCAAGTTTCGGATACATAGTCACTAAACTGTTGCCTCCTGCACCATGACATGAGGCACAAACGGCTGCTTTCGCTTCGCCGGCAATTGCCGCTTCAGTAATTACTGCTGCCGTCGCGACACGCTTAACTTTTACATTAGCAACGGCTTTGGTATCAGCCAAATATGCGCCCATGTCAGCAATATCTTCATCAGTCATCGCACCTGCAAACTGGTTCATTGCATAGTTGGTACGGGTACTTGCTTTAAAGTTATGTAATTGTTTCTCAATATACTGAGCATGTTGCTTGGCTAAATTAGGGTAAATTAATACATCGCTATTACCTTCTTTACCATGACAGCCAATACAAGCGGCGATGTTACGAGATGGGTCGCCTAATTCATATAAACTTTTACCTGCAATCGCATTAGCAATATGAGCAACAGGCGCTTGTACTGCGGCTGTTTGGCTGCCACTTTCTGAACCACTGTCAGCGGTAGCTACTGCACCACTACGGTTTAAGCTGGCAAAGTATGCGCCAACATCACTCATATCTTGTTCTGATAAACCTACTGCCATGGGAGCCATTACTGGGTCCGTACGAGTTCCCGCTTTAAAGGCTTTTAACTGCTTAACAATATAATCAGCATGCTGGCCAGCAAGATTTGGAAATGCTTCACTTGCTCCAATACCATTTGCACCATGACAAGCTGCACACATTGCTGCTTTAGTTTTACCTGCTTCAACATTACCTGTTGAAGCGAATGCTAAATTAATGCTCGTTAATGCGAGGATTAATGAAAGAATAATTTTATTCATTGAAAGGCTCTCTGCTTTCCTTTTGATAAAGTATTAATTAGAAGTCAAAAGGGTGGATATAAAAACTGGCAACATTTTACACGAATATCAGTTACGTGTAACAAGCATAGTAAAAATTAAGCTTAAAAAATGATACTTTTTGCTTTTTCATGATAAAAAACAGATATAATGCTTTTTTTTATCTTTATTGGACTTCATTTTGTCATCACTCGTTATTCATTTAAGTAAAGCCGCTTTCACCTTAAGTGCGCCCGATATTCGTCGCTTGCCTGAAGATAGCGGAATAGAAGTCGCTTTTGCAGGCCGTTCCAATGCCGGTAAATCGAGTGCATTAAACACCTTGACTAATCAACGTGGTTTGGCAAGAGTAAGTAAAACTCCCGGTCGTACTCAGTTAATTAATATTTTTGAAGTGGCTGAAAACAGAAGGTTAGTTGATCTACCCGGTTATGGTTTTGCAAAAGTGCCATTAGAAATGAAAAAGAAATGGCAAAAAGCACTGGGTGAATACTTAGAAAAACGTGAGTGTTTAAAAGGCTTAGTCATTTTAATGGATATTCGTCACCCGTTGAAAGACCTTGATATGGACCTTATTCAATGGGCCGCAGACAGTGAATTACCTGTTTTAGCGTTATTAACGAAATCTGACAAACTTTCACAAGGCAAGCGTAGCGCAGAAGTATTGAAAGTGAAGAAAACGTTATCAGAATTAAATGCTGATATTAAAGTACAAGCGTTCTCATCATTAAAATATACCGGTTTAGAGCAAGCAAACGAAGTTATTTGTCATTGGTTAGCCGCAGATTTAGTGGCAACTAATAACGGTAACGAAGAGGAATGCGACAACGGTATCGATTACGATTACGAAGGTACCGAATAAATGCATTAAGCACCAAGTTAGCCACATCTTAACTTGGTGTTAGCTTTCAGCCATTCTTTAGCTTCTTCCTCAGATTGAACGACTTGGTAGCTAGCATAAGGATCCCCATATTTTTCTAACATATACTTGGGGATTAACGGAGGGTTAATAAATAGGGTTTGAATACAATTGCTGTGTTCTGACCAGAGCTGCAATTCCTTAAGGGGTTCTGTTACTTCTTTACCTCCCCCTTCCCATTGCGATAAATCTACAATTCTTGCCCATGGCTGCTTTCGTAAGGTTTGCACTGAACATTTTACCTGTTCTGTGTAAGTTAACGTTTGTTCTATATTCCACGCACCAAAAAAATAAGAAAATAATAAATTACTTTCCTGTTTAATAATAAAATGTCCGTGTTTTCTCATCATAGATAAAAGTGTTCTTTATTAAGCAGGAACAAAACTTATCAAATATTGGTGTTCAGCTAAATGATTATTTATTAAATTGTCCAATATTTATCTGCGGTAGTAAATAAACGGTATTAAATATCTATATAAGGTTATTCATATAGATAAATTATTACTCGTGTGAATGTATTGGAAAAGAGGTTTTATGATTATATGTAAAAATAAACGCTAATATGGCAGGCTTGTGTACTCGACTACGAACAATGAATGACCAAAAGTTTGGAACAACTTACAGAGTAAGCTTACTGAAAAAGTAAAAGGCAGCTATTACAAAGTGAAATTGTAAGCTGCCTTTTAACCTAACTACTCTTCTAAATGCTTAACGGATTCATTTTTTTTATAAATTTGATCCATAATTGGGTCAAAAGAGTCGGGATGAATATTCCCAATGACATTAACGAATACCGCTTCATCATCTGAAAGAGACAATACCACTAAACCATCGATAACCTCTCCGTTTGACTTAATAAACATCAATGAATAATCGGTTGACTCATCATCGTTTACTCGGACAATGTGCTGCCAGCCGTCAGCTCGTAAGTTAGCTTGAGTTTCAGCGAAATTGTCTTTGAATATTTCACTGTTGTCTTCAACCTTATAAACACTGACTCGTATGCCATCAACATCATCTAATAAAGCGTCTATTTCTGGTTCTTCGTCTTCATCGATAACCCAACGTGCGGTTCCAATAGCGAGTGGTCCTAAAGACAAATTCACTTCGCTGTCAGCTTGCCACCAATAAGGAGAGTCAATATCAGCATAACCGGCATGGCTATGTAATCCGCTAGCTGTAATACCGCACCCTGAGAAGAAAAAGCTCGCCGCAATTGCTAATAATAAGAATGCTTTTTTCAATAAAAGGTTATCTAGTTTCATAAGTTACTCGTTATTTAAGGTCAACATCAATGTTTAGTGATTCAGTTACTTTATTAATTTGTGCGGGGTCGATTTCTCCAACAATGTTTATGAAAACCGCTTCACGTTCCTCTCTTCCTTCACTGGTATTAATGACCATAACCACTAAACCGTCCATAACATCATCCGTGATCTTAGTGAAAACACGCACTTTCTCGTCGTTATCATTCACTGATACGATAGGTAACCAGTGTTTTGCTTTAATGTCTTCGCTAACTTTAGCTATTAAGTCTAATGCGGGTTGATCGTTTCCTGCCATATTATAAATTTGCACTCGAACAGCTTTTAACTTGCTGATGAGTTCAGCCGCTTCAGGGTCAGACATATTAATTTTGCTGATAAAACCGAGCATGGTTTTATTTAAGTTAACCATAACTTTTGGTTCACCGTAAACGTCTTCAAGGTTAGCAAAATCAACATAACCGCGCTCTTGGGTGATGTCATTAGCCAAAGCTGTAGCAGAAATAAATAATGACGCGCTTAGAAAAATAACAGCTGATAATAATAATTTTTTCATGATGTTTCCTTAAAATGATTAAGTGGTGCAAACAAACTTTGATTCAGTGGTTGTTGTATATTTTTATCAAATGTTTGCTTAATTCGATGTGCAGATTTAGTTTTTGCGAATGAAATATATTGCAAGGCAAGCGCTAGCTCTTGCTGAGCATTTTGTATTTCGGCGAGTGTCGGTTGTTGCTCCGTTGGCGTACTTAACATATTGCTATTAAGCAAAGCGATAGCGGTAACTGTTGCCGCTAATGCGCTGATTTTTTGCCAACTGGGTTTAAATTTACCAAAAACAACGTTGCTGCTTTTGTCCGTTTTACTAATGGCTTGCAACTTATTGGCTAAACTTGTTGGTAAAGGTTGCAAGCCTATTTCGTTAAGGTGTTGCTCAATATGTAATGCTTGTTCCATATCAGCAATATGTTGTTTGTTATGCTTTTCAGTCGTTAGCTCGCTATCGTCAGACAATGCTCTTGCTAGTACTCGCGTATCAGCGGAGATGTCATTTTCGGCTAAAAAGTTATCTAATGGTTTTTGCCATGATTTGTCATTACTCATGGGTGTACTCCTTTAATAAGCTTCTTAATTCACGTCGAGCACGGTGCAAATAGACCTTTACCTGACTTGTGGTTAAATCAAGTGATTGCGCGGCAATACTTTGGCTATTCTGTTGAACGTCGCATAGCATGATTAACGAGCTGTAAGGTTCTTTTAAACAAGAAATAGCGTTAGTTAACCAACTACTTAGTTGTTGGTGTTGTAAGTTTCCTGCGGGCTCTTGATGGTTTTGTGTTACTTGATGTTCGTCTTCAACTTGGCTGAATTCCTTACGCTTACGTAATTTATCAATACAAGCGTTTCGGGTTACCGCAGAGAGCCAAGCAGACATTTTTTCAATGTCTACTTGTTCAAAGCTATTCCATAAGCGCGTAAAAACATCTTGGGTAATATCTTCCGCTTCATGCTTGTCGCGCAAAATATATAAGGCTAACGAATAAATTCGTTGCTGATGTTCTTCGACTATTTTATTAAATTTATTTCCTTTCATAGTTATAATTACGCACGACTTTGCGAAAGGTTACAAATTTATTTATTTATTTCTCATTTATTTTATAAAAGGACCTCTAAACCGATAGGAATAATAAGTAAACCACCACAGCAGTAAGCCATTTTTTGAAAGGTCTTACTGTAATCGTTTTTAATTTTGACACCGAATAATGGTTTTAAAATATCGACACGACGAATAACTTCAAAGCAAATAAAACATAATGAAATGGTCAGTAGAATAATACTTATCGGTTCTATAACAGGTCCTAAACCCATAGGAGCCAAGTTATAAGCCAGTACAATAATAATCGTTTGATGTAAAATATAAAAAGGGTAAACCGCATCGTTAAAATAATTTGATAAAGGGGATTTTTTATTTAAGTATTTATAAGCGAGTGCTAATACCATTAATACACCGACAACACGCGCGAGACTGTAAATAAGCATACCTGTGATAATTAACCAAGGAGGAGTAGAATCGTCGAGCGTTAACCAAACAGTGTTATAGAAACTGATAAAGGCGATTAATAACAATATAAAAGTTAACCATAATGTTTTCACATTAACTTTTAACTGTTGCCAAAAATTCCCATGCCAGCCAATTAAATAACCGTATAGCAAAAAGATAAAACCCAAAGGATAGCGGTTAGTGTCTTGATCCCATGTTATTTGAATAATAAAAATAGGAAGGGTAAGTATTAATACCATTACGCTGACATGTTGCTTAAATAACCAGTTACAAGCGGCGGTAATATAGTTAGAATTTAATAATGGTAACAATACTATTATCGCTAACGAGTATTCCCACAAAGAACGCAAATACCATAGATGGTTCACATCCCAGTGTGGCCAAATACCGGCCTGATACTTTTCGAAAAGGACACCATTGTCAGTAAACATGGCTAGATAGAATTGCCAATACGACATGTCTAGGGCGCCATTTGCTGTCATTTCTACATAAAGTTGCGGTGGAACAATCACCAAGATACCAAAAAGTAATGGCAAGAGTAAGCGTAAACTTCTTACAAATACATAACGTACTAAAGATACTTTCACTAAAATAAATCGGATAGCGATACCAGAGATAATCCACAAAGATGCCATTCGCCAAGGTTCAACAATAAGCATGATATTTGCTAATGTTTGTGATTGATAAGCACTTTTGAAATGAAAGCCCCAATTTGCTACATACAACATACCAATGTGATAAAAAATAAGTAAGCCAAAAACAAGAATACGCAACCAGTCGAGGTCGTATCGTCTTTCAGGCATTCCTTGTTGGGTAGGAATAAAATATTTTGTTAAAAAGTTACTCGACTGAACAGTCATTTGCTCACCTTTAATAGATAAATAATATCGTAGGATAATGACAGGTGTTTTTTTGATAAAAAGCCCAAAAGGCTTAACAAACAGTATGTAGGGATAAACGGTGGCTGATAGGGATGAAATGTTTTGCTTTAATTCTTGATGTGCTATTTTAATCGGATGAATAAATTACAGCATTTTCAAAAATATAAATTTCGCTATGAAGTCTTAGTCATTTTTTGCTACTTTTTATTTAATAGTCTCATTTCAGCTACGTCAGTGATCATGGAAGCTAACCGCTCAGGGGAACCTAATTTTCAATTATGGGAGCCTTTTGTTTGGCAATGGAGTAGTGCATTAGGGATTATATCTTTGTTGCCTGCGTGCGTGTGGCTGCTAAAAAAACAGCCCTTTAATTGGTCAAAAATCAAATACTCCCTCGCGATTTATTTTATTTGTTCTATTTTATTTTCCATCTTTCATGTCAGTGTGATGGTGACTATAAGGGAGTTTGTATACTGGACTCAATCGCTTAATTATAATTTCGGCAATATTTTCATTGAGTTTTTATATGAGTATCGTAAAGATCTGTTGAGTTTTATTTCCCTCTTAGTGGTAATTAAGGGGTACGGTTTTATTGTTAGTCAGTTACAGGGGGAAGCTAGTCCGATTGCAGTTGGAGAAGAAGAAATTGTTACTCAACGATTCGACCGTTTATTAGTTAAAAAATTAGGTAAAGAATTCATCGTTAAAGTTGAAGATATAGAATGGCTAGAATCATCTGGAAATTATGTAAACTTACACAGTAAAGGGCGCATATACCCAACAAGAGCGACACTCACGCAATTAATATCTCAAATTGAAGAGCAGGGCTTTTGCCGTATTCATCGTTCACATGCCGTTAACCTAAATAATATAGATTCCATTACACCATTAAGTAGTGGCGATAGTGAAGTAAAGCTGAGGGATGGAAAAATATTAAATCTATCGAGGCGATACAAAGATGCCTTTAAATCAAGGTTACTGTAAAATTGAATTGTCACAGAGTTTCTATGAATATGCTTGTGATTACTAATCATGCTACAACTGATATAGAGATTCGAACTAATACTATAAATTATGACTGCTGTGGCAAAGCCTCTTAAACTTTGGCAATACAGTAACCATGCACTAAATCAGGGAGTAAATGGTTATTCCCCCTTTACTTAACTGATAGTTAGTCCCTGTAATACTCCTTATTCTAGCCCCGAAATTAACTGAAAACATATAAAATTATTTACACATAGTAAATAGTTTGCCATTATGTATAACCACTTATATAACCGCTTATTCAAAAATGAAAGATAGCTATTCAAATTTAGGGACCAGACTTCGTCATTTAATTGAACTACTTGATAATGATGTAGAAAAAAGTTATGCCGAAGCAGGCTTAGATAAATATAAACCCCGTTATACACCGGTATTTCGTGCATTAACGCATGAGCAACCTTTGACTATTAAACAACTCACTCTGCGAACTAAGGTATCACAACCAGCAGTCACACAAACGATTAACGCCATGGAAAAACACCAATTAATCGTTAGGGTAAAAGGTGATGATGCTCGGGAAAACCAAGTTCAACTATCACAGCAGGGATTAGATATGCTGCCGCAATTACAAGCCCAGTGGCAGGCAACGAAGAAGGCTGCTGCAAGTTTAGATAATGAATTAGATCACTCATTATTGGCAACAGTAGAAATGGCTATTACGGCACTTAACAATAATAGCTTTCAACAGCGAATAGCGTTTAATAAAAAGGAAAAGTAGATGTTAAAAAAAATTAAATTATTAATTGTTTTATCGGCAAGCCTTTGCTCATGTATAACGTTGGCAATGACCGATTTAACCACAGATGAAAAAACACAGATTATTATTAAACTCGCTAGCGAACTCAGAGAAAACTATGTTTATCCTGATAATGCAAAAAAAATGTCAACGCTCTTATTAAAGAATTTAAATGAGGGAAAATATGCAAGCATAACTGCACCACGCCAATTAGGCACAAAGTTAACAGAAGATATTTACTCAATATATCAAGATAGACATTTACGGGTGATCTTTGATCCAAGAGGGGTAAAAGCTATGCAAGGTGAGCAAAGCACAACTGACTCTCCAACGGCAGAAATCAATAATATAAACATGTTGCAAAGGAATAATTTCGGTTTCAATCAAGTAAAGGTATTACCTGGTAATTTAGGTTATATCGATTTGCGCAATTTTTCCTCGGCAGAGCCAAGTAAAGAAACGGTCGCTGCTGCAATGACATTTGTCGAAAATACTGAAGCCTTAATTATAGATTTACGAAAAAATACTGGCGGTGATTCGGATATGGTTGCCTTAATTGCCAGTTATTTCTTTAATGATAAACCTGTGCATTTAGGTGGTTTTTATTATCGACCAACCGATACTTACAGCGAAAACTTTACTCTAGATAATATTTTAGGTAAACGCCGCCCCGACGTACCGCTTTATATCTTGACCAGCAAGAGGACTTTTTCTGCCGCTGAAGATTTTAGCTACAGTCTTAAACATTTAAAACGAGCAACCGTTATTGGTGAAATTACTGGTGGTGGCGCTCATCCAGTAAATCCTCATATTATTGGAGAACGATTTTTGGTTTCATTACCTATCGGACGTTCAACTAATCCTATTACTAAGACCAACTGGGAAGGTGTTGGTGTTCAACCTGATATTAAGATTGCTGGCAAAGATGCTTTATTGATGGCTCAGAAGCTGGCCCTAAAGCATTTAATGGAAAACGATCTAACAGCTAAAGCGTTATATCAGTGGCCTTTGGAAGATATTAATGTCAACTTGACCCCAGTAAATTTAACAACTTCTAAGCTGAAAAGTTATACTGGTAAGTTTGATTACATTAATATTTCATTTGATAACGGTCAATTGAACTCTGTAGCAGCAAGCGGTAAAAAACGTAAATTAACTCCATTAAGCAAAACAACATTTAAATTAGCGGACATTGACTGGGTGAGATTTGAGTTTATAGTCAAAAATAGTCAAGTGGTTGGCATACGAGAATATTTCGATGATGGACGTAGCCGATATCATGAAAAATCAAGTTAAAAATCGGCCGTAGGCCTGTGTAAGATGTCAGGGGTTATTGCAAAAAATTTAATAAAGGTCAAAATGACGCATTAAGATTGCGGATGTATGAGCCAATAAATGATACTTGCTTCAGAGTGGGGCTTTTGATTGTAAACGCCTTAGCTCGATCAGCTTAAAGAAGTAGTAGGGGACAAGCACCAAGCTTTATTAAGAGTGCCTTATTTAATTTTCGTTCGCTGCATGTTCTAAAAACTGATATTTAATTTGGGAGCACTCGAAAAATTATTCGTGGTTACATTTCATGTGCTTTCTTAAATTTTAAACATAAAAAAACCGATGAAAACAAGTTCATCGGCTGGATAGCTTTGGGGAAGCTAAAAATAAAAATTATTACAACAGGTGTTCGCTAAAAGGAACAAAGAGATTATAGAGTAGTAGCTCTACAAAAGTAAAGTAATTACTCCAATAATTTTCGGTTAGTTAATGTTTGAAAGTGTTATAACTGTGTGTGGTTAGCTCTTAAGTCTAGAAAGATATTATTAAGTGTGAATTATTTGAGCTAACTCTCCATTAGAGGGTAATTTTTCACTAATAATTTCTCCTGTCAGACTATGGTACGCAAGACCTGTCATTACTTTTTTAAATATGCTTTTCATTACAGGTTGCATTATCACTTGCCCCATCAACCAACCAAATGGACCGCCCTTGACAACAAAATCCGCTGACATATATATTTCACTGCTATTTATATCAATTGCAGTCACTTTCATTTCTGCTTGCATGCTTTTTAGTGGCATTGAATGATTAGAAATATCCATCTTATAACCTTGCCCTTCTTGGTATTCTATAATCTCTTCTACAAGGCTAGAGCCGTCATTAAAAGTACAGATTCTTTTTGCGCCTAAACCTGAGCTAATTTCATTGGCGCTACCTGATGATTTAATCGTCATAGCAAACTTTTCAATGTTGTTATAATCCTCAAGAACTTTCCAAACTTTTTCTGCTGGTACATTTACTCTTAATGTCTTTTCACAATGAAGTGCCATGATATTTACCTTGTATGTAATTAATTTCTACAAGCTAGCTAATAACTGATTAGATAGCGGAATGATTGTGCTTGTTGCTCTCTACCCGTTGGGTTGATTACTTGCTTTTAAACCTTTAATAATTATTTCGATTGATGAGGTTAAATCTTTTTCAAAATCTGGTTTTAATGCCTGAAATTCTTCAAGTTGATAAAGTTTTTTAAGTGCGTCACTTTGTGTGGTTGCTGTCCAAGAATTTGTCGTGGCAGCGTAACTTAAGTTCAGTAGTTTAAAGGCCTTTTCACCTTCAATATCAGGGTAGATTTTCGTGATATCCAATGTGAGGCCATAAAGCAATTTCATCGCCAAACGCTTAAACTCCAACAGCTGTTCAAATGAGCTATTTCTTTCTAAAGAAGTAAAAAGAATAGGCATTAAATCTAGCAGGTTGGGCTGTGACAACATCGAGTTTACCCAAGTATCAGCAAAAGCTTTTGCCGAAACCTCTTGTTTTAGCGTTCGTAACTGCTGACTAAAATCACCTACCCACTGTTCAAATAAGGTCGCAAAGACATTCAAAAAAATTTCATCTTTCGAACTAAAGTAACGATACATGTTGGATTTGGTAAACCCCGCTTCAACAGCAATTGCGTTAAAACTCACTTTATCGTAGCCATTGTTTTTAAAAAGCGTAAAAGCAGCTTGATAAATAGCCTCTTTTCGCTCATTTTTATTTTCATCAGTTCTTGCTCGTTGCCAATTCATGCTTACCAAATAAGTGTCTGCCAGTCTCTTATGTGCAACATAAGAGACTGGTGGTCTTTTGTCAATAATTAATATCAACAAAGTACTCAATATCACAAGTATGTTTATGGAATTGTGTGAACCTTTAAGGGGATCGATAATCAATATGAATAAATAACATTAATTATTCATTACAATTTGTGGCTTATTAATGAGCTGAGTTAGAGCTTCTTAAAATAAGAAAATTAGCATTTGATGTAAGGAGCTTTATACCGGTTTTGTTGAAATAGCTGTCATCATGATTTTAAGTTCTTATGACTATATTGCTGGCTTTACGACTGTCAGCTTTGATCTAATACATCATTCATATAGCAAGGTTGAAGTGAACGCTTGGACAGATAGGCAAGTTAAATTAATATGGAGCTAAATTCGAATATTGGCAATTAATATTCTCGTTATGTATGAATTAATGGGTGGAGTTCTGCGCGTGATTTTTTGATAAGAAAATAACGGAAATGGTCTGTATTCTGACTTTATTGTAACGACGACTAGTCAGCTCACTTTACAGAACTTCAAATGTACTCGAACCAGCCCAAGTCATAGCCATATTTGGTTAACATTCCAAAACACATGATGACCACTAAAATTCTTAAATATTTTGGGTTAATAGAAAATAAGCAATGAGACCCTAACCAAGCACCTATCGCTTGTCCTAACATCATGACTAGCCCTATTGCCCAAACAATTTTTCCAGCGACTAAAAAGATAATTAAAGAAGCTATATTAGTCGAAAAATTAAGTGTTTTAGCAATAGCCGTTGAATTTATAATTCCATAGCCGCGCAAAGAGATACCGGCAAGTGCAAAAAATGATCCTGTACCCGGACCAAAAAAACCGTCGTAACAACCTATGGCTGGAATGATAATTTTTTTATATTTTTGCTCTGAAATTTTAGGTTTAGTTTGTTGTTCACCGGGTGTTGGTGATATCAAAAAGTAAATACCGATAAATGAAATCACTATTGGAATTACATAGCTGAGTATTTTTGTATTAATAAATTGTATGGCAATTGCTCCTACTAGTGCCCCGATAAAGGCAAAGAGCATTATTCCTTTAATTTCATGCCATTTTACTCTTTTACCTTTTAGCATCATAAAAGTTGCCATTGCAGTGCCCATGCTTCCTTGTAGTTTATTGGTGCCTAAGGCTGCTAATGGTCCTACACCGCTTAATATTAAAGCGGGTACTGAAATTAATCCGCCACCACCTGCTAACGTATCTAATAAACCGGCAACTACAGCAACAATAAATAAAATTGATAGCAGTTCAATGGTGATTTGTGAAAAGTCCATTCATAGCCTCATTATAATAAAGGGGGAATAAGCAGCTTATCAGCCAATTTTTATCACGGATAAGCTAATAACGGTTGTATTATTGCGTTGCTGTATGAATAGTAAGTAACTTATCTATTAACTGCATTGGTTGTATCGGGTCATAATTAATAACGGTATCTAAAGTGACTAGCTCAAGGTTATGACCTCCTTTAGGTCTTGTTAACAAGAAGCGAGGAACAACACTGTGTAATTTTGAATTTGTTAACGTTAAGTGCTGTGTTCCACCTGTTTGCCCACTTTTACCGCCTGTACGGTCGCCAACTAATTTGCCAAACCTAAAATCTTGGATAGTATTCATAAATAAGATTGACGATGAATAGGTATAAGGTCCAGCTAATACCGATACATCACCAGTAAATTTTAAAGGGTTATCAAGTTCTGCTTCTTGAATAGAGCTGATTTCACCAATAACCACGTCTCCTGCTGTTTCACCTTCGTCTTCTCTGCCAGCAAGAATTTTAACCTTGTAATCTGAGCCTGTTTTCCATGCTTTGTCGGCAATATAAGGTAAAATACCTTTCTTCCAGATATTGTCATCGCCACCACCATTTTTTCGAATATCTATTATTAAATGGCTTAAGTTTTGTTTTTTAATTTCAGTGAATGCTAACTTAAAAAACTCAAATACACGTGCTTCATCTTCACGCCAAGTAAAGGTGTTAATGGTTAACAGTCCGGTATCTTCATTTAATAAGCTAAATTGAAAATTTGATTCGAAGCTATCATCATCATAAGCAATCTCTTTACTCGCTTTTACTACTATGCCATTTATTTCATGGGCACCTTTTTTTATGTCTAACTTAAACTGCTTTTGTTCACCAAAATACATCCAATAATAATTAGCAAAGCCTGTGGCTAATACCGCTTTTCTTTGGTTGTCACTATCACCATGAGTACGTTTAAGTAATGGCTCAAGTATCGTATCGATTGAAATGCCATTAATTTTTCTAATTGCACTGCCTGACAAATTTGAAGGCTCACCATTTAGCTTCTCTTTAATAACAAGTTTGTCATTATCAAAAATCACTTCAAATGGAAATAAGGTACCGCCATTTTGTAAATAATCTTTAGTCAGCAGCCTTCTTTTAGATGGGGTTAGTGATACATGACCGTCAGAGATAACACTATTAAATATCATCATTTCCAACCAGAAGTTACGTACTGAAATAGGTTCATGAATACTATTTTTAAATTGATTTACCTTTTTATAAAACACAGCAATATCTGTGGTGGTATAAGCTAAATCAGGATGGGTCTTTTCGGCAAAATCTAACCACTGATCAATATCACTTTTAGCCTCTTCCGGTGCTAACATTGAATTATAGTGAGCAAGTGTTGTAGCAAATACGTTGCAAGAAGTTAGTCCTACTAACAATATGATGATTAAGTTTTTTAACATTTTAATCCCTTTATTTTATATTTATTGGGTTGCCTAGTGGAATGAAATAATTGTACTTAATCACTGTGTAGATTAATATTAACGAAAACTAACTTTAAGATTAGGTTTGGCCTTAATGATAAATAGTGATGATTTACGTTTTTTTAAAATGATAGCCTCTCATCCATCTTTAGCCGCTACCGCTCGTGCGATGAATGTAACCCCACCAACAATTACGCAACGGCTACAAACCATCGAAAACAAGTTGAAATTAAAACTGGTAGATAGGCATGGCCGCAGTATTACCCTTACCGATGAAGGCATATTGCTGGCTGAACGCGCGACCATAATACTCGCTGAAATGGATGACCTACATGAGTCGATATATAGTCAGCGTAATGAAGTTGCTGGATGTTTGAAAATTTTAGCACCACTAGGCTTTGGCCGTAAATACATTGCCCCCTTGGTAACCAAGTTCCAGCAAAAATATGAAAACTTATCAGTAGAGCTAGAATTATCAGATAATCCGGATTGGGCAACTAAACATTCGTGGGATATTATTATTTATATTGGTGAATTACGTGATTCGTCTTTGAAATTATCAACATTGGCTGAAAACAAACGCTTTTTATGTGCATCTCCAGCTTATATCTCAAAATATGGGGAAGTAAATGAACCTGCTGATTTACGTAAACATCATTGTCTTGCGTTAAGAGAAAATGCTGAAGATGTGACCATGTGGAAGTTTAAAGCATCAAACTTTAATAAAAGTGAATCCATACGAATAAACCCAAAACTTGCCTGCAATGATGGAAATGTTATTAAACAATGGGCTTTAGATGGTTACGGGATTATTTCAAGATCAGAGTGGGATGTTGCACCTGAATTAAAAAATGGCTCATTAGTGCGTTTATTAAGTGATTACGAATTACCAACAGCCAATATAGTTGCCTTATTAGGTACGGACCAACGTTCACGTTCTGGGAGAACAACAAAATTTTTAACATTACTCAAAAGCAATATTGGAAAAAAGCCTTGGTATCAGTAATTTGATAATGATCGATTGGTTGATTTAAGGATCCAAGGTAAATTTAATGAGTAAATTCGATAACGGTTAACCCGACATGATTTTTAAAGGAAATTGCGTAAATAAAGGCAAAGGTGTTATTCATAAAATGATAGCCTATGCATTTGGCGTCTCGTCAAAATACCTACTCGGTTTATTCATCGTTATTGAAATAATGAAGCTGAAATTATGTTAAGCGTAGGACAAGGCACGGGTATTAGTGCAACGTGGTAAGCCATATAAAGACAATAGAAGTTCTTTGGTTTATAAATAACCGAAAATAATTTGTAAATAATTCATTGAAATTTATCATCACAAACAATTAGGCTAGGCATATGTCAGACATTTCACCAAATTTAAAGATGCTAATTATGAGCATTATGGTTTCTCAAAACGCATATATTGGCAGTGTAAGAGGGGCTGACGATATAATAAAAACTATATTAAACACTATTGCAAAGACTGATATAGATGCAGAAGAAACTGATAACCAAGAAAATACAGCACTGCTTAAAAATGTACCAAACATTCTTATGGATCTGGCCAAAGAAGACCTGGCAGCTAGCATTCCAGGTGAAGCCCAGCTCAAAGATTGGGTACTATATAAAGAAGACTTTTCTGGAATAGCCTTTTATACAACAGCGGATAATAAATTAACCTTTGCTTATATCGCTCGGGGCGTCGATTTATCTTCAGGGGATCAGCATTACAATAACAGGTATGAAGCAAAATCTTACAGTGATGCGCATTTTTCTGGTGATCAAGAAGCAATAAAAATTGCAGAAGATACATTAAAAGCTAATTTACCCGGCAAAAAAATAAAGTATTGTCACTGGACAGGGAATAAGCCTAGTAAGCAGGAAAGTGATAATTTTCAATCAAACAACCCTGAGTTTTTCCAGTTAACTTTAAGCTAAGTATTAGCACTATTTAAATGATTATACTAATGGGAAGAACATAGTTTTCAAAAATAATCTATTAGAAACTTGCCTTTACAAATAGCCTGTATATACTCACAGTAAATACTGTGTAAATTTACAGGCTTATCCTATGCTAACTGCAACTAGCGAATTACGTCCATTAACAAATAGACAACAACAAATATTTGATTTAATTAAAGAAAACATCTCTGAAACAGGCATGCCTCCGACACGAGCTGAGATAGCAACTTTTTTTGGTTTCAAGTCTGCTAATGCGGCTGAGGAGCATTTAAAAGCCCTCGCTAAAAAAGGATACATTGAAATGCTACCGGGAACATCTCGGGGTATACGCCTAGCGGAAAAATTCATTGAACAAGATGGGTTGCCTCTTATTGGCCGTGTTGCTGCTGGCGAGCCGATTTTGGCAGAAGAACATGTAGAAGAACATTATAAGATTGATGGAAGTTTGTTCCATCCTGCCGCAGACTATTTATTGCGTGTAAAGGGTGAAAGTATGAAAGATATTGGCATACTTGATGGCGATTTATTGGCTGTTCATCAAACAGTTGATGTGCAAAATGGCCAAGTAATTGTGGCACGTGTTGAAGAAGATGTAACTGTTAAGCGTTATAAACGTGATGGTAATATTGTTTATTTACATGCTGAAAATGAAGGTTTTTCACCAATAAAAGTTGATCTGACTTCGCAAGAATTTAATATTGAAGGTGTTGCTGTAGGGGTTATTCGCTCGGCAAACTGGATGTAAACTGTCCAATTAATTTTAGCAAACTTTACTTTTACAGAATTAACTAAAGTTTGCTTTTCTTATCATTCGTACGTTTTTCATACGTACACCTGTATTTTATAGTAATAATTCTCATTTATAACCTATTTCTAACGATCTTATCTTTTTTTGTTCAAATAATAACCAGCCCACCTTCTTCCAACGAAATTATTCGTAGCTTATTGTCTATTTTTAATACTATGGCTACAGCCCTTTGTTATTAAACATCCTGTTACATTAGAGTTTACACTCTATTGTTTTTACTCGTTTTTATTTTGAATTTGCTTGAATTTTAAATTGACCCAGATCAACTTATGAGTGATTCTAGATTAGAAAGCGTACAAATATAATAATAAGGCAATGTTGAAAGTCGTTAATTATTTCAATAAAAAATTGCCAATAATAATAAAAATAAACAAATAGTAAAAATCCGTACCGAAGGTGCTTTTTGCCCTAGGTATAACATTTGAATTTTATAGGGTGAAGGAGATGTCGCGTGAAAAGACGTAACCTAGGTTGGCTGATGTTGGGAAGTGTGCTTTCCAGTTCAGCTTGGGCAGATATGCAATTGAATCTGACCAAAGGTGTAACGGAAGTAAGTCGAGATGTTTACGATTTACATATGTTAGCAATGTATACATGTGTGGTCATTGGTATTGTAGTTTTTGGTGCTATGTTTTGGTCAATGGCTTTTCATCGTAAATCCAAAGGAGCTAAAGCTGCTGATTTTCATGAAAGTACAAAAGTAGAAATTCTCTGGACAGCAATTCCCATCGTTATTCTTATCGCTATGGCTGTTCCAGCAACAAAAACACTGATTGAAATGGAAAATAATGACGACTCTGACGTTACTATTCAAGTAACTGCTTCACAGTGGAAATGGCATTATAAATATTTCGATCAAGATATCGAATTCTATTCAGTACTCTCTACACCACGTGAGCAGTACGAAAATCAGCAAGGTACAACTGCTGAGAAAGGAGAAAACTATCTTCTTGAAGTAGATAAACATCTTGTTATTCCAGTCAATAAAAAAGTACGTTTCTTAATTACATCTGACGATGTTATCCATTCGTGGTGGGTACCTGCCTTCGCAGTAAAGCAAGATGCTAATCCTGGATTTATTAATGAAGCTTGGACAAAGGTTGATAAACCTGGAATTTACCGGGGCCAATGTGCTGAGCTTTGTGGTAAAGACCACGGCTTCATGCCAATAGTTGTTGAAGTGAAATCTGAAGCAGATTATGCCAAGTGGATTGATGAGCAATATCAAATTGCTGCGCAAGCTGCTGAAGCTGAAAAAGCATCGCTTTCTGCTGCAGTACCTATGGCTGAATTGATGGCATTAGGCGAAACCACTTATGTTGCTTATTGTGCGGCATGTCATCAGGTTTCTGGTGCTGGTTTACCTCCTGCTTTCCCTGCACTTAAAGGGAGTGCTGTAGCAACCGGAGATATAGCGACCCATATTCAAACGGTATTCAATGGCAAAGCTGGTACGGGTATGCAAGGTTACGGTAAGCAACTAACCATGAAGCAAATTGCAGCCGTTGTTACTTACGAGCGTAATGCTTGGGGTAATAATACCGGTGATGCAGTTCAAGCGTCTGATGTTAAATCTGCTGTTGAAAATACAGCACAAGATGCAACAGCCGTTGATAATACAGTTGCAGATAGCGCGGTAGCAGTCGAAGCTGTTCCAGCAGAAGATTTAACTAAAGTGTATAGCCAAGATCAATTGATGGCGATGGGCGAAAAAGTTTATATGAAAGCTTGTGTTGCTTGTCATCAACCGACAGGTGCAGGTATGCCTCCAGCATTCCCAGCCCTTAAAGGCAGTGCAATTGCAACGGGTGATATTGCTATTCATTTAGATATGGTAATTAACGGCAGCAAGAAGAATCCAGCCATGGCTGCTTTTGCTAGTCAGCTAACTAAAACCGAAATAGCCGCTGTTGTGACTTATGAGCGTAATGCTTGGGGAAATAATACTGGCGATTTAGTACAACCTGCAGCTGTTGATGCTGCTAGTGCGAAGTAGGGGGATATAAAATGACTACAGACGTTATAGAACAAGATTCGCACGACGAACATCATGATGACCATAAAATGAAGGGTATCAAACGTTGGTTGTACACTACAAATCATAAAGATATTGGTACCTTATATTTATGGTTTGCTTTTATTATGCTTTTAACCGGTGGCGCTTTAGCCATGGTTATTCGCGCTGAGTTATTTCAACCTGGATTACAAATAGTTGAACCTGACTTTTTTAATCAGCTAACTACCGTGCATGGTTTGATCATGGTCTTTGGTGCGATTATGCCCGCCTTTACGGGGTTTGCAAACTGGATGATACCTATGATGGTTGGTGCTCCAGATATGGCTTTACCTCGTATGAATAACTGGAGTTTTTGGATCTTACCTTTTGCTTTTGCGATTCTTTTATCTTCATTTTTCATGGAGTCAGGCGCGCCGAACTTTGGTTGGACATTCTACGCACCACTGTCGACAACTTATTCAAATGGCAGTACTGCATTTTTTGTATTTGCTGTTCATATTATGGGTATCTCATCAATAATGGGCGCGATTAATATCGTGGTTACCATTATGAATATGCGAGCTCCGGGTATGACTTACATGAAAATGCCATTATTTGTTTGGACATTTTTCATTACAGCTTATCTCTTAATTGCCGTAATGCCCGTCCTCGCGGGTGTGGTAACCATGTTGTTAACTGATACGTATTTTGGCACGAGTTTCTTTAATGCCGCAGGTGGTGGTGATCCGGTATTGTTCCAGCATATTTTCTGGTTCTTCGGTCATCCTGAAGTTTATATTATGATACTTCCTGCCTTTGGTATCGTTTCAACGATCATTCCAGCATTTGCACGTAAAAAGCTATTTGGTTATAGCTCAATGGTTTACGCAACCGCATCGATTGCCATATTGTCATTCCTTGTTTGGGCTCATCATATGTTCACAACAGGTATGCCGTTATTTGGTGAACTGTTCTTTATGTATTGTACTATGCTAATTGCTGTTCCAACGGGTGTTAAGGTCTTTAACTGGGTTGCAACTATGTGGCGTGGTTCAATGAGCTTTGAAACGCCAATGCTGTTTTCTATCGCGTTCGTCATATTATTTACCATTGGTGGGTTTTCTGGCTTGATGTTGGCATTAACACCGGTTGATTTCCAATACCATGATACCTACTTTGTTGTTGCTCATTTCCATTATGTATTGGTTACAGGCTCATTATTCTCGATTTATGCTGGAGCCTATTTTTGGTTACCAAAATGGACTGGGCATATGTATAACGAGTCGTTAGCAAAATGGCATTTTTGGTGTTCACTTATCTCGGTAAACTTATTGTTCTTCCCTATGCACTTTTTAGGATTAGCGGGCATGCCTCGTCGTATTCCTGATTATGCATTGCAGTTTGCGGACTTTAACAAATGGGTGAGTATCGGTGGTTTTGCTTTTGGTCTGTCGCAACTAATATTCTTAGCGGTCGTGATCAAATGTATTAAAGGTGGAGAAAAAGCGCCTGCTAAACCTTGGGATGGTGCTGAAGGTTTAGAGTGGACTGTTGCTAGCCCTGCTCCTTACCATACGTTTAGCACACCACCGAAAATTGAAGATTAAGTCATAAATCATGAATAAAGGTGACGAATTGCAAAATACTAATGACAAAGATATTTCTGCAAATAAGCAGAATAGTAAGGTTGTTAAAAAGCTAGTTTTAATAGTTTTTGGCATGTTTGGCTTTGGTTTTGCGTTAGTCCCTTTATATGATGTTTTTTGTGATATTACCGGTTTGAATGGAAAAACATCAACCACCGCAGCTACTTATAATGTAGAACAGGTTGATACTAAAAGAGTTGTTACGGTGCAGTTTATAAGTCGAACCGCCCAAGGGATACCTTGGAAGTTCGAACCTATGATCCGTGAAATTAAAGTTCATCCCGGTGAAGTGAAAATTGTAAAGTTTTATGCAAAAAATGAATCCACCCGTGACATTATCGGTCAAGCAGTACCGTCAGTGTCACCCGGCTTAGCGGCAGCGTATTTTCAAAAAATTGAATGTTTTTGTTTTACGCAACAACCGTTAAAAGCCAATGAAGAGGTAGAAATGGCGTTACAATTTTACGTTGATCCAGAGCTATCTGAAGATATAGCAACGATAACCTTGTCTTACACTTTGTATGACGTAACCGGAAAAGTGGAATCGTAGCAATTTATACCAAGCACTTAGCGTGCAAAGGTACTTGTTTAGGGGAATAATAATGACAACAAAAGAATATGAAAGTTATTACGTACCATCGCAAAGCCATTGGCCTATTGTGGGGGCAGTGGCACTATTTTTAATTGCCGTTGGTGCTGGAAATTATGTATCAACACTTAATAACCCAGAAGGCGGTTTTGGCGGGTACATCTTGCTTGCGGGTGTCTGTTTAGTTATATATATGCTCTATGGTTGGTTCAGTAATGTTATTAATGAATCAATGTCTGGAAAATATAGCCATCAAATGGATAATTCATTTCGTCAAGGAATGAGCTGGTTTATATTTTCTGAAGTGATGTTTTTTGCTGCTTTTTTCGGTGCATTATTTTATGCCCGAACATTATCTGTACCTTGGTTGGGTGGCGCAGACAATAATGCGATGACGGGGGCAGTTTTATGGCCGGAATTTGTCGCAAGTTGGCCGTTATTGATCACTCCAGACGGTACAGAAACGACGAAAATGGGCTGGTATGGCTTACCACTTGTTAATACCATTTTGTTATTAACTTCTTCAATTACTGCGCATTTAGCACATTCAGCTTTAGAGAAAGACAATCGTAAAATGCTGAAAATTTGGTTAGGTTTTACTATTTTATTAGGCGTAGTCTTCTTATTCTTGCAAGTTGTAGAATACATGCACGGCTATTCTGCAGAAATGAAATTATACTTAACGAGTGGTATTTACGGATCAACTTTTTACATGTTGACGGGGTTTCATGGCATGCATGTTACCTTAGGAACTATCATGTTGATTGCTGTGTTCTTGAGAGTTTTAAAAGGACACTTTACCCCGACTAACGCTTTCGCTTTTGAAGCGGCAAGTTGGTATTGGCATTTTGTTGATGTCGTTTGGGTAATACTGTTTGTATTTGTATATATTGTATAAATATCAGTAAAAGTGTAGATGGGAAATCATCTCATCTACACGATTTAAATTAAATTGATTGGATTAAAAAGGTCGCGGATTGGGGGTTATTACGCCGGTCAAAATAGCGACTAGCATCAGAATAATGATAAAAGCTGAAATCATCACGCGTCGGCCAATAAATTTAGACATTGATGGTTTGTTAGGATCATTCTTATTGAGTACGATTAATGCCTGAAAAAGGCTAAATATCATGAAGAGTAAACAACCGACAATTATTATTTTTACCGCAAATGCCATTTAAAAATTTCCTATGTTGTAATGTTTGAGAAGAACGTATTTAAGGAATTCATTGTTTGAAAACATTTTTATCAAACATCCGCCTCCCTTGGTTGATATTTACCCTACTTGTTTTTTCCGGATTAGTAAAACTCGGATTATGGCAAAGTGATCGTGCTTTACAAAAAGAACAACGCTTAGCCACTATTGAACAGTTAAGCAAAGTTCAAGCTTTGTCGCTCGTACAAGTACTAGCCCAACAAAAAAATGAAATTAATGACTTACCCATTTTGCTGGAAGGTGAATTTGATGGTGAAGTATTATTTTTATTAGACAACCAAGCTAACAAAGGCCGATTAGGCTATCGCGTTTACCAAGTGTTTACTGTTGATGAACAAGCGGTGTTAATTAATTTAGGATGGGTGCAGGGGTCAATTAACCGTCAAGAACTTCCTGATGTTAAAGCAATTTCTGGTGAGTTTCAGTTAACAGGCCATGTCAGAAAAATTGAAAAAGGCATTATGTTGATGGAACAGCAACTCAATAAAAATAGCTGGCCGTTACGGGTTCAACAAATTGAATTAGATAAATTTTCGACATTAATTTCACGTGAACTCTTGCCCTTTGTTGTTTACTTAGATAAAACAGAGAGTGTGGGTTATGAAAAAAATTGGCAGCCAATTGTTATGCCACCTGAAAAACACCGTGCTTATGCATTTCAGTGGTTCAGTTTAGCGATCGCATGGTTGTCACTGATGATTTGGGCTTCAATTAAGTTTGGCAAAAATAGTGAAAGCAGTATAACCACTAATTAAAAAAATAATAATAAGGTGAAGATGTATGAGTGATATTGCACAGAAAAAATCTCGTCGTAGTATGATAATGGTGTTGGGCGCTTTTATCTTGCCTATCGTATTAGCAAAATTAGCATTAACTCAGAATTGGCTTGAATACGGTGTTACGAACAAAGGCACCTTAGTTGAAAATGAACTCACTTTACAAAAATTAGGCCTTGAAGAGACTTCTATACAGCAAACATGGTTAGTTATTTACAGCCTCCCCACCCACTGTGATGCCCACTGTGAGCAAACATTATTAAGTGTTAATAACTCGTACATAGCTTTGGGCAGAGAAATGCCAAGAGTAAAGCGTGTTGCACTTTCTCCTAACCCACTGTCTGAACAACAAACACAAAGATTAACTGAAAACAGCTGGACCATTATCTCTACCCCAACGCTTGTTCGAAACATCTTGCCAGAGCCACAAGTATTGGTTGTTGATCCCTTAGGCAATGTAATCCTATCTCACAAACCACCAGAAAATGATTATGCTCAAGCTATGTTTGGTAAAGAAATTCTTGCTGACATGAAAAAATTACTTAAGTATTCAAGGGTTGGTTAGTATGAGAAACCGTGGCAACCATCGCATTCGTGTTTTGGTACTTATTAGTATTTTATTAGCGTTAATTGTAGTGAGCCTTGGTGCATATACTCGTTTAACTCATGCCGGATTAGGTTGTCCTGATTGGCCTGGATGTTATGGACAAATTGACGTACCAGAAACCGCCGAACAAATTAGTAAAGCAGAACAAGCATTTCCAGAGAGAAAAGTTGAGCCACATAAAGCATGGAATGAAATGATTCATCGCTATTTTGCTGGTGCGTTAGGCCTATTAATCTTAGCCATTGCTTTTATGTCTTTTAAAAGACGTGACCAAGGCACTCCATTACGATTACCACTGCTTATTTTGGCCGTTGTTATATTTCAAGCTGCATTAGGTATGTGGACTGTTACCATGAAACTGATGCCTATTGTTGTGATGGGACATTTACTTGGTGGTTTTACGACCCTAAGTTTACTTTTTTTATTATATTTACGCTTATCAGAATTTCGTGTGCCAGGCGGTGATTTTACCATTAAAAAATATGGTAGATATGGTTTGATAGGTATGGTGCTATTAACGGCGCAAATTGGTTTAGGTGGTTGGACATCATCAAACTATGCGGCATTGGTGTGTACTGAATTGCCTATTTGCCAATCAGGCTGGCAAAATCAACTAACCTTTGAAGATTCGTTTGACTTAATCCCCCCTGAAAAAGATAGTTATGAATTTGGTCATCTTTCACATGCTTCACGTGTAACCATACATGTTGTCCACCGTATCGGTGCCATTATTACCGGACTCTATCTTTTCTGGTTAGCCTTGATGGTATATCGGAAGTCACAATCAGCCTTTTTTAAAAATGCAGCGAAAAGTTTAGCTTTTATTCTTAGCTGTCAAATATTATTGGGCATTAGCAATATTTGGTTTTCATTACCGCTATCAGTAGCGGTAAGTCATAACGTGGTTGCAGCATGTCTAATGCTGTCGTTGATCACCTTAACGTACAGTTTACGACGAAAATTATAGGAACACTTATGAGTGAAACAATAACAACAGAAAGCCCAAATGAAGCCACTGCCGCGGTTGATACCAGTGAGCCTAAATCTGCTATTTGGCGTGATTACTATGAAATAACTAAACCTCGGGTGGTTGCGTTATTAGTGTTAACCGCTTTAGTAGGTATGTGTCTTTCAGTACCAGGTGCAATTCCATGGGAGGTACTCATACCTTCAATGGTAGGGATAGGTTTTTTATCATCTGCGGCGGCTGCGATTAATCATATTGTTGATGAGCGTATTGATAGTATTATGGGGCGGACTTATAACCGCCCTGTGGCGACGGGACGTTTAACCCCAAGAAAAGCTACTATTTTTGCTATTCTCTTAGCGCTCAGTGGTTTTGTTATTTTATATAGCCTGGTAAATCCGCTAACGGCATGGCTGACATTATCGGGTTTAGTCGGTTATAGCTTCATCTATACCATGTATTTAAAGCGTGCAACGCCACAAAATATCACCATTGGCGGCTTAGCTGGAGCGATTCCTCCGTTATTGGGCTGGACTGCAATGACTAATGAAATTCATGGCAATGCATTGTTGTTAGTCTTATTGGTTTTTACTTGGACACCGCCACATTTTTGGGCGTTAGCCATTCACCGTAAAGATGAATATGCGAAAGTAAACATCCCCATGCTTCCGGTAACGCACGGAGTGAGTTTCACCAAAACACAAATTTTACTTTATACCGTATTACTTTTTGTGGTCGGCATGTTGCCTTATTTAGTCGGAATGAGTAACTGGTTATATTTAATCGGTGCTGTTTCGTTAAATTTAATGTTCTTTGCTTATGCATGGAAATTAAAGTTTCATGCTGATGAAAATACGGCGATGGACACCTTTAAGTTTTCGATTATTCATTTGATGGGATTATTCGTCATATTGTTACTTGATCACTATTTATTGCCTGTTGGTTAGCAGAGGCTGGAAATTACGTTATGAATAAACTGTTTTATCTTATTACTGCTATTGCAGCTGGCGCCATAGGGTTTTTAGCCTTTCAAAAGTCGGCAGAACTGCCACAGCCTGAACATGCCTTATACTATGAACAAGCACGAGAAATTAAGCCATTTGAATTAACCGATCATCATAACCAAGCATTCACGAAAAAACAGCTAAGTGGTAAATGGTCGTGGATATTTTTTGGCTATACCTCTTGCCCAGATGTTTGTCCGGTAACGCTGCAAGAGCTAAACTTTGTCTACGATGAATTAAAAGCGGTAAGCGAAAATACGCAAGTATTATTAGTTTCTGTGGATCCAAAACGAGATACGCCTGAAAAGCTAGCGCAATACATTGCTTATTTTAATAAGGAATTTATAGCACTAACAGGAAATCACGGGGTGTTATTTCCTTTTGCACGTAATGTTGGTTTGATGTACGCGATTAACGAGCCGGTAGGGGAAGACGCAGACAAAAACAACTATTTAGTTGATCACAGTGCTTCATTGGTATTGGTTAATCCACAGGGGAAAATTGCCGCGATATTTCGACCAAAACAAGCACTGGGTGTTTTACCGACCATTGATGGTGAGAAGTTAGTCAATGACTTTACAAAAATTGTTAACTTATCAAAATAGATAGATAAAAGCTGTCATCAGCAACAAGTTCTGTATGACAGCTTTTAGTAAGTAACGTGGTTTATATCACTTAAAGTGAATACCACTCCCTACCTTCTTTTAAAATAAACCAAGGTTTTGAGTACCAGTAATAACGACCAGGTTCACTAATGCTTGGCGCGGTACAATTACAACGAACGCGTCCTACTGGCAATGGAGCACTGTAATTAATCGTAAAGCTATCGTCTTCATGCCACTCAATTTTTTGTCTACCTAAACCTGAAATATAACAATTTATTTGCGAGGGATGAAAATCGTCAACTACCACATTAAAAGTCACCGACTTTGTTTCATTAAATTCAAATATCGTATTTGCATTCTCATCATTTAAGGTTATGTTAAAAGGTAAAGATTTCAATTTATCACGTAGACTCGAAATTTGATCGTAAGGTTTTGAGGCAGGGAAACGCGGCACACTTGTTAAATCTGTTGCTAAACCTACCGCACCAGATTGTTGTGAAAAAGCGATAAAGTCATTTTGTTTAACCCATTGCTGAACTGCAGGAGTGTATTCGCCGTATGGATAAGCGAAATAACGCCAACTTTGCCCTGTTTTTTCTTTAATAATATCTTCAGCGTTTAATAATAAGTGAGTCTGTTTTTGCAGCCACTCCTGCTCTGTTAAGCCTTTAGTCACTCGAGCCATGGAATCATGTTCCATACCATGATTGGCAATAATTACTCCATCGTCAGCCATGGCTTTGAGCTGTTGCCAAGAAAGGTAGCTTCGAGAGCCTCGCTCAACAATGGCAGGGTTGATAAAAATAGTGAAAGGGTAATTAAATTTGTCGAGTATCGGTTTAGCGTTTGTTAAAATATCAAGGTAAGCATCATCAAACGTGATAATCACGGTTTTATCCGTTATTGGCTGTTGCTTTTTGATCGAGTTCATTAAATCTGACAAGGCAACAACATTAAAATTATTATCAGCCAAATACTGCATATGAGCTTCAAATTGTGTAGGTGAAATACTGGTGCTTGCAGGCGTCTTATCACTAACGTGATGATACTGTAAAATAACGGCCGCTAAGCTAGAGAAATGAAAGCACGATAGCAATAATGCTACGAGTGGAAATTTCATGATTGTGATCCTTGCTAATTTTGAACCTTAAAAATAGCGCTTTTTGTACGGTATTAATAGATAAATTCTTAATCTGGAAGATATTATTGAATTTTTATAATCTGAGTCAACATAAACAGCTTTTTGTCATTGCCTTACCAATGATATTTTCTAATATCACGGTGCCACTATTAGGATTAGTTGATAGTGCAGTGCTCGGCCATTTAGATGAAGCCTATTATTTGGGTGGTAGTACGGTGGGAGCGATGATTATTACATTCGTTACTTGGTTATGTGGATTTTTGAGGATGTCGACCACGGGACTCACCGCACAGGCAATAGGGCGACAAAATAGCCGACAAAGTTTGTTGGTTTTATTACGTGGTTTACTGGTGGCTTGCTGTATTGGTGGTACGTTAATATTACTGCAATCCTTTTATCTAACATTCAGCTTAAGTTTAGCGGGGGGCTCAGAGCAAATACAGTTTTATGCTCAGCAATATTGTGCTATCCGCATTTGGGGTTTACCTGCGGCGTTATCCAATTTAGTTATCTTGGGCTGGTTACTCGGTAATCATCGAGCAAAAGCAGTGATGTGGATATTAATTGTCACTAACCTAATGAATCTATCACTCGATTTATTATTTGTATTAGGATTTAACTGGCAGGTACAAGGTGTCGCATTAGCCACTTTAATTGCTGAATACTCAGGCATGATTATAGGCCTAACCTATATTGTCTTTATGAAGCAAAGTAATCATAAGAAGAAACTTAAAAAATTATTTCAGCGTATGGTTCAACAATTGCTAAGTATCAAAGATGAGTTATTTGAAAAGTCTGCACTAGGTCATTACTTTAAGCTCAACCGAGATATTCTCATTCGCACACTCTGTTTAGAGCTGTGCTTTGTTTTTATTACCTTTCAAGGCGCTAGGTTGGGCGATAATGTGATCGCCACTAACGCTATATTAATGAATTTTGTACTACTTATTTCATTTGGTTTAGATGGTATTGCCAATGCAACCGAAGTATTGGTTGGGAAAGCGCAGGGGCAGCAAGACCGAAAACAGCGAAGTTCAGTGGTTCAACTCGCTTTATTTTGGACAGGAATTTTTGCTTTATTGTACAGCTTACTTTTTATTATTGCAGGCGACTTCTTGATTGGTTTGATCACTAACATCCCAGAAGTTGTTGCCTCGACAAAGCAATATATTCACTGGCTTGTTCTCTTACCTGTTTTAGGTTGTTGGTGTTATTTGTTTGATGGTATTTTTGTTGGCTTAATGAAAGCAAAAGCAATGAGGAACAGCATGATTATCGCTACGTTTGGCTTCTTTTTTCCATTGTGGTGGTTATTACAAGACTTTGGTAATCACGGTTTATGGGCGGCATTTAGTGTGTTGTTATTAGTGCGCGGCTTAACGTTGGCTTGGTATTATTATCGGGTAATAGAGCCGCAAGCTATTACTGATTGAAGGAGGGATATTGTTTATTTTGGGCGGGGGGAAAACATATTAAGTAGACGATTAGCAAAGATTCCCGCGTAACCCCATATTGAAAATATAGCGCCGAAAGCTAAAAAAACTATACCAGCTATTTGCCAGAAGTGATGATGAAAATAACCAAGAAAAATCAGGCAAACCCCGATAACAAAAAGACCAAGACCACGTAAAATAGCGTTAAGCTACGTTGTGGGTCTTGGCCTAGTTTTTCGAGTATCGCTTTCACTTTATCGATAAAGTCTTTTGAGATAGCGATTTAATAGTATGAGTGATCGCCACGTTCATGTTCGGTCATATCACGAACACCTTTTATTTCATCACCCATTGTTTCAATGAGTTGTTTTTCGATACCATCTTTTACAGTGACATCAATTTGACTACAGCCATTACAACCACCGCCGAATTGAAGAATGGCGAATGAATCTTCAGTAATTTCCATTAACGTACATTCGCCGCCATGACCCGCTAATTGTGGATTTACTTCAGTTTTCAAAAAATAATCAACGCGTTCAAATAATGGTGCATCGTCAGTCACTTTTTTAAGTTTAGCGTTTGGCGCTTTTAACGTTAATTGCGAGCCCATTTGATCCGTAGTGAAATCAATTTCTGCTTCTTCAAGAAAAGGTTTACTGTCGGCATCAATATAAGCTGAAAAGTTTTCAAATTTTAATTCAATATCTTCAGGCTCGATGGCATCTGCTGGACAATACGACACGCCACATTCTGCACTCGCGGTGCCAGGGTTAACAACAAATACACGAATACAAGTGCCTTCAGCTTGTTGTTCTAATAATTTAGTGAAATGCGATTGTGCAGTTTCGGAAATATTGATCATCACTTTTTTACTCTCTACGCTTGCTGTCAAAATTTCTCTATAGTTTTTGATAAAATTTAGAGAATGAAAATATTAATACCCGACTAAATTAGTCAAGTATGAACATTTTACGCTGTAAAGTTATTATACGCTAGCGAAATGACCGTAAAGTAAGCTGAATTTTATTGGAGCATAACTAGAAAGGGGCGATCAGATTATCTTGATTAGTGAGGAAAATCTAAACAAGTTCAAATTCATCATGATCAAATCCCATGTTTTTGTCAACCAATGATAGATTAACTCAATGTTTATATTTTATTTTTTCCATAAAAAACTCGCATCAAACTAAACAATTGATGCGAGTTCAAGGTTTACTTATTAACTAGATACTAAAGTTTCAAATGAGTATTAAAGTAGTTCGTCATCATAGTTTTAATATGTAACGTTGTGCCTTTTCCTTCGTATAAGCCATGGCTACGATTAGGGTACGACATAAAATCAAACTGACGATTGTGTTTTACTAATTCGTTAATTAAACGTTCCGACCCTTGATAATGTACGTTGTCGTCGCCTGTACCGTGAATAAGTAATAATTTACCTTTCAGATTTTTAGCGTGAGTGATTGGGGATCCTTGCTTGTAACCTTCAGCAAAATCTTCTAATAACCCAGAATAACGTTCTTGATAAATTGAATCGTATAAACGCTGATCAGGTACCGGGGCTAGTGAAATACCCACTTGATATTGATCAGGGTAACGAAACAACATATTTAAAGTCATTGAACCACCGCCAGAATGTCCCCAAATAGCCACGTTTTCGGTATCAATATAATCCCAACGTTTTGCCATCTCTTTTAACGCGTCTGATTGGTCCCGTGAAGAAAGTACACCGACAGCACCGTAAATTGACTTACGCCACTCGCTACCTTTTGGTGTACGTGTACCACGGTTATCAATGGAAGCAATAATGTAACCTTGTTCAGTTAACATTTGATCCCACATGGCTGCACTTCCACGCCAGCTATCAGTAACCGTTTGTCCCCAAGACTCACCATAAACATAAAAAATGATAGGATATTTTTTCTTTGGGTCAAAATCTGCTGGTCGAATAATATACCCGTCTAATACTACACCGTCTTGAGCGTTAACTTGAAAAAACTCATGTCCTGTTTTTGGTAACTTGGCTAATTTATCCATCAAGACTTTGTTGTCCATCATCATATGTTTAGTTTGATGACCTTCAATTTTAACTAAGCGCTTTTGAGTAGGCTGTGTAAATGTTGAGTGAGAATGAATAGCCCATTGCCCATCTGCAGACATTTGATAACTGTTTGTACCCGAAAATTCGTTTGGAGTTACGCGTTGATTGCTCAAGCTTCCGTCAAGTTTACTGCGGTATAAATAACGTTGAGCAACATTTTTAGGTGAAGCAATGTAGTACAACCAACCATCTTTTTCATCGATCGTTTGAATACTTACTACGTCAAAATCACCTTTTGTTAAGTTTAATACCGTTTTTCCGTCACGAGAGATGTTGAAAACATGGCGCCAACCGCTTCGTTCACTGGTCCATAAAAAGCTACTGCCTTCGTTTAACCAGCGAGCGTCGTCGAAGAAATCAAGAAAGGTTGCTTCTTGCTCTGTCATCACGGATGTTACATCACCCGTCTCAGCGTTAGCTAAATAAAGAATATTAGTGTCTTGCTTACGATTGACATGCTGTACCAATATTTGCTGGCTGTTACCTGACCAATTCATGCGTGGAATGTACATATTACGTGAATTATTAGGTAAGTTTGCCCAAGTTGTTTTTGCTGTAGCTAAATTTACCACGCCAACTTTTGGCAATGCATTGGTTTCTCCTACTTTAGGATAAGGGAATTTCGTTATGGTCGGGTATAGTTCATCTGTGTTATTGATCATGATGAAGTCTTTACTGCCACTGGTATCTAACTGCCAATAAGCAATTTTGTCACCGTCTGGGCTCCAGCGGAAACCATCTTTAATAGTAAATTCTTCTTCGTAAACCCAGTCAAATAAACCGTTGATTTTGCCATTGCCGGCATCAAATGTTAACTGGCTTACTTTATTATCTGATAAATTTTCAACATAAATATTGTCAGCGACAACATAAGCAATTTTACTGGCATCGGGTGAGAATTTAGCAAACATTAATGAGCTTTCTACTGGTTTTTTACCACCAAGCTGGGTAAGTTTGTTTGCTTTAATATCTAACAACCAGTAATCGCCACGGCTGTTTGAGCGCCATACTTTTTTACTGTTGGTATAAACCAATAACTTTTGACGGTCGTCTGACCAAATATAGTTATGAATAGCGAGTGGTTTATCTGCACCCACAGGTGTTAACTGCTCGGCAGAAATTAATACCGATCGTGCTAGTGTTTCAGGATCATAAACAACGATATCTCGACCAATGCTAACTTCTTTGCCTTTAGCATTTTTTTTTGTTTTCGCTGACTTTTCAACAACGGTATAACCGCTACCGTCAGCTAACCAACGTAAGCGAGAAATATAATCAGAGCTAAATTCATGATCTTTATAGATACGGTCAACGGTTAATGGAGTTGATTTTTCAACGTTAATTTCAGTTTTAGTGTTATTTTCTGTTGAAGTGCTTTGACATGCCATTAATGACACTGCAATTGCAGTAGTCAGTACGGTCGTGCTCAGCCAACGAGTTATTTTTATTTGCGGCATAATATTTCCTTAATTAGGGCGCAGTCACTTTAAATTGTATACAATTAATTGGCAATGCTGTTAGTCGATTATTTTGTAACATTGACCTTATTTAAATGATCGCATTGTGGTTGAAAAAACGAAATTTGACCTCACCTTTAGCACATCGAAAAATAAAAGGTTGAACCATGGATAATGCATTAGAAATTTCTGGCTTGAAAAAAGTTTATAAGGGTGGTTTTACTGCACTTAAAGGCATCGACCTTACTGTTAAACAAGGTGATTTTTTTGCATTGCTTGGCCCTAATGGCGCAGGAAAATCAACTACTATAGGCATTATCACTTCTTTAGTGAATAAATCAGCGGGTAGCGTTAAAGTTTTTGGCCATGATATTGACCAAGAGCTGGAAAAAGCAAAAAGTTACCTTGGCCTTGTACCTCAAGAGTTTAACTTCAATCAATTTGAAACCCTGTTAACGATTTTAGTTAATCAAGCGGGTTATTATGGTGTTGAACGACAGGTAGCTTTTCAGCGGGCTGAAAAATATTTAAAACAACTCGATTTATGGGAAAAGCGTAACGATGCAGGTCGCATGCTTTCTGGTGGTATGAAACGCCGTCTGATGATAGCGCGCGCATTGATGCACGAACCACAAGTGCTAATTCTTGATGAACCCACCGCCGGCGTTGATATTGAACTACGTCGTTCAATGTGGGAGTTTTTACGTGAGTTGAACGAGCAGGGCATTACTATAATTTTGACCACTCATTATTTGGAAGAAGCTGAAATGCTTTGTCGAAACATTGCCATTATCGACTCAGGCGTTATCGTCGAAGATACCGATATGAAATCGCTACTATCAAAACTCGACCAAGAAACGATTGTTTTGGATATTGACAAAGTTGCACAAGCGCCAACACTTGATGAATTTACTTCTCGATTAATTGACGATCATACCTTAGAGGTTGACGTGAAAAAATCGCAACTCATTAATCAACTGTTTAGCCAGTTGAGTGAACAACGTATCAATGTACATAGTATGCGTAATAAAAGTAATCGTTTAGAAGAGCTATTTGTTAGTCTAGTGGGTAGTGGACAAGAAGTTAATCAGGAGAATAAATAGCATGTCTTCAAAAAGAAATATGATTGCTCTAAAAAGCATTTTATATAAAGAAATAAATCGTTTTATGCGTATTTGGGTGCAAACATTGGTACCCCCTGCTATTACCATTAGCTTATATTTCGTTATTTTTGGCGAGTTAATTGGTTCGCGCATTGGACTGATGGGAGGTTTTGACTATATGTCGTTTATAGTCCCAGGTTTAATCATGATGAGTGTGATCACTAATTCATACTCTAATGTCGCTTCGTCATTTTTTAGTGCCAAATGGCAACGAAATGTTGAAGAAATGCTGGTTGCTCCCGTACCAAACTGGGTGATTGTTGCTGGTTATGTTGGCGGCGGAATGGCACGTGGTATTTTAGTAGGTGCCATCGTTACCCTAGTCTCATTGCTTTTTGTCGATATTCAAATCCATAATATTTGGATCATTATTGCTACCGTTAGTTTGACATCGGCGACTTTTGCTTTAGGTGGTTTAATCAATGCTATTTTTGCCGGTAGTTTCGACGACATTTCAATCATACCTACCTTTATTTTAACGCCGTTAACTTACCTTGGCGGTGTATTTTATTCGATCAGTTTATTACCTGAGTTCTGGCAAGGTGTTTCGCAAATTAATCCAATAGTTTATATGGTCAATGCTTTCAGATACGGATTTTTAGGTATTAGTGATGTGAGTATCACGTTAGCATTTTCAGTGTTAGGTGCGTTTATAATTACCTTATATGCTATTGCAATGACGCTTATCACCAAAGGAATAGGACTACGTAGCTAATGAAAGAATTATTTAATAGTGATGATAATGAAGACAAGGGTTCAGGTGATTCAAGAGTTATTGTCACTAACCAACCGGGCATTCATGAAAAGCTTGAAGAAATAGTTGAAAAGCATTTGCTGCATCGCTCGCAAAAACCTTTTCAAGTACATACTGAGCAAGCGTTCGCTGAAATGGATGCTTTAGTTAAAGCACATCCGGGCGATATCATCCTAGACTCATGCTGTGGAGTTGGACAAAGTACGCGTATTTTAGCTAAGCAAAACCCTACGGCTTTAGTGATTGGTGTTGATAAATCAGCACATCGCATTAATCGTAATGTTGATGAAATGGTCAATGACGACGGTTCTAAAATCGAAAACTATCATTTAGTCAGAGCTAATTTGAATGATTTTTATCGCTTAGTTGAACAAGCCAATTGGTCAGTAAAAATACACTATATCCTGTATCCAAACCCATGGCCTAAATCTAAACATGTCCAACGCCGTTGGCATGGTAGTGCGGTTTTTCCACAGATTATCAACATTGGTGAGCAAATTATTTTGCGTAGTAATTGGCGCTTATATTTAGAAGAGTTTCAATTCGCTGCCGATGTTGCTGGTGTGTTGGGGGATATTAGTGAAATAACCAATAACGAACCTTTAACGCCCTTTGAAGCAAAGTATCGCGCTAGTGGACAACCATGTTGGCAGTTATTACTGAATCGTGAATATTTACCTTTTTTGTCTAAATAAGTCCAATAAAATTTAAAGCTTGATGTTGCTGTGACATCAAGACTTATTTTCTTCTTTAATTTTCTGATTAACGTTTGTTAACCTATCTTCTGTTGTTCTTTTATTAATGAGTTAATTTAACTTTATATTAGTGAAATTAACCTATCTGTTTGACACTTAGGGTAGAGTAAATTGTCGAGATGATAAATAACCATTATAAACCAAGGTGTTAAATTATTGGCTTGGATCTTGATACTAAAGTGATAATTGCACAATAATTTTATGTCAAAGGACAATGATCATGAACAACCCAATTAAAAAGAATGTAATAATGATGGCACTAAGTACTTTAGCTTTAGTTGAATTAGCCTTGGTATATGCAGCAACAGTTATTTAATGGCTAATATACACGCGGTTTTTCTATGGTAGGAAATAAAGTACAAGACATTTTAGTCATTTTTTATTAAAGTGCGGCTTTATGTTTACTTCCTAACATGGTTACAACGGCAGGGTATGACGGCGAATAAGCGCAAAGCACAAGCGACTCAAGAGTCTTTACATCGTATTTTTACTATTCCAGAAGCACCTGATTCTACATTGGGGCTAATCGAGAAAGAAATATCTGAAAATCTTGCCGGATTTTTAGGTAATCACATTGCGGCTGAAGAACAAGCGTTAAGCGAAATTGAAAAAGATTTTGCTTGTTCGGCAATACCAGAAGAACCTACTTTTGTTTCTGATCATACCCGTCATATTTTAGATAAAGTCGTTGCACAATCAGTACATACATCAAGTCCAAGTTTTATTGGCCACATGACCTCTGCTTTACCCTACTTTATTTTACCGCTCTCAAAATTGATGGTGGGCTTAAATCAAAACCTGGTTAAAATTGAAACGTCAAAAGCATTTACTCCACTCGAACGCCAAGTTTTAGGCATGATGCACCGTTTAGTCTACCAAGATAAAGAGCCTTTTTATCAACAATGGATGCATAGTGCCAACCATTCATTAGGCGCATTTTGTTCTGGTGGCACTGTCGCCAATTTAACGGCTTTTTGGGTGGCACGTAATAATTTACTTAAACCAGATGGTAATTTTACCGGAATTGCACGAGAAGGCTTATTTAAAGCGTTAAAACACTATCAATATGATGGCTTAGCGATTTTAGTTTCTGATCGCGGACATTACTCATTAAAAAAGTCAGCGGATATCTTAGGAATTGGTCAAGATAGTGTTATTTCAATTCCGACCGATGAATATAATCGTATTGATTGTCAGAAATTGCGTGAAAAATGTCTTGAATTAAAACAACAGAATATTCGAGTGTTGAGTATTGTCGGTGTTGCAGGTACCACTGAAACTGGCAATATTGATCCATTAGATAAAATGGCTGATATTGCACAAGAGTTCGAAACACACTTTCATGTAGATGCTGCATGGGGTGGCGCAACTCTGTTATCTAATAAATACCGCTCGTTATTAAAAGGCATTGAACGTGCTGATTCGGTAACTATTGACGCTCATAAACAAATGTATGTACCTATGGGGGCAGGTTTAGTCGTTTTCAAAAACCCTGCGTCTGTCGCTTCTATTGAGCATCATGCGGAATATATTTTGCGTAAGGGGTCTAAAGACTTAGGTTCCCATACTTTAGAAGGATCAAGACCAGGTATGGCAATGCTAGTGTATGCAAGTTTGCATATCATAAGCCGTCCAGGTTATGAGATGTTGATTAATCAAGGTATTGAGAAAGCCCAGTACTTCGCCGAGTTAATTAATCAACAACCTGACTTTGAATTAATCACTGAACCAGAATTATGTTTATTAACTTACCGTTATAACCCTAAGTCGGTACAGGTTTTATTAGCGAATAGCTCACACGAACAACAAGACGAAATTAATCATTTACTTGATAAGTTGACTAAGTTTATTCAAAAACGTCAGCGTGAAAATGGTAAATCGTTTGTTTCACGTACCCGTATTGAAGTACAAGGTTATCAGGGACGTAAAACAGTTGTCTTTCGAGTTGTTTTAGCAAATCCTCTCACCTCTAATGATATCCTCATTGATGTACTCGCAGAGCAGCGTGAACTCGCCCAAGAAAGTGAAACTTTTTTACCCAAACTACTTTCTTTAAACTAGTTAAATTTCGTACTCAAGCTGGTAATTATTCGAAATAACTTTCGCTTTGAAAGTTATTTCTTTCGTTTGTTAGCGTTTCGAAAGAATGCGTGTTTTTTCAAGTTGTTGTTAAATATATATTTTGTGTTTTTTAAGTAAGTTTTGTTCTATGAGATTTCATTTTTCTCTATAAATGTTCTTTTATTTGTGAAAGTCACTGTGTAATAATTCAAATACAGTTACACTTTGTGGTGGTAATAATTATGGAATATGACATGAGAAACACTCCAGTAGAAGCCGTTGAACACAACCAAGCTGAATTATCGGTTGTTCAACAAGAGTTGCTCGACGCTCAAAAAGAAATCTTAGATTTACAGTCGCAAATTCAATGGCTAGAACGCTCATACGAGTAACGAGTCAGTTCATTTTTTGATTTTGTGCTTTATATAATAAAAAGGCGAAAGTTATTTAATAACTTTCGCCTTTTTTTGTTCAGGATGACCTTTCTCAGACATCCTGTCTTTCAAGGCATTAGTGGATCCTTGCACGTCAAGGGTCAGCTTTTGTTCCACACAAAACCTACAGATAAACCTGTAAATTATCAATAAGTCTGGCTTTTCCACAATGAGCGGCAGCTAAGATCACTAACTCTTTATCATCCTCACTCGCCGGTTGTAATGTCCTAGCATGACAAATATGAATGTAATCTGTTTTCATACCTGCATTATTAATATAGCTTGTTGCTTTCTTTGCTAAGCCAATAAAGTCATTGTTAGTTTTTATTTCTTCGCTTAACCATTGAATATTTTGAGCAAGGGCAGGCGCTATTTTAAGTTCTTCATCCGTTAAATAACCGTTTCGAGAACTCAATGCTAGACCACTTTCCTCACGCACAGTTGCAACAGGGATAACTTCAATCGGCATTGAAAGATCTTCAACCATTGTTTGTATCACCTGCACTTGCTGGTAGTCTTTTAGACCGAAACAAGCAACATCTGGTTGAACTAAGTTAAAGAGTTTACAGACAACCGTCGAAACGCCACGAAAGTGTCCTGGGCGACTTTCGCCGCAGTAACCGTCAGAAACATTAGGCACTTCAACATAGCTTTGTTTGTCTAATCCTTTTGGATAAATAATGCTAGGTGTTGGGGTGAAAAGTAGATCAGTATTGGCGGCAATTAATTGCTGCTGATCATTATCCATGGTGCGTGGGTAGCTATCGATATCTTCATTCACGCCAAATTGCATCGGGTTAACAAAAATACTAGCCACCACTTTATCGGCATGGCGATGGGCTTCGGTGACTAAAGATATGTGTCCGGCATGTAAATTTCCCATGGTAGGTACAAAAGCAATTTTTAGTCCTTGTTGGCGCCATGCGGAAATTTGCTGACGTAATGCGTTTATTTCACTTACTATTTTCATATGCTTAATTATTAGTTTTATTAGTTTTATTAGTTTTAAGTTACTTGGTGAAAATGTGATCTGCACCCGGGAAATTACCATTGGACACTTCGGCAATATACAACTCAATCGCTTTTTTAATATCACCGGTATCAATTAAAAAGTTACGAGAAAATTTAGGCATATAACTACATGAAATACCTAAAGCATCATGCATAACCAATATTTGTCCATCGGTATCTTTACCAGCGCCAATACCAATCGTTGGGATTGAAACGGCTTCAGAAATAGCTTTACCCAAATCACAAGGAATACATTCTAAAACTAATAATTGCGCACCTGCTGCCTCAAGTAACTTAGCATCGGCTATCATTTTATCTGCTTGTGGCTTTTCACGACCTTGCACTTTAAAACCACCAAATACATTAACGGATTGCGGCGTCAAACCTAAATGAGCACACACTGGAATACCACGCTCTACTAGCCCTTTGATGGTATCAACTAACCATTCACCACCTTCCATCTTAACCATGCTGGCACCTGCTTGCATGAGCTTCGCCGCATTAATATAGGTCTGCTCTTTGGTCGCATAGGTCATAAAAGGCATATCACTGATAATCAAGGTATCTGTCACGCCACGCTTAACAGATTGTGTATGGTAAGCCATATGCTCGATATCAACGGGCAGGGTATCGTCTTGCCCCTGCAGTACCATGCCAAGGGAGTCGCCAATTAAAATGGCGTGAATACCCGCTTGATCAAACAGTTTGGCGAAACTTGCATCATAGGCGGTGATGGTTGATATTTTTTGACCTTGTTGTTTCATTTTCAACAAAGTTGATGTTGTTATTTTAGCCATATTTAGTCCAAAATCCTTTAAGGTTTGAGTAAATACTCAGTGTCGCTACCTTCGCATAAATGCAAAATTATCGCAACTTGCTGTGTATCTTCAAACCGTTTCTATTGATATTTTGGCTTAACGGTAGAATACTTCTTCCGTTTGGTAGGATGAGTGTAGGAGATATTTCTGCTAGGGGTAATAATACAAACTCACGAAGCTCTAAGCCATAGTGAGGTACTGTTAAACGGTCATTATTAATAACTTCGTTGTCGAATAAAAGAATGTCTAAATCGAGAATACGGGCTCCCCAACGATTATCTTTACGTATACGGCCGGATTCATTCTCTATTGCTTGTAATTCGTCTAAAAGCGTTAAAGGCGAAAGTGTAGTCGTAAGGGAAACTACAGCATTCATGTAATCAGGCTGGTCTTGTGGGCCCATTGGGCGGCTGAAATATAGCGAAGAAACTTGATTAAGTTCACTACATTTTATTTTTGTCAGCGCTTCTACCGCAGTATGTATTTGTTTTTCAGGATCAGACAGATTACTGCCTAATCCAATATACACTAAAGCCATTAACTGACGTCGCTAGGGCTACTGTCGCGAATTTTTCTGCGTTTTCTAGGGCTTCTTCTACTGCCAGAACGTGAAGGCACGATACTCTTAATCATTAACTCTTGAGTATTGTTATCTATGGCCTGAAAGTCTGTCCACCATTTTGCTAATTCTTGCAATGTTAGGTCTTCAGGTGTTGACTCAATTTCAGCTCTGAGTAATAAAAAGTCGTAACCCGCACGGAATTTTTGATGTTCTAAGGCTTTATAGGCACGTTTTCCATCACGACGAGTTAGCTTCTCTTGCAGTATCCAAATATCCTTCATCACTGCTTGGAAACGTTTTGGAATAGCAATGCTGCGCTGTTGCTCAGACATTATTTCACTTAATGCTGCAAAAAATAAATCTTGTGGTGATAAGTGTGGTTGTGCACCACGTAAGCGTTCAACATGACTTTGTAGTGGGTACCAAAGCATAGCAGCAAATAAGAATGCCGGTGTTACTCTTTGTTCATTGTTAATACGAGAATCAGTATTTTTTAATGATTGAATAATAAAACGTTCAATATGGGGATGTGTTCCTTTATTGAGCATTTGATCCGTTGCAGGAAAAAAGTATTGGAATAAATTATATTTTCGTAACTGTTGAAAGTTAAGGTGTGCTTTACCTGAAATAAATAATTTCAGAAATTCCTCAAACATTCTAGCTGGTGGTATATTCGCCATTAATGGCGCTAACTCTGCAATAGGCGCTTCAGTTTCTTTACTAATGCTCATATCTAGCTTAGTCGCAAAGCGAATCGCACGTAACATACGAACAGGATCTTCACGGTAGCGGGTTTCAGGATCACCTATTAAGCGAATTTTTTTTGCGTGAATATCTGCGATTCCATTGGCAAAGTCATGCACTTTGAAATCTTTCGCACTGTAATAAAGGGCATTAATGGTGAAGTCACGACGTTCAGCATCTTCTTCAATTGAACCGTAAATATTGTCACGTAAAAGCATGCCATCTTCACTTTGCTTTGACGTTTTTTGGCAGCTTTGTTCTTTTTTAGGCGCATTTTCATGGTGGCCACGGAAAGTCGCTACTTCAATAATTTCACGACCAAAAACAATATGAGCTAAACGAAAGCGACGACCAATAAGGCGACAATTACGAAAAAGGTCTTTTATTTGTTCAGGTGTTGCATTGGTAGCAATATCAAAATCTTTAGGTGTTAAACCAAGTAATAAGTCGCGTACACCGCCACCCACTAAATAAGCGTTATATCCGCCGCTGTTTAAGCGATAGAGAACTTTTAAGGCATTGTTACTCATCTTTTTACGAGAAACATTATGCTGATCACGCGTTAAAACACTCGGATCTGAAGTTAAAGGTTTCTTTTTTGAGCTTTTCGCTGTTTTCTTATTAGCTTTACCTAATACTCTTTTACATAAGTTGATCACGCTTTTGATAATGCTGGCCTTGAGTTAATAATTGAGGAAGGCGAAAACATTTTTCGCGCTAAAGTTCACGGTTTTATTGGGGAGCAATGATATAACACAGGGAATGAAAAGAGAATATAAAACGTGTGAAAATTCAGCAAATACCCCAGTAAAATTGACTATTCTAATATTATTTGTTGTTTTTTAGGGATCTGTTCAGGTGACCAACTTTTTATTGCCCACTGAATTATTTGTTCTGAAGAGTAGCACTGAAGTTCATTGGGTGCATTTTGGCCTAAAAAGTTAAGTGCGGCGATTAATGCAGGAGCAGGATTATTATTGTCGATGGCAGGGGCATTATTTTGTTTACTCAGTTTATAGCCATGCTCGGTTACGGCTAAAGGTATATGTCCAAACTCTGGCGCTTGGTAGCCGAGTTGTTGATAAAAGCTTAACTGTCGTGCTGTGGGGTCAAGTAAATCACAACCGCGAATAACATGGGTGATATTTTGATAGATATCGTCAACGACTACCGCGAGTTGATAAGCGAACAAGCCGTCTTTCCTTACTAAAATAAAGTCTTCTTCAGCAAGGGCTTTTGGGCAAACATAATGCCCTTGTATCAAATCTTGGTAGCGAAAAATTCCGTGTTGATTATGTAGACGTGTAGCGTTGTTTTTTGGTGGCAAATCGTAGTTTATGCAGTGACCCTGATAAATTCCGCCCTGCATTTTTATTTGTGCGCGGGTGCATTGACAATGATAAGTGAGCTTTTGATGTGCTAATTGTTGTAAGACGTCTTGATACAATTCGCTTTGACGACTTTGGTATAAAACGCTTTCATCCCAATGTAAGCCGTAAGCATCAAGGGTTGCTAATATAGCTGAGCTTGCACCGGTTTTTTCGCGTGGGGGATCAATATCTTCAATACGAACTAACCATAAACCTTGATGATTTTTTGCATGTAGATAACTTGCGAGAGCCGCAATTAAAGAACCGAAGTGAAGAAAACCAGAAGGAGAGGGAGCAAAACGGCCACGATATTGAGTGGTATTCTCACTCAAATTCAATGGCCGTGTAATATTAACTTTTGCGTGTGTCATAAAATAAACACGTTATCGTCATTAAGATTTAATGTGATAACTAGCCAGCTAATTGACGTTCTTTAATTTCAGAAAGTGTTTTACATTCGATACATAAATCAGCTGTTGGACGCGCTTCTAAACGACGAATACCAATTTCGATACCACATGATTTACAAAAGCCGAATTCATCTTCTTCGATTAATTGCAATGTTTTTTCAATTTTCTTGATGAGTTTACGTTCACGGTCACGTGTACGTAATTCTAAACTGAACTCTTCTTCTTGAGATGCACGATCAACCGGATCTGGGAAGTTTGCCGCTTCGTCTTGCATGTGAGATACAGTGCGGTCAACTTCTTCACGAAGTTGTAAACGCCACGCATCAAGAATTTTTCTGAAATGCTCTAATTGATCAGCGTTCATGTACTCTTCGTTGGCTTTCTCAACGTATGGCTTAACGCCCGCTAATGCTAAAATACCTAGTGCTTTTTTGGCTGGCATGCTTATTCTCCTAAATGCTACATAGACCTACGTGGCGAAGTTGTTGCTCTTTCATTAAAAGCTACACCCGTGGTTGCAATTGCCAATAATAATAGACCTTAATTATTCAGTCTATATTGCGTTGCTTGAATCAAAATTCAAGGCTTTCACTATAATTTTCTGAAAAATAATCGTTTTCTGAAAAATAAAAACTCTAATAATAGACTTTAACTGACTAGCCATAGAGTTACTAGCTATTCACAAAGGGTAATAACTAATTTTGAGCAAGCTTTTTACAAGTTTTACTTGCTGACGTCAATGAATTTTTTGGATATTTGTATTTCTAAATGTGTTTTATGTACCATTATTTTTTAAGCGTCACGCTAAATTTACCATTTCCAGTAGCATAGGATTAGCAAACTAACAGCTAATCGACTTTTATTTAATTTAACTTAAAACTGGACTTGTTTACAATTACGATCAAAATTTTCCAAATGTTAACCTAAAACAGGCACCTGAACTTTCCTTGTCGATATAATTCAAATCACCACCGTGTTGTATCATTATTTGTCTCGAAAGGCTCAATCCGATACCCGAACCTTTATTTTTAGTGGTAAAAAATGGCACAAAAATTTGATCAATAACGTGTTGAGCAATACCAGGACCTGAGTCTTCTATATCAAGTAATACTTGTTCGCGAGAGTTTTGATTGGTTTGATAAAGTCTCAGTGTTATTTCCTTTCGTTCAGATTTTGATATCGCTTCTATAGCATTCTTTATTATATTAATAATGGCTTGTTCTAGTTGAGCTCCATCAGCCACCACCAAGGAACTAGATTCGACTAAGAACACCATCTTGATATTTTCTGTTTTAATTTGACCTTTGAATAAGCTTAGTACGCCTTCAATTAAATGATCTAAATTCACCTCAATTAATTTTGGTTTTGGCAGTGAAGTAATTTGATGAAAGCTTTTGATGAAAGAACTAAGGTGTGAAGTTCTCTTCGACAGTGTGCTTAATGCCTCATTGAGATCTTCTTTGTCTTCACTGTCTATGAATACCAATTCATCGGGTAATAAATCAATAGCGGTTTCAGCTAATGAAGCTAATGGAGTGATTGAATTAGCGACTTCATGGGTTAATACTCTTGTTAACTGTTTATAAGCTTGCTGTTCTTTAGCTATCAAGGCTTGGTAGATAGATTGAATACTGACAACTTTAAGTGATTTCCCTTGAATTTCGCAACAACTAATGTGAACTGAAAGGGTGTCTGAGTGCTCGCCATGTTGCCAAGATAAAGTGACTCGTTGGCTAGTGTTCGTTTGGCTAATTAATTCCCCTAACTTGGCTAAAGGGCTAATATTATCGGTTAATAGGCCGAGAAGGCGTTCACTGGCAGGGTTTTTATGTAATATATTGTCATTATCATCAACCACTAAAATAGAGATGTCGAGATGAATTAACAGTGTTTGTAAATACTGCGCCTGAATTTCTGCTTCGAGGCGACTATGTTGTATTTGGTCGCGTAATTGAGCTAACTTTTCGGAAAGTGGATCTGAGTAAGTTAAGCCTAAAGTAGGATCGTTATTGGCCAGAGCGTTAATTACTTGCACTATTTTGTTCTTACTTTGCTGGTGAAAGCTCAGTAATTTTATCGCGGTTAAAAAAGCAGCCAGTATTAAAATGATGACAACTGCAGACAGACCTTGTTGTAAATATAAGTATTGGCAGCTGAGCAATAATAGCGAGAAAATGAGGAGCTTACTCCCTTGCATTAATAGTTCTCGATTAAAGTTCATATTTATCTAACCTGCGATACAGGGCACCACGGGTTAGACCTAAAGCTTTTGCGGCTTGGCTAACATTACCTTTGAAGTGGCTTAAAGCACTCGCAATAGTCATTTCTTCCACTTTTTCTAAATCAAACGTTTTAGGTGAATTACCCTCGTTACTTTCTGGTGGTTTGATGTTGATAATTGAGCTGATATCTAAATTATCCGCGTCAGTTAAAATGACGGCTCGTTCAATAGCATGACACAACTCCCTAACATTGCCTGGCCAAGAATAACGGCTTAATTTTTGAATATCTGACGCATTAATAACTAACTCACGGTTGTATTTCTGACAAAAATGTTTGAGATAATAAGTAATGAGCAAAGGAATATCTTCTTTGCGTTCGCGTAGTGGCGGTAAACGTATTTCAATGGTATTGATTCTGTAGAGTAAGTCTTGTCTAAAACGTCCACTATCAACGGCTTCGAGCAAATTGTCGTTGGTCGCACTGATTAGCCTAATATTAATGGCAAATGACTTTACCCCACCAACAGGAGTTATTTCTCTGTTTTGTAGCGCAGTTAATAATTTTGCTTGCTGATTGAGTGGTAAATTAGCTAATTCATCGAGAAATAAGCTGCCACCTCGGGCGAGTTCAAAGCGGCCTATACGGTCAGATTTAGCATCAGTAAAAGCACCTTTTTTATGACCAAAAAGTTCACTCTCAAACAAAGATTCAGAAATAGCGCCCATATCTACGTTAATAAAGGTTTTATTTGCGCGTAAACTGGCTTGATGAATCGCTCTGGCCACCAACTCTTTACCTGTGCCACTCTCACCGGTTATAAGAATATTAGCATCGGTTTTTGCCGCTTTTTCAATAGTCGAGAAAACTTGTTTCATCACCTGGCTTTGCCCAATAAATGGTTGGTTTTCCCCATTCATTGCGTGGCTTAAACCCTGTGCTTGTCTTGTTAACTGGTCAACAACTTTTTTGGTTTCTGAATGTTGAAATGCCGCAGCCATTGAAGCAAGTAACTGATCGTTTTGCCAAGGTTTAGGCATGAAATCTGACGCGCCTGCTTTAATCGCATCAACAGCAAGCTTAATATCGCCATAAGCGGTCATCATGATCACGACGATGCTTGGGTTTATCGATAGTATGCTCTTTAACCAGTGAAAACCTTCCTGTCCGCTCATCGCGTCTTGGGTAAAGTTCATATCCAGTACGATGACATCAAAATCAAATTGACTGATAAGCTCTTTTATTTGCTGAGGATCATCGGTTGTTTTTACCAGGCTATAGTGTTTTTTAAGTAATAAACGAGCAGAGGTTAAAATATCGAGATTATCATCTACAACTAAAACACGACCTGTCTGTTTCATGGTGGACTTCCATTTTAAATGGCTGGCTTAAAGATTAACCTGCCTAGAGTTTGCTTTATTTAACCCTACCTGACTCCCAACATAATGAAAAGAAAAACTGTCCATAAATGGACAGTAGGTTGTTCTACTGGTGGACACTTATTAAAGTTAAAATCTCAATGTTTTTTTAAGTTGCTGATATGTCTACCTATTAATTGTGGCATGAGACTTGTAATCATATTAGGTACTTTGTGAGCTACTTTAACGTTCACCGCAAAATTTATATGATAATAGGTAATAGCATGGACAAACAGATTCAACAGCCTAAGTACGACAAGCTTGCCAAAGCCAGCGTGATTTTGCTCATTGTTTGTATACTCGGTATTTGCGCTTGGATGATAACGGCCAAACGCGCCGAGGGTAAAGTGCAGAACGTATTAGCAAATACGCTAACTTCAGCAAAAGTGTTTGCAGGGGACTTTGCAGACAAACTTAGATTAAGAGGCAGTGTTAGCCCTCAATCAACCATTTATCTTGATGCAATAGCCGGTGGCCGCATTGAAGAAAAACTGGTTGAGCAAGGGCAATATGTTGTTGAAGGTCAGCCATTAGTACGCCTGTCTAATGTTTCACTTCAGTTAGATGTAATGAGCCGTGAAGCACAAGTTACTGAGCAGCTGAATTTCTTGCGTAATACACAAATGGCGATGACGACTAATCGACTTAACTTACGTCGAGACTTGTTAGAAATCGAGCTGAAAATCGCCCACCTTAAACGTAAAATTAAACAATTCGATCCCTTGGTCAAACAAGGAGTATTAGCGAAGGATAAACTCGAAGGTATTGAGTTAGATTTAATTTACTACCAGCAACGTCAAACATTAACAAGCCAACGCCAAGAGCAAGAAGAAGCAATACGTAAAGTGCAAGTTGAGCAGCTTGAAGAAAGTGCCAAAATGCTACAAAAAAACCTAGTTTTTGCCCGCGGTAATCTTGATAATTTATTGATAAAAGCGCCAGTATCCGGATATTTAAGTGAATTGAATGTCGAATTAGGCGAATCAAAAAATCGAGGCACTAGACTAGGTCAAATTGATATTCCCAAGCAATTCAAACTCATGGTTAATGTTGATGAATACTACTTAAATCAAATTACCCTAGCGATGAAAGCAGAGTTATTTATTAATGGTGAAACCCTTGATATAGAAGTTACCAAAATAGACAGCCGTGTCAGACAAGCACAATTTAGAATTGAGTTTACGTTACCAGCGAGCATTGAAAATATCAAACGAGGGCAAAGCCTTGAGCTTGATCTAATGCTAAGTAAAGGTATGAAAAATTCTTTATTAGTTAAGCGTGGTGCTTTTGTTAACAGTACAGGGGGCAACTGGATATTTGTTCTAAATGATGGTGGTACTACCGCAGAGCGTCGCTTAATTAAACTAGGTAAAAAAAATCAAAACTATTTACAAATACTTGAAGGGTTAGCTGCTGGCGAAAGAGTCATTACGTCAAATTATAACGCTTTTAACCAAGCCGATATTATTCAAATTACAGGACAAGAATTATGATTAAATTGACAAACGCATCACGACTTTTTCGTACTCAAGATATTGAAACAACTGCACTTAACAATATTAATTTAACCGTAGCAAAAGGTGATTTTTTAGCCATTATGGGGCCTTCTGGTTGTGGTAAGTCTACCTTACTCTCCATGGTAGGTATGCTGGACTCGCCCAATAGTGGTGATTACTTTTTTGATGAAGTAAATATTGCTAAATACGGCGAACGTAAATTGTCAAAGTTAAGAAGTTCATCTATTGGTTTTGTTTTTCAAAGTTTCAATTTAATTGACAGCTTAACTGTTTTTGAAAATGTAGAGTTACCACTGTTATATTTGAAAATATCTAAAGATGAACGTAAAAAAAGAGTCAGCGAAATTTTAAAAAAAGTAGCGATTGAGCATCGTTCAGCGCATTTACCTCAACAGCTTTCAGGTGGACAGCAACAAAGAGTTGCGGTTGCTCGAGCATTAGTTATTAAGCCAAAAATAATTCTTGCTGATGAGCCGACCGGTAATCTTGATTCCAAAAATGGCGAGGAAGTGATGGCGATGTTGAGATCTTTAAATACTGATGGCACCACCGTAATTATGGTGACTCACTCTGAGCATGATGCGAAGTATGCGAGTCGAGTCATTCGTCTTTTTGACGGTCAAATAATCGTAGATCAAGCGAGTGATGTCGTACGTGAGGTGCAACATGCTTAAATATCTAGCCAGTAGTGCTCTTATTAGTAATTACATTATCAGTGCTTTTCGCTCGTTAGTACGCCATAAAATGAACCTTGTTTTAACGGTTATTGGTTTATCTATTGGTTTGGCCGCTGCATTGATGATTACGCTTTTCACTATAAATGAAAGCTCTTATGATAATTTTCAACCGGACGCGAGCCGAACTTTTCGAGTGATCTTTCATCACAAAGTCAGTGATAATGAATACCCAATGACATCACCTAGGGGGTATCCGTTTTTAACAAAAGTTTCCGGTGTCGAAGATGTTTTAAACTTGATTAATATGGAGTTTCTCTGGACGGGGAAGGTGATCATTGGTGCTGATAATTTCAAGTTAGAAAAAACTATCGCAGCTCATGAAAACTTAACTGACTTTATCGCTATTGATGTTTTGCATGGCGAATTGGCAACTGCATTAACTCAGCCTAATAAAATTGCTCTATCGTCATCTGAAGCATTGCGCTTGTTTGGTACTGAAAATGCGGTGGGTAAAACATTTTTGTCGATTAGCAGTAATCAAAATATAGAAGTGAGCGCAGTTTTTGCTGACTTCAGTGATAATACGCATTATGCAATGAATTCAATTGTTTCAGCTAAAAGATTCATGAATATCATGGGAAAAGTTTCATATACTTACGTTAAGTTGTTACCAGGCGCTGATATCGAAAGTATAGCTGAGCAAACCACTGAAATATTCAATCGCATTTGGCAAGATAAAAGTAATACGGTTCGCTTTGATCTACAGCCACTGTTAGATATTCATCTTGCTCCTAATCATAATGTTGATCTGAAAGTCGGTGGTTCAGCGAAAACGGTAATGGTTAGTATCGCGCTGAGTATTTTATTATTACTGATCTCAAGCTTTAATTATATCAACATGAGTATTGCACAGGCTGGCGTTAGGGCAAAAGAAGTTGGTGTTCGTAAGGTGCTTGGCGCCAGTAAACTGCAACTTATTGTTCAATTCTTAACTGAATCTGTAGTTATTGCGCTTACCTCTGCTTTATTGGCTTGTGGTCTCGTTGAATTGTTATTGCCTGCTTTTAATCAGTTGGTTGGCCGTGAACTTGCAATAGGAAATTGGTCACAATACCTATTTGAAATTATTGCTACTGCGGTTGCTATTGGTATCGCTTCAGGTTTGTATCCTGCAGTGTTCATTTCTTCTTTTAGTATTCATCGGGTACTCAGTGGTGATTTTGGCAGAGGAAAAACGGCAATAGTGGTGAGAAAATCATTGATGATTTTGCAATCTGCGTTATCGGTGAGTTTGATCATTTCCGCGGCTAGTTTATATTTTCAATTGAATTATTTACAAAATCTTGATGTTAATTATGAGAAAAACCAACGGCTTCGTGTGCTTGATGTTCCTGCTGATTTACTTTATCCACAAGATGACCAGTCGTTTTATCAAGCACTATCGACGATTGATGGTGTTATTTCTTCGACACCTGTTGATTTTGATTTAACCAAGTCGACTAATGCTGGCGCTTTTGTAACGTCAGTGCCAGGTATAAAAGACTTTGACCAGTCAATGGGGTTCGGCGGTGTGGGTTTTGATGCTGTACAGGCATTAGGATTACAGTTGATTGCCGGACGTGACTTTTCTACTCAATATAAATCTGACTGGTTTAACGAGGAGCAAGGAACCGTTGCCATTATCATTCCTGAATCTGTTTTAGCGGCTGCAGGGTATAAAAATGCAGAACAAGCTATCGGTCAAGTATGGCGATTTGATGCGGGCCCACATCAGAGCCTGCAAGGAAAAATCGTCGGTGTCGTTAAAGAGGTAAAAATTGGCTCTGCTCGAAATGAAGCTTATCCGGTATTATTTGTTTGTGGTTTAACTATTCCAAGTGAAGGTTCAATCGTCATTGAAGTGGACGACCAGAATTCTCTAAAAATTAAACAAGATATTATCAAGCTTGTTGAGCAACGTTTTAAGATGGCACTGGTTGAAATAGAATTAGTTAAGCAAAATTATCAACAGCTTTATCAAAAAGATAATCAGTTGGTCGATATGGTGGCAATATTTTCTGGTTTAGCGGTGTTTTTGACCTGTGTTGGTATGTTCGGTCTATCGGCTTTTAATGCCCAGCAGCGTAGCCAAGAAATTGCTATTCGCAAAGTGCTAGGTGCTTCAAGATTTTCTTTAATGTCCTTGTTAACCAGTGAGTCTATTGTGCTCATCGCAATGAGTTTGGTGATTGCTTTTCCCGTGTCTTATTACTTTATTAATGAGTGGTTGAATAATTTTAATGAACGGATAAATCAAAGCATAACCATTTACCTAATCGCTGCGTTTGTTGTTGCGCTTGTTACTTGGTTAACTGTTGCGGCAATAGCTTTAAAAACTGCTAGTGTTAAACCGTCATTAAGTTTACGATACGAATAACGCGACTTAACGAAATAGATGTTCATACCAGCTCAGTTTTAATGGCTGGTATGATTGTTTCAAATATCATGATTAATTAAGCGCGGTGTGGTTTATTAAGTTATCGGCTAAAAGGTCAATGAAACTTCTGACTTTAGCAGACGACAATCTGTCTTCCCGATGAATAATATTAATAGGAAGTGGTGGCTCTTCAAACGGCTCTAAAACTATTTTTAGTTTGTTTTGTGCCAATTCATCTGCTACTTGATAAGAAATAACCCGAGCAATGCCAAAATTAGCAAGCGCAGCGTTGATTGCCGCTTGATGAGTAGTTACCCGCAGTTTAGAAGTGATTCGTTGATTAATTAATTTACCGTTTTCAACAAATTTCCAATCAGGATTAAGACTACCTGCTCGAACTTCTATCAAGGAATGCTTTTCGAGTTCTGAAAAGTGTTGTGGGATACCATGCTGTTTTAAATATTCGGGAGAAGCGACTAATGCTAAGCGAACTGAGCCAACTTTTTTAGCGCGCATTGACGAGTCTGCTAGCTTGCCGATTCGTATCCCTACATCATAACCCTCTTCCAATAAATTCACGACGCGATCTAGAAATACCGTGTTCACTTCTGTTTGGGGATAGGTATTTAAATATTCTAAAACAGAAGGTAAGACAAACTGCTGCCCAAAAAGTAACGAGGCCGTGACACTGATACTCCCTCGAGGGCTTGCGTTAATACCTTGCGCTGCTTCGTTAGCTAATTTTATGTCGTTAATAATACGTTTTACATCTTCTAGGTAACGCAAGCCAGCATCGGTGACTTTGACATAACGTGTTGTTCGATTAAATAATTTAACTTCTAGCCGGTCTTCGAGCATCGCGATAGCTCGGCTAACTGTGGGAGGCGACATGTTTAAACGACGACTTGCCGCGGCAAAGCCTTGCTCTTGGGCAACAGCAACAAATATCTTCATTAATTGTATTTGGTCTAACATTGATTGTTCCAATAATTGAAATAATCAATTGTATATTTATAGTATTCTTAATAAAAGTGTTTTGTTACACACTAGCTTCATCCTAAAAAAAGGGATTAACCCCACCATTTATTTTATGAAAGAGGCACAAACAATGAGTCGAATTAATCTAGTAACAACAGAGCAAGCAAACGAAGATCAACTAGCCTTATATGCAACAATAGAAAAACAATTAGGTGTGGTGCCTAATTTTTTAAAGGTATTTGCTAATTCTCCAGCAGCGTTAAAAGCTTTTTTAGGTTTACATACTATCGCTAATGAAGGCGACCTTGATGCGAAAACCAAAGAACGTATTGCCCTTGGCTTAGCTGAACAAAATGCCTGTGAATACTGTGTTTCTGCACATACCGCCATAGGGAAAAGTGTCGGGCTTACCGGAGATGAAATGGAGGCGAACCGTTCAGGAGGCAGTCAAGATGCTAAAGCGGGTGTTGCGGTTAAATTTGCCCGATCTTTGGCGGAAAACAATGGCGAAGTAAATACCGCTGAATTACTAGAAATACGTAATCTTGGTTATTCAGACGCTGAAATTGTTGAAATTATCACCCATGTTGGTATGAATATACTGACCAATATTTTGGGTAAAGCGAGCCGTGTTGAAATCGACTTTCCAAAAGTTGAATTACAACAAGCTTCTTAACCTCTTTATTCACCACGTATTTTACTTTATACCAAGAGGAGCGAGTGCCTCCTCTATATTTATAAAAGGAAACTTCTATGGCTCACCAATACGCTAAAATTGCTTTTACCGATAATGTAAGGCAAGTACAAAGTGAACAGAATAGCCGCGCCGGTTATGCTGGCATGGATGCGGGTGAAGACTACAACTTTTTGTTTTCAGACAACGAAGCTCAATTCATTGCGCAACGTGATAGTTTTTACATGGCGAGTGTTAGCGAAACAGATTGGCCCTATGTGCAGCATAGAGGTGGACCTAGCGGGTTTCTTAAAGTATTAGACGCACAAACACTCGGTTTTGCAGACTATAAAGGCAATCGGCAATATGTGAGTACTGGAAATTTTCGCACCAATGACAAGGTATCTATTATATTAATGGACTACCCTAACCGACGTCGTTTGAAAATTTTAGGGCGAATATCACAAGTTGAAGAGCAAGACTGGCAAACGTTGGCATCACTAGAGGACAATAACTATAAGGCCCGAGTCGAGCGGGGTTTTATTATCAAAATTTCAGCATTCGATTGGAACTGCCCTCAACACATTACGCCAAGATACAATGAAAGTGAGTTGTCAGCATTAATTAACCCACTGGAAAAACAAGTCAAAGTGCTAGCAGCAAAGCTGGCAGTTACTCAATTAAAAAACCAAAACCAAATGCTAGATAAGAAAGTTCTCGGCGATGGCGAATTGCCCTTGGTAATTGCGGGAATACGACAGTTAACGCCTGAAATTAGAGCCTATGAATTGCGCGGGGTAGACAAAGCACTATTACCTAGCATTACTGCTGGAGCTCATATTCAGGTGCCAGTTCAATTAAGTAATGGAAAGTTAGCATGGCGTAATTATTCAATTAGCAGCAATCCAGCAAGAACCGACTGTTACGAAATAGCGGTTAAACGTGAAGAAACAGGGAGTGGAGGATCGCTGGCTATTCATCAAAACTATCAGTTGGGATTATTACTCAATTGTAAAATGCCGGAAAACTTTTTTCCATTGGTAGAGGATAATCCACCAACGGTTTTAATTGCTGGCGGCATAGGTATTACAGCGATTAAGTCGATGGCACTAGCCCTACTTAATTCGAGTACTGCGTTTGAATTACACTATGCGGGACGTAGCAGAAAAGATATGGCCTATGCTGACAGGCTAACTAAGCAGCTGAGCGAAAAGTTGCATTTATATCCTTCGATAGAAGGCAATAAATTATCACTTAAAAAACTGATGAAACAGCAATCAGAGCAATGCCATTTTTATTTATGTGGCCCAATGAACATGATCAACGACTTTATGCAGTGTGCGGTAGAGTTAAAAATACAAAGCGATAGAATTCATTATGAATATTTTTCAACATCGCTTGCCGATTCAGCGGCAACTTGCAAATTAACGTTAACAAAATCAAAGGTTAACCTCGATATTGCCAGTAATCAAAGCTTACTCGACGCGGTATTAGCAGCGGGTATTGAGGTGCCATATAGTTGTAAAGCGGGTGTGTGCAAGAGTTGTGTCGTTAATGTATCGAAAGAAGCGAGTATTGATCATTTAGACAATTGTTTAACTGAGCACGAAAGGGCATCAGGAAAAATGTGCTTATGCGTATCAAGACCTAAATCAACAAATCTCATTATAGATTTGTAATCTCAAAGGAAAATCTATGACTGACCCATTAGCAATTGAAGAAGTACGACACCCGTTGCCGAATTCTACGGTAGCAACCGCAAGAGAAAAAATACCTAAAGCGGAAGGTGCGTAGAATACTAAGCAACCAGAACGGGTAGCAAGCGCTTATAGTCTAGATAGTCAGTGGCGTAATAGCTAAGTCGCTCTAATTAGAGGGTTAAAGCGACGAATAAAAATGTACTGCTTCTGCCCAGCACCATACTGTTATTTAAAGTTTATACGTTCATTCAGTATTATGTTTTCAGGGGTTATTTCAGCTTTATAGACCAATACTTCAACGCCAGATTCAAGTGCTTGCTGGATTAACTCGGCATATTTAGCATCGATATGTTTAGCGGCTTTAACGCTGTTAATACCTGTATGTAATACGGCGAATAATAAAACGGCTCTATCGCCATTTTTTGCAATATTTATTAATTCGCGTAAGTGTTTTTGACCACGAGTGGTAACCGAATCGGGAAAGTAACCTTGCTGACCTTCAAGTAATGTTACGCTTTTTACTTCAATATAGGTTTTAGTGTGCTGTTTTTGTGATGAGTTTTTATCTAGAGAAGAGTTTAGTAAAATATCAATACGGCTATTTTCTTCACCGTATTTCACTTCTCTTTTCAATTCATCAAAACCTTGCAGTTCCGTAATAGTGCCATTTAAAATCGCTTGTTCAGCTAATTGATTAGCGCGCAGAGTATTGACGCAAATGAAGTGATCTTGCTGGGTTTGTGTTAATTCCCAGCTGAAGGGGTATTTGCGTTTCGGATTGTCAGAGGTGCTATACCAAACATTGTCATTCTGGGTAGCACAGCCACTCATAGCGCCGGTGTTTGCCACATGTAATGTGGTTTCGCTACCATCTTCTAAAATGATATCGGCAAGGAAGCGTTTGTAGCGTTTAATTAAGGTGGCTTTTTTAAGTTTAAGTTTCATTGAATAGAATGACTAAATATTTTTTTTCATTTTACGTGATGAATCACAGAACTGCTAATTTCTGTTAATGCCACTTTAGAGACCTAATTTAGACGTGAATTTATCTTAATAAATAGTCTGCTTGGCCACTGGAGTTCAGGTTATTACATTGGCATGACTTCAAAAATTCATTAGTCAGTGATTGTTTCATCATAAATATCCGTAAAGCAAAGTGACTTTTTCTTGCTTGATATATAGGCAATTTAAATGTAATTATATATAGACTTTAAATTCATCTACTTTTAATTCTATGGGTAGACAGAAAAGGAAAAAAAATGAATAAATCACACGTTATATTGCTCGCTACTGCGCTTTTCCTAGCCTACTCCACTTATCACTTTTATTCTCTAGAGAAAAAAAATTCAAAAATCTTTGAAAAACAAAGTTTGGAATTTTCATCAACACTTGAAACGTTAGATAACAAACTAAATATACAAGTTGCAGCGCTAATGAGAGAGTTAAAAGAAAACCAAGCAATGATAGCTTTTTTACAAAAATCTAATTTGGAAATGAAAGAGAAAGAAAATAATATTGAAAGTCTTAGTGAAATTGCTGAGGAATCTCTTGTTAACACTAAAGAAAATCAGCTGGCAAGCAGTTATGATTTAGTAGAAGAAAAGCAAAAGATGAACAAGTTATTTAAAAGCTTTGGTATTGATGAAAAAAGCTTAGAAAACTACAAACATGGCATAGATGAAAATTTTGAAGAAGAACTTGTAGATTATAATTGGGCTCCTGAATATGAACAGAACATAAGAGCTTTAGTTAATACGGATGATTCTTATGGCTTTGACATTCAAGAATTGACCTGTAAATCGACAGCCTGTGAAATAAAACTTACAGCCACTCAAAATGAAGGTTTGTCTATTGGTGGAAACTTTGCCAAACTTTTACAAAAACAGAAATGGTTCGATAAAAATGGTGATATTGCTTTTTTTCCTATTGTTGCTGACGGGACCATTAGGGTAAGAGTAGAGAGAGGGGAATTGTAAAGTTATCAGATGGACTTATTGGTAATTCAGCTACAATGAAAATACTTGTTCAAACCCTGCTTAATGCTCTAAAAGTTTCTCTATGTTAAGCAGGCTCTATGCCTTGTGGCATGGTAAATATTCCACTTGGGTCATACTGACGTTTTACTTCTGCTAACTTCGTATAATTATCACCATAATAAGCTTGTTGCCAGTCTTCAATGTAAGCGTCTAGATAGTTTACGTAGGCACCACCACTGCTCCAAGGCGCCATTACACCTCGAAAACTATTTTGCCATTTTTGTGTTTCGTCAATAGTTTCATTACTCGCATTTGTTGAGAGGTAGGTATAATATTCGGCACTAAAAAGTGCATTGCGGTGAATAAATGCTGTATCACTTTGGCTCAATTCATCAATAGCACCTCCCATGGTATTAAGAATAATCATACCTAAGTTACCGTCAGCTTTACTTTCTTCAATAAATGTTTTTAACGTTTGAATGCCAATAGGTGGAATGGTTTGATGAAAAAAATCTGAGCTGGCAGCGAAAGCACTTCTAGGCATAGTTCCTTCAGGAAATTGACTACTTAAATGACATGCTGCAATGCTATTTTCGCATGTGCCTAGCATAACATTTCGATAGGTATTGGTTGATACGCTATTTGAATTAGGCGTCGCACTAATACTGTCGATAAATAATTGCCAATGTTGCGTCGCTTCAGTCACTGTATTGAGGCAAAATGCGCGAATATATACCCTAGTTGCACCATTTATCCAGTTAGGTATGACTTGTGCCCACATTTCGTTAGGCCAGGTTTGCGATAATGTTTGCCATTGTGCCATGACTGTTTCGAAATCATTAAATGAGTAATAGGCTTCAAATACCGTGATGTCTTTAGTGGCATGTGTTTTAAAAGTGAAATTACTCACGATACCAAAATTGCCACCACCGCCACCACGTAGTGCCCAAAATAGCTCAGGTTCTTGTGTCGCGCTACAGGTTACTTTTGTTCCGTCAGCGGTTATCACATCTACAGAAAGTAAATTATCGCAAGTTAAGCCATAAGCGCGGTCAACAACCCCTATACCACCGCCGAGGGTCAGTCCTGAAATTCCGACACTTAAACAACTGCCTATTGGAATGGCAACGCCTTGAGCTGTCAATTGGTCATAAATATCAACTAATCTTGCTCCTCCGCCAACGGTAACCGTGTCTTCTGCAATGGTAATGGTGTTAAGGGAGGTTAAATCTAAAACTACCCCTGTGGTTGTGGAATTACCGGTATAACCATGACCTCCACAACGAGAAGTAACATGTAAATTGTTGCTCTGCACAAAAGTGAGGGCCGTTATTATGTCTGCTTCATCAGCGCAATGAACAATTGCTTCGGGGTAAATATGATCGAAACGTGTATTGAAGACCAAGCGAGCTTTTTCATAAACATTGCCCTCTTTAGGTAAAGTAAGCTTACCGGTTAAATTTTCGCTGAGTTGTAGCCATTCACTTTCAGCAATACTACTGGTAACAGGAATTATGGGTTCTGGAACTAGAGTTGATACTGAGTTGTTATTACTACTTCCTCCTCCACAACCAGAAAATGCGATTGAAAATGCTGAGAGCCCTAAAAAACGACGACGATCCATGTTGGCAATTCCTTTGTTTTTTAATAAAACAGTAATAGCTTGTCTTGAATAACCTTATACTAAATAAACAGTTAATACTTATGAAAAAAACAGCTTTCTCATAAGTGAATGTTATAAAAAAATAAGTAAGTTAACAAATATTTTATGCCTGAAAATATACCATAGCGAGTAAATCGCTCGATACGACTTTATCTATAAACAACAGATCCTCTTTTAGTTAATGTAAATCTCCGCTAATTTTTGTTTATCAGGATATTGGGTAATATAAGCAGTTTTTCTGAGTCAAAAAAATGAGGTGAACTTGAACTTTAATTTAAAATTTATGTACGAAATAGAAGGCACTAGTCCAAAAGTGTTGTTACTTTTTATCTAAAAAGTGACTAGTGTCATGTTACTGATATAAATAACCTTATTTATAAAAATAGGCTATAGATATACATGGACTTTTCTTGAGCTGGCTTTTATTATTCATCATATATGATAAAAATTTAATGGAATATTTAAATGAATAGGTTATTCAGTCTGTTGTTCGTTATTTCGACCATCCTATTAACAGCATGTAATGGTCTTTCAGGTGAAAATGAAGACACGACCACTGTGCCATCTGATGCGACGAATATCTCAATTGCTTTACTTAACAGTCAAAATGATAGCGAGCAAAGCTTTGATAAAAATGGAATAATTACCGTACAAGTGACTGTAACTGATCAATCCAATGAACCAGTAACTAATACACGGGTTAATTTTTCAGGCGATTTAGGTGTTCTTTCTCTAGACTCTAAACTCACGAACGACTCGGGTGTGGCATCCATTGAAATAACTAATACCGCGGGCATTTTAGGCGCGGGCACTATCACTGCTTCAACAGTCAGTTTATCAACATCGATTGATTATGAGTTTATCAGTGATAACACCATTGAAAAGCTTTCAACCTTATCGGTACAAATGAGCATTAATGGCAGTATTACTAATCAATTCAAAGCCGATGAACAAATACAAGTTTTAGTTACCTTGAAAGATGGCAACGGTGTAGCTATTGAGAATGAAATTGTCAGTTTTTCTGTTGATATCGGTTTGTTAAGTGTTAGCTCTGCATTAACAAATGAAAATGGCGAAGCTTCAGTAACCCTATCAGGAAACAGTTTAACTGGTGCTGGCGTTTTCATTGTAAATTTAACCAATAACAGTGCCGTAAGTAACCGCATAAATTATCAAATATTACCCACAGGCAGCACGCTAGAAGATATTCTTATTGGATATTTTGGCGATAATGGCTTTGTAGAAGGTGAGATAAAGTCTTCCATAGATAACGCTTTAGTTAGTGCGGGCGGGACATTAGGAGTATCAGTAGATTTAGTTGATAGTAATAATAATCGTATTAGCATTCCTACGACTGTGACCTTCACTTCTAATTGTACGCTCAATGGTAATGCGACCATTGATGACACCGTAATCACTCTAAACGGTAGTGCTAGTGCCACCTTCGAAGACATTGATTGTGCCGGAGTATCAGGGGTTCAAGATGTCATCATTGCTTCAATTACCGCTAATGGCATTACCAATATCGCCTCAATTGACATTGAAATAACAGGCGAGCAATTAGGCTCTATTGAGTTTGTCTCGGTACAACCCAGTTCCATTGTTATTAAAGGCAGTGGTGGAACAGAAATTTCTACCGTAACTTTTTTGTTGAAAAGCTCACTAGGTAATCCACTTGCCCAGCAAGAAGTCTTTTTTACTTTGGACTCATCAGTGGGCGGAGTTAGTTTAAGTCGCCCCTCAGGTTTTACTAATAGCCAAGGACTGATAACCACGCAAGTTTCTTCTGGTACGGTACCTACAGTGGTCAGAGTTACAGCAAAATCGAGTATGATGGTAAATGGAGAAACGACCACGATTCAAACTCAATCAAGTGAGCTATCTGTCAATACCGGCCTACCAGAACAATCTTCATTTACAATCGCTGCAAGTGTGCTAAACCCAGAAGCGAGTACTAGAGGCACAGAGTCTATTATTTCTGTTTGGCTTGCAGATAGCTTTAATAATCCAGTTCCAGATGGCACCACCGTAAACTTCACGACAGAAGGCGGTACTATAGAGTCAAGCTGTAATACTTCATCAGGTAATTGTTCTGTTACTTGGACTTCAACAGAACCTTACCTAAATGATCATCGTTCAACAATTCTTGCTACCACCTCAGGTCATGAAACCTTTTTTGATGTAAATGGTAATAATGTTTTTGATGATGGAGACGGTGATGCGATAAGTAATAACAAGAAAGTGAATTCTGGTTTTGGTCGTCAAACCCCATTACCTTCCGGCTTTGTTGATATGAGCGAAGCATGGCGTGATGATAATGAAAATGACGAAAAAGACCCAGAAGAAACAACGTTTTTTGATGACGACGGAAATGGAAATTTCGGTTATGGTGAATCTAATGATTTGAAAGATGGTTTCTTTAACGGGCCTCAATGCACAGGAAGTAAATGTGATGAAAACGCTAAAAAGGCGACATTAAGAAAGGCGTTGGTGTTGATCATGACAAGTGCACACTCTCCTGATTATGTACTTTCGAATGCCGATCAAAGTATTTTGTATGCTGACAGCGATCCCGATGAAGCGGTAGTAGCACTACCTTCAATAGCAGACGGTGATTCATTAGCCTTGAGGTTTCGTTTTGCTGATAGTGCTATGCAAACCTTACCATTTGGCACTACGGTTACCGTTGCATTAGATGGCGGTGAAGTACAAGGAACCACTAGTATTGTAATAGGAAATACGCCATTAAGTGGTTACCGTTCTATGGACTTTACTATTAATAATGTAGCAGGCAGCACACCTGAGCAAGCAATATTAAACATCAGTATTAAAACTCCCAATACAGTTTCTACTAACTATATAAGTCAAACGATTACGCTTTTATAGGAGGAGTATTTTTATTTACCTACAGGAGAAAGGAATACTCCATCAATTAAATCATTGGCTAGAAACGACTGTACCGCTGCATATATTATATGTAGCGTTATAAGTTAATCAGGCGTTAAATTCAACAAGGCAGTCTATGTATAATTTAATTTTAATAATACTCTTAACGTTTTCTTCAAGCTTACTTGCTAATAAAGTGAATACTCCTAATGAACTCACCCTCACCTTAGAAAAAATTAGAGTACAGAACGAAATTCCTGCTATGGCAGTGGCAATAATAAGCTCAGGTAAAGTCACTTATAGTAAAGGTTTTGGATTTCTTGATGAAGAAAAATTAAAACCGACAACGAAAAAGTCGTTATTTCGAATTGCTTCTATCTCTAAGCTTTTTACGGCTCAAGCCATTATGCAATTGGTTGAAGATAAGAAGTTAGACCTCAATGATAATATTGGCCAATATTTATCAACATTTGAAAATAGTAATATTACCGTTAAGCAGCTACTTACTCATTCATCCGGATTAAGTGATTCTGTCAGGCCCGAACACTTTGCTGCTAATAGATCTGAACAGGCATACTTGAATTTAGTACAACAAACAGCAGTTAATAATGGAGAAAATAAAACCTTTGAGTACAGTGATACTGGTTTTAACATTTTAGGCAGAGTTATTAGCGCAGTTTCTGGCGTTAATTACGAAAAGTATATTTATGAAAACATTTTGATGCCAGCAGGCATGAAAAAAAGTAACTACTTTAATGGCACGAATGAACATTTTTCTGAAGCTCCCCCTACGAAAAGAGGAAGGTTAATAGCTGAAAGCAAGCAGCGTCCTTATGACTTATCATTTAATCCGAGTGAAGGGTTAGTGACCAATGTAAATGATTTAAGTATGTGGCTAAAACTAACACTCGCTAATGACAGTTCACTTCTAAAAGAGCAAACATATAAAAATATGTTAGAGCCTCACGTTAAAACCACATGGGGAGAAATATACATGGGGCTAGGTTGGCAAGTATACAAAAACGAAGGTGTTAATGCTGCTAGGCACCCTGGTAGTATTAGAGGATATAAATCATTAATTATTACTTACCCTGAAAGTAAAAATGCCATGATATTACTGACCAATTCAACTAACACTCCTCGATGGGAGATAGCAAAATCTATTACAACAATATTAAAACAGCATGCTGAGTGGTAGTTAAAGCACGGCTAGATTTAAGCCACTAAACTTATATCAGTATCAAAATTGTTATGGTTTACTTTTGATAAAGCGTAACACCCCCCCTATTTTCCATATTTTACAGAAGCTGAATCAAATAAGTTAGCATTTACTTGATAAGCACTCTTGTTTTTCTGAGCAAAACTCCAGTCGTAACTCTATAATAACTAAATAAAATAAAATATTTCCGGCTCGGGTGTAATAAATCTTTACGCTATGCCACTAACTAAGCATAACCAATCAACGGATAACAGGATTTAAATGGGCAGTGACTTTTACCAGCTATCGATACTACCTTTTGCGGGAATTATTATTAAAATCTGCCGAGCTTACACAAACAGCCAAGAAGATTTTGAAGATTACTATCAAGAAGTATGTCTACAAATCTGGCGTAGCAAAGACAATTTTAATCAAGAAAGTGAATGGTCAACGTGGATATACCGCATTTCACTTAACGTCTGTTTAACTTATTTGAAACGACGAAAAACAGGTGATAAAGAAATAGTTTCAAATAGTTTGCCAGAAGAAGCGATAGACGATAGTAAGGCGTTTGTTAGTGATGAAATCAATGAGCTATATAATGCTATCAAGCACTTATCTGAAACAGACCGAGCGGTGATTTTGCTTTATTTAGAAGAAAAAACCTACGAAGAGATAGCCGACATTATTGGTAGTAATACAAATAATATTGGTGTTCGAATAAAGCGAATCAAAGACAGGCTTAATAAAATTATTAATCAAGAGGATTAACAAATGACAAAATCAATAGAAATGATGTGGAAAAAAGGCTTTGTTAACGAGGCTAATTTGACTGCGCCTAAAGTTAATGATTTATATAATCGTAAATCTCAAAATGTTGTCGATAAGCTGCAAAATATGTTTGCTATCAATATAAAAGCTATCATGGTGGGCAGTGTAATTATGCTTATTATGATGAGCCTTATCGGTGCGCCATTTTTAGGTTTATATATTCTTTGCCTACTTATGCCATTAATCATCATCGCTAAACGTGAGCTCAAAAAATCCGTTGATTTGTCAAAAGGGCAAAGCAGTTATGAATATCTTATGAGCTTTAATAGTTGGCTACAAAGTTCGATTAAAACATATTCTGGGTATTACAAAATATTTTATCCTCTGTTTTTTTTGGGGATGGCTACTCAAGGAGTTGTGAGTAAAGTTGGCGGTAAGCTTATTGCGTTATTGGTAGAATCGTTTCCAACTGACATTATGATATTAGGCCAACCTTATTATATTATTGCTGCCTTAGCCTTAATAACCTTGATTGCAGCATGGTACGCTGAAGCGTTATACCGTTTGGATCTGAATATAGTTTATGGTCGTCAGTTTAAAAAGTTGGAAGAACTTCTTACTGACATGGAAGAGCTGAGAAAGTAACTTATATTTCTAGCATAAACATCGCTGGCGCTTAGCTTTAGTTTTTAGTCCACAGTAGGTTTTGATCTGCCACTTTCCGGCAATTTTACTTGATGTAAGTATTCATACCAATTATCAGAGAGCAATTTAACTGTTGCCATGTTGTGAGTGCTATCAAGTATGGTTATTGGGTTTATTCGTACTTATATACCTTGATTAATTGCTTTCGTGACTTAAAAATTGACTAAAACACGTTAAACTTTTTAGATCAATCTAGCCACAAGATGAAATTAATGCTGGTATCATTGATGATATTTGTGACGATAGACGAAAAGTTATAAAATTAACAAATCCATTTTTACCACTAAAACTCCTTTGCATCGTACTGAGTTTTGGTTAGATCTCGGTTAATTCACCGGTAAATAAGCCACACCTTATAAAAATATCGGTTTTATAAGGTGATAGGTATAAACTCATAGTATTAATTATCATCTTCAGGACCATTTATGACACAAGTAACTAATATACATTTAGCCAAGCAAAGCAGCACATCAGATTGGCAAGGGGACAACCTTGTACAATTTGTTGATAACGATCTTCATATTTGTTTGAAAAATACGACAGCTAATGAAGTCTCCTTAAGACAAATACAAAAGGCGGCTCGAAAAATTGAAAAGCTTGGCGTTAAGCATGCTCGATTAGTTGGCGGCAATTGGGGCGAAGATAGTCAGTGGAGCTTCGCACTTGGTTTTACTTGTGTGGGTAAATTAACCAATGTTGAATTTACTGGCGACAACGATTGCGTAAATAGTTTGAACGACAAGTTAGCCGTATATGCATGGAGTCGTGATTTAACTAACCAAACGCCATCAGAGTTATACCCTTTAAAATTAGCGGAATTAGCGGCTGATTACATTAATGCACAAGCGCCAGCTTATGTTACTAGCAATATTATTGCTGGTGAAGAATTACAGCAACAAGGTTGGGTGGGTATTTATAATGTTGGTAAAGGCAGTGTTAATGCACCGTGCTTATTAGAAGTAGACTTTAACCCGACAGGAAAAGCTGATGCTGAAGTTTCTGCATGTTTAGTCGGTAAGGGCATTACTTTTGACAGTGGTGGTTATAGCTTAAAATCAAGTGCTGGTATGTTTGATATGAAATGCGATATGGGTGGCGCAGCAGTGGTTGCGGGTGCATTAGCATTAGCGATTCGTCAAGGTTTGAACAAACGTGTTAAATTATTTTTATGCTGTGCTGAAAACATGGTAAGTAATGATGCTTACAAATTAGGCGATATTTTAACTTATAAAAACGGTGTGAGCATGGAAGTGGCTAATACCGATGCAGAAGGTCGAATTGTGTTAGCTGATGGTTTACTCGCGGCCAGCGAAACTAAAGCGCCATTAATTATTAATGCGGCAACACTTACTGGGGCAGCTGTTATGGCAACCGGTGGTGACTATAGCGCGTTATTTGCTTTAGATAACAGTACTGCTGAAAAAGCTAAACAAGCGTCGCAACAAGTGAATGAGCCCTTATGGCAATTCCCATTAGAATCTTGGCATCAAGACAAATGCCCATCTGAATTTGCCGATACGGCTAACAGTAGAACGAAACCTGGCGGTGGTGCTGGCGGGGCAAGTAATGCAGCAGGATTTTTATCACGATTTGTCCACAACGATGGCGCAGGCTGGTTACATTTTGATTTAGCCGCCGCTTATAACGGTAGCTCTACTGGATTATGGGGCGCTGGTGGTACAGGTTTAGGTATTGCTACTATTGCTCAATTGATTAAGTAGCGATAACAACCTTAAACCTCTGCCAGAAAAGTTTTTTGGTAAAGGTTTAAGCGTCATTATTTACACTAAAAAGTGCGATGGCGGTTATAGCGTTATTGCGCTTTTTTTATGTGGTTTGGATTACTCATGAATTCGGTAAGCCATTTTTGGGCACTGTTAATATCACAGAAAACATGAAAGGTCATATTAGCGCTTTGATAAATTCTACGTAATTGCATTTGCTGAATATCACCGCAATTGCTGTCTAGAATAATACTAGCGTTAGCTATCATGCCATGTTGAGCACGATATTTAGTTAAATCAATAAGTGTGCTTTCTGCTTCTGGGGTATAGAGGGCATTACCATAATAAGTAACTAGTGAAGCCCAGCACTCTCCTTGGAAAGAACTACAGACCTTATACATCTCTTTCGCGTATAACTGCGCAGTAACGTCGTTAAATGGGCCATGAGCATCAACAAAAAGAATATTCCCTTTTTGCTCAATACTATATTCTCCATGTGCGGCAAGTTCCATTGCATTCTCCTTGTTTGTTTTTACAACGGGCATAATAAATAGTAATTTTATGCTTAACAAGTATGCAGATTTTGAAGAAAAATCCAGTTTTTAACGAAAAAATATATTGGAATTGGTATTATTTCCAGCCTAATTTTGTTTCAAAATCTTTATCGAGTGCCTTGGCAAATTGCTTAGCTTCTTCCGCAACTTCTTCAAGTAACTTATCTTCCTCACTTTCTGGTGTATAGGTAGGTACTTTTATCGGGTAGCCGCTTTCGTCAATAGCCATGAAAGTAAGAAAACATCGATTAGTGACAACTTTTTTACTTTCTTTTAGGTCACCTGCTCGCACGACAACATAGATGTGCATACTTGTTTTCCCTGTATGTACAATACGTGCAGTAACACTGATCATTTGTCCCACAAGAATAGGTCGTATAAAGCGAATGCCGTTAGCTGAAACTGTAACGGAGTAACGTTTACTCCATTGAGCCGCACACGCATAAGAAGCTTGGTCTATCCACTTCATAACCATGCCGCCATGCACCTTTCCACCAAAATTTACATCAGTAGGTTCGGCAAGAAAGCAAAATTCAACAATATTATTTTTAATCATAAAAAGTAACACTTAGAAAGGATTACCTTTTATTATAGTCAGGAAGTGATTATTCGCTAAGCGTTCGAATATTTGGCCTCATTGGTGAAAGTAATAAAAATGTCAAATGCTTGCGATAATTGTTCTGTGCAGTCGCAAATCTTTATGAAGTCTGTAGCTTTAGCAGATTGTTCAAGATTGATGGTTAACTGGTATATTTCATTGGCTGAAATCATACTTGCCGCCCCTTTTATTTTGTGAGCGAGTAACGCTACTTCTTCGAAGTTTTTTGCTGATACGTAGTTAGAGAGTAAGATAAAAGACTCCTTTGTACTGTTAATAAAGACATTAATAATTTCATCTACATCCTCTTGACCGCCAAACATCTCCAGTAATTTCGCTAAATTAATAACATTATTTACAGGACTTTCTATATGATCAAACGATAGTTCATCATCAAGCTGATCGCTTTCGATAAAATCAATATCGTCATAGTCAAATTCGCTGATATCTAATAACGAATGATCTTGTTCAGTATCTAAAAATTGTTCAAGTTTGCGTTTCAATAAAGGAATTGAAATTGGTTTTGTTAGGTAGTCATCCATCCCCATTTCTTGACAGCGGTCAGCTTCCCCCGTTAAAGCGTTTGCTGTTAGTGCGATTATCGGAATGGTATTTCCTTGCGCACGTAAGGTCTTAGTAAGCTCGTAGCCATCTATATTTGGCATATGGCAATCTGTTAATAGCAGACCATAATTTTGTAATCTGATGACGTCGAGTGCCTCTTGGCCATCATCAACGAAGTCTGCATGGTAATTGAGTTTTTCTAGTTGGCGTTTTATCACAATTTGGTTGGTAGGGTGATCTTCTGCCACTAAAATAAGTTTGCCTTGCTCAATTGCTTGTTCTCTTGTAGTTGTCTCCACCTGCTCAATATCGCTGGCAATAATACTGAGTAGCTCTGCATCTTTACCTTCTTGTGCTTGGTTTACTGACGATATAAGCGAAGTAATAAGTAACGGGTTAACTGAGACAAAATGATGTCCAGGTTCAGGGGAAAAGCTACGTTTACTTAAATCAATCCAAGTGGAAAGGGTGTTAATTGACGTAAGGTTATACTGACTCATGAGCTCTTCTGGGCAAATAAATACACACTGACCTCTAGGGATAATAGAGGTCAGCCGTTCAATGTTATTGTCAAAGGGTAAGGCAATTAAAGGTGCCTGCCATTGCTGAAAGTAACGCTGAATTCTTTGACATGTAGGGCTAGCGTCATCAATTAGAATTAATGGATACTTATTACTAATTTTTGGTAAAAACTTTTCACAGGTAGATTCGAGTGTTAAAGAGAAGCTAAATTCTGAGCCTTGCCCTAATATACTTGATACCGCGACTTCCCCACCTAAACGCTCAATCAACATCTTACAAATAGATAAGCCTAAACCTGTGCCACCATATTGTCGGGTTGTCGAGTCTTCTGCTTGTACGAAAGGAGAAAATAATTTACGTTGATTTATCGGTGATATACCAATACCAGTATCTTTTACGGAAAACAAAATTGTTTGCTGGTTCTTATTAATCGCTTGTTGCGTAACAGACAAAGTAACATCACCTTGGTCTGTGAACTTTATCGCATTACTTAATAAGTTTGATAAAACCTGCTGTAAGCGCACAGGATCAGAATGTACATGATGGAAAAGCTGTGGGTCGAACATCAACTTTATCGCGATATTTTTTCTATGAGCCGTATTTGCATGCGTTTTTAATGCAGATTCAACAAGTTGCAATAAATTAGTTTCAATATTTTCAATACTAAATTGCTTTGATTCCATTTTAGAGTGATCTAACACATCATTAAGAATGTGTTGCAAATTATTCGCAGAATTATTAATGGTTTTTACATCTTGTAATTGCATTTTGTTGAGGTTGGAATGCTCTAATAGTTCCAGCATGCCGATAATTCCACTTACTGGCGTTCTTATTTCATGGCTCATCATTGCCAGAAAACGGGACTTAGTTACAGCGGCTTGCTCGGCAGCACACATTGCTTTTGAAAGTGCGAATTCTTGCTCTTTACGATCATTAATTTTGAGAACAACACCATTCCAAACAGTTTTATTGTTTTGTTTTTCTGGGAAGGCGACAAGGTGTAACCAGTTAACCATATTATTTTCAAAAATAACGCGAAATTCAATATCAAGCTCGGTTAAATTATTTTGAGAGACGTCTATAGCACTAATAATATTTTCTTTGTCATCAATGGGGATCGCATTAAATAATAGCTCAGGCTGTATAAGTAATTTTTCATGTGTAAAAGGGGTTAGTCCATCAATGCCTTGGCTAACGTAAGTAAATTGAGTCAATTTATTTTCATCAATATGAAACTGTATTACAGCGCCAGGGATCGCATCGGCGAGTGAATTTAGCTCATACTCTGCTTGTCGTGCTCTATTTTCTGCAAGGGACCGCTGTGCCACTTCTTTTTGAAGTTTTCTGTTCCAGAATGATATACCGATAAAAATTAATAAAATGACGATGCAAACGAGTAAGGCTTCTGTTGCGTATTTTCTATAATAGCCATCTTGTTGAATATTTAATTTTGACCATTTCTGATTGAGTTGCTTAATTTCATTATTACCCATTTCATTGAGTACTTTATTGATAAGTACAGTCAATATTTTATTTTTTTCTGAAGTAGCAAAATGAATATTAATATTTTTTTCAGCGCTTAACGTATTCAGTATTTTATATCGGCCAAGTCTTTCATTTTGCAGCCATGGGCTTGCTGTCGATAACAAAGCAAATAACACATCGGCTTTTTTCTTATCTAAAAGTGCAAAGCTATCAGCCATATTTTTTGTTTCAAGGTCAGTGGTAATATTTTCATTTTTTTTGAGCAGTTGGTAGGTGCTTTCTCCACGTGGGCTAACAATAATGCGATTATCATCTAACGCTTCTTCAAAAGTAAGTAGCTTGTCTGCACGGGAAATAAGTACCCAAGGGGAGGTATGATACTTAATTGAAAGTACCGTGTTTTTATGCTCAATTTTATCAGAAAGTGCTGGTAGTAGAGTGACTTGATTTTTTTCTAATAAGTGGAAAGCATGATCCCAGCTATTTGCGGTAACAGGCACAAGTTTAATACCGAGTTTTCTAGCAATGATTGCCAACAACTCTACAGAGAGGCCTTGTTCTTTACCTTCTGAGTCTTGAAAAGTAAAGGGATGCCAGTTTAGGTGTGAGGCATATTTTATAACCGGGTTTTCTTTTAGCCATTCTTGCTCATTCTTTGTCAGTAACATCGGCATTTTACCATCGCGTAAGGTAAGGCTAGAACTATTCCAGCGGGCACTAATGTAAGCATGAGTGACACTGTCTATTTGTTTTATCACTTTGTTGATAGCCGAATTTAATAAGGTAAATTCAGGTTGAACTGAAAATTTAGAATAATCACGTGGTAAACCGGTAACAGAAACTAGCTGTAACTGAGCATTAGGATATTTATCAAGAATATAATTGTTGGTTACCCAGTCACCTAAATAAGCATCAGCTAAACCAAACTTTATCGCCGCTGTTGCTTCATGGCTATCACGGACATCAAAAATGTTCACATCAGGCATATATTCTTTTAATGTTATCGCCTTAATAAAACCTTTTTCGGTTGCAAACCTCAATGCTGACATGCTTTGAATCGATTGTTCTTCTTTCCATTTTTCTGATTTTTTAACTAATACTGAAAACGCAGCCTCCATAAACGGATTAGAAAACAACATGAATTTTTTACGTTGTTCTGTATCACTAAAACCAACAATTAAATCAACCTCTTTATTTTTAAACGCGGCTGCCATTGCTTGTGTGTCAGCTAATACCCTATAAACAATTTTTAAGCCGAGTTGATTGGCAATTAACTTTAAATAATCATTATAAATACCTAGTACTTTTCCATCGCTGCTGTGAATTACATAGGGAGGAAATTCAAAACCGGGGAAGGCAACAATGATTTCTTGTTTGTTTTTAATCCACAAGGATTCTTCTTTAGTTAACGCTGTATTGCTAGTTGCGGATACAGGCGCATGTAAAAAGAAGCAGGTAAGTAATAATAGAACCAGTATCTTTACGAAGTACTTAAACATTAAGCGTTCTCCAGCGCTAACAACGCCTGCTTTACTTCATTATTGGTTGATGAAAACCAGTTTGGTAAATTTCGTTTAGAGACCTTAAGTGCTATTGTTTTTTCGGCTTGTTGATAAGCAAGCTTTAGCTGGTCTACAGGGATATTCATTGGAATTGATAATGAAAAACCTTTAATTAATGAGAAAGCTATATCGCTATCAAACGGCTTTAGTTGCCATGCATGGAGCCATTGCGTTACCGATTCGGAAAAATCTTTATTTTTTTGAGAATCATGCGCTTTAACTTTAATGCTTTTTACTGACAATAAAGTACGTTGATGTTTATTGTGCACATAGTTCAATAATGACTTTTGCGTTAAGTGCAAATTAGACTCTCCGAATTCAGGCGATTTGATAACTGCCGGTTCACCAATAGCATTCATCAAGTAGAGTTCGTCTAAATGTGCGTAAAAGTCAGTTAAGGGTTCTTCCTGTTGGTAATCATTCCAGATCTTAAGTGCGCCCTGTAAGTCGCCATCTAGTAACATGAAGCGGGCTTTTAACAAATTTCTATGCCACTGGTAATCTGCTAATTTAAATTGTTTCTCGATAGACTTAATACGCCTTGTAAAGTCGGTCATAAACTTAGCCCGTAATGAAATATTCGTTTCGTTTTCGGCTCTAATTAAATATGAGCGGGCATGATTTAGTGCATGGTCAACGGTATGCCATATAGAGTTGTTAAGTCGAGAACTTGTTTTTTGACTAAGGCTCAGCATTAAATCGAATTCAGCATTCTCTATAGCAAGGTTATAATAAGTGAGTAAACGCTCTACGTTGTTTGCCGACATGGTATTTAGCTGTTGAAAAGCGTCTAACGATTTAACGATATTATTTAAGAGTAAGTAGCATTTCCCCTGAACTTGTAATGCTTTAAAGCGATATTGATTATTGCTTATTAATGGCGTAATCAGTTTTAATGCTAGCTCATATTTTTTTTGAGTCATTAATAAGTTGGCTAAATGAATACGTGCTACTTGGGAGTTATTATTGATAAGCTCCACATAAATTTGTTGGGCTTTTTCAACTTTCTGCTCGTTAATATATAGCTGTGCGCGCGCAAAAGTGACAGACGTAGCATTCTTATATTTATCACAAAGTGCTAAAGCTGAAACAATACCTTCTTTTTTATAGCTATTATGAATTGAATTAATCGTTTGCTTGTGTCGGTAGCTGTTGACGAGTCTTTCTGATATTGCATTAATATTAAGTGGTTTAATTAAATAACCATCGGGTTCAAATTCAGCAAAGCCATAAAATACACTTTTACTCATTTCGCCAGTAACAATAAAAACGACTGTTTTCTTAGGGAGCAGATTTTCTGTTGTCAGAAGTTCAATAAGCTGTAAACCATCAGTTCCTTGCCCTAAATTGTAGTCGCATAAAATAAAATCAAACTTATGGTTTTTGCAAGCAACTATGGCGGCTCTTGCTTCTTTGACAATGATTATGTTTTCTTGTGAGCAGCCATTTTTAATCAACATTAGCCGCGTTGCATTTAAGATCATCTGACAGTCATCAATAACCAATATTTTTTTTTGTTGAAAAAAAGTACGAAAACTTAATTTAGACATCAAGTATTTACCTAGGGTTTTTAAAGCAGTGGCTATATAGCTAAAAGCGGAAGAGGAGTTTTATCCAAAGGATAAGTATTTTCATTTTTGAGCAACTTTGCATCCAACTCGCTTTGCATCATGCAAGCGTATTTTTTATTCCAATGCTCTATCGTTGACTCTAGTCGGGTAATAGGAACGGGTTTAGCGACAAAATACCCTTGGCATAAATCACAACCTAATCGTTTCAATATTTGCCATTGCTTCAGGTTTTCAACACCCTCAACAACTGTTTTTAATTTTAATCTTTTTGCTAAGTTCACACATGATTCGATAATAATAAGTGAATTAGGATCGTTAAGCATATTATCAACAAACGACTTATCAATTTTTAATTCAGTAAAAGGGAAATTACTGACTTGCTCCATTGTTGAATTGCCGGTACCAAAATCGTCAAGGGCCAATGAAAAACCATGCATACGTAAACGAGAAAGTGCTTCTATCGCTTTTTGGTGCTCCTCGATAGAGCCGTGTTCTGTTATTTCGAGAGTTATTTTACGTGCTCGGTTATTAATTCTTGTATCTAAGTTGAGTAGTAAATACTGAATGATATCGTCGCTAATGCTTTTCGGGGATATATTAATCGACAATGCTAATTTATCGAAAGTATTGGGTAGAGAAGATAGCTTATTAATACTTTTAGTATAGATAAGTTCAGTTAATTCAACCATTAGGTCGTTATCTTCGGCAACTTGAATAAAAGCGATTGGCGAGATTAAGCCAAACTTTGAATGTTGCCAGCGTGCAAGTGCTTCTACACTGATAAGCTCGCCTGTTTCGAAACATACTTGTGGTTGAAAGAAAGGTACTATCTCTTTGTCTTTTATCGCCTGTTCAAGATCTTTAGCAGTAATATTAAAGGTCGGTTGCAAAGAAGTAGTTTGGCTTCTTGGTAAGAAGTGCTTCATCAAGCACTTTAATAAAACGACAGGTTGTAACGGCTTTGTTATCGCCCCTATAACATTTAGGACGTACCCTTTTGCCATGTTGCTAGCACTACGAATGAGAGATTCATCCATAGCACTGGATAACATAATGCTACCTTTGAAATGGTTAAGACCAAGGAAACGAATAAGTTCAAGACCGTCCATAGTAGGCATAGACAAGTCACATATTATTATATCAATTGGCTGGTTATTAATGATCTTGAGTGCTTCTTTGCCATTACTTGCACCGATTACATTGGTTACGCCAATTTTTTTAATAATTTTAATTAAGGCAATACGTTGGAAATCATCATCTTCTACGATTAATAACGTTAACTCCCTCAACCTTGCTAGATACCGTTTCATATTCACTCCTTTATTTAGTGTGCGCAGTATAAAAAATATACTCCGTTTTAATTGATACAATTTGTAAATAGAAGGCAGTAAAAATGTAATTGAATAGATGATTTGAAATAAAGAACATGGGTTGATCTACATTAACGTTACTATTTTCAAGGTTTTTTTATACTTTTATTTCCAATTTTTATGTCTATTATCTGATATAAAGGACTTGCTTTATGCGTAGCCTATCCAATATTCAGAATCAGTACTATTGACACTTTTATTTGTAGACTATAGAAAATGAATACTGTTTATCAGGTTTTATAACGTACTTGATACACGTCTGATATAATTCTGGCTAACGACCGAATTTTCCATAAGTGCGCCCAAAACTTGTTACCTATTGAAGAATACATTCCAGAAATCATAGTTACACTCAAGCAAGGCAATAATCTTGTTCTTCAAGCTGAACCCGGTGCGGGTAAATCTACCCTTGTGCCGTTAAGTTTATTAAAAGCTAACTTCCTCAATGGCAAAAAAATAATCATGTTAGAGCCGCGAAGAATCGCGGTTAAGACATTAGCTTTTTATTTAGCTAAGCTGTTAGGTGAAAGAGTGGGCCAGCGTATTGGTTATCAAATACGTAATGAACGTAATACATCGAAAAGCACATTGCTTGAAATAGTGACTGAGGGCGTGCTGACACGACGATTACAAAATGACCCTGAGTTAAGTGATGTTGGGCTAATAATCTTTGACGAATTTCATGAGAGGTCTATTCATGCAGACCTTGCTTTACTGCTCTCATTAGAAGCACAAGAAGCATATCGTGAAGACTTAAAATTATTGGTAATGTCGGCAACTATTGATACCGAGCAAATATCCAATTACTTGCATCAAGCGCCAATATTAAAATGCCCCGGTAGAACATATCCCGTAGCGCTTGAATATTTCGGCAAGCCGATAAGGCATTTATCTGTTCATGTGACGAGCGCTCTCAGTCAAGTATTACAAAATACGTCAAAGGGGGACACCTTAGTTTTTCTGCCAGGGCAAGCCGATATAAAACGTTGCCTGCAATCTGCGCAGCAGCAATTTGACTCAACATTTGATTTTTTACCTCTTTATGGCGGTTTGGCATTATCACAACAAGAGCAAGTATTAAGCAAAAAAGATAACCAACGTCGCCGTGTGATATTTTCAACGAATATTGCTGAAACAAGTTTAACCATTGAAGGTATTACAAACGTTATAGACTCAGGATTAGAAAAAAATCCTACCTTTGATGTCAAAAGTGGTTTGTCGAGGTTAGAAACCTCATATATTTCTAAAGCATCAGCCACTCAACGGGCGGGTCGTGCCGGAAGATTACAAAGTGGCGCATGTCTAAGGTTATGGAGCGAAACCGAGCATAACGGTCTTGCTGATTTTCAAACAGAAGAAATTGTTACCGCGAATTTGGCTAGCTTAACCTTAGAGCTTTCAGCATGGGGAGTTACCACTTTTGATGAGGTGAACTGGTTAACAGCGCCACCTAAATACAATTTTGACAAGGCTTGCCAACTCAATATCGCGTTAGGTTTATTGACTGAAAATAATAAAATAACGCCAAAAGGTTCAAGTGCTTTAAAGTTGGGTCTTGAGCCAAGGTTAGCGAGTATGCTGCTCAGTTGTGAAACGAATTTTGACAAACTCATTGGCTGTATTTTAGCTGCACTGCTATCTGAACGTGATATTTTTATTAACTCCTACAGTTCAGACATTATTGAAAGAGTAATCGTCTTCACCGATTATCTAAAAAATAGGCAATCGTTTAGGGCAAAAAACAGCGTCAAAACGGCGACTATAGAACAAGTAATAACCTTAGCTAAATCTTTTGCACAGAAGATTGGTATTCCCTTTTTTACCAAAGAGATCAGTCTTGGTGACTTACAGGATAAAGTCGGCCCATTACTGTTAAAAGCTTACCCAGATCGTTTGGCTAAAATACGCGATCCCGGAAAAAACCGCTATGCACTCGCCAATGGCAGAGGTGTTACTCTTCGAGACCTTGATTCAATTCAAGGAGACGCTTGGTTGGTTGTCTGCGATTGTGATGGCAAGAATAAAGATGGAGTTGTCTACATAAGTGCGCCTATTTCATTTGCTCAAATACAACAAGCTTTAGAAAAGAAGTTTGTTAAACACACACATTATTTCCTTGATAATAAAAAAGAAAAAGTTATTGGCAGGCAACGTCTAACATATCAGTCGTTGCTCATAGAAGAACAGATATTAAGTTCAATACCTCAAAGTGAATTTCAGTCATGCATAAAAGATATTTTAGCTACCGAAGGTTTAACGTTTCTTAACTGGAGCGCTAAATGCGAGGCTTGGTTTGCTCGTGCTAAATGGCTGGGGGAAGTTGCAGACGAGTTTGTTAATATTTCATATGATTATTTAATGGCTGAACTGGAAAGCTGGTTATTACCTTATTTATCAAAAATTAAATCGATAAAACAACTTAAACAATTAAACATTTACGATTTATTGATTGCTAATTTGTCATGGCAGCAGCAACAATTCCTTGGTAAGGAAGCGCCAGAGCACTATATAACGCCCAGTGGTAAAAGCATACTTATTCGATATGACCAACATCAGGGGCCGACAGTGTCGGTGGTTTTACAAGAAATGTTTGGACAGCTTAAGTCACCTTTATTCGGGCAGGGTAAAGTTCCATTGCGCTTTGAACTCCTTTCCCCCGCAAGAAGGCCTATTCAAACAACCAGTGATTTGGCTAATTTTTGGATATCATCATATTTTGAGGTCGCAAAAGATATGCGTGGAAAATACCCTAAACACAGATGGCCAGAAAAACCATTAGAAGAAGTCGCTGGACGTTCATATAAAGCTCGGAAATAGTCGTACTTGAGTACTCGTTTATCCCCATATTATTAGGTATTCTTTTAGTGTTTACTTTTATTTATACTAGGTATAAATAAATTTAAGCTAGTGACATTACGCTTCCTCTATTTAACAAAAATATAAAACTTATGAGACTTCATGACCAATAAAAAATCAGCTCCTCAAGTAAAAAAAACTAAAAGTAGCCCATTTTTAAAAGCATTATTCATTTTCAGCTTTAAAATTTTTATCGCCATGCTCTTCTTATTCAGTTTTTATGCGGTATATCTAGATAGTAAAGTACAAGATAAATTTGAAGGGCAACGTTGGAAAATACCGGTACAAGTTTTTGGAAAAGTTGAACAGATAAGCATCGGTGATAAGGTTAATGTCGCAAAATTAACTAAAGGTTTGTTACTAACAGGATATCAAAAAACTCAAAAAATTTTAAATGCGGGGGAGTTTTCTGCTTCGCCTAATAAATTGGTATTGTTCCGCCGAGCTTTTGAGTTTGCAGATGGACTTTCTTCAGCACAAGTCTTTACTATTAACATCATCAATAATCGTGTTTTTTCTATTGATAACGAACAAGAGTCTATTGAAAGCCTTTTATTAGAGCCACTATTGCTTGATCGCTTAGTACCTGAAAACAAGGAAGACCGCGTTATCGTCACCCTTGAATTAGTGCCAGAGCAGCTTATTGATGCGCTACTATTAGTTGAAGATCGTGACTTTTATTTCCATGCAGGTATTTCTCCTATAGGCATTATTCGGGCATTAATTAGCAACATTCGTGCAGGTAGAACCGTACAAGGTGGTAGTACGTTAACTCAGCAACTCGTTAAAAATATGTTTCTAACTCGGGAGAAAACCTTGTGGCGAAAAATAAATGAAGCAGTTATGTCGGTTATTCTCGAACTTAGATATAGTAAAGATCAGCTACTCGAAGCATATATTAATGAAGTTTATTTAGGTCAACATTATGCTAATGGCATCTATGGTTTTGGTTTGGCAGCTAAGTTTTATTTTGGGAAAACACTGCAATCATTAACAGTTGAGCAAATGGCGATGCTTATTGGACAGGTTAAAGGGCCTAGCTATTATGATCCGTGGCGGCATACTGAAAGAGCGATAAAGCGTCGAGATTTAGTTTTACTCTTAATGTACCAAAATGAACAAATTTCTCAGCAAGCTTTTGAAGCGGCGGTAGAGTCGCCTTTATCGGTCAGAAAATCGCGTCGTTTGGTTCAGCAAAAATTTCCCGCTTATTTACAGTTAGTCAAAAAAGAGCTGGCTGAAAAACTTTCTGACTTTGAGCAACAAGCAGGAATTCGAGTTTTTACGGGCTTCTCCATCATTACTCAGCGGAATGTTGAACAAGCGATTAAGGAAAAAATTACCGATTTAGAAAAGCTAAATAAAGGCCAATCACTACAAGTAGCAATGGTGGTCACGGATATAGAATCTGGGGAAATAAGTGCCGTCGTTGGTGATAAAAATTCGGGTTATGCTGGTTTTAATAGAGCGTTGCATGCAAAAAGGCCTATAGGTTCATTAGTTAAACCTGCTATCTATTTGGCTGCGCTAGAGCGTTATCAGCAATACAATTTTGCCACGCTACTTAATGATGAACCTATATCACTTACTAGCGAAAATGGACTGGAATGGCGGCCCAAAAATTACAACGGAAAATATCAGGGCAAGGTCAGCTTACTTGATGCCTTGGTACGTTCATTAAACGTGCCAACGGTAAACTTAGGTATGCAGTTAGGCTTAGAAAATGTTGCCGATTTCTTTCATGTCTTAGGATATCCCGATGACATCGTTACCCGACCAAGTATGTTATTAGGTTCACTAAATCTATCACCTCTTGAAGTGAGTCAGTTTTATTTACCTATTGCTAATCAAGGCTATAAAAATAACAGTCATGCAATTAATCGTATTGTTTCAGCACAAGGCGAAACTTTATGGAAGTTTGAACAGCAAATAGAGCAGCTTTTTTCAGAACAAGGCATATATTTAATTGATTATGCGTTATCTGCAGTTACTAAAAAAGGCACGGCTAAGTCACTTACCTGGCGACTTAAAAGTGCTGAAGTAGCAGGGAAAACCGGCACAACTAATGATCAACGTGACAGTTGGTTTGTCGGTTACGATAATAAAAATCTGGTAACAACCTGGTTAGGTCGTGATGATAATAAAGCGACAAAATTAACGGGAAGCAGTGGTGCTTTAGTATTATTTTCCCATTTTATGAAAAAAAATGGTGTCGAGAATAAAATTCGTGAAGTACCTGTAAATATTGAGAACACTGATTTTGAAGCAAGTAGTGGTAATGCTGTCAGTGTTGAGTGTAATGCAATGATTACTTACCCAGCTATTACAACAGGCTTATTAATTGCACCACATTGCTTAACAAAAAAAGCACAAAAAGAAGAAAATAAATCTTGGTTAGAAAAGATTTTTGGTGGGTAGCTACAAAAATACAATAAAAAATGTAACTTTTTCTTATATTTATTCTTGCATGTTTTTTGTACTGGTATTATTGTATACAAAATAATATATGAGAATAGTTATCATTCATTACCCAAAGGATTGGATTAATGTATCCATTTCAATAGCGACTATAATGTGGCAGGGGGAAATAAATGAAACATCGTTTAAGTTTTGGTTTTTATAACGTACTTCCTAATAATATTGTTGAAGTAACAACGGATGAAGGTATTGAAATCTCACTTGAAATGGTAGAAGAAAGTAGTGAGTTTCTGAGTCAGCACATAACCGGTGCTTTTGCTATGTTGATCAATCGTATCAATAATTATACCTATAGCTATGAAGCACAGCTTTCTGTTGGTTCTTATGAAAACTTGAAGGCAGTCGCTTTCGTTTGTTATTCAGCGAAAGGCGAGGAATCTACCAAAAGATTACAGAGTAACCGTTCAGTTGATCAATGGGACTACCCAATATTTTCTGGTTTAGAGTTAGGTTGGCAACAAGCCCAAAAATGGCTTGAGAATGAATTGTTGGCAGTAAAAACAAGTTGATTTTAAAACGATTTAACTAAAAAGGGATAGCCATTGGCTATCCCTTTTTTAATGTGGTTTTAACTTAAAGTTGAGCAAAACATTTATCAGCAGCTACTAATGTTTGCTCAATTTCTTTATCGGTATGAGCGGTCGATAAAAATCCTGTTTCATAGGCAGATGGTGCTAAATAAATGCCTTCTTCTAACATCAGATGGAAGAAGTGCTTGAACTTGTCAGCATCACAAGCGGTAGCTTGTTCGAAGGTCGTTATGGGTTCTTGTGAATCAGTAAAGAAAAAACCAAACATTGCGCCAACATAATTAATACTTAGTGATATGCCGTTACGCTCTGCGGCGGCTTTTAAGCCCATTGCTAGTTTTTCTGTTGCATCACTAAGTTGCTGGTGTTTGTCGCCTTGGCATAATTCATTTAATGATGCTAAACCAGCAGCCATCGCGATTGGATTACCAGATAAAGTACCGGCTTGATAAACAGGTCCGACAGGGGCAATGAAGTCCATAATCTCTTTTTTACCACCAAAAGCACCAACGGGCATACCACCGCCAATCACTTTGCCTAATGTGGTTAAGTCTGGAACGATATTATAATGTGCTTGTGCGCCACCTAATGCAACGCGAAAACCCGTCATAACTTCGTCAAAAATTAAGACACTTTTATGTTCGTCACAAACTTCACGTAAACCTTCAAGGAAACCTGTTACAGGTGGAATACAGTTCATGTTTCCGGCTACAGGTTCAACAATAATACAAGCAATTTGGTCTTTGTATTCAGCAAATATTTGCTTAACTTCGTCAATATTATTATAGCTAACGGTTAGTGTGTGTTTAGCAAAGTCAGCAGGGATACCAGGGGAGTTTGGAACACCCATAGTCAATGCACCAGAGCCTGCTTTTACTAATAAAGAGTCAGCATGGCCGTGGTAACAACCTTCAAATTTTAATATTTTGTCACGGCCAGTAAAGCCACGAGCTAAGCGAATTGCGCTCATGGTTGCTTCAGTACCCGAGCTAACCATACGAAGAAGTTCCATTGACGGAACTAATTCACGTACCTTTTCAGCCATGGTTATTTCTAGCTCGGTAGGAGCACCAAAACTTAAACCATTTTGAGCAGTTTCAATAACCGCCGCTAGAATAGCTGGATGGTTATGACCTAAAATCATCGGTCCCCAAGAACCAACGTAATCAATATAAGCGTTATCATCGGCGTCATAAATATAAGCACCTTCAGCACGTTTAATAAAACAAGGTGTTCCGCCAACGCCATTAAAAGCACGAACAGGTGAATTTACACCACCGGGAATGATTTTACTTGCACGGTCAAAAAGTTGTTCTGAATGGTTCATAATATTGCCTGTTGTTAGTTCTATTGCGATGATCTTTTTAAAATCAGCGTTTATTTATTGGTATACCAAGTAACGGGTTTTTCATACTGACTGAGCTTATTTTCTACGCCAAGCGTTAAAGCAAATAATGCCATTCGCACCAGTACCCCATTTTGTGCTTGCCTGAAAATAGCTAAATTTTCTAAGTCATTTAAATCGGTATCAAGCTCGTTTGCTTCTGGGCGAGAATCGCGAGGTAAGGGATGCATAATAACGGTATGCTTTTCACAGTACTGTTGATAAATTTCTTTATTTAAACTGAAATGGCCGCGGTATAAATTCGCTTCATCTTTACTGGCAAAACGTTCTTGTTGAATACGTGTTTGATAAATAACATCACAGGATAAATTATTTTCAATTTTATCGGTAATGATCACTTCATGACCTGCATTAGTGAGTGCTGACACTACACTGTCTGGCATTCTTAGCGCGTGGGGAGAAATCATAGTGACTTTCATATTGTTATATAAACTTAACAATTTAGAAAGTGAATGCACTGTTCTACCATGCTTTAAATCGCCCATTAAGACGATGTTGAGACCGTCTAGGGTTTTATTATGTGGTGCCATTTCTGATTGAATCGTGAATAAGTCGAGTAATGCTTGTGTAGGGTGCTCATTTGCACCGTCACCGCCATTAATCACAGGAACGCTACTGCCTTTCGAGAATTCTTCAACCGAGTGCATAGTAGGGTGACGCATAGCGATAACATCGGAATATCCGCTGATCACACGAGCAGTATCAAATAAAGATTCGCCTTTACTTAACGATGAGTTTTCTTGGCCAACAGTTTCTCGAACATAACCACCTAAGAGGTTAAAGGCTGCGCCAAAGCTGACGCGAGTACGGGTACTCGGTTCAAAAAATAAATTATTTAAAATAGCCCCTTCTAACACATGACAACGTTTTTCGCGCAAAGCATAGGGGGACATCAGCGATGAAACTTCTAAAATGCGAGAAATAGCGTCGCGATCAAATTGCGAAACGGAAAGGATGTGACTGCCTTCAAACTTCATCATAAAAAGTTACCTAGAATTATAAAATTACAGCTATTTTTGAGGCAGGAATATAGCATAAATCCACAATATTGAGAATATATTATCGAGGATAATCTCTTTTCGTTGATCCAAATCTACTAATTTTAGATGAGAATACGCTGATAACTCACTGTCTAAAACTATAAGTTTTAACAGCGCTAGCTAAAAGGTTTCAAATAAACTAAAAACAATACAGCGAGTAGGAGTAATACGGGTAACTCATTAAACAACCGATAAAACTTTCCAGAACGCGTGTTTTTATCTTCACGAAAATCTTTTACTAACTTAAAACAATAGCCATGGTAAATGACGAGTAAAATGACTAAGGTAATTTTTATATGAAGCCATGTTGAAGCGGCAAACCAAGCGTATCCATATTGAAAAAGTAAGGCGATACCGAGAATGATTGTTAATAGCGCGAATGGGGTGAAAAAGTAAAGTAAGCGCTTCTCCATACCTTTTAAATGTTCGGCTACTTCTTTACTCGATGTTTCCGCATGATTAACGAATAAACGCGGTAAGTAAAAAATGCCGGAGAACCAAGCGATCATAAAAAACACATGAAAAGCTTTTAGCCATAAAAGAGTGGTCATATCGTTGTTTTTCCTTCTAATAAATAACATCGAATTTGTTCAAATGTAATAATTCCTAGTACTTCACTAGGATCACTTTCATAAATATAAACAGCGCCATCACGTTGTTCATGCAGGGCTAAGTAAGCTTCAGCAAGTGTGGCTTGGCTTTGCAATGGTATTAAGGTTGTTGGCACTATCGTCACATGATTGCTGACTGAATTATGCTCTAGTTTTAACCATGAAAAATGCGAGCCACTTACTATACTTTCACTTTGTGAAGTTAATGGTTCGGGTGTGGTATGTATTAAAATATGATTCAATAACTCAAGGTTACTCAATGCGTTGAAAACTTTTTCAGGGCAGGTTTGTTGGTAAACTTTAACATTTTCTTGTAAAACACCGAGCACGCCAATGCGCTGAAGTGACTTTTCAATGGGGGGTTTTCTATATTTTAAACCTTGTTGTTCGAGCTGCATTACGAAAATGGAACGATTATTAAAAAACTGACCTGAAAATACACAGGCGGTGGCAATAACGACCATGGCTGGAACTACTACTTCTAACTGATTTGATAATTCAACAACAGTTAATAAAGCTGCAAGAGGGGCATTTAAGGTGGCAGCTAAAAATCCCGCCATACCCATTAACGCAAAATCTCCAGCTAAGTGCTCATTAGGTAAATCACCGGTAACTAGCACTGAAACACAGGTACCTGCGATAGCGCCAATACCTATAATTGGCCCAATAATTCCACCGGGAATACCTAAGCCTAATGCCGTGATAGTCATTAAAATTTTAGCAAATAATAAGCCGGTTAATAATTGCACCTTTAGGTTGTTCTCTAAAGCAAAAGTGATCGCACTTAAATCGGTGCCCATTGCATAAGGGACGAAAAATCCGATTGTACCGGTAATGAAAGCCGCCAGCATAATGCGCGGGAAAATATGTATTGAGCTTGAATATTTAATAATAAGAATTAAATAGCGATTAAAACCATAGGCTAAAACGCCCAATACCAACCCTAAAAGTATAAGTGTTGGATAATGGTGAAACGTTAATGATATTTTACTAAAATATTCAAATTCATGAGCCGGACCAAAAATGCTGCTAGTGATCATTGAACCAATGAGTGCTGCTATCATCACAGGAATAAAAATATGCACTTTATATTCACGTAAAATAACTTCCATCACAAAAATAACCGCGGCGATCGGTGTGTTAAAACAAGCAGCAATACCCGCCGCAATTCCGCATGCACAAAGAGTACGAATGGTACTGAAAGGTAATTTCAATTTATTGCCAATGTAGCTACTGCAAGCGGCGCCTAAATGAACGGCGGGCCCTTCTTTACCTACAGAGAAACCCGAGGCTAGTGCAACGACGCTACCAAAGAATTGATTAATCGTATTTCGAAAAGGGATAATGCCGTTAGCGACTTTTAAACGGTGTAAAATAAAAGGTATACCTGTGCGGAGGTATTTGTACCCAGTGAGCCAGGCGAAAAGCAAAATGACTAATCCGCCGACAATAGGTAAATCAAAACGACTTAGTGCATCTAAACTGGTATAGTCATCTTTGTGGCTTAAATAAAAGCTTTGTATCGCTTCAATACTTAAGGTAAATAAAACCACTAAAAGTGCTGATGCTGTTCCGCCAACCGCGGCTAAAAGACAAAGTTGCCATGAAGTTCTGGGTAAGGCTAAACGTTTTCTAAGTGCAGAGAGCGACTTCATAAATAAACGGGGTAACCCTTGTTGTTTTTAGCCAGCGTAAGATTAATAACTTATTGGATATCATAATACTTTTCAAATGAATTGGTTAGCAAAAATAAATCTAAATACGATTGTCGTTCGCTTAGGTGCATTTCGATCTGCTCTTCTACTTATTATCCTTATCGTCATCTGTGTTTACAGTGGTTATCGTATTGGTAATTTTTATCATGGCTATCAAGTTAAAACGTTAGCGCAACAAAAAACGCGCCTCGATAGTTTGTATGATAAGCACGTTGAACAAAATAGTAGAATTAATACGCTAGAAGTTGAGCTAGAAGTTGAACATATGGCGAACCAGCGTTCACAAACATTGCTGAAAACGATGGAAAATCAGCATTATCAAGTGAAAAAAGAATTAGCCTTCTATGAAAAAATAATGGCGCCAGAAAAAACAGCTGACGGACTTGTTATTGATCGGGTGTCCGTTTACCCAACGGGCAGTCCACACCACTTCCGCTTTCAAGTTGTCTTAGTTCAGCAATTATTACGTAAACGCTTTGTTAAAGGGTATGTTGCTTTAACACTAGCTGGCAGTTTAGATAACAAGCCTAGTCAGTTAAAATTAAGCGCTATTTCAACACTAAGTCAAAAGGACTTATCGTTCAGTTTTCAGTACTTTCAGATTATCGAAGGTGAATTTACACTGCCGGAAAACTTTTTACCGGAAAAAATAGATCTATCGACCATTTTGACTAAAAATAAATGGCAAAAATATCAGCGTATCGATGAAAAATTCTTATGGGGCGAGTTGTTAAAAAACACCCTTTAGCACAGAGGTGATTACAGCTTAATAATACAGATAGCTTTCGTTTTCAAAAGAAGTGCTTACTGAGTTACCTCCCATATTACAGAGTTAATTTCCTTCTTAGCTGCAGATACACGAATCTTTTGTTTACTTTCTACCCTGAAGAAAGTTTTTTCATTAAGGCAATCGCATTTTTCCTATCCGTGAAATCATTGTCGTTCTCAATAGCTTCTTGCAAATACCTTTTAGCTTCGTTATTACGATCTAACTGAGATAACGCTACCGCTAAGTGATATTTGATTTCCGCATTATTATAGTCTTTAACTATTGCCTTTCTAAAAAGTGGGATAGCTAACTTAGCTTGATTATTTAATGTGTAAGTCCATGCAAGTGTATCCATAATAGCGACATTTTCGGGTACATTATCATAGGCTTTTTTAGCGTATTTTTGTGCTTGTTCAAATTGGCTTAATTTAATATAAACCTGAGCTGCATTGTTCAATAAAATTGGAAGCTCTGAAAACTTACTGATTAAGTAGTTATATTTATCAATGGCTTCTTTGAGTTTATTTGTTGACACTAATGTATCTGCAATTGCGATTTGAGCAGCTATATCGCCAGGCGCTTCTTCTACCCAACTGTTGAGCAAAGTAAGTGATTTGTTAAATTGTTTTTGTTGTTTGTAGACTCGATATAAACCATAAACGGCTGATTGGTTTGAACGTTCTTTGAGGGAAGTTATATAAAGTTTTTCAGCAATACTTAATTTGCCAAGCTGACGATATAAATCTCCTTCTAAGTTATTTAAAAAAGTAATGTCAGTACTTCTCGTTGATATGTTCTTTAAAACTTCTAGCGCGAGTTGCTCATTTTTTTGCTCAAGGTAAATATTGTAAAGTTTCAAATAAGAGTCAAAATTCTCATTGTTCCATGAAATAGAGCGTTTTAAGCTCAGAGTTGCCCCTTCGTAATCTAAACGCGATAGTTGAGCATCTGCAAAAAGATTATAAACGGCTGATTTATTATTGCTGTGTTTCACAGCTATTTGGAAGTTACTAAAGGCTTTATCGTATGCTTTGTCGGCCATATATAAATTAGCTAATGCTACGTATATGCTTCCTACTTTATTGTTAGTATCTAAAAATTTATTTGTTAGGGTAATAGCTTGCTTTACTTGACCAAGCATTACTTGTATTTCAATAATATTGATTAAAGCGGTGGCATTATTATGATCAATACTAAAAGCTTTATTGTAGGCTTTTAATGCGGCTTTATTATCTTTAGTGAGCCGATGAATATTACCTAGCTCAATAAGTAAGAATGGACTTTGTTTCTCTAAGCTTTCAATCTTTTCTTTTATTTTGTTAATACCTATCTCAGCATTGTTTTCTACGACATCTACTCTCGCTATATGAACCAGTGCTTTTAGATTATTAGGATCTAACTCTAAAGCTTTTACCAATGAGCTTTTTGCTAAGCTATGTTTATTGAGCCTCCCTAGTATAATTCCTTTTTGTAAGTGTAAATTGCTATTTTCTTTTTGTAAGGCTAGGGCAAGCTCTAGTTGTGTAAGTGATTGTTTTAATTCGTTGTTTTTTTGATAGGCTTCGGCAAGTAAAGATAATATTCCTACACTTGTTTTTATTGATTTTGCAGTATTGAGGTGTTCAATTGCTTGTGTGTACTTACCTATTAAAACTTCTAACTTCGCTAAATCGTATAAAGGTTCAGGTAGTGCTTTTTCTGCCTCTACCACATCTTGGAAATATTTTTCAGCAAGCCCTACCTCACCAAGTTGCGTGTATACCTGCCCGAGCAATGACCATGTTTCTATGTTTTGAGGAGCCACTAACTTTGATTTTACTAATAAAGTTTTTGCGCGAAATGGGTTGTTTAATGACAACTCTACTTGAGCTAAAAGCTTCAATGCTCTTGGGTCATCGGAAATAATGTTGATATATTTTTGCAAAAAATCTTGAGCTTTTAAACTGTCTTGTTGCTGAAAACTTATAATACCTCCCAAATAAAGGTATACCGGGTTCTGCTTCATTATATCTTCAGGTAATCCTGTTAAAACAGTGTTGATGTGAGCTGTTGTTTGTTTTACTTCTTCAGTATTACCTAGTGAACTATTGGCAATTATTTTTAAGTAGTTTGCCTTAGGCTCATTGGGAATTTCTTTAATGATCACATCAATATCATTTAAGGCAAGTTGATATTTTTCTAATTCAAGATATAAACTTGCCCGTGTTAATAGTGCAGGGAAGTCTTTATTGTTTAACTCGATAACTTGGCTGATTATTTTTAGTGATTCATTCCTATTCCCTTCTTGCTGCTCGAGATTTGCTAACATCACTAAAGCGACATTATCGGTTGGGGAAATAGTAAGTGCTTTGTTAAGGTAAACTCTTGACTGCTGATTATTGCCTTTAAGCAAGTATACTTTTGCTATACCTAAGTGAGCTTTAACGCTATTTGGTACATAGTCTAGGGCTTCTTGAAATAGTAGTTTTGCTTGTTCAAAATTATTCTTTGCAATCAGTGCCCTACCTTGAAGTACTAAAATTTTATTAAGTAATTTTTTTTGATTAATTGCTGATGTTGAGGCGTTAACTACTTGCTCATATTTTTGTTGTAAGAGGTAAGCTTCAAGCATTAAAGGTAGTATTTTATGTTCATCGGCATTGTTATCTTGGGCTTTTTCTAATTGATTTTCAGCTGCTGCCCCATCGCCCATAGCAATATAAACCTCCGCTAATAAAACCATCGAAGGGAGATGTTTTGGGTCATTTTTTAAGGCATTTTTTAAGTGTATAACCGCAGCATTTAATTCAGAAAGGTAAAAACTTTCAAGGGCATCTTCAAAAGGCTGATCAGCATTTTGATCTGTAAAAGCTAAAGTACTTGAACTAATTAATAACAACAGGCTGGTTAGTATGGAAAAAATAGTTCTTATAACTAACGACATTTGTAATCCCTCTATGAAAATTCACAATAAAGGATACGCTTAGTCATTGTTAATATCTAGAAAATAATCAAATGCCCCCTAGTATAAATATAAGTGTCGATATTTTTTACAGTTTTAGGTAAAATGTAATTATATTGTTACTTAAGATCTCTATCTCACTGAAAGTAATGTTTATTTATTTGTTGGCAAGGATGTTGCTTATTTGCGGCCAAGTGATAATCAATTGATTCGAAACTTTGAACTGAAATGTTCGTGTTTTGAAAATATTTTATAATAGTTGTAAGGTTTTATATATGAAGTTTCTAAAATGGATAGGTGCAGTTACATTTTCTGCATTAGCGATTAATGCATTTGCCACTGATGTTACTGGTGAAACGATCATGGATAACTATGTCGGTGCAGGACATAGCAGTGATGTAAAAGGTTATGAGTATTATTATGACACAGACAAAATGGTTGTTTCTCGTGATGTAGACGCATCTGGAACTACGACTACTTTGAATGTTGATATTTTTACTTCCTTTTACAGATTTATAGGTAACAATGATATTGTGCTTGGTGATTTGTTTATGGCAACAGATGCGGCTAGCTCAACTCCTTGGAGCCCTTTTGGTAACCCTTGGGATCCAGAAGGTGACGAACCTTATGTAGATGATCGCTTTTCTACTACTAATAATAGCAATACAGGTACTAACTGGAACTATGCTTATGACCTTGGCGGAGATCGTGATACAACGTCGGGGAATGGTAAGTTGAAGTCGCGTGATGATTCGCAAAAGTTTGCTTCAGAAAACTTAAAAGATTCAACTAATGGCCGTGATCAACAAGCCGTAATGGTTCGTAATGATGGACTACAACAGCATAATGACAGTTCTTCATGGTCTGTAGACAATAGCTCTTATTACACCAAACAACATAGTTATATCTACAAGAACAATGAATATTTTTATAATACTGATTACGGTAAAGTTAGCTTTTCTTTTGATGTAACCGGTACTGCTCTTGCTACAGCAAATCAAATAGCATTTCGCTGGGCGATGACTTGTGCTAATGACATTATTGAAGGTGTTGCTTCTTTTGCTCCTACTGACAATTCAACTGCAGTGCCTGAGCCTCAAACGGTTATATTAATGCTACTTGCTATGGGCGGCCTTATTTACCGCAGAAAATCAACGCAGTTATAATCCAAAAAAACTAAGGATACATTATGCCTTTGCGTGTAATGTACCCTTATCTGAACTTGATCTCTTTAATATCTTCTAGAAGATTAGGATTTTGAATTTAGTCAATACTTGACTAAATTAGTCAAGTTTACGATAATGCACAGCGATATACTCCTGTAACGTTTTTGTAAGTAGAGCAACATGTCAACTCCTGAATTACCAATAAAATTTTCCGATGCCGCAGCAACCAAAGTACTGTCTTTAATTACTGAAGAAGAAAATCCTGAATTAAAGTTACGTGTATATGTAACGGGTGGCGGTTGTTCTGGATTTTCATATGGATTTACTTTCGATGAAAAAGTAAATGATGGCGATATGACTATAGTTAAAAAAGGCGTCACTATGGTGATTGATCCAATGAGCCTACAATATTTAGTTGACGGTGAAGTTGACTACATTGAAGGATTAGAAGGTAGTCGTTTTTTAGTGAATAACCCTAATGCAACATCGACCTGTGGCTGTGGGTCATCATTCTCTATCTGATCTACATCAGTTAGCTTTCGAACAAAAATAAAACCAGTGATTATGTCACTGGTTTTTTTATGCTTTAAATATAGTATTAGAGCGATAAAATCATTACTGTTTACAAACTGTTGCAATGAATTTTTAGACAGCGCATCTTACTAAGAGTATTCTTGGACTGTTCAATAAAATATGGATGTTTCTTCAAGGAATAAATAATGAGTAAAACAGTAAATACGCGTCAGTGGTTGGCTCAACGCCCTTATATTATAGCACTAGCCATTAGTGTTGTTTTAATGCTTTGGATGATCTCTGGAGTGATGAAAACCCAAGATATTCCCGCCATTGAAAAAACTAAAGATATTATTATTCCGCAAGTTAAAGTTGCCACCCAATATGCTGAAAAAATCAGTAATACAGTTGAGTTATATGGGAGAACAGCACCTGATCGTATTACAAGATTAAAAGCTGAAATATCCGGAAAAATTGAACAGGTACTCGCCAAAAGAGGCTCTACTGTAACTAAAGGGCAAATTATTGCGCGCTTAGCAATTAATGATTTAACAGCTCAGTTAAAACGTAGCCAAGCTTTATTAGAACAACGAGAAATTGAATACAAAGGCACAAAAAAATTAAATGATGATGGCTACCAAGGTGAAGTGCAACTGAGTATTGCCGCAGCTAATTTGGAAGCGGTTAAAGCAGATATTAAGCGTTTAGAGATAAATATAGCAAACACCGTTATTCGTGCACCTTTCGACGGTATATTGAATACTCGTTATATTGAGCAGGGCGATTATGTAAAAAGTGGTGACGACATCGCCATGATTGCTGATTTAAACCCACTTATTGTGCGTGCGTATGTAACTGAAAAGCAGATTGAAAAGTTAAAAGTAGGTCAGCAAGCAGAGATTAGATTATTGAACAAAACTCAAGCCAAGGGGGAAGTTCGTTATATTGCGAGTGTTGCCGAGGAAGCAACCAATACTTTTAAAATTGAAATTTCCATCGATAATACCGAACGTAAACTGCTAGCTGGATTAAGTAGTGAGGTGAATATAGTTTTATCTAAAGTCTCAGCGATTAAAATATCTCCTGCGCTATTAGCGCTTGATGAATTAGGAAATATTGGCGTGAAAACAGTAAACGAGGGCATCGTAAAGTTTACCCCTATCAATATTGTTAAAAGTGAAAGTGATGGCATTTGGCTATCAGGTCTTGGTGAACAAGCTGATCTTATTATTTTAGGGCAAGGTTTTGTTCGTGCGGGCGATCAAGTCGACCCAGTGATGAGTAATGAGTAATAAGGAAATATTATGCTAACCATTATTGAAGCCGCTTTAGTTCGTACTCGATCAGTCTTAATGCTGTTTATATTGCTGTTAATTTCAGGTGCAATTACCTACGCAAACATTGCTAAAGAATCGAACCCTGACGTTACCATTCCTATTATTTACGTTTCTATGGTTCATGACGGTATTTCGCCAGAAGATGCTGAACGTATGTTAGTGCGGCCAATGGAAAAAGAACTTAAATCGATTGCTGGTATAAAAGAGATGAGTGCTAATGCAGGTGAAGGGCATGCATCGATAACGTTAGAATTTATTGCTGGCATAGATCCCAAAGAAGCCTTGGCGAATGTACGTGATAAAGTCACCTTAGCGAAAGCTAAATTACCGTCTGAATCTGAAGAGCCGGTAGTAAATGAAGTCACAATGGCTAACAAAGTACCTGCCATTACCGTCATTCTATCTGGGCCGGTAACCGAGCGTGGGCTTATCACCTTAGCACGTTCAGTAAAGGACAAAATCGAAGGCTTACAAGAAGTGCTCGAAGTCGATATTGGCGGCGACCGTGAAGATATGGTTGAAATCATTGTTGACCCATTATTGATGGAAAGCTATGGGCTTGATCAAGCAGATATTTACAATCTTGTTGAACGTAATAACCGCCTTGTACCTGCCGGAACTATGGATACAGGTAAAGGCCGGTTTGCAATAAAAGTACCCTCGGTCTTTGAAACAGTACAAGATTTATTAGAATTACCCATTAAAGTGGATGGCGACAAAGTTATTACTTTTCAGGATGTATCAACCGTACGTCGTGCCTACAAAGATCCCTCTTCATTTGCCCGTTTAAATGGCGAACGCTCAGTATCGTTAGAAGTTAAAAAACGAGCGGGTGAAAATATTATTAACACCGTAGAAAAAGTTAAAAAACTTATTGAAGAAGAAAAAGAACGTTGGCCGAATCAGGTCATTGTTGACTATATTGGCGATCAATCGGTTGACGTACAAGACACCCTGACCGATCTTCAAAATAACGTATTATCGGCCGTAATATTAGTGGTTATTGTCATTATTGCGACCTTAGGAACACGAACTGCCGTGTTAGTCGGTTTGGCTATTCCTGGTGCGTTTCTCACCGGAATTTTAGTGCTCGCGTTAGCAGGGTTAACGGTCAATATTGTCGTGCTTTTCGGTCTGATCATGTCAGTGGGTATGCTGGTGGATGGGGCTATTGTGGTGACTGAATTTGCCGACAGGCAGCTCAATGAAGGTAAGTCACGTAAAGAAGCTTATGGCCTAGCGGCGAAAAGAATGGCTTGGCCCATTATTGCCTCAACAGCAACAACATTAGCGGCTTTTGCCCCCCTGATGTTTTGGCCGGGTATGATGGGTGAATTCATGAAATATTTACCTATTACCTTAATTGCCGTATTAACAGCTTCATTGGCGATGGCACTTATTTTTGTACCGACAATCGGCACGGTTATTGGTAAAGCTCGTTTTATGAGTGATAAAGAAAAGCAGCAAGTTGAACAAACAGAAGCGGGTGATCTAACGGAACTTACAGGTTTTACCGGAAAATATGTACGCTTATTAACAAAAGCGATTCATCACCCATGGAAAATATTAATGGGCACTATTGTCAGTGCAATTCTCGTTATCTTGTTATATAGCACATCAGGTTTAGGCTCGATTTTCTTCCCTGAGATAGAGCCGACAAGTGCCACTATGGTCGTTCGTTCGCATGGTGATTTATCTATGATCGAAAAAGATGCCATTATGACGGATATTGAAGAGCGCATTCTCGATATGGAAGAAATTGAAACCCTATACACACGCACTGGTGGTAATGATCAAATAGGTACTTTTCAAGTTAACTTCACCAACTGGCAATTTCGCCGGCCAGCTAACGATATTATTAGCGATGTTCATCAACGTACTAATGATTTAGCTGGGGTTGAAATTGAAGTTCGAAAAAATGAAGATGGGCCGCAAAGTGGTAAAGATTTAAAGTTAGAGTTAAGTTCTCGTTTTCCTGAAAAATTACAGGAATCAGTACGCATTATTAAAAATGCATTAATAGCTCATGGAAAATTCACCGATATTGAAGATACAGGCGTAAAACCGGGGATTGAGTGGCAGTTGAAAATTGATCGTAGCTTAGCGGCAACGTATGGCGCAGATGCTGCTTTAGTTGGAGCTACCGTACAAATGGCAACAAACGGTTTGAAGCTTGGTGAATATCGTCCTGACGATGTTGACGATGAACTTGATATTCGTGTTCGCTTTCCTAAAGATAAACGCAATATAGGTCGATTAGATAATTTGCGTTTGAAAACCTCTAAAGGTCTTGTACCTATTAGTAGCTTTGTAACAAAAGTCGCCGCGCCGAAAGTGGATACCATCCATCGTGTTGATAGTAAGCGTGTGGTTACTATTCAAGCCAATTTAATTTCGGGTGCACAATTGATGACCGAACTACCCTTGTTACAAGCTAAGTTTCCTGAGTTGGGAATAGATCCTCTGGTCGAAGTAAATATCAAAGGACAAAACCAAGACCAACAAGAGTCACAAGATTTTCTAGTGAAAGCCTTTGGTATCGCATTGTTCGTGATGGCGATAATTTTAGTGACGCAATTTAATAGTTTTTATCAAGCTTTGTTAATTTTAAGTGCTGTGATTTTTTCAACAGTCGGCGTTTTCCTTGCACTATACCTAGTACAGAAACCTTTCGGTATTGTTATGGGCGGGATCGGTGTTATTTCATTAGCAGGTATTGTAGTGAATAATAATATTGTGCTGATAGACACTTATAATGTACTACGCAAAGAAGGTTATGCAGTCGTTGATGCTATTTTACGTACTGGAGCTCAACGTTTACGGCCGGTAATGTTAACAACTGTCACGACCATTTTAGGGTTACTGCCGATGGTATTCCAAGTAAATTTAGACTTCTTTAATCGTACCGCAGTCATTGGCGCACCATCAACACAGTGGTGGACACAATTAGCGACAGCTATTGCTGGGGGGTTAGCATTCGCAACCGTATTGACCTTAGTATTAACGCCTTGTCTATTAGCGATACGTGATTTGCGAAAAGAACGAAAACAAGCGGAATTATTAATAAATAAAGATGAGAAAGTTTCACCAATAATTAATGCCGCTTAGTTTAAAATTGATTAGTAATATAGTGAGCAGAAAAATTCCTTAACGTTTTTCTGCTGCTCTTTTAGCTAGAAATGCTTTTAAGTTAGGCATGCTATCGCAACGTACACTGCCTCCTAATAAACCACTCGTTATCACTATTGCAGTATTTAATACGTTAGCATCACAGTCGACTTTTTTAATTGTCGCTTTCGCCTCGGGTAGTTGATTCAACTTTGTCGTTGAACGAGCAATGGTATTTTTATCCGTTAAATATTGATTGAAACTATCGTTACTTGAATGCTCTTGAGCTTGATTACTTAAACGTTGTTGCAGCTTACTTAGTGCGCTTTGTGAAATACTCTTCGTTGATGAATCACTGGTCAGTACTTTCTTCATTACTTGTTGATTAGGCATGACTTGAGGTTTTTTGTTCGTTATCGCAGGGGGAGTCACTTTTTCTAGGGGCTTACTTACCTTTGACTTATCAGTAAAAGTTTTGCTTTTTTCGATTAAAGGATCAGCCTTTTCAACTTCAACTTCAACTTCAACTTCAACTTCAACTTCAACCTTATCTTCAACTTTTATTAGTTTCTTTACCGGTGGAAAATATAATGTCGCTTGAATAGGTTCAACTTTTTTCTTCTCTTTCTTAGAGGGGAGAGATGTTTGTGAAAATTGATGAGAGAAAGCTAAAAACAAGACTAAATGAAAAATAACAGAGAAGAATAATGGTTTGTTAAGTGTGTACAAATCTAAACCTCCTTGTTTATCATGAATTTAATCGTGCTTTATTGAGTGATAAATTCTGAAAAAGTTCAATTTTATCGTTATAAATACATAAATAGTGTCAACAAGCTAATGTGCGCTTTTTATAAGATGAAGCTATTTGCTTGTCGGCATAATATTATGAATACTGAGTTAATTTTATAATCATAAATATAACAATAGGAAATATAATGCTTAACACCCCTTTTCAATCAATGATTAAAACGCTTGTTATTGGTAGTGCATTTATAGCTTTATCAAGTTCGGCACAAACACTGAAAGATGGTGAAGTTCAGCAATTATCAGCATTAAAAAACGCGACACTAGAATCCAATGTGTCTTATCAAATACTAGAATCCTTAACCACAGAAGTTGGTCATCGACTCATGGGTTCAGAGGGTGATAAAAAAGCCGTTGCTTGGGCGCAGGCTAAAATGCATGAGCTAGGCTTTGACAAAGTATGGACAGAAGAAGTGACTGGTACTTTTTGGCAACGAGGAGAAGCGCAAGCAAAAGTCATTGCTCCATATCCTCATGATGTTGTTGCCATTGCTCTTGGTGGTAGTGCCCCAACCAGTAAGCAAGGACTTACTGCGGAGATTGCACACTTTGAAACTTTAGCTGATTTGAAGGCAGCCCCAGACAATAGTTTGCAAGGAAAAATAGCGTTCGTTTCTTATCAAATGAAACGATATATAAATGGTAAAGGTTACGGGCCAGCAGTAGGTACGCGTGTTGGTGGTGCGGTTATCGCAGCTAAAAAAGGTGCGTCAGCCTTGATTATGCGTTCGGTAGGTACTGACAATAACCGTATAGCACATACCGGTATTATGCGTTACGAAGAAGGGGTTAATCAAATTCCGGCTGCCGCTATTTCAAACCCTGATGCTGATCTACTCGTTAATCAAATAAAACGTAATAAGCCAGTCAGCTTTTATCTAAAATTGACCGCGCATACCGACCCAAAAGTGACCGCGATATCTGCTAACGTTATTGGTGAAATAACAGGTAGTGAATTCCCAAATGAAATCGTTTCAATTGGCGCACATCTCGACAGTTGGGATGTTGGTACGGGTGCATTAGATGACGGTATGGGCGTTGCTATGATGTTGGCATCTGCTCATCACATTGCGCAATTACCTAAACGTCCTAAACGCACCATTCGAGTCATTCTTTTTGCGGCTGAAGAAGTTGGCTTGTTAGGCGCTAAAAAATACATGGAACTCCACAAAGATAATATGGCTAACCATGTTATTGGCGCAGAATGGGATTTCGGTGTTGGTAAAATTTATAAAATGACTCCAGGTGTAGGTAAAAAAGCATTACCAGCGATTAGTAGTCTTGCTAAACATTTAGCTTCATTAGGTGTAGAACTATCGAGTGATAATAACGCTAGAGCCCAATCTGATATGGGGATGCTGAGTGCGGCAGGTATGCCAAGTATGAACTTTGCACCTGATGGTTCAAAGTATTTTGACTATCATCACACTGAAAACGACACATTAGATAAAGTGGATCCAGAAGCTATGAAACAAGCTACGGCGGTGTATACCACTTTTGCTTATTTTGCTGCGCAGGCGGCTATAGATTTTAGAAAATAAAAAATAATAAAATAACAAATGAAATATTAAAAGCAGATTACCTGTTTTTAATATTTCTAAGTCGCACTTCAACAACCTTCGTTCAGAAAACTATCCATCCTATTCTTGATTTAATGCCAACTCTCTACTTAGCTATTTAAAACATATAAAAATTAATTTTTTACTTTTAATACTAAGAGAGAGCCTAGCATGAAAAAATCAACACTTGCTAAAGCGGTAATCGCCTCGTTATGGCTACTACAGGGGACAGCTCAAGCTGATATTAATGTTTCAGGTTTTGCCAGTGTAAATGCAGGTAAGGTACTCAATGGCTCTGGAGTTGAGCATTATGACGTACCAACAACTTTCCTCGCAGACTATCCAATTGTTTCTGCTTATGATGATGAGTGGAGCCTAGACCCAGAAAGTTTATTTGGTATACAAATTACTGCAGACTTAGATGACGGGCTCACGGCAATTGCACAAATTATTGGTCGTGGTGCAAATGATTATGATCCAGAGTTTGAATGGGCTTATATTTCGTATGAATTAAATGATAATTGGACCTTTCAAGCGGGTAAAAAACGTTTACCCCTTTTTTACTACTCCGACTTTTATGATGTAGGTTACGCTTACGTTTGGATGCGAGCACCTGCCGATAACTACACTTGGCAGATATTTAATTATAGTGGTCTTAATGCTTTATATACTACTGATGTTGGAGATTGGTCAGTAATTGCAAATGTGTATGCGGGCAAAGAGGACGACAAAGAGAATAAATTACTGGGTGATTTTTTCTTTAGAGAAACGACCAGAGAAATATGGAAAGACATTGTTGGTGGCGTCGTTAACATTAGTAAAGATTGGCTTGAAATGCGCTTTACTCATATGCAATACACCAATGAAAGGTATATTGGTGGCGAAAGAACTCTTTGGGATGGTAACGATAGCCGAGATGGAAAGTTTTATGGTGCGGCCTTCAACGTAGATTTCGACGATTGGTTTATTCTGACAGAGTTAAATCGTTTAGATTTAGAATATGACGGAAATTTAGATACCAATATGGTGACTTTCGGTTACAGGATTAATACGCTAACACCATTTTTTTCATACTCTAGTATGAGCCAAGAAGGTGATGGTATTGAAGATGGTGAAGACCACAACACGACATCTATAGGCTTACGTTGGGATTTTCATAATTCCGCTGCCTTTAAGGTACAGTTTGATAAAGTAAAAGATAATTCTTTCGACTTTGCTGTTGCCGGTGATAGTGAAGCATTAACCCTTGGTATTGACCTAGTATTTTAAGGAGTATTTATTATGAAACTTATCAATAAAATATTAATAATCACATTAGCAAGTGTCAGTTCGCTGTGCTTTGCTGATATATCTGTGATTGTTAACACAGCCAATAATGATGCTATAGACGCTAAGTTGATTAAAAAAATATATTTGGGTAAAGCTAAATCATTTCCAAGTGGTAGTAAGGTAAAAGTTTTTAGCTTATCAAGTAGCCAAGCTGACACTGAAGTTTTTCGGAAAAAAGCGTTAAAAAAATCTAACAGTAAATTTAAATCGTATTGGTCAAAATTAGCATTTACGGGCAAAGGGACTCCAGCAAAAGAATTTGATAGTGCAGCTGAAATGATTGAAGCCGTAAAAAAAACGCCAAATGCTATTGGTTTTATTAATAGTAATGACATAGTTCCGGAAGTGAAAGTTGTAAAAAATTACTAGGGTTATTACTAGAGAAAAAGGAGATATTCGCTTTGAACTCTCCATTTCTATATTGAGGTTAGTATGAATTTTTTTAAAAAATTGCCAATATTTCATAAGATAATAGCGATATTAGCTATTGCGATATTAAGTTTTGTTGTTAATTTAGTGATCAATATAAATGCCATTGCTAAAAATCAGCTGTTATTGAAAAACATTCAGCACACCACTATTCATTTGGTGAACCTTACCAGTGAAAATGTGAATATGTGGCAACATATAGATGATATATATAGCCAAAGTGTTTCTTTTGGTGATGAAGATTTAGTCGAACAAGCCAGTGAATTATTGGCAAAGCTAACCGCTAATCTTAAGCGTATTGATTCACTTGACCAAGCGTTTTCAAATATAGATTCTATTAATAAACAGAGCCAAGAATATAATACTATTACTAAAAAAATCTCCATGGGGTTTATCAATGAAGAAATAGACTTTCAATCGACTTCGGCTCAAAGTGACATTAAAAATAAATCAGAAATATTTGAAAGTGTGACAAAAAGTCTAGAGAAGGATAAGAAGCATGCCGCAACACTATTCAATAAAATTATCGAGGAAACAATTAAGAATTCAAGTGATTCACGCGACTTAAGTATATTAGTGGGGATCTCTTTATTAGTGTTCATGTCGCTATTAAGCATTGTTATTGCGCGTTCGATTAGTCGTGCTGTTGTCACTTTAGATGCATCTTTAAAAGAATTAGCGGACGGGGATGGTGACTTAACGAATCAAATTGAGGTGGTTAGCCAAGATGAATTAGGTAGTGTTGTTAAAAACTTCAATGCTTTTACTCAATTACTACGGGGTATTGTTGCTGATGTTATTGATGTGGTTCCTCCTTTAACGCAGAGCGCTGAACAGTTATCAGAAAAAGTAAAAGACGTTGACGCTAATGTACAGAGTCAAGCTGAGGTTGCTGAAGTTACAAAGCAATCTATGGTGGAGATGCAGTTTAGTGTTACTGATATTGCAAAATCTGCAGCTGAAGCAGCGAATGCAGCAGGGGCTGGCGAAACAGAAGTAAATCAGGGCATGGGAAATGTTCAACGCTCTTTGCATATATCGGGTGAATTGGTGCAAGAAATTAGTAATGCAGCCGATGTTGTCGACCAATTAGCCACAGACTCTCAAAATATGAATCAAATTCTTGATGTTATAAATGGTATTGCAGAACAAACTAATTTACTTGCATTAAATGCCGCCATTGAAGCGGCTAGAGCAGGAGAACAAGGTCGAGGCTTTGCTGTTGTTGCTGATGAAGTGCGAAGCTTAGCTTCAAGAACAGCCTTGTCTACAACAGAAATTCGCGTATTACTCGATAAACTTATTTCAGCGGCTGATCAATCAGTAAGTACCATGAAGTTAGCACGTGAGAAGGCTAATAATAATGAGGAAATTTCCAGGGAAGTCGATCAGTCATTAACCAATATTAAAGAGCAAATCGGCCATATAAGTTCAATGAATAGCCAAATTGCTACCGCAACAGAAGAGCAATCAAGTGTAGCTGAAACCGTTGTTAACAATATTGAGCAAATGTATAACAGTTTTGGTGAGACTCAAGTTTCTATTGAAGAAATAGGCACTGTCGCTCATTCAGTTGACGACAATGCCGTGAAATTGAATGAAGCAACCTCTAAGTTTAAAGTATAAAAAGGAATAGTTTAAGGGGAGTATTTAGCTTGAGTTGAGACCATAAATGTTAGCGAAAGCTATCATCCCTCCATCAAAAGGAATTCGATGATCTTGTTCATATCAAGATCAAAATCATCGGCTCTGACCCCTTTTACAATAAAATCATTATTGTTGGCTAAATCGATATCTTCAGCCATTACATAACGGCCATGTTCAGCATTATAAAAGGATCGGACCTTGGGATTAGTGGGGTCTCCATCATTTCTACTTTCTACAATAGCTAATTTATTAGAGCCTAATTCGACTAATGAGCCTACTGGATAAACTCCCATGCATTTAATAAATAAGTCAACTAATCGTAAGTCTAAATGATTTTTCTTGCCTAAGGACCGTAAGATACTAAAGGATTTCAAATGACTATAACCATCTTTGTAACAGCGGTTAGCGGTTAATGCATCGAAAATATCACAAATAGCAATCATCCGGCCATAGGTGGTTATTTTATCTTTAGGGAGATTAAAGGGGTAACCCGTACCATCGAGTTTCTCATGATGGAGTGCGGCTACCTCAAGGCTTAACTCTGAAATACCAGGAGTTGCTTCAATTATTTTAATCGAATGATTTACATGTTGCTGCATTATTTTGAATTCAGCTTCGGTTAGCTTTCCGGGTTTATTTAAAATGTCATCAGATACATGTATTTTTCCCACATCATGTAGAAAAGCACCAACAGAAAGTAGCTGTATAATTTGTTTATCAACTTTTAAAAAGCGCGCGAAGATAGTCATCAATATCGATACTGACACAGAATGTTCAAGTAAATATTGATCTTTTTGTCTAATGTTAATAATACAAGCCAACGCATCTGCATTTTTAAACACTGTATCTATGGTTTTATTAGTAATTTCAATAACCGGTGTTAAATTTAGTGCTCGACCTTGTTGGGCATCAGAAAATACTTGCCTTTGGATGTTCTTTGATTCATTGAATAATTTTTTTGCTTTGGTTATTTCTAAAATAATAGGTGAATTGTTACTATCTTTGTTCGGGGATACCTCTTCTATTGCGCCAATAACATGTCCGTTTTCGTCAAAGGTCAATGTTTTATTTGTATCTACTAGGATGCTTTCGACGCCTTTACTACGTAAATTATCAATGACTTTAGTATTTTTTATATGACCAGAATTGGTTAAATTGAAAGTACCTTGTTGCTTGACAATATCAACAACAAAATGTCCTTTTATTAATTCTGAGATCTTAATTTCAACAATCATAATAAAATTAACTCATTAAACTAAAGTGTTTTGTCGCATGTTTTTTTGTTGGTATAAATTTTTATCTGCTTCTTTCAATAATTCTGTCATTGAGTGTTTTCCATCACTTGACGACGCACCGCAGGTAATTGTGATGGGCAATGAAATATTATTGTATGGCATTGGGTTTTTGACAAAAAATTGGCTCAAACGCTCAGCGGCTAGTTCGGCTTCTTGAAAATTTTGGCTGGCCAGCACCACAACAAACTCATCTCCAGCGTAGCGAAAACAGCTATCATTCTCTCTTATTAAACCTTGTAACTTTGTTGCCACGTACGCAAGGACTTTATCACCGCAATCATGGCCATGTTGATCATTAATTTGTTTGAATTTATCGCAATCAATAAAAAGTAATGAAAAAGGTACACCGTATCTATGTTGTCTTACTAATTCTTCGGCAATACAAACTTCCATTAAACGGCGATTAGCGACACCTGTTAATCTGTCGTAATGCGCCATGTATTCAAGCTGCTCTCGTATTAATACATTTGACAAACATAAACTAACTTTAGCTGCAAGTTGCTCTAAATGAAAGGTTCCTAGCTCATTGCTAAAACGTGATTTGTCAGTATCGGTAAATAATAAGCTTCCAAAAAGCTGCCCTTCTAATATTAACGGTGTTAAGGCGATTGATTGAGCGTTTACTAATAAGTCCTTTGGTAAAGGAGAGGGTAATGTATCTAATTCATTGGTGAGAAAAGGTTTATTATTACGATGAAATTCTTGAAGTTGATTAAGTGATATTTTTTGACTTTGATGATGATACCAATTTGACTGCATATGTTCGTTGAACAAATAACTGATGGGTGTTGGGTCTACCAACAGCAATGCAATATTAGATAAGTTAAACTTTTGCTTGATAGAATTCAACAATCGTTGGAGTAGCTCGTCACACGATTTACTGGCGAGTACTTCTGTTTCAATTTCAAATAACTTTAAGGCAATGGCTTCATTGGCTTTAGAATTTATAATGAGTTGTTCAATTTCTAATTCGGGCATAAATACTTCTAAATTAACTAAACTGGTTTGATTGTGTTCTTTTCATCACTATTGTGCAAGAGTTCGACGTTATTTGATATGGTACTAATATTGCTTAGTTTTTAGTTATTGAATAGTTATTGTTTGAAAATAATTAATCGTCAGCTTTTTGTCACTTCATTTTTTTTATTTTCAGCCGATAGTAAGTTAATGCTTATGTCTTTTACTGATTTTATGGACTGTATTTTATGCGATTTACCTTAATAGTTTTAGCTTTGTTTATTTTCGTTAGTCATACTTGCTATGGACAAAAGTTAGAAGCCGTACAAATTTATACTGACAATCAATTACTTGATTTAATAAAAGAAAATAAACATTTAGGTCAGGTGGTACTTGATGATTGTCAACTTGTACAAGATATTGAGGCACGGGCAATTAAGTCAAAATATCCTTCTTATCAGTACCTATGGGGTGATATGTTAGCTTTCGGCGTTTGTGTAAAAAAAGACGTGCCTCTCGGTCTATATTTTATGAAAAACGCAGCTGATCAAGCTTTACCTGAAGCATTGGAGCAATTAGGCCGTTATTATCATATCGGAAAATTTATGCAGGTTGATGTTGATAAGGCAATTTTCTTCCTCAAAGAAGCAGCAGCAGTGAATAACCTAAAAGCACAAATTCGTTTGGCTGATATTTACACGCAAGGTCATGGTAGCCCTTTAGATTACCCTGAGCTATATGCTCAATTGCATCGCTCAGTTACTGATGACAAAAAATTGCATAAAAAGATTGCTAGCTTGCTTAGTGACTTAGCTGAAAAAATGCCTAAACATATTGTCAATGCGGCAAAAAAAGATAAATTCTAAAGTTGATTTGATGTTTTTTGTACAGCAATACTTTGTTTAGGTATATAATTACACTATTAAAACACTAATAGAGTTAATCCCCTGAAAGATCCCCATCAAAAACGTGAAGCTAAAAAGTACGACAACCCTGTGGCGAGTCGTGAACTGTTATTGTCGCTTATCGAAAATTCTAAGTCGCCACTCAACTTCAAAGCTATATGCAAGGCATTGAATTATACCGATGAAACACATCATGTTGGTGTGAAACGTCGTTTACGTGCAATGGAAAATGCCGGGCAACTTATTTTTAATAAATTTAAGCAATATGTTGTTCCGCCAAAAAATAGCTTAATCACAGGTAAAGTCGCGGGTCATCGTGATGGTTTTGGTTTCTTTACGCCAGATACAGGTAAAGGGGATAAACGCGGCAAAGATTTTTATATTTCATCTCATGAAATGCAACGTGTTTTTCATGGTGATATTGTTGCTGCAATTCTTGTTGATAGAACCGATCGTAAAGGTCGACAAGAAATTAAAATAATTGAAGTTGTTGAACCACGTAAAGCAGGTATTGTTGGCCGCTTTTATGTTGAACATGGTATTGCTTTTATTGTTCCCGATGATGCACGTATAAAACAAGATATCTTAATCGAGCCTGATGAAAAACTGGGCGCTCGTCACGGACAAATGGTGGTAGTCAGTATTCTCCATCGTCCATCAAAGCGTAATAATGCCGTAGGTAAAGTTATAGAAGTATTAGGCGACCATTTAGCACCAGGTATGGAAATCGACATTGCGTTACGAGAACATGATTTACCGCACGAATGGTCTGCAGAAGTTATCGAAGAAGTTTCAACGATTGCTGATGAAGTAGAAGACGATGCAAAGCTGCCAAGAGTCGATTTACGTGATTTACCGCTAGTGACCATAGATGGTGAAGACGCAAGAGATTTTGATGATGCCGTTTATTGTGAACCGAAGAAGTCAGGTGGTTGGCGTTTATGGGTAGCTATTGCAGATGTAAGCTATTACGTTCGTAATGGTACAGCCCTTGACGATGAAGCTATTTCACGTGGTAACTCTGTTTATTTTCCTAGCCAAGTTATTCCAATGTTGCCGGAGAAACTGTCGAACGGGTTATGTTCATTAAACCCTGATGTTGACCGTTTATGTATGGTTTGTGAAATGACTATCAGTGCGACAGGTAAATTGTCTGGCAGTAAATTCTACTCAGCGGTTATGCGCTCTCACGCACGTTTTACTTACAGCAAAGTAGCGGCAATATTAGCTGGTGAAGACGCTAGTGAAAAAGCAGCATTACGTGAACAATATAAACCACTAGTCCCTGACTTAGAAAATTTATATCAAATGTATTTAGCATTGAAAACCTCGCGAACTGGTCGTGGTGCTATTGCTTTTGAAACCTCTGAATCACTGTTTTTGTTTAATAAAGACCGTAAAATTGAGTCTATTGTGCCGCTAATTCGTAATGATGCGCATAAAATGATTGAAGAATGTATGGTGTTGGCCAATGTCGCGACAGCAAAGTTTGTTGAAAAACATCAAATGCCGGGCTTATTTCGTGTTCATGACAAGCCGAGTGAAGACAAATATAAAAACTTTGTTACCTACTTAAATGAATTAGGCATTGCATTGCCAACGCGTGAACAACCTGAGCCTGCTGACTACGCAAATATATTAAATCATGTACAAGGTCGTCCTGATCAAGAATTGATTCAAACCATGTTGTTACGTTCGATGCGCCAAGCAGTGTATCAAAGTGACAATTTAGGGCACTTTGGTTTAGCGCTTGAATCATATAGCCATTTTACTTCACCAATTCGTCGTTACCCTGATTTAGTGATTCACCGTGCGATTAAAGCTATTTTAGCTAAACAGGCGCAAGCAGCGAATGAAAGTAATGAAGCTAACGTTGGCTTTTATGAGTATTCACCAGAAGAAGTCATAGAACTTGGTGAACATTGCTCAATGACAGAACGCCGCGCTGACGACGCAACTCGTGATGTATCCGATTGGCTGAAATGCGAATTTATGCAAGATCATGTTGGTGATACTTTCACCGGTGTTATTTCTACCGTCACTAACTTTGGCTTATTTGTTCGTTTAAGCGACTTACATATTGAAGGGTTAATTCACATTACCTCGTTAGGGCATGACTACTATCATTTTGACGATGTACGTATGTGTTTAAGCGGTGAGCGCTCGGGCACTAAGTATCGCATTGGTGATGTTTTAGAGGTTAGTGTTGCAGCTGTAAATTTAGATGAGAAGAAAATAGATCTAGCTTTAGCGGGTGGAGCATCCACTGCGAGTCGCGCAAAACCAGCAGGAAAAGGGAAAGTAAAAAGCAAAGGGCTGAGAAAAAATTCTGATATAGGTTTTAATACCAGTAAAGAGCGCGCGGATAAAGGCAAACCGAAAAAACCTAAAGATAAAAAAGCAGAAAAATCCAAGTCTAAAAAACGGACTGAAAGAAAAAAACGTCCAGGAAAAAATGCCCGTAAAGCTGACAAATAGCATAATTAACAAATATTCATGCAGGCTTCGCTGAGCGAAATTCTGTATGGACGTTGATAAGTAAAAGACATAAATAAGAGAAATCATGGCAAAGCAAGACGAATTAGTATTTGGCATACATGCCGTTAATGAATTAATTAAACGTGCTCCTGAGCGCTTTATCGAACTTTTTTTATTAAAAGGGCGTGAAGATGACCGATTAATGTCGATCATTAATTTATCAAAAAAATATGGAATTTCAACGCAGCTGGTTAGCCGAAAAGTACTTGATGAAAAAAGCGAGAGTGAACAACACCAAGGTGTTTTGGCACGTATTACTCAAGGAAAAACGTATACTGAAAATGATCTAAACGATATTCTTGAACAAGCTAAAAACAATAATGAAGACCCATTTTTGTTGATTTTAGATGGTGTAACCGACCCTCATAACTTGGGGGCATGTTTACGAAATGCAGACGCTGCTGGTGTTCAAGCTATTATTGTTCCCAAAGATAATGCTGCTCGTTTAACCGCAACCGTACGTAAAGTTGCCGTCGGTGCTGCTGAAGCCATACCTTTAGTACAAGTGACTAATTTAGTGCGTACTATGAAACAGCTGCAAGACAATGGTGTTTGGATTATTGGCACTGCTGGCGAAACCGAGCATTGTTTATATGATGAAAAATTAAGTGGACCTATGGCATTGGTCATGGGCGCAGAAGGCAAAGGCATGCGTCGTCTTACCCGTGAAACCTGCGATCAATTAGTGAAACTACCCATGGCCGGCAGTGTTTCGAGTTTAAATGTATCAGTAGCTACTGGTATTTGTTTATTTGAAATAGTGCGACAACGCCGAGTTTAGTTGCTTAAAAATTTGTTTTGGGACTGTATTATTGTGAAAAAAGCACTATGATAATAAAGGTGTAGTGCAAATCAGGATGTAACAGCCGTATGATTTATTCAAACCCTAAAGTAGAACAAGAAGTGGTGATAAACTCACTCGTTCTTGTTTTCTTGGGGAAGTTTACGCGTGTTGCTAGTTTATGTATTGCCTCTTTATTTTTTCTAACCTCATATTCGCCTTTAGCAATTTCTTCGTCAAAGCCACAATCAGATAATAGCTTTGAAGACCAACCCATTATCTTAGTTAGTTCAAGTGCGTTATCCGGCCCAGCGGCTAAATTAGGGCTCCGTCTCAATCAAGGTTCACAAGCTTACTTTTCTAAAATTAATAAAGCAGGTGGTGTTGCCGGACGAAAAATCGAGCTACGCAGCCTTGATGATGGTTATGAGCCTTTTAAAGCATTAAAAAACACTCAACTTTTTTTAGAAAATGAGCATGTTTTTGCATTTTTTAATTATGTAGGAACACCAACAAGTGCCGTTGTTTTACCCCTGATAAAAAAGAGTTTATTGCCGTTTTTAATGCCATTTACAGGGGCTGATTTTTTACGTGTACCAATTACCGAAAACGTTTTTAATTTAAGAGCAAGTTACTTTCAAGAGGTTCAAGCACAGCTTGATTATTTAGTAAAAGAGCAAAAAATTACTAAAATAGGTTTATTGGTTCAAGCTGATAAATTTGGTGTCGCCGTAGAAAAAGGCTATGTCAGTTTGATGAAAAAATACGGCATTAAGCCTATTGTCACTACACGTTATCGACGTAATACCGAAGATGTAGCACTTGCGTTAAGTATCTTGAAGTCAAAAGGTGTTGAAGCAGTTAGCTTTGTTGGGACTTATCAGCCTTTTGCTGAACTGATTAATACTGCAGCAAAGCAAGAGTTCACCCCCTTTTTTAGTACAGTTTCGTTCATCTCAAGCCATGATTTATTTCCAAAGCTTAGATATGATAGTCGTGTACTGGTCACTGAGGTGATGCCTGAACCGAAAAGTTGTAACTTAACTATTTGCCAAAAATTTATTGCCGATATGTATAAAGCCGGTATAAAAGATACCGACCAAGTACAGTTTGAAGGTTATTTGAATGCTTATTTATTTGTTGAAGTCGCTAAGCAGTGTGCACAATCCCTTAATCAAGAGTGCTTTTTAGCCAAGATCAAAAATTTTAGCTTTGATTTTGGCGGTATTGAAGTGCACTTCACACCAGAAAATCACCAAGGTTTAAATAACATTTATTTAAACTTCTTTAAAAGGTGAAATAGGTCTTAATATCTCGAAACAACCATTCCTATTATAAATCCATATCCAGCTTAGTAACCGGTATGAACACTACACCTTCGTAAGGCGTTAAATGAATACCTCTACCGAGATAATCTTAAATGTAGATTATTCGGTTAAGTAATAACAAATATTTACGCTTTGTGTATCGCAAAAAAATCGGGAGATCTTAAAAATAATAGAAATGTAAATGGGCAGTCACTCTTTAAATAAAAAACCTTGCAGGTCTGACCAGTTTGCGCGACACTGATTTAAAACTAATTAACGGTAGAAAAATTATGGCGAATAAATTCCGAAAAATAATAAGTAAAGTAAATAAAATGCCGCGATTTACTCGATCATTTTTACTGACTAAAATATTTTGTTCTCAAGTGAAATTTGCTAGTACGGCATCGATAAAGCTCATTTCAGTGTCGCCTACTCAAACTGTTTTATCACTCGAAAATAAAAAGAAGGTACAAAACCACATTGGTGGTATTCATGCTATTGGGGCCGCTTTATTGGCAGAGTCGGCGACAGGCATTGTTTTTGGTATGAATGTAGCGGATAGCTGTATTCCATTGTTGAAAAGCATGACAGTGCATTACCAGAGAAGAATGCAAGGTAACTTAACGGCGATTGCAAAATTAAGTGAAGCTGATATCCACCTAATAGAAAATTCAGATAAAGGCTGTTTGATGGTAAATGTTGAAATTACAGATGAGTCAGAACAACAACCAATTGTTTGCGAAATGGAATGGGCTTGGGTAACAAAAAGAACGTAATCAATTAAGTTAATAAACCTTTTAGTAAACCATTAAAAATCGTTGATTCTTAGTGATAATTCCCTACACTGTATTTTTGCAAAAATTTCCGCTCAAAGGTACTTACAAGTATGGACTCTTCTCGCCCCTTTATTCAACAGCTGTCAGGACGATTTAGCCGGGTTGTCTTATTTACGTTGCTATTAATAAGTATGCTTACTGTGATGCTCGTTGTTCGAGATAATCAAGTCGTACTATTAGCGGATCAAGACTTACCTTTACTTGCTAAGCAAAATGAACGTCAAAAGCAAATATTAGCCACCTATTTTAGTTTAGAAAATTTGAATAAACGCGCAGATGCAAAAAACTTAATACAAGATTATCAACAGGCTCAGCAACAGATTAATGATATTTCCTTGTTAGTGAACAACAAAAAAGCACTACTTGATCTTATGTTTGTTGGGCACAAAGAATTTAGTGGTGTTATTGACACCTTGAGTAAAAATCACGATAGAAACAATCAACTAAAACAAAGTAGCATTATTCAACTGCAGCTATTAAATGATCGACTAACCGCAGATATCAAAGATAAGAAAAATAAAACCAACGAGCTGTTAAGCCAAATTAGTAGCGATAAATTAACCGACAAGGTAACAATAGCTCGTGCAAGAGCTTATACGGAATTATTAACTGAACTCAATAGCTTAGATAAATTACAGCAAACACTTATACGTGCTTTACTGGCGTATCAGCAATTAAATTTTCATACTTCAATTGTAGATTTTGATGACGTAAGTGTTGAGGTTAAGCAGGTATTAACCCGTTTTCTTTCTGATAAGAATACCCGTAGCCTAGAGTTATCAGTATTAGTACAGCAATTAACAACGCTAGAGCAATTACTGTTTTCACAGCAAAATACTATGGCTAAATGGCGTAGCCAACTACGTTTATCTCGTCTCTATATTGAGTTTATTCAGCAACAACAGAAAAAGCTACAAGCATTTTTTAATGAGTACTCACAGTTTCCATCTTCGTTGAATACGACAACATTTTTAATAGTTGATTTTGTTCCTAACAACATAAATAGTTGGTTAGTAAAGCAGAAGATAATACTTAATCATCAGCACTTACAAAGTGCAATTATTATTTTAATTACCTTATTTTCACTATTTTTACTGAGTATGATTTTAAGGCTGAAGAAAAAAATTAAACATCATGGTGTTGAAAGTATTGAGCTACTCTCGACATTTATTGATGAGCTATCGACTGAGAATAAAGATAAGATCAGCCCTTGCCAGCTTAACTGCGCCGAAAACAAAATAATAGCCGAGCGAATTACCAGTAATATGAAAAATATTAGGCGGCCTGAACACAGCGAACAAGAATACCAACAACAGCTAACTGAGCAACACACTGCAATCGATGAAGTTAGCCAAAAAATTGATGAAATAGCGCAGTTACAAAAAAGTATCAGCCAGCTGAAGTCAATGAATGTTGAACAAAAAGAACGTCAGAGCATTATAGAAAATGAGGTCAATGACAAGTTAAGTAACATGGTAGTACGCACTATGCTACAAAGTCAAAGCGTCTCCATCGGTTCTGGCGTTACCTCATTACAAGTCTATCGTCAATTAACGCGTATTTTTGATTGGTGTCGCCAAAGTAAAATTCGCAATGAATTTTTATCGGCATCAGCCCAAATAAGCCTAAGTGATGTTGATCTACATCATGAGATTGACGCAGCCTTGTTAAATATTATGAGTGATGCGCATTTCCAACGTAACCAAATATTTTATCAACAAGATGAACAATTACTGGCCCAAGCTAAAATAGATTTACGATTGTTTCATCGAATGTTTAACGGTGTCTGTCGATTGATGTTGGCTGATTTATTTAAAGCAAGCTTGCACATTAGTAGCCATGTTGTTGATAAAAATGAAGGACAGCAAATCGTTCGTTTTGACTTTTCTGTTCTTACATCCAAAAAAGTGAGTCAATTGCCTAAGGTTATCGAGAATTTACTCACGGTTACCGAGAAAGAAACATCAAATGATACAAGTAGTTATTTATTAGTACTATTGGAAGCTTTGCATGTTAGTGAAAAAAATGCACAACTACTGGAAAATGGTTATAAGTTTTCTTTAGCGTTACCGCTCGCTTTTTCTGATCATAGTCATCAAGGTAGTAGAGAAAAAATCGATTTAAAGCAAGCAAACATTTGTTTGATTTCTACTGATGAACACATTAGTTCTTTAGTCAATCAAGCTATTATCAATGCGAATGGACAAGTAGAAACCCTAGCGAAACTAGATAGCAGTAAAGGGCCATTGAACGCACAACAGCTCTTGGATAAAAAAGTTGATTTAGTCATAGTCGCGAGCGACAGCTATTTAGATTTACTTGATGGCATTACTCAACATATCGCGAGTTTGGCAAATAACCTTCAACCTAAGATGTTTGTTATACAGCCTAGTTTTAATGCGTCATTGCATCGCCATGGTTTGTATGGGCAAGCCTCTAACCCATTGAAAATCAAAGGCTTACAGCAAGCTTTACACACTTTATTAACGACACAAACAAAGAGCAATCTTATACTTAATTCGAGTGCTCTTAATGAGCATCAATACTTACCGACACAAGTCGAAGTCTTGATTGCGGTTCGAGAACCTGCCAAGCATCATAGTGTAATCCGACTACTACAGTGGCTAGGGTTGCAGGTGCAAGTAGTTTGTCAGCCACAGGCAATGCTGAAATTTTGGCAGTCAGGACGTTATTTATTGTTATTTACTGAATTTGAGCAGTCTCCTTGTATTGAATTATCAGTAGGTAAAGGTGTGCATCGCGGTATTTTTACTTTTACTGATAACTTGTTTATACAAGAAAGTGGCGAAGCTCTTGCTGAGCAATGGTTGTTCGCTGAAGTACCGAAATTAACCGATATCGAAAAGTTAGTTGCCTTATTGCAACCTTGGTTAAAAGCAAAACGTACCGAAGTAGTTACCCTAGAAAAACCACTAGTAATTAAAGAGTCAAATACAGTTGAGCAAAGTAAGCCAGCTGTTTTGCAAGCGGAACCAATACTTCAAGCGGTTCAAGCTAGTGAAAAACTAGACAGGGTGTTATCAGCGCTAGACTTAACACCAATGACAAAGGATGTTCAGGTGCAAGTGTTTAATTTAGCGCAGTATGCTGAAAACCAAGGTTCAGCTGAGCTGGCCGTTTTAATGTTAGAAGACTATATTGCTGATATAAACCAGGGCATGAGTGAATTATCTCAAGCGATTAATGAGCAAAATCACTCACAAGGTATAAGATTGTTGCAGAGGGTAATTAAAGTGAGCTTGATCATTGCTGCTGAAGATTTTGTTGATCTTTGTCAGCAATTACAGATGGCACTTACAGAAGAAAATAAAAACATAGCAACCTTGTTTGCAGAATTAGAAAGTCAGCAATACTTGTTAAACCAGTTTGCTGAGACCATATAAATATGAACATCGATAGTGAAAAAGAAATGGAAGTGGCGAGCCCTTGTGTTAGAAACTGCTGTTTAAATAACGATGATATTTGTGTTGGTTGCTTTCGTCATATTGATGAAATACTTGCTTGGAAAAGCTGTAAAAATAGCGTAAAAAAAGCCGTAGTTAGTCTATGTGAACAACGCAGGAAATCAGCAGAAATAAAATTATCGCAGGGTAAGTCTTAAATGGAAATTACTGAAAAAAATGAACTGGATGATTTTTCTAAGCTTAAAGTTTTATTAATAGATGACAACCTTTTAGTGCACGACACCTTGAAAAGTGCGTTACGTGACTTAGGTATTCAGCACGTAAAATGTACTGAAAATGCTTATTATGGTGTACGATTTTGTGAAAAGACGAAGTTTCATGTGGTGATTTGTTCGTTTAATGTAAATAGTGATAAAGATGGTTTTCATTTACTCGAAGAATTAAAGTTCAAAGGTTACGTTAATAAAACCACCGTATTGATTTTCTTGAGTACTGAAACCAGCGAAGCCTTGGTTAACTCTATTGTAGAACTACAGCCAGATGACTTTTGGGTGAAACCCTTAGCATATAAAAAAGTACAAGAACGCCTTATCCATACTTTGCAAACTAAAAAGCAGCTCTTTAATCTTTACCGTGCAATTGATACAAAAAACTATTCTAAAGCTGTCTATTTTTCCGACCGATATTTACTTGATAATAGCTTAGCAAAATATCATGCAAATATTATGCGTATGAAGGGGGAATCGTTATTGAATCTATTGGAATTCAAAACAGCCGAAACCTTTTTTCAGGAATTATTAACAAGCTATAAATATGCATGGGTTTATTTAGGCTATGTAAAATCATTATTAAAGCAGGGACGTATTGATGAAATTAACACATTACTTGAAAAACTCACTAAAAATCCTCAAACTCGCTTTGGTGTTCATGATCTACTAGCACAGTATTATATCGAACAAGAGCAATACGATTGCGCGTATGACGAAATTAAAAAAGCGACGGCTTTATCGCCTAGAAATATAGATCGTAATAAAAAGTCATGGGATCTAGCACGTTTAACTCACGATCATGAAGGACAATATATCGCCACACGTAATATCGCTCAGCAAGCGAAAAATTCAATTCATGATTCACCCGCACTCATTTTGAATGTCATTCGTTCAGGTATTGATTTCGCCAATGCGATCACCGATGAACGTTCAACCAAAGTATTATTACAAACCGATAAATATATTCATCAATTAGAGAATGACTACGGTGAAGATGATGAGTTTAAACAGCAATTACTCGTAGTTAAGGCGCGTTTGTTTAATGTGCGTGAGCAAAATGACAAAGCTACAGCTCTTGTTGAAAATCACGTGAATTTAAAAGCGTCGACACAAATTGAAGACAACTTGGATAAAGTTAAAGTGTTTCACGAATTAGGCATGCGTGAAGAAGCGATAAAAATGTTAGATGCAATTCGTAATCAAGTGTCTGGTGATTCACTAACAAGCCAAGTGCTCAATAAATATATAGAACAAGAAACTATTGAACGTGCAGAGATTAATTTCACTCCAAAGCAACTGAGCGAGATGGCGACAGAACACTTTGAGAAAAAGCGTATGCAGCCTGCACTCGACGCTATCGAACAAGCATTACGTTTAACACCTAATAATATTAAGTTAACCATGAGTTTGTTAAAGATATTGATCATGATAAAACAAAGTAATGAATTTGCGAGTGAACATAAAAAATTGGGTGATGAAGCTATTGAAATGTTGTTATCGTCAAAGGTTAAAGGGAGTGGTTTAGCGGCTATTGAAAAACTAACCCTTAAATGGACAGGTGCAGAACAAACCAAGCACTAATCTAAGTACTAAGATTAAGCATCACGGGGTAAGCCTTTTTCAACACTACGAATTAAACGGGCGGTTAGGCGTTGGTTTTTTTCTTGTTGTTCTAGCTGATGCGTTATGGCGTTAAGTTTAGCCAACTGCTGAGCGATTGCCCATTCAATGTGTTCAGCCACCATAGCCTGAGCATTTTGTAAATTATGTTGTAGAGCTTGTATGTTCTCTTCACTGTAAGATGCATTTCCTATCGCTACAGCAATATTACGTTGCCAACTTTGAAAGCCAATTCGCCGAATAGGTGAACCTTCTGTTTTGCTAAGAAAAGATTGTTCGTCCCAACTAAATAGCGTTAATAATTCGACATTATCAAGGTTCTGGCGTGGGGAAAAGTCGTCTTCGGCGGTGATTCTTGCAAATTTATTCCACGGACAAATTAACTGGCAATCATCACAACCGTATATTCTATTACCAATTAACGACCTAAATTCTGCAGGAATAGCGTCTCTTAATTCAATGGTTAAATAAGAAATACAACGGCGGGCGTCTACAACATACGGGGCCACTATTGCCTGAGTTGGACAAATTTTAATACAGGAAACGCAGTTACCACATTCATTGCTCGACTTCTCATTGGTCGGTAAGGGAATATCAACTAAAAGTTCACCTAGAAAGAACCATGAACCGGCACTTTTGTTGATCAATAATGAATGCTTACCAACCCAGCCTAAACCGGCTTTTTCTGCTAAAGGTCGCTCCATAATTGGTGCAGAATCAACAAAAGGGCGAAAGTTAAAGTGTTCACAATATTCACATATTTTATCGCCAAGTTGCTTAAGGCGTTTACGAATTAATTTGTGATAATCACGCCCTAACGCATAACGACTTATATAGGCATGATCTTTCTTTTTAAGGGTGCGGGCGAATTTTGCATCGGTCGGTAAATAATCCATACGCACGCTAATTATTCGGGTAGTACCTTCAACGAGTTCATGAGCTCGAGCGCGCATTAAACCGTGCTTTTCCATGTAATCCATTTCACCATGATAATTATTCTCTAACCATTGCGTTAAGGCTTGTTCATGGCTTGATAAGTCAATATCACTAAAGCCGACTTGTGAGAAACCTAATTCTTGACCCCAAAGTTTAATTTTTTCGGCTAATTCTTGATAGTTTATCTGGGTTGAGGTCATAATTGGAAAGTTATCATAAGCAAGTTAAATGAATAATAGCGTAATGCGCTATATGAAAATAATGAATGCAAAGTTATTTGCAGCGAGTTTACCACAAGGCGCTTTTGCTGCGAAGCAAGTGTTAGAAAATGAATCAATAATTAAGAGAACTTGAACCTGTATCTAGCAACGGTTCGCATGAACTATAGTGAAAGTTTAGATATGGCAATGATGAAATATAAACTGTATTAGCGAGAGTTCTCGACTCAATGTTGGTTGTGGGAAGCGCTCAGCGTCACATAAAAGAGGCCTGCTTAAACAAGGCAATGTGTCTGGCTAGGTATATTCATGGTAAAGCAGCTGATATTATTGCTTAAAATCATGGTAAAATCGGTATGTTGGCAAGTGATTACCTGCCTATCCTTTGGTAATTGATTAATCATAAAATTTAATAAGTGTTAGAAAATAATTAATGAAAGAAATACTTACAAACAAAAACTACCATTTAGCAGATGAGTCAGCAACGATAGCCATGGGCAAAAAGTTGGCTGATATTGTTAAAAATTCACTTAAACAAGGCCTTGTTGTTTATCTATATGGTGATTTAGGTGCAGGTAAAACCACCTTAACAAGAGGGTTTGTTCAGGGCATGGGTCACAATGGCCATGTCAAAAGTCCAACCTACACCTTGGTTGAACCTTATGAATTAAATGAATGGCAGGTCTATCATTTTGATTTATACCGTTTATCTGATCCTGAAGAATTGGAATACATGGGTATTCGTGATTATTTTGCTGATAATTGTTGTTGCTTTATTGAGTGGCCAGAAAAAGGAAAGGGCATGATTAAGGCACCTGATTTACAAATCAACTTAGCGTATAGTGAAGAACAAAGAACCTTATCTATACAAGCAAAAACCGCTTTAGGTGAACAAATATTAACTGCACTTACGGATTATTAGTAAAAACCGCAAAAGGGGGAGAAAATTTAATGAACACACGATTGTTATTATTAGCCGTATTCTTACTCGGCGGACTATTGTTTCCTGCCTATGGTAATAGCATTGATGGCGTTCGTGTTTGGCCAGCCCCTGAAAATACTCGTGTTGTTTTTGATTTAAGTAAAAAACCAGATTACAAATATTTTAGCTTAAAAAATCCTCAACGATTGGTGATTGATTTTAAAAATAGTAAAAATCACGTTTCCTTTAAGAACCTCCTTAAAAAAGACAAACGCATTAAGCGTATCCGTATTAGTAATTCAAAGAGTAAAGGAACTACACGTTTAGTCTTGGATTTAGCAGATAATTACTCCCTATCTGTTTTCCCTCTCGCGCCAGCTGGTCAATATGGTAATCGGTTGGTTATTGATTTATCTGATAAAAGTCGCGCTAGTAACGTCGTAAATTCAACTAGCAAAAATAAAAGAGAAATAGTTATCGCCATTGTTGCCGGTCATGGTGGTGAAGACCCTGGTTCTATTGGTGCTAAAGGCACCTATGAAAAAATAGTAACGCTAAAAATAGCTAAAAAGCTGGCCAAGTTAGTTAATCGACAACCGGGTTTAAAAGCGGTAATGATCCGTACCGGAGATTATTACGTAAACCATAACCGGAAAACAGAACTTGCGCGTAAAAGCAAAGCCGACTTATTGATATCTATTCATGCTGATGCTTTTACCTCTTCGCAACCCAATGGTGCTTCTGTATTGGTGCAATCTACTCGACGCGCGAACTCAGAGTTTACACGTTGGATTGCTAACAGACAAAAAGAGTCAGAACTGCTCGGTGGTGCGGGTGAAACCATAAAAAAAACTAAAGATAAAAACTTAGCGATTACCTTAGCGGATATGAAAAAAGAATATACTATGGGTAGTAGTTATGAATTTGCTGAAGATGTAATTAAGCAAATGAAAAAGGTAACTAAGCTCCATAAGAAAAAACCGGAAGGCTTAAGTTTAGCGGTATTAAAATCATCAGATATTCCCTCTGTTCTTATTGAAACTGGTTTTATATCAAACCATAAAGAAGAGCGAAACCTCAATAATTCGAATCATCAACAAAAATTAGCGAAAGCTATTTTTACGGCTATTGACAAGTTTTTTACGCGTAATCCTCCTGATGGTAGCTTGTACGCGGCCACTAAAGTAAAAGAACATAAAATTACTCGAGGCGAATCTTTATCTGTGGTCGCACAGCGTTATAAGGTTTCCATCAGGAAATTGAAAAAGGCAAATAATTTAACGTCGAATATAGTACGGATTGGTCAAACACTGACAATACCGCGTGCGGATTAATTTTAATATCACACTTTAAATAATAAAAAACTATGACCATAGAAATTCTTCCTGCACGTCTTGCTAACCAAATTGCCGCTGGCGAAGTGGTCGAACGCCCTTCATCTGTCGTTAAAGAGTTAGTCGAAAACAGCCTAGATGCCGGCGCTACGACCATTAAAATAGATATCGAAAAGGGCGGCGCAAAGCGTATTCGTATTAGTGATAATGGCTCAGGCATTGTTAAAAATGAATTATCGTTAGCATTAAGTCGTCACGCGACCAGTAAAATTAAAAACTTAACCGACTTAGAAGGTATTTGCAGCTTAGGTTTTCGTGGCGAAGCACTGGCCAGTATTAGCTCTGTAGCGCGTTTATCCCTAACTTCAAAACCTGCTGCACAAGAATCGGCATGGCAAGCTATCGCTGAAGGGCGAGATATGGCCGTGACCTTACAACCTGCTGCTCATCCAAATGGAACAACGATTGATGTCGTTGACTTGTTTTTCAATACACCAGCAAGACGCAAGTTCATGCGCACAGAAAAAACTGAATTTACCCATATTGAAGAAGTGATAAAGCGCATGGCATTAGCGCGTTTCGACGTCAGTTTTATTTTGTCGCATAATCATAAAGTGATTAAACACTTTAAAGCAGCAGTAAATAAAGGCCAATACAGTAAACGCGTTGCTCAAATTTGTGGACAAAAATTTATTGATCACGCCCTAGAAGTTGACTGTCAGCATGGTGATTTGCACTTGTCGGGTTGGGTGGGGCTACCTAGCTTTTCACGTAATATAAATGATTTGTCTTTTAGTTATGTGAATGGCCGAATGATGCGAGATAAATTAATTAATCATGCGATACGCCAAGCATACAGTGACATGTTACCTAGTGATACTTATCCTGCTTTTGTACTTTTCTTAACCCTTGATGTCCGTGAAGTTGACGTAAATGTTCACCCGGCAAAACACGAAGTACGTTTTCATCAAGGGCGTTATATTCATGATTTCATTTATTCAATTTGTCATAAAGCATTAACCGAAAACATAACTGGAGACTTGCACTCTGACCTTGAAAGCTCACCTGCCGACTTTTCACACACTCAAGCAACGGTGAATACGATTGAATATACTCAACAAAACCAAGCAGAAACGCATACTAATACACATCAAGCAACACGAGAATATATTAAGCCATTAACGAAAGTTACCGATGTTCATCAGCGATACCAAAGTAGTAACCAGCAAAATCAGGCTTCGTATACTCATACCAATAACCAAGTTAGTCGTAATGCAGCCCAAGCTTATCAAACATTAATGACACCTTTGTCACCGGCAATCTCTTCTGATGCTGAGGTTAAAGCCCCAATGGGCAGCGAATTATCCCTACTCATTAAAGTGATTGATGAAAAATATGCCTTGGTAATGCTTGACGATAAAGTGCAATTATTAGCGCTTAATAAACTAGAGCAAGCATTGAAATTTATTGAAATGAAAAATCGTTGGCAGCAAGACTTTATTAGTCAACCGCTTTTACTGCCGTTAAAAATAACCTTAACTGCGCAGGAAATAAGTTTTGTTGAAAATCAGCAAGCACAGTTAATAAAACTCGGTATCGTTTTGACCGTGCTAAGTAAAACAAGTCTGCAAATACGACAGTTCCCTGCGTTGCTAAGGAATAAAGATGTTAATTTTAGCTTTGTGGAATTATTAAAAAGTTTAATGAAAAATGATAATGATGAAGTCATCAGGTTAGCGGAGAGTGATTGGCAGCAAGCCTTTTCAGGTCTATTGGTTGCGCAATCATATACTCAACAACAAGCTCAAAGCTTATTGGTCACAGGCGAACAGCAACTTAATTCATCATTTGAAACCGTGTTACGCTTGAATTCTGTGGTTGTCGACCTTACATCAGCTATAACGAAGTTAACAAACGCCTAATGAATTCATGTCTGAATCCTTATTAACACAGAATATTGATGCTAAACCAAGTAAATTACCACCAGTAATTTGTTTAATGGGTCCCACTGCCTCGGGTAAAACAGCACTAGCGATGGCACTTCATGATGCCTTACCTTGCGATATTATCAGTGTAGATTCCGCGTTAGTTTATCGAGAAATGAATATAGGCACAGCAAAACCGACAGCGGAAGAGCTCGCTGATTATCCTCATCGATTAATTGATTTAATTGATGCCAGTGAAAGCTATTCAGCTGCTGATTTTTGTCGAGATGCATTAGCTGAAATTGAAAAAATTAGAGCGAATAACCGCATACCCTTGTTGGTCGGCGGTACCATGATGTACTTCAAAAGCTTAATTGATGGGATTTCGCCTTTGCCTTCAGCAAATGCTGAAATCCGTGAAGTGATTGAAAATGAAGCCAGTGAGCATGGTTGGGAGTATTTACATCAGCAATTAGCAAATATTGACCCCGTCTCTGCTGAGCGTATTCATCAAAATGATCCTCAACGTTTAATGCGCGCTTTGGAAGTGTATCGTATTACCGGTAAAAGTATGACTGAATTAACCAAAGTTAAAGGTCAACGACTTGGTGGTGATGTTTTACAATTTGCCATCGCACCGAAAGAACGCAAAGATTTACACGCACGAATCGCACTGCGCTTTAAACAAATGATCGCGCAAGATTTTCAAAGCGAAGTGGTGAAGTTGAAGCAGCGTGATGACTTGCATGAAAATCTACCGTCAATTCGTTGTGTAGGGTATCGTCAAATGTGGGAATACTTAGATAATGAAGTTGACCATGACGAAATGGTGTTTAAGGGGATCTGTGCAACGCGACAATTAGCGAAAAGGCAGTTAACCTGGTTGAGAAATTGGCCAAATTTACAATGGTTGCATATGGAAGACGAAAATAATTTAGAACTAATTTTATCTGAAGTAAGCAAACTTTAAACCTTGATGTATAATAAAAACAGTTGCATAGTAACTAACTAGTTTTATGCAGAAATATAGAACAATACTTTAATCAAAATAACAAAAAAGGGGCCAACAAATGGCAAAGGGGCAATCTTTACAAGACCCATTTTTGAATGCTTTACGTCGTGATCGCATTCCAGTAGCAATTTACTTAGTTAATGGCATCAAATTACAAGGACAAGTAGAGTCATTTGATCAGTTCGTTATCTTACTTAAAAATACAGTAAGTCAAATGGTGTATAAACATGCCATTTCAACTGTTGTTCCATCACGGGCAGTAACTACTATGCCGGCACCGCAACCCGGTGATTATAATCAGGAACAGCAAGATTAATGACTTCATTGAGTTTGGTTATCGGCCAAATATATATCCGCCAAAAGCACTTTTTGGTATAGCTATTTAGTTTATAGGTACTACTCAATTGTTTGATCGTTATGAAGCAGGTGAACAAGCAATACTTGTTCATCTTGATTTCCCTGATGAAAATGCACGCGAAGACTTACAAGAATTTGAAATGCTTGTAAATTCCGCGGGTATTAATGCACTTACTATAATTACCGGTAAGCGTAATACTCCCCATACCAAGTTTTTTGTCGGTAGCGGCAAAGCTGAAGAAATTGCTGAAGCAGTCTCTCTTTATCATGCTGATGTTGTACTTTTTAATCATTCACTTTCACCGTCACAAGAAAAAAATATCGAAGCTTTATGTGAATGTAGAGTTGTTGACCGTACTTCGCTAATTTTAGATATTTTTGCGCAACGAGCACGTACTCATGAAGGAAAGTTGCAGGTTGAATTAGCTCAACTTCGTCATATGAGCACCCGACTTATTCGTGGTTGGACTCACCTTGAAAGACAAAAAGGCGGAATTGGCTTACGTGGCCCCGGTGAAACACAATTAGAAACGGATAGACGTTTATTACGTGATCGTATGGTTAGTATTCGTAAACGCTTGGCAAAAGTGGAAAAGCAACGACAACAAGGACGACGAGCTAGAACTCGTGCCGAAATTCCAACACTCTCTTTAGTTGGGTATACCAATGCGGGAAAATCTACATTATTTAACAAAATAACACAGGCTGAAGTCTATGCGGCCGATCAACTTTTTGCTACTTTAGATCCAACTTTGCGAAAAATTGAAATTGAAGACGTAGGGCGAGCAATTTTAGCTGACACCGTTGGTTTTATTCGTCATTTGCCCCATGATCTTGTTGCTGCATTTAAAGCGACGTTAACAGAAACTCGTGAAGCTGAATTATTACTGCATGTAATTGACATTTCCGACGAGCGTCGCACTGAGAACATTGAACAAGTTGAAGCGGTATTAAAAGAAATAGATGCCGGTGAAGTACCGCAGTTATTAATTTGTAACAAAATAGATGCCCTAGAAAATATTCAACCGCGTATCGATAGAGACGACACAGGTTTACCGATCAGAGTATGGTTGTCAGCTCAAAATGGCTTAGGTATCGATTTGCTGTTTCAAGCCTTAGCTGAAAGGTTAGGAAGGGAAATAGTCAAGCACCGCATATGCTTACCTCCCGAAGAAGGAAAAATAAGAGGTGTTTTTTATCAGTTAAATTGTATTGATAAAGAAAGTTATGATGAACAAGGAAACTGTTTATTAGAGATAAAATTACCAACGAGAGAATGGAATAGATTAATTAAACTCAATGAAGCTGATATAGAAGGCTTTATTGAACGGTAACAGACTGATATATTACCGTTATTGAATAAAATCAGTTCAGAACTTATTTAAACTTACTGTAAGTGGAGAAGACCATGGCGTGGAATGAACCGGGGAATAATGATAAAGACCCCTGGAAAAAGAAAGGTGACAAGAATCAAGGGCCACCAGATTTAGACGATTTACTAAAAGATATTGGTAATAAA